>Ga0197142_1002759_pt1 | contig 15110 bp, 14 predicted proteins | sample GBS60_MetaG_FD_148614 | JGI IMG/M metagenome (GOLD analysis project Ga0197142, IMG submission 148614) | Sediment microbial communities from Great Boiling Springs, Gerlach, Nevada, United States - GBS 60_MetaG | ecosystem: Environmental > Aquatic > Thermal springs > Hot (42-90C) > Sediment... | reverse complement strand
AACGGAATAACTATACGCCGATTTTTTCTAACATTTCTTTGACTTTCTGCTCAATTAAATCACGCACTTTTCGAAATTCTTCAGGCTCTAAATGTTTGGGGTCAGGAATTTGCCAATCTTCACGAATCTTTGCACGCACAAATGGACACTCATCGCCACAGCCCATCGTTGCTACAAAATCATATTCTACATCAGGAATTTCACTAAGTGATTTCGACGTGTGCGTCGTCAGGTCATAGCCCAGTTCTTTCATAGCCTCTATGGCTTTTGGATTTATTATTCCTGACGGACGTGAGCCCGAACTATATGCCTCAACTTTTCCTTTGCCATGAATTTTAGCAAAGGCTTCTGCCATTTGACTGCGATTAGAATTTTCAACGCACACAAATAAGACTTTTTTCATCTGGCTTCGGTTGGTTGTGGTTCAAAGAATTTTTGCGCCCAGAGCGAAAGATAAACAAGTGCTACGAGCGCAGGAACTTCAATCAGTGGACCGACCGTTGCCGCAAGGGCTTCACCCGAAGTAATCCCAAACGTGCCAATGGCAACGGCAATTGCGAGTTCAAAATTATTTCCGCTTGCGGTAAAGGCAATTGCTGCGCTTTCGTCGTAAGTGTGTTTGGTTTTATAGGCAAGCCATAAGGCGAGGCTAAACATTAAGACGAAATATAAGATGAGCGGCAGGGCAATTTTGAGCACGGCAATGGGTTGCATGAGAAGTTTTTCGCCTTGCATGGCAAAAATCAGGACAATCGTGTAGAGCAATCCGATAAGAGCGAGCGGTGAAATTGTTGGCAGGAATTTTTTCTCATACCACTCCTCGCCGAACCACTGTGTCAGGAAAAGACGCGACAGAAATCCAAGTGCGAATGGAATCCCAAGAAAAATCAAGACGCTTTTGGCAATCGCCCAAATGGTGATATTGACGACCATGCCTTGCAACCCGCACCATGTTGGCAAGAGTGTCATAAAGAACCAGCCATAAACCGAATACATCACAATTTGAAAGAGCGAATTGAGTGCAACCAAAATGGCGGCAACTTCCGCACTGCCGCACGCCAGCGAGTTCCACACCAGCACCATCGCAATACAGCGCGCCAAGCCAACTAAAATTAAGCCGTTTCGGAACTCGTGCTCATTGGGCAGAAAGAGCCATGCCAAAGCCGTCATCAAAATTGGTCCCAGCACCCAGTTGAGAAAGAGTGAGACTTGAAAGAGCTTCCAATTTGCAAAGAACTCGCTGAGTTTGCCGTAACGCACTTTCGCCAGCGGCGGATACATCATCACCAACAGCCCGATGGCAATCGGCAGTGAGACATTATCGAGTTTAATGGCTTCGAGCGTTTGGTCAAGATTGGGAACGAAGTGCGAGAGCAAGACGCCCGCTGACATGGCCAACGAAATCCAAAGCGGCAAGTAGCGGTCGAGCGTAGGGAGTTTTTTAACGACGGATTGGGTCATATTTTCTTCAACATATCAGGTGTTGTATTTTGAAAGACTTTTCATCCATCTAACCTAACTTTTTATGCGGAAAAAATTTGTCGCAGGAAACTGGAAAATGAACAAAACCATTGCGGGTGCAATTGCATTGGCTTCAGAATTAGTGCGCAAAGTTGGCTCGCCGGCTCCGCCATGCATAATTGCGATTGCACCGACCTTCATTGCTCTTGACTCGGTGCGCGAGGTTATCAAAAAATCACCGATAAAGCTTGCCGCCCAGAATTGCCACTACGAAGACGACGGTGCTTACACAGGCGAAATTTCAGCCTCTATGCTTAAAGCTGTTGGCTGTGAGTATGTGATTATCGGGCACTCAGAACGCCGTCAATACTTCGGCGAGACCGATGAGATAATTAACAAAAAAGTCAAGAGAGTGTTGTTAGAGGGCTTACAAGCGATTCTCTGTGTAGGCGAAACATTAGATGAACGCGAAGCTGGCATCACGCAGAAAGTGGTAGAGCGACAAGTTCGCAGCGCCTTGAAGAATGTTTCGGAATCAGAGATGCATCGTGTTACCATTGCCTATGAGCCGGTGTGGGCAATTGGCACAGGCAAAACTGCTAAGCCTGAACAAGCCGAAGAAGTTCATTGCTTTATTCGCGCTTTGATTGCATCACTTTACTCGCCTGCTGTTGCTGAAAATCTTCTGATTCAGTATGGTGGGAGCGTTAAAGGCTCCAACGCCAAAGAGTTGTTTCAAATGCCCAATATCGATGGTGCACTTGTGGGCGGAGCCAGTTTGAAGGTCGAGGAGTTTTACCAAATTATTCAAAGCGCATCGTGATTTTTTCATAGATGAATTTGCATTATATTTGCCGCTCAAATTTTCAATCTTCAAAATTCCATTACCCATGTCAAAAGTTTGCATCTTGACAGGCAAGAGACATCAGTATGGCAACACGGTTTCGCATGCGAACAATCACCGGCGAACACGTTTTGAGCCCAACTTACAAGAAAAGCGCATTTGGCTTGAAGGCGAAAAGCGTTGGGTTCGTGTTCGCCTCTCTACACGGGCTATCAAAAACCTGACCAAGAACGGCACGCACGAACTTGAAAAATTGCTTGCCTCGAAGCTTGAGTAAGTCCGCAAATCTGTCTTGTTTTCCAGAACCAAGTGTGGCAAGGTTTGAGCGCTTTGGCTGACTTGGCTCTTTTCATTTCTAACCCTAATCCTGAGCTCCTTGTCGAAGCGATTGGTTGCGGAGTTATTTTTGCTTTTGACTGCCACAATCTGGGGGACGACATTTGTCGCTACGAAAATTGCTCTGGATCACATTTCGCCTGTGCTTTACCTTGCCGTGCGCTTTGGCGTTGCGAGCCTGCTGTTTGCTCTTTTCTTTCGCTCATCGTATCCGATTCCGAAATCGTTGTTCTTCTCTGCGCTTCCGCTTCTTTGCTGGTATTTTGCAGGTTTTATATTACAGACCATCGGCTTGAAGTTCACGACGGCTTCAAAGTCGGGCTTGATTACAGGTAGTTATGTGATTTTTACACCCATGCTTCAATCGGTCTTGGAAAAGCGCGTGCCGCCGCTTGGCGTTTGGATTGCGTCGCTAATGGTTTTTGGCGGACTTTATTTGCTTACCATGAACAGCGCGGAATTTGTTAGCGACTTTAACTTTGGCGATTTTCTCACCTTGCTTTGTGGCCTGTGCTATGCGTTTTATCTTGTTGAACTCGATAAACTCACCTCGCAAGAGTCTTTTTCGCATGAGCCTTCACGCTTGATGAAACTTGTCTTGCTTCAACTGCTTTTTTGCGGGCTGATGTCAGTGCCGTTTAGTTTTTTGTTGGAGACGCCACGGTTTGATTGGTCTTGGCGGCTTGTTGTGGTGATTCTTTACCTTGCCTTGTTTGCTTCGGTTGTCACGACAATTCTGCAAACGCGCTATCAAAAAGATACCACGCCTTCGCGAGCGGCCATTATCTTTATCATGGAGGCTGTGGTTTCAACACTTCTTGCGGTTTTTTTCTTGGGCGAATCCCTCAGCACCATCGCTTGGATTGGCGCAGGGCTCATGATTGCTGGGCTTGTGGTCTCTGAAAAATCTTAATTTTGAAATCTCTTTTGTTTCTCTAACTTTCGCTTGATTTATTCAGTGTTTCAACCTTCTAAATCTTTCCAACCATGGCAACACATGAAAAGCGCGAGGCTCAAACACTCGACATGACGGAACGTTCAGGCGGAAGACTTTCGGGCAAAATTTGCTTAATCACAGGTGGTGCCGGCAACATTGGTCGCGTTATCACGAAGCGATTCCTTGAAGAAGGGGCCATTTGCATTATTTCAGGACGCAACGCAGAAAAATTAGAAGCTCTGAAAAAAGAGTTGCTCGGCGAAACGCGCAATGGCCGTGCCAAGTTGCTTCATACGATTGCCTTCGATGGAAAGAACGCCAACGATGTGCAAGCCGCATTGGAGCGCTTGCGAAAAGAATTCGGCAAACTTGATGTGCTGGTCAATAACGCCGCAACGGCTGGTCCCAAACAGCCACTCGGCAAACTCCCCTTTTCCAAAGAAGAGTTGGTAGCCTTGCAGAACGCTGGCTACAACGACACCGAAACCGTCGGCGATGCGATTGAAAACATTCTTGGAATCTCCTGGCTTATCACGCGTCAAGCGTTTGACTTGATGTCAGAAGGCGGGAGTATTATCAATGTTTCGACGATTTTTTCACGCACGGAATACTTCGGGCGCGCGGCATATAGCGTTCCGAAATCAGCCTTAAATGCGCTTTCCAAACACCTTGCTCGCGAGCTTGGCTCTTCGAAGAAAGCTATTCGCTTGAACACCGTCTATCCAGGCCCTATTGAATCGGAGCGCATTCGCACCGTCTTTGCCGCCATGGATAGCCTTCGAGGTGCGCCCAGCGGTTCAACCGCAGAGCATTTCTTTAACACCATGATTTTGAACCGCGAAACTGACCATGGTTACATGAAAACTTTTCCGAAGCCCGAAGATGTCGCCAACACCCTTGTCTTTCTTGCCAGCGATGAATCCAAAGCGTTTAGTGGACACAATTTCGAAGTTACCAATGGCATGCAAATTCCTGAAGAGAGTGCCACTTTTCTAACCTCTCGCCCGCGTTTGCGCATCTCTGATGGCTATGGGAAGAAAACACTGATTATTGCTGGCGACCAAATCGTCGATGCCGTTGAATACGCTCGCCGCTTAATTTCCAGCAAAGCCAAAGTGATTTTAGTGTTTCAGCACCCCACTTTCTATGAGAAGGCCAAGTTGCAACATCCTGACTTGGACATTCGCCACTTTGATGCCCTTCAAGCCGAAAAGCGCAAACTCTTCTTCCAATCGCTTCTCAAAGATGCTCCCATTGATAGCGTCGTTATCTTGCCTCGCTCTGAAAAGAATTTCCAACATGCGTTTACGCTTGATACATCGGAAGAACTGGCTTCGAGGTTCTTGCATCAAGAAATCACTGGGTCAATTGCCATTGTCTCTTCGTTGACAGAATTTTTTGCACAAGAGCAAGACCAACTTAAAGAGCCGCCGCGTGTCGTGTTTGTTTCATCTCCCAGTTATGGACGCTCGGTTTATCACGACATTCTGCGCGCTGCTAATGAAGAGCTTATTCGTATCTGGCGCCATGAAGAAGATGTGTTCAAATCACAAGGTCAGCGCAAATACGGCATTGTTGCCCATCAACTCCTGCGCTATACCCATAAAGACGATAACAACTTCGACCTTGCCTGCGGGTTTGTTCTGGAACTGCTCTACACGTCCAAGAAACTCGAACCTATCAACCTTTACTTGCCTTCTTACCTTGAACAGCCGGCAAAGTCGGGGTTGATTGATTCGCTCTATGGCATGCATTTAGGCAAGGTTGCGGTCATTACGGGCGGTTCGCAAGGCATTGGGGGTGAAATTGGGCGCATGTTGGCGGTAGCTGGCGCACGTGTCGTCTTAGCTGCTCGTCGCCGCTCGGAACTTGAAGAAAAGCGGAATCAAATCCTCGAAGAACTTCGCAAAATCGGTTACAGCCTGCCCGAAGAGCGTGTGGCGATTTTAGATAATTGCGATGTCAGCGATGAAAGCGCACTTCAACGCCTGTATGAATTCACCATGAAAACCTACGGCCGAATTGATTATCTCATCAACAATGCTGGCATTGCAGGCGCCGAGCAAATGGTCGTTGACATGAGCGTGAAAGATTGGCGACACACGCTTAAAGCCAATCTCATTAGCAACTTTAGTCTGATGCGTAAGTTCCTGCCAGTCATGAAACAGCAAGGTTCAGGCTATGTGCTGAATGTCAGTTCGTATTTCGGCGGTGAAAAGTATGTAGCCGTGCCGTATCCGAATCGTGCCGACTATGCTGTCAGCAAAGCCGGTCAGCGCGCCATGGCAGAATGCTTTGCCAAATTTCTCGGCCCTGAACTGATGATTAACGCCCTTGCACCTGGACCTGTCGAAGGCACCCGTCTGCGTGGCGAAGGCAATCGCCCTGGGCTGTTTGAACGACGTGCTAAACTCATCCTCTCTACCAAGCGCGTCAATGACCTTTACGCCGCTGTCATCAAAGCACTTGGCGAAGGCGCAAAGATTGAAGACCTGCTTAACGCCATGCAACCCAATAGCGTTGAGTATCTGCTCAACGGTGGGGCTACTGTTCATCTTCGCTTGCAAAATCTCGCCTCTCACATTCAACACACAGCCGATAGCGAAGGCAGTTCCTATACGCACTTGATGGATGAAAAAATCGCGCACCTGTTCATTGAGCGCCTTGTCAACGGTTGCTACATCACCGATAGAAAACTTGCTGACGAGTTCTTGAAAAACCTGCCACTGCCGACAACCGACTTTTTCACACCAGATATTCTCCGCCGCGAAGCCAAGAAAATTCACGACGGCATTCTTTCTATGCTCTACCTTAAAAAAATGCCGACCGAAGCCGATGTCGCACTGGCTACGGTGCACCACTTAGCCACTGAAAACATTTCGGGCGAAACCTTTCATCCATCAGGCGGGTTACGCTTCGACCGCACTGTCCCCGAAGGCGAACTCTTCGGGAAGCCCAAGCAAGAACGTCTGGCCGCTCTCGAAGGCAAAACCATTTACATCTTCGGCGAATATCTCTTTGCCGAAATCTCACGCTTGATTCGTGTCTACATCGATGAATACAAAGTCAAGCAAGTTGTTCTCATGACAAAGAGCACCTACACTGCGGAACAATTTGCCAAACGCTTTGCCGATAAGGTCAAAGAGAACCGCTTGCACATTTTCGCTATCGGCTTTCAGTTGGAGAGTGGCATTGATAAAGCCGTTGCGCAGTTTGGTCGGCCTGACGCCGTGATTTCTACACCGTTTGACCCGATTCCAATTAAACCACTTGTCGCCGATATTTCTGGAAGCTGGGAGGGGGTCTTTGATGAGAAGGATTTTGAGGAGCTGGTTGAGCATCAATTGACTTACCACTTCCGCATTGCGCGCAAGTGTTCATTGCTTGGTGAAATGCAAATCGTTCTGGTTACACCTAAAACCTCGCAACAATCAACGGCAGAAGAGTTTGCCCTGGCTAATTTCATCAAGACCAGTTTGCATAGCCTTACCGCCACATTAGGCGTAGAAAATGAACGGCTTGTGCATCACTCGGCGGTCAATCAAGTTGACCTGACGCGTCGGGCCAAATCCGAAAAACCGCAAACTGAAAGTGAAGTCGAAGAAGAGTTAGAACGCTTCGTGATTGCTTGTCTTCTGACCTCGGCACCCTTGCCAAAGCCAGATGACTCGCGCTATCGCTCTCGCATCTATCGCGGCAATGCCATAACCGTCTAATGCCCTGCAACGCCAGTCGGCATCATGAAGCTGCACCATAGCCCATGCTTTAAGATTCTGCCATGCTTTCCCGCTTTACTTGGGAAGGCATGGCCACCGTATTAGTTCATCTGCACCGCGCTTGAATGCTCTGCACCAACAACCGAGAACTGAAAATCTTTGCTAATGTTTTCCAGCATTTTGTTTGAGACGCGCTGCATGCCTGCACTCATTGCCATTTCTGCCATGACTTTAATGATTGGTTCAGGAAAGACCCGCATCAGAATCGGCACTTGAAAATCGATGGTTACTTGCATGACCACATCCACAAAGGTTGAGCGTTCGGCAATTTGTTTGAGGCTCATTTTCCCAGTTGCCAGCCCAACAAAGGTATGGTCGTTTGGCGGCCCGTCTTCAAACTCAATCGGAATGCCTGACCAGAAAATGTTGCGGATAAACGCTTCGTGTGAGATAAGGTCATCACTTGGTTTGGAGTCAAAGGATTGCTTGACATAGAAAATGAGTCGAATCGGGTTTGCGTATGGGTCTGTGATTTCAAAATCCCATCGATACACATCAGGCCACTCGGTCTCTGTAACGCTTTTACACAGGGGATTAAACCCCAGAATTTTTTTATGGTCAGCAAAGTAACGAAAGACCGTCTCTAAATCCGATGCCAACACTACTTGTCCGTGTGCTTTTCCCACGATAATCATCGTTATCTCGCTTTCAGGACGTATTACATCATTTTTACTTTCAGCCACACATAAGGCAGAAGTGCCAGTTTTTTGGTGTTTGACACAAAGGCGCGTTGGTTGAACACATCGTAATTAATTTCCTCAATGCGTCGCAAAATGCGGCTGTAATTGTCGTGGCTAACTGTAACGGCTAAGCGGCTATCTTGCGAAAGCATTGGAATTCCTTTTTTGGACTCGTTGTAGTAGTATCGGGCACGTTCAATTTCAAATTTCATCAAGTTGATAAACTTCTCTGACATCACGCCGTTCAAGACCTCGTCTTCCGTCAGGTTGAATCGTTTAAGGTCTTCCAGTGGTAAGTAAATGCGTCCTTTTTGAGCGTCTTCGCCAACATCACGCAGGATGTTGGTTAGTTGCATAGCGATTCCGAGCTCAACCGCGTGTTTTAGCGACTTTGTCGATGCGTAGCCAAAGATTTCCGAAGTCATGAGCCCCACCACAGAGGCTACTTTGTAGCAATAGGTATAGAGTTCATCGAAGGTTTCGTATCGGTTTTGTTTCAAATCCATGCATACACCGTCGATGAGTTCCAGCGGCAGTGCCTTTGGAATGCGGTATTTCTTGAGCGTATCGTGCCATGCAATCATGATGGGATGGTCAATGAGCACGCCAGCGTAGCAGGCTTCAATATCGGCACGCCACTTATTGATGAGCATCACGATTTTATCTCGTGTCAGCAACTTCTGTGAGAGTTTGTCTTCGCTGTGGTCAACGAGGTCATCGACATATCGGCAGAGGGCATAGACGGCATGGACGGCGCGCCGCTTTGGCGCTGGCAGAAAGTGCGTGGCAAAGTAAAAGGTTTTTGCGTGCTTCCACGATACTTCTCGGCAGTATTCATATGCCGACTTTAAGTGCAACGGCGTCAGTTGGGATTCATCTAAAACCGTTGTTTTCAGCAGTGTTGCAAGGTCAGCACTCTGATTCTGCAACGGCGCTGCTGCCAGTTGCGCTGTTGGCACACTTGCTGGTATCGTATTCGGGGGCATAACACCGCGTTCAGCATGCATAAACGTTCAATTTTCCGCTTCGAAGATGAGTTACAAGATAATATGATGTGTCGTTTATTTCTCCCTTTTGCGTGCGTTCTCACACAAAAAAATTTAGCGATAATCGTTTCTAAAAAAAACGGCCTGGCTTCGATTGGCGAGATGAAATAACCGTTTGAGTCGATAGTCTAAAATAGGTGTTTGACTGAAATGCCTCTTGCGCTAACGCTGACTTTGCTTTCAAACGTTTTTTGTTAAATTCAAGTGCTTTCAACTCATGTTAAACCTAAACTGCTTACGCCTATCGAGACCTTGCTTCGTGAAAAGGCGGTGTTAGTTGGTGTCAGCCGTCCGCCTGAAGTTTATAGATGGCAAGTGGAAGATTATCTTTCCGAGCTTGCACAACTTGCCGACACGGCTGGTGCAATTGTTTTAGGCAAGTTCATTCAAGAACGCGACCATATTGACCCTGCGTTCTTCATTGGCAAAGGCAAAGTGCATGAATTGTATGATTTTGTCAAGCAGACCGAGACCGACCTTGTCATTTTTGACGAAGACCTTTCTCCTGTTCAAGCGCGAAATCTTGAGAACTTTTTGCAGTGCAAGATTCTGGACCGCACGGCCTTGATTTTGCAGATTTTTGCTCTTCGCGCTAAATCGGCGCAAGCCAAGTTGCAGGTCGAGCTTGCACAACTTGAATACTTTCTGCCACGCCTAACTCACCAATGGACTCACCTTTCCAAACAGAAAGGCGGCATCGGCACTAAGGGTCCGGGTGAGACGCAAATTGAGACCGACCGCCGCCTTGTTTGGCAACGCATCGCATATCTCAAACGCAAACTACAAGAAGTCTCACGCCAACAGGAAACTCGAACCAAATGGCGTGAAAACATCACGCGCATTGCGCTAGTTGGCTATACCAACGCTGGCAAATCAACCCTGATGCATGCACTCTGTCCCCATTCAGGCATTCACGGCGAAGACCGCCTCTTCGCAACGCTCGACACCACCTCACGACGTCTGCACCTTAAAGCCAACAAGCACGCCTTGCTTTCTGACACGGTCGGGTTTATTCGCAAATTGCCGCATAAACTCGTTCAAAGCTTCAAATCCACGCTCGATGAAGTACGCGATGCCGATATTCTCTTGCACGTCGTCGATGCCAGCCATCCGAACTATGAAGAGCAAATCCAAGTCGTTCATCAAACGCTTTATGAACTTGGTGCACACAACAAAAAAGTGATTATGGTCTTTAACAAAGCGGATGTGCTTCCTGCCGATTTCAACTTTCACGCTGTCTATGCACAATATCCAAACGCCCTGTTTGTTTCAGCCGAGCGCGGCATCAATATCGAAGCCTTGAAGGCATACATCAGCACTGTGATGGAAGCCGAGTTTCAAACCCGCACGGCTCGCATCCACGTCTCACAATACAAAATCATTAGCCAACTGCACGATGAAACCGAAATCCTTGAAAAAAAATATGACGGCGAGTTCATTGAAGTCATCTTTCGCTTCCCCAGAAAACATCTGAAGCGCGTCGATGGGCTCTTGGGCAAACTTACCGATGCTCAAACGGATTGAGCCACCTCCGTTCTATTTGGTCTTAATTCAGAAAAGGCAATTCTTACTTACTATGACTTTTTCATCGCTGCTTGCGATTGAATTTATCAAAACTTCTCGGGCTGTTTCGTTCTGGATGTCGCTTATCACTTTTGCGTTGTTTGGTTCGTTTATCCTGTGGTTGAGTTTTCATGGCACAACGGTCATTAACGGGCAAGAAGTTGCGAACATGTCTCTACCTCGTGATTGGGGGCGATTGCTTTCGCAGTTCAAAGCGTTGCACATTCTCTTCGTTCCGATTTCCCTAATTCTGCTTACCGCAAGCGAATTTACTTTTAAGACGGTTCGCCGAAACATTATGGATGGACTTTCCAGAGAGTTGTTTTTCATCAGCAAATTGCTGACCACCTTCGTGCTGACGCTTCTCTATTTTCTTTTGCCGCTTGTTCTGGGCACGCTCTTTAATCTGGGTTCAAGCCAAGCGGCATCTTCCGAAACTCTGCGCGCCTTCATTTCGCTTCATGAGGTCTTCATGTTCAGCAGTTATGTTGTTGCGCTCTTTGGTTATGCCTTGCTGGGATTATTTTTTGCCTTTCTTACGCGTTCGGCAGGCAGTGCTATTGCGTTCTACATCCTTTACCTTGTTTTAGAAGGACTTGTCAGTGGCTTGCTTCAATTTTCAAGCACCCTCAATCCTCTTGTAAAATTTTTCCCGACTAAGGTTCTTGATGACCTTATCAATCCTTTTCGTTTTGATGCTGAATCGCTTGCGCAATTTCAATTGCAGCTCAAACAAGCCGAAGAGATAGGACAAGCTATTCCTGCCACTGTCTACTCGCAATTGCCCCAATTTGAAACTGGGATTGCATTTTTCATTACAACGCTTTACATCGTTCTCATGAGTGGCGCCACCTACCTTCTTTTCAAAGAACGCGATTTGTGATGGAAACGACCTTTGGCGCATTTCTCATCTTGATGAGTTTTGGCGCGCTTTGGCAGTTTTTTCCCAGTTTGCCTGACCGTGCACAGATTCGCAGTGCGATGGGGTCCATTGTTCTCCATATCTTCCTTCCTGCGCTTTCTTTTCATGTACTTTACCATGCGTCGCTGAACGCCGAACTGTGGCTTGTGCCTGCAACTTCCGTTGTGGTTTGCCTTTCAACGCTTGTAGCGGCTTGGCTGGTCTATCGTGCAATTTTCTGTTTCTTGGCAGGCAAACTTTCTAGCATGAGCTTTGGGTCACTTTTGCTTGGCTCGGCGTGGTGCAATGCAACATATCTCGGGCTTCCAACTGTTACGCTCTTGCTGGGTGAGGACTACGCCCACATTCCCATTCTTTACGATTTGCTGGCGATTACCCCTCTGCTTTTGACTGTCGGGGCTGGTTTGGGCGCATTTTATGGTGCTTGTAATTCCAAACCAGATGTCCGTTCCCTGTTTCTTTCAATTGTGCAGTTGCCGCCGCTTTGGGCGGCTGTGCTGGGCATTGTGCTCAACGCCCTTGATGTGCCGCTCCCTTCAGCGCTTTTGAGCGCCTGCAAAATTGCCAGTAGCGCTGTGGCGCCTATGATGATTTTTTCGGTTGGCTTATCCCTGCGCTTTTCTTCACCTCATTTGCTCGTTTGGATTTTGCCCGCGCTGATTCTCAAACTGGCTTTTGCCCCTATGGTTGCCTATTTTACGGCACAAACACTGGGGCTTTCGGGCAACACCTTCGCCGCAACTGTTCTTGAAGCCGCCATGCCCACTATGGTTCTCACCATGGTCATCGCCGATAAGTTCAAGCTCGATTCGGAACTCTTAGCCCAAACCATTGCCGCCACTACTCTTCTCTCCTTTCTTACCCTCCCTCTGCTCTGGCAATGGTTGCAGTCATTTGGTTTGTTGTAGGAAACAACGCAACTTTGTATCTATCTTGAAACTTTCATCAAGACTTATGGCACTACTTCCGGTTGGCTCTACTGCCCCGTCTTTCACTACGATTGACCAAGACGGGCACACTGTTTCGCTTTCTGACTTCAGAGGTAAAAAAGTTGTGCTTTACTTCTATCCAAAAGATGACACACCTGGTTGCACCAAAGAAGCATGTGGCTTTCGCGACAACTTCCCAACATTTCAAAAACTCAATGTGGAAATTTTAGGCGTCAGCATTGATGACGAAAAGAAGCACAAACGGTTCGCTGAAAAATATCAACTGCCTTTCCGCTTGCTTGTGGATACCGACAAAAGCATCGTTCAGGCATATGGGGTGTGGGGCAAGAAAAAATTGATGGGCAAAGAATACATGGGCACCACCCGCGTAACATATTTGATTGACGAGCAGGGCAAGATTGCACACGTGTTCCCAAAGGTTAAACCCGAAACGCACGCTGATGAAATTTTGGCACTTTTAAAACAGCGCCAACCTTAACTTCCTTACAACTTACATTTGCGTAACGACTATGCCGACTGCGCTTAAACCGCTTCGCACCTTCGAGGTTGACTTTGACCCTGACGCTAAGGACTTGCTTTTGCAGTTTACACACAACGACCCTTTTGCTATTGGTGTTTGCACTGCCTATTTGAGTGAACATCCAGATTCCATTTTGGATTTAGCACAAGAATTTGAGCGCGACTTTGAAACGGCACTTTCATCGCTGACTGAACGTGTCTTGCAAATGCTTCTCTCTGATTCGCCGCCTGTTCTTTATGCCGCTTGTGTTTTGCTCTCGCAATGCGATGAACCATTCTCGGAAAAGACCCTCGACGGTATCTGGAAAACCTTGCCTTGGGACGCCACCTATCCGCCTTCTATTTCTTCGGTCTTGCCGATACTTGCACGCATTTCGTTTATTCAGAACCATGCCTCTGGCATTCTTCTTCATGAACGTATCAAACGCTCCATTCTTTGGAAACTCTCCGATGCCGATAAGCGAAGTGCTTGCGTTTCCATCTCTAACTACTTTATGCAATCAACCTTGGCTGACGAGGAGAAAATTCTAAAAGCGCATTACTACCTCAAAAAGGGCGGTTTGGTCAAAGAAGCCCTGCAACTTTCTATCGCTTACTCAACCGCTTTTGTGAAAGCAGGCAAATACGCCGCCGCACGCGCCTTGATTGCCGATGAGCTTTCCGATGCCGCGCGCTTCGAAAAAGAACTACGCGTCTTTCTTTTACATCAACTCTCGGTTATTGATTTCCACTTAAAACGCCTCGACGATGCGACAACTTCACTCCAGCAAGTTGTTCAGGAACTTTCCCAAACCGATAACCTTGCTGGCAAACTTGCGGCTCAATCACAATTAGCCAACCTTTACGCTATGCGAGGCGACCTTGAGGCCGCCCGCCGTGAATTTGAGTCTGTTCTTAGCGAACACGAAATCCGTCGTAACCTTTCAGGCATTGTTTCCGTCTGTGCTCAACTCGGCATGCTCGCTGTTGAACAAAAAAATCTTCCGCTCGCCGTTGAAAAATTCTACATCGCTAAAACCCTAGCCTCCACACTTAGCGAGAGCGAACAGCAAATTTGCCGTTTGAACTGGGAGTATCTTCAAAGCGAACTCGGCGAAGCACGTCTCCATGAATTGCTCTTGCTTGTCAAGCCTAATGCCGATGCTTACATTCAGCGCATCATGGCTCGCCACTGAACGGCGTTTGAAAATTGAATTCTCTTTGCTAAAATCTCGCTGAATTGGCTTTGAACCCTGCTGAACCTTCAGCGTTCCCCAGTGTTCAAACCTTGTTCTCTCACAAGACTGCTTGCACTACGCACACTGCTCCACGCTCCGTTCTGATTCAACATTGGACTGCTTGGCAACAGAAAGTCGAATTGACTTTAAGGCATAGTGGAAACTTTCGCTGCCAAGACTTGGTGAAAGGTTTGTCCGCCAAGCTTGATTTTAACCGTTAAACCCATGCTTGATTTCGACGGAAAGAAAGCCTTATTCTTGTCGTTACAATAAGGCATTCTTGCGGTGAGAATAAGGCGTTCTCCTGGCAAGAATAAAGCGTTCAGCACCTGAAATAAGGGCGATGAAGGTGACATGGAGGATTTTAGCCAAGAAAAGATTGAATGTATCTCTAACACACAATTCCCATGACAGAGCAAGAAATGAAAGAGCAACAAAGAATTTGGTTCGCCAAACTATACCAAAAAAGAAACAACACAGCTCTACTAATGGAAGATTTTGCTGTTAGCAATATATGGAACAGCGTTGTTGGAAAATACAGCGACCAAGCACATTTCATCTACGAACTTTTGCAAAATGCCAACGACGCAGAAGCTACCAAATCTTCTTTGTCTTAAGAGAAGACGGACTTTATTTTACGCACAATGGGAAAAGACACTTTTGGGTTTCAGATCCCGACAACGAAAAATCAGACCAACAAAACAACAAACTTGGGGACATCAACGCAATCATCGCTGTTGCACAATCAAATAAAAGAGAACATACTACTATCGGAAAATTTGGAGTTGGTTTCAAATCTGTTTTTCAATACACCGAAACACCTCATATTTACGACCCTAATTTTCAATTCAAAATTGAA
>Ga0197142_1002758_pt1 | contig 15112 bp, 13 predicted proteins | sample GBS60_MetaG_FD_148614 | JGI IMG/M metagenome (GOLD analysis project Ga0197142, IMG submission 148614) | Sediment microbial communities from Great Boiling Springs, Gerlach, Nevada, United States - GBS 60_MetaG | ecosystem: Environmental > Aquatic > Thermal springs > Hot (42-90C) > Sediment... | reverse complement strand
CGGGTCGACCTCAGCCGATTACGGCCCGCAGGTACCGTCAACAGCAAGGGGCTGGTCGCATCGGGGCCGGAATCGTTCGCCCAGATCTACCGGGCGCTGGGCCGCTACCTGAACCAACCCAGCCTGGCCCACCTGCTACAGGTGTACAGCGAGATTAACGGGGTGCTACGCCGGGGCGGCATCTACAAGAACGGGGCGATTACCGTGCACCTGAGCTGGGATCACCCCGAGGTGGAAGAGTTTTTGCGCCTGGATCCCGCTGCCACACCCTGGATCAAGCGCGCGTTGACGGTCACGCCTGAAGTGCTTGGTTCCCCACGCCTGGATCTCATCTTGTCACGGGTGGGAGACGGCACGCTGTGGCTGGGCAAACCGCTGTACGACAACGGGGAACGGCTGTACCTCAACGTCTGCATGGAGATCTACCTGCCCAACCGCGGCACCTGCCTGCTGTCCCACCTCAACCTGGGACGGCTGTCACCCGTGGAGATCCCTGACGCATACGTGCGGGCCATGGACTGGTTGTGCCGGTTGCACAGTGTAACCGGGGTCGAATCGTTGTATTTGCCACCCCAGCAGGATCGACAGGTGGGGCTTGGGCTGCTAGGGCTGGGATCCCACCTGGCTATCCACGGGATCTCCTATGCCGCGCTGACCCACGCCCTAGAGGCCGTGGCCGACGGCAGACAACCTGTGGGGGCCGGTGCACCGCTGGCCCAGGCGCTAGCACAAGGGATCCAACGCGCTGCCCAGGTTGCACGCCAGTACGGGATGCGCCGCGCATTCACCGTCGCTCCCACGGCTAGCACGGCCTACCGATACACCGATGCCGAGGGATGGACAACCACACCGGAGATCTCCCCACCCCTGGCAGCAGCGGTAGAACGCGAGTCCGAGACGTTCGGCGTTAGGTTCTACGACCACCACCCGCGGGTCGAGGTCGCCGGACAAGACGTGGACTGGGAGACCTACTACCGGCTCTGCTGCGCGCTGCAACGGCTGTACAACGCCACGGGACTGGCTCACTCCATCTCCATGAACCTGTGGAGCCCGGGGGCACGCTGCGACCGGGCCTGGCTAGAACACTGGCTGGGATCCCCGCTGCGCTCCACCTATTACCGGCTACCCGTCGGCCAGGTGCTGGCCAAAGACCAGGTTTTCTGCCCTGCCTGTGCGGAATGATTATGGACACACACTTCTACACGACGGCAATCGCCCAGAAGCGCCCCTGGATCCCAACGGTGGGTTCCCCAGACCCTGTCCGTCCCGGAGCCGAGCTCTGTCTGCGCCGCTGCCTGGCACTACGCGTGCTGGAACTGGACGTGGCCGACTGGCTAGAGGCCGAGCTGGCCGCAACGCCTCTCCCTGAGCCAGTAGTCCAGGCGCTGCGCTCCAACCAGGCCGACGAGACACGCCACGACCAGGTACTCAACCTGGCAGCCCAGGCCTATGGGTGGGCAGGATCTGTGGACGACCACACCGCCGCCCAGCTCCGCCGCGAGTGGTTGGCCCACCCCGACCACCCCATTACCAAGGCTGCGGTGCTGGAGTCCTCGGTTTTCTTCGTGTTGCTACCCTTGTTGCGCCGGTTCGGGGGCGTAACACTGCGGGTGGTTGCCCGGGACATATCGGGAGATGAGACGGTACATGCAGCGGTAAACCGGCAGCTCAGCGCCGACCTGGGCTACCGCTACGCCCCTAGCCTGGCCAGGTTGCGACGCCGCACCGTGGAGTGGATGGTGGGGCCGCTGGCCGTGTCTGACGACCCATGGGGCACACCAGGGTTCTGGTTAGAGGCCAGCGATTCGCTACTGGAACGCGGGCTCGCACCCCAGTTGCGCGACACCCGCCGAGCCAGCGTCACAGCGTTCTTTGAGATTCCTAATGATCGACTGCCACGCTATTGCTAAACACGCCGACTGGACGGAGCGGACAGCTCGCTACCCCAGAGAGGTGGAACTGCTGTACCTGGTGCTGGGGCTGTGCGGTGAGGTAGGAGAGTGCCTCAACGCCCGCAAAAAGATGCTGCGGGACGGATCCCCGCCCACCCAACTAGGGCAGGAGCTGCTGGACGTGCTCTGGTACGCCTGCCGCATCCTCAAGGTCTATGGGGGCCCTACTGTCTTGGCCGCCCCAGACAGCGCCGACCTGGATGAGCTGCTGCTGCGGCTGTACCGGGCCGCCTCGCGGGTGGCAGAGGTGGGCCGCTGGGCCCACGCCTGTGGTGCTCAACCGCTGGAGTGGGACGGGCTGGACGAGGTGCTGGGGTTGACGTGCACCGCGCTGAAAATACTAGGGATCGGCCCCGACACCCTGGAGCAGCACCGCCAAAAGCTGGAACAACGGTATGCGGATCTAGCCTGCACAAATTCGTTAGAGATGGGGTAGATACCAGTTTGTGCAGAGCCGCTATCCATCCCCAGACTCCCCTCAAAACCCAGGGATCCCAACCCCAGAACCCAGGGATCCCCACCCAGATCCCCCTCAAAACCCAGGGATCCCAGCCCTCGACCACCTGCCACAGCCCAAACCCCGGCCAGATCCCCGGAATTTCTCGCCAAAAAGACAGCACCTGCCAGCCGGGTGGGATCCCGGCCGGCAGACAAGCAGTTGTGCGCTCATCCAACTAGGGCGGTGGTGGCTGTGCGGTTGGCGCGTCCACGACCGGCAGGTGGTCGGGGATCCAAAACGGCTCATCCGCCACGTACCCGGCCTCTTCCAGGTGGCGGTGGAATGCGGTGGTGAGCTCCAGCCACCCGTACGGCAGCGCGATGTTATACACCCAACCACGACCCCCGGACGCCGTCCTTACACAGTGGCTGCGGACGACAAGGAACCCAAACTTCCGCAGAATCTTGCAGACGGTCGCGGTGGTGGAGTGCTCCTCAGAGATTTCCAGTCTCCAATACCGCCGGATCTCGTCTCGCATCTGCAGGGCCAGATCGACCACCCGTCGCTCCGCCTCGCCATCTGGGTGGACAATCCCTGCTTCTAAGATGGGGCGCAACAACGGGCGGAACCGCTGCGCCAGTGCCCAGTCAAAGACGTCCCGACGCACCAGGTGGGCAGGACAGGGATCTTGCTGCAACATCTGCCGTGCCCAATTGTCGTTGCGCAACCGGGCCTTGGCGTAGGGGCCGCCCACCCAGCGTTGGGCCTTGCGCCGCAAGGGACGCTTGTCGTGGATGGCCGCCATCCACAGTGCGGGATCGTTCCAGTCCGCTCCTGGGAACTCGTGGCGCAGCAGCACCTTCTGGGCCCGCCGCCGGTCGGTCAGGCTGGCATCCAGCCCTTCCAGCGTCGCCCGCGCCCATTCCACGGTATGCAGCTCGGGATCTACCGACAGCGAGGCCCCTACCGCCGCATCCTCGGCCCGCAGCTCCGCGTCGATGGCCCGGAACTCCTGGGTCAGACCCGCATCTGGCTCCGCCTGTCCGGGTGTACACACGTGTCCCGCCGCCTCAAGGGCCCACACCAGGGACGCGTTGGCCGCCACCTTCTGGGCCCAGCGCCGCCGCCCGATGGCCACGTAGAACCGTGTCCACGGCCCCGCCGCGTCCAGCGTCTCACCGTACACCGCCAGCTCCTGGGCCAAAAAGCCCCACACCTTCTGGGTGTTGTATTCTTCGTCAGGCTCGGGCTGTATAAACTCAGGACGCCACACCACCCGCGGCACAGGCGGGCGGTACCGCCCCAACAACTGCATGCACGTGGTGGTGTCCAACGTGGGGAACGCCCCCACCACCGCGTCATACCCACCTGTCTCCAGCGACACGCCGGTCTTGGCCGTGGGCGAGAGAATCAAGAGCTGGTGGGGCGTGGACGCCATCCAGGCGTTGGGATCCCGGAAAAAAGCGGCGTACTCGCCGACGGTCTCACCGTCAATCCGCTCCGTCGGGATCCCATGGGCCGTGGCCCAGCGGTGCCAGCGCCGTCCCTCACGCTGCGACGTGGTAACCAGCAACAGCCGCTGGCCTTGCAACAGCCGCGCCGCTACCTCGGCCCGCCACGCTGCCGGTGTACCACTGTAGACCGTCGTCTGCCAGGGGGCCGGCTTCCCATCCACGCGGTACCCAACCACCGGGCACCGGCCCCGGATCTCGGCCAGCAGGTCGACCGTCTCCGCCCAGATCCCTGCCTCGGCGGCTATCACGCTGACCGCCCGCCGCAGCAGCTCCTGAATGATGGCCAGCTTGGCCGACCACTGGTCACGCAACGTGCCCCCAGACGCCGCGTCCGCCAGCACCTGGTTGGCCTCGTCGATGATGACCAGCAGCTCCTTGCCAGGGTTGAGGGCCGCGGCAATCCGCTCGGCAGAGTTGAGACACGCCACCAGCCCACCCCGTGCCGTTACGTCCGCCTGCAACAGCTTGGCCTGGGCCGGGCTGTAATCGTGGATGTGGGGCAGACCAAACCGCTCCGCCGTCTGCCGCCCCAGGGAATTCAAAGGCGACAACACCAACACCTGGCCGCCACGGGCGATCCACTCGCGGGCAGTCCGGCCCAACGCCGTCGTCTTGCCAGACCCCATGGGCGCATCCAGCCACAACAGCCCACCCCGCGGCGCCTGGACGGTGCCCACGTACCCCCCAGGCTGAACCACGGTGGGTTCTAGCGTGTTCTTGCTGAGCAACAGCCGTGCCTTGGCCAGCACCGCGTTGCGCGACAACCGACGCAACGGGACTGCGTCGGCCAAGGCCTCTTCCAGCCACGCCCCACCCCGGGTCGCCAGCACGTCATCCACACCCTTGCCCAGGGCGGGATCCCACAACACCACCCGCACGTCCGCCCCCAGACGCTCCAGGGCCCGACCTAGCTTGGTGTTCTGGGACAGCACGTCCGCCCGCGACCGCGGCTTAACGTCCTGGTCAGGGAACAGATAGATGGTGCGCCCGCCCCGGGCCAACAGGGCCAGCTCCGGCCACGGATCCCGCTCCCCACCCGCGTGCCACATCGTCACCCCGCGTATGGCCACCGCCACCAACCCGTGGCTAATGAGGGCCATCGCCTTCTTGGCCCCCTCGACAATGGCCACCGGAACACGGGGATCCGCCAACACCTCGGCCCACGTCCGGCCCGGCAACAACGGCAGCACTGGATACCCCGCCACCCGCGGCGGGTTCTCGTACTTGATGATCTTCCCGTCCGCCCCCTGCCGCGGGCACATGGGCTTGGCGTAGGGTACCAGGGGCCGATCAACCAACGCCTCGCCCCACATCATCCAGCACCCGGCCTCTAGGTGGGCGTAGCGCTGCAACAGCCGCTTGCCCTCGGCCCCCACATAGTTCTGGTCGCGCTGCCGGGCCGCAATGCTCTCCGCCAAAAACTCAGCAGGCGCCTCCCACCCGGCCAATACCCGGACGTTCAGCGCCCAAACTTCTGGGTCGATAGAGGAATTCTTGCGCTCCGCCTCTACCCAGGTTTGGAGTTCTTTGCTAAAATGATGAGTACAGAACATTTTTTGTTCTTTGGGGCAGCGGGGTAAGGGATGAGCCGCTGCCTCTTTTTCATTTATACCCGCGTTCCACGCCGCCGGCAACAGCCGCGTAGGCCCCGCCACGCAGTGGGGCACCCCTGTCAACGCCTTTGGAGTCCGCCCCGTCCGACAGGGGGCCAACAAGAAACCCCGCCTTGCGGCGGGGCTGTGTGGGGTGGCTTTGTCTTAGAGGAGCGGATCTGTGAAGAGAGATTGTAGCTCCTTGATCTCCTCCAAAACCTCTTCGGGGATCTCTTCGGGGTTCTCTATCTCCCACCACTCCCAGTCTTCCATGGCCTCTTCCAGGGTGATTTCCTGGTCGCCCGGGTCACCGAAGGGTTGTATCTTCATGGGTACCTCCCAATCACTACACCCCTATCGTATCCAAAGGACGGCAGGCTGTCAAGGGGGTAGCGGAAAAATTTTGGGTGGATCCCTGGGGGCCGCCCCGCCAGCTTCGCCTGCCGCCCAAAAAAAGTTGCCAAAGGTGTTGACAGGGGTGGGTGGGCTGTGTATACTGAAGATGTAGTAATTGGGAGCGCACCATGAACGACCCGTACGTCACCATCTTCTGGCCGGACAAGACGCCGGCAGAGGTTGAGAAGATGAAGAAAGATCTCCAGCGCTTTATCCGGAAGACCATCAAGACACGACGCAAGTAGCAAGCCTGTCCCCGCCCACCTGGCGGGGTTTTTGCTATCATAGGGATGTGCGTCCCAATCACTACCGGCGGCGGCCCCTCGCGGGGCCGTCGTCGTTGTTGGCAACGCAAAGCCCCACCCAGGGCGGGCGGGGCTGCGTCTGGCAATGGTGCTGGCTACAGGCTGGGGTACAGCCACTTCCAGGGTTCCCCCGTGAGGGGATCCCAGACGTCTCCAGGCTCCAGCTCCACATCAGGGTCGGGCAAGGGGTCGGCCTCGTGGTCGGGCGTTTTGGTGGTCTCGGCGGGCCGGATCGGATCCGGCCAAAGGGTGGGGTCGAGCCAGTAGTATTCCATGGGGTGCCTCCCAATCACTACACTTCTATCGTATCCAGGTCTAGGCTAGCTGTCAAGCGGGCTGTGGCACAGATTCGTATCTACCCCATCCTTAACAAATCTGTGCCGGCCCGCCGTAGAGGCTAGGGGTTGACAAAGGGCGGTGGGCGCGCTACTGTAGGAGTGTAGTGATTTGGAGACACACCATGTTCACGCTCATCCAGAAGCCCGACTTCCAAGTCTTGCAGCTTGACATCCCAGGGGGTGTCATGAGTCCCGGGGATCTGGGCAGCCTGGACATTCCCGCGACCGATGCTACCCAGGGCATCGTCATCAGCGGACGCGGGCCCATCTGGCTCTACGCAGCTCTAGTCCACCACCTGCATATCCATCGTTGGGTTGCCTGCTATGACCCCCGTCTCGGGGGCGCGGTGGTGGTGATGCGCCACCATCCCGCTGCTCCACCTGTGGGTAGCGTGGTGAAAATGGACTAGCCCAAGACCACCCAAGACCACCCCACCCCATCGGGTGGGGTTTTTTGTTGGCAGCCATGGGTGCACAAATTCGTTACAGAAAGCGCCGTAAAGCCCCGCCCTTTAGGGCGGGGAGTATGTCAAGAGTTTGTGCCGCGTGGCCAGACGCACCCCGCAAACAAAAACCCCGCCCACACGGGCGGGGGATGGTGGCTGGCTTGGAACTAGGGGAAGAGCTCGTTAAAGAACTGCTCTAGCTCTCTTATCTCTTCCGCTTGTTCTGGGGTCTCTTCCCCTTCGATAGAGAAGAGGGCTTCGATGGTTTCGATAAGGGCAAGCTCTGGCATAGCGCACCTCAATCACTGCACTCCTATCGTATCCATCCCTGGTCTGGCTGTCAAGGGGGTTGGAGAGAGGAGCCAGACTGGGGAGAGAGGCGGGGGTAGGGTATGCAGCAACGCGACGTCCAGATTGCGGTACGGGTTGAGACAGGCGAGGCCACCAGCGCGTTGGAGCGGGTGAAGCGGGCGCTGGGTGAGCTGCGTGCTGGGTGGGACAACGCGGTGCAGCAAGGGGCGGGTCGGGCCTGGATTCAGTCGCTAGCCGATCTGTCGGCGGCTGTCAACCTGGCCCAGGGAGCGTTTGCTGCCCTGTCGTCGGTGGCGAACGAGTTTTATAGCCGGGCCATTGCCCAGAACCTGGAGTTGGAGCGGCTGGTGTTATCCAGTGCCACCGCGATTGCTGGTACTAACCGGGTTTTTCGCGAGGGGCTAGAGGTTGAGGGCCCTACCCAGAAGATCCAGTCACTGCTGGGGAGCGTGGAGCGGGCTTTCGACTACATCCGCGAAGAGACCTTCAAGTTGTCGGGTGTCACCTCCAACGAGGTGATCCCTCTGTTTGAGGTGTTGGCTACCCAGATAGGTAACGTGGGTGGCTCGATCCAGGACGCGGCGGATCTGGCGGTGAAGTTTGCCGCTGGTCTGGGGGTCATTGGGTTACCCCTGGTTCAGGCCCGGCAGGAGATCACCTCTATCCTCACGGGCACCATCGACATCAACTCCCAACTGGCCAAGACCCTGGGGATTACCAACGAGCAGGTGCGGCTGTGGCAGTCCCAGGGGCGGCTGGTTGAGGAACTCAACGCCCGCCTGGAGACGTTCATGGCGGGCAACGAGCTCCAGGCCAACACGTTGGCAGGGATCACCAGCAACATCCAGGAGCTCGTCGACGAGTTCTTCCGCCTCATGGGTGCCCCGGTGGTGGAGCCGCTGATGGACGGGGCGCGGCAGCTCTACACGGTGCTGCTGGAAAACCGGGAGCTACTGCAGCAAATGGCCACGGCCATCGGTGAGCGACTGGGGGCGGCCTTCCGTGCGGTGGTAGAGCTCGTGGGAGATGTGGGCACCAAGCTGGGAACGGCCCTGACCGAAGCCCTGGGACGGTTTGACCTGGAAAAGCTGGAGCGTCTCTTGGTCAACGTGGGACGGGTGGCTGAGGCGGCGGCCCTGGGGTTGGCCGAGGTAGGGAGCTGGGTGATCCGCCTGAGTGGCGAACTCCTCCCACCCCTGATCAACCTGGTGAGCGACCTGTTGGACACCACCCTGCGTGGCTACCAGGCACTGATTGACCTGGGAGCGGTGTTAGCTGGGGGTCTGACCGGGGAGCAGGTGGAGGCCCTGGACGCAGCCCAGGCCCTAGCCCAGGAGTTCGGGAACCTGGTGGACAAGGTGGTGAACGGCACTGGCGTGGCCACCGAGGAGGTGGAGCAGTTCCGGCAGCGCATGCAGGCCCTGGCCGAGCAAGGTGTGCTGGCCGCCGAGGATGTGGAGTACTACAACCAGGCCCTAGCCCGACTGGAGGAGAAGAACCGGGCATTGGCCGACAGCAACGACATCGCCCTGGAGTCGCTGCAGGCAGCGGCCGTGGCAGCGCGGCGGGCGGCGGAGGAGTACAAGCGGGCAGTGGCTGAGGCCAAGCTAGAGCAGCTGACGGGTCAGCTTGAACTGCAGGAGCGCATCAACGCCGCAGAACTCACGAACGCCCAGGAAATCGCTCGCGCCAAGCTGGAGCTGGAGCGCCAGAACAACCAGGCCATCCTGGAAGCCGCCCGCCAGCGCCTGCAGGTGCTGCTCCAGGACGAGCAGAATAACCGCGATGCAATCATCGAGACGCGCACCGCCATCGCCCAGGCGGAGCTAAAGCTGGCGGAGCTGGTGCAGCAGGAGAAAGAGCTGCAGTACCGCCAAGAGGAGGAGCGGGTACGCGCTTTGGCGGAGTTGCGCCGCTCTGGGCTGGAGCTGGAGCGCGCCGAGCTGGAGCGGCGCCGCGAGCTGATTGCTGACACAGTGGCCGCCCTGGAACGCGAGGGGCAGGTGGCTGCCGCCCAGGCAGAGGCCCGCCAAGCTGCGCTGCAGGGGGAGATCGAATTGGCGAGGGCGGCACAGCAACGGGCCCAGGGGACGGCTCAGGCAGCAGAAGCCACCCAGCGGCTGGCCCAGCTCCAGGCCCAGGCGGCCCGCAAACAGGCCGCGGCCCAACAGCAGGAGCTGGAGCGGCAGCGCCAGCTCATTGAGTTGCGTCACCAGGGGGCCCTGGCCGCACTGGAGTTACAGCAGCGGGAGACGGCCTCTCGCACCGAGGCTGCCCAGGCGGAGCTGGAGCTGTTGCGCCAGCGCCAGGCGATCATGGGAGCCCTGACCGAACAAGAACAGGCCCGCCTGGTGTCCCTGGAGCGGGAGCTGCAGGTGTTGGAGCTGGCCGCACAGACCTTGGCCGAGAACCGGCGGCAGCTGGAGGAGCAGCGAGCCAGCGAGCTGGCCGTGCTGGAGCTGCGTCGCCAGGCGCTGGAAGCCTCCACTCAGCAACAAAACACCTTGCAGCAAATCACCCAGCTGCAGGAGCTGCAGCGGGCGCAGCTGCAGGAGTTGGCGGCATCCCAGGCCCGCATCAACGAGCAGCTCCAGGCCCAGATTCGCTATGGGGAGCTCCTGGCCGAAGCCGACCGCTATCGGGCCCAGGGGCTCGAAGCGCAGCTCCAGGTGTTGCGGGCAACCAACGAACGTCTAGGCGAGAGCGAGGCCCGCACCCAGCAAATCCAAGCTCTGGAGCAGCAGCTGGCAGAACTACGGCAGGCAGCGGCGGTCAGGGCGGCAGAGCTGGCGGCCCAGCGGGAAGAAGCGGAGCTGAGATCCCTGGAAAACCAGCGAGCCCAGCTGCAGCTGCAGGAGGCCCAGCTCCAGGCGCTGATGGCCCAACTGGACGCCGTGGGGCAGCTGACGGCCGCTGAGCAGGAGCAGATGGAGGCCATCCGGGAGCAGTTGTCCTTGGTCAACGAGCAGATTGCCGCCCAGCAACAGGTGGTCGAGGCAGCGCAGCAGACGGCAGCGGCGCTGCGGGAGGCGGAGAACGCCAGCCGCGGCCTGGTGGTCGGACTGCGGGAGGCCGAGCCCCTGGTGTTGCAGTTTGTCCCCCTGAAGACGGCGATCCAGGAGGCGAGTGAATGGGCGGAGAGGTTCGGGCTCAGCCTTGGCCCCATGGTGGAGCCGGTCAGGCAGCAAGAGGCTGAGTGGCAGAAGGTGGTGGGCCAACTGCAGGCTGCCCAAAAGCTGCTGGAGTTCTCTGCTGATTCGTACCGCATCATGTTGGCCTACGCCCAACGCTTTGGTGGCGAGACACAACAGCTGGGGCAGATGATCTCCCAGTACCAGCTGCTGGCCCGCGAATACGAAAAACTCATCCAAGCAGCAGAGCGGCGCCTGGAGGTGGAGCGAAGTGTTATCCCCGTTCTGGAGCAGCAGCGCCAGGCGGCACAGGCCAACCTGGCCACGGCCCAAAGCGAGCTGGACATCCTGCGGGCCCAGCTCCGGCTCTACGACGCGCGGCTGGAGCGCCTCAGAGCTGAGGGGGCCTCCGAGAAGGAAATCCAGGCGGTGATGCAGCAGCGGGCAGAAACGCAGCGCCGCCTGGAGATCCTGCAACTCCGGATCAACGAACTCAAGATCCAGGAGAAAATCCTGGAGCTGGAGATACAACTGGTCAGGGAAAAAGCCCTGAACACCGAGTCGGCCAAGGTCAGGCTGCTCCAAGAGCAGATTGCCTTGCAGCGGCAGCTCCTCGCCATCACCACCCAGACCCGCGCCGAGCTGGAGCGCACACCCGTCAACCAAAAGTCATCCACCCAGGCCAGCGGCGGGTCGGAGTCATCCACCACCGACCCTACCCAGGCCCGTCAAAGAGCAGAGCAAGCCCGTCAAAGGGCAGAGCAGGCCCGCCCCATGGCAAGGGGCGGCCCGTTTCGGGCTGGGGAGCTGCTCCAGGTGGGGGACAACCCAGATGGCACACCGAACTCCACCACCGAGTGGATCCAGTTGTCGGCTCCTGGCAGGGTGCTGACCAGCGGCGACATCAAGGTGGTGACCGAGCAAACCTCTTCAGTCTTCAACGATGGGCGGATCGTGGCCGGGCTAGGGCAGCTCCACGATCTGTTGCGGGCGGCCCTGTCGGTTCCAGCCGCCTCGCCGCCCGCCGGAGTCCAGGCACCTGGTGGATACTCGCTGCGAGACTTCGTCCTAGCCAACACGTAGCCAGCGCAGCCGCTGCACAAATTTGTATGTGCCCCATCTCTAACGAATTTGTGCAGGCGTGGTCTACGCCTGGTGGCCACTAAGGCCTCCGGCCCGCCCACACAACCGTTCGCGCCAGCGGGCCGGGATCCCTCGAACGGATATAGAGCCGACTGCACAAATTTGTATCTCACCCATCTCTAACGAGATTGTGCAGGCGTAGACTGCCCGCCCACCAGGATTTCCAAACACTGACGCAGCGCCGCCACGCTCAAGTTCTCGATCCCATACTGTTCCTGCAGTTCGGGAAACGCCGTCTTGAGCAGCTCAAGCAGCGCTTCTACCCAGGCGTCTTCAGATCCTGGGTCGCGGACGGTGCGGGTGACCCGCAACAACTGGGCGCCGGTGGGTGGACAGTAGCGGGTTGGGATCCCGCAAATCTCGACGGTGCGCGGCTGCTCCACCAGTTGTGGCTGGGCCTGTGGCGGCTGCTCTGGTTGCAACAGCTCGCGTAGTCTCTGGATCTCGGTCGGGCTCAACATAGCTACCTGTGGCACTCTGCCAAAATGGTAGCGACTCGACGGGAATGCATATGAGCAACAAACATTTTGAGACGTTCAAGGGCCAGCGGATTTACATCCGCAGGCAAGGTACCGACCAAGGGGCGTTCGCCATTCCTAGCGCCCAGATGCGGCTGGCCACCGGGATCCAAGAACGGATCCAAACGGCTGTTAACCGCGAGGGGATCCAGGTGCCCGTAGACCAGTACACCATCGCCGAGGATCCCCAGTTGACGATTCTGTACCGGGCGGGCCAGTTCCAGCCCGAGGTGATGCAGTTCGTCCTGGGCCGACTGTTCGAGCCGACCAACGCCGCCCAGACCATCTCATACGAGGAAGAAATCACGGTGCCAGCGTCGGGTGAGGTGACGTTTCCCGCCAGCAGCGCCAGCACCGAGTTGGGCTCAGGGGTAAACCTGGAGAACCTGGTCATTACGACCAAGAACGCTCTGGGCGTTACGACCTTGGTTACCAAGGTGGCCTGGGATGACAACGGCTTTGCTAACAACGCCACCAACTCCTGGATGGCCAACAACAACAACCGTGTGTTGCGGTTCACCTCCGACTTAGTGGGTCAGACGGTGGTGCTGGTTTGCGCGGAGTCGTTTAACTCTACGCTACGGATGGCCGGTGCACTGACTGGCGTGTTCGAGGTGGGCGGGATCCTCGTGAACACCAGCGGCCGGGTGTGGCGGTTCTACGCCCCGATGGCCCGCCCCGTGTTAGACGGCGGGCAGATCGACCCGGGGGCCGAGGAAGTGGGCATCAACTTCCGCCTGTTCACTCCCCCAGGGCGTTGCAGCGCGTTTGATCTGGTTTATTTGAATCGCGTCGTTCGTTGCTGAGGGATGCCATGGAAGAAGAAGTGTTTGCCATGACTGACGAGTATTTTCGGGATCTAGCAGAAACCCGTCCCGACATGCTCACGCCAGACTGGATCCGGCGGTCAACCGCCGAGTTGCTGTTAGCGCTGTCCACGGTGCGGCGCAACCGCGACATCGTCGCCCTAGCAAGAAACGCCGAGTGGATGCAGAGGGTAATCGACAATGCGCTGCAATACAAGCCCCAGATCGATCGCGCCAGCGGGACGGAGTCCTAACTCGACCTCTGACGTATTCAGGTCATTTATCATCCGCTTCGACTCGGTCTACGCGGTTGATCCCGCCCTGGCCCAGATCCCTGCCCAGGTACGACAGGCGGCCATTGCCCTGTTGAACCGGGTCACCAACGGGGTGGATAGGTTGCTGTCACTGGAGCCTACCCCAAAGGGATGGAAGGCCCGGTTCCTGGAGAACGGAAAGCCAGTGCTAGCCGAGTGGGACGGACGCGAGTTGGTGACAACGCTCCTATCTGACCTGCCCCTTAAGGGCTACCAACGAACGGATGCGGCCCGTAAGAACTGTGTCAAGGGACGTTGGTGTGTGGGAAAAACAGGTCGCGGCTCCTGTATCTCCGTGAAGAAGAAGTGTCGCCAGGAGCTGCAGATGCGAGAGATGGAGGCGGCCGACCGCATCACGGAGATGCTGCGGCAGCAGACTGGGGGTCACCAGCCCACCGCCAGCGGACGGGGTTCTCGGCGTCGACGCGCGACACCGGAACCTTACAAAACCACCGTGGAGAAACTCAAGGAGGCCGGCATCCCCATTGGTTCCCATATCAACCCCAAGGAAGCGAGGTTTAACAACTACTTCATAGAGGCCAACCTCAAGACCGTGGTCGACCTCTTCCGCGCGGCCAAGGAGATGGGGGGTGATTGGCATCAGGTGTACCTCAAGGATCTGCGCAAGCGGTTCCCGCAGCTCTCCCGCCTGGAGTTCGATGAGATAGTGAAGTACTTGGACAGGATGGGGGCGATTGTGATGATGCCCACAGACGACCCCCTGTCCATCACCAAGAAGATAGAGGAGGGTGCCATCGACGTTGGGGGCGTCAAGCTGTACTCCTTGAGGATAAGGGGGTTATAAGGGCCCCGTTGAGTGGACGCAGGAGGTTATTGCAATGCGCGCTATCGCGAACAGCCCGACTGCCAACGCGGTCAGGGCGTTCATCATCCGCTTCGACTCGGTCTATGCGGTTGATCCCGCCCTGGCCCGGATCCCTGCCCAGGTACGACAGGCGGCCATTGCCCTGTTGAACCGGGTCACCAACGGGGTGGATAGGTTGCTGTCACTGGAGCCTACCCCAAAGGGATGGAAGGCCCGGTTTCTGGAGAACGGGAAGCCGGTGCTGGCCGAGTGGGACGGACGTGAGCTGGTGACAACGCTCCTATCTGACCTGCCCCTTAAGGGCTACCAACGAACGGATGCGGCCCGTAAGAACTGTGTCAAGGGACGTTGGTGCGTGGGGAAAACAGGTCGTGGCTCCTGTATCTCCGCCAATCGCAAGTGTCGTCAACAGGTGGACGAGCAAACGAAGGCGGAGGCGGAGCGGCTGACCAAGGCGTTGCGGGCCGCTGCCCCAGAAGCCGCTGCCCCAGAACCCGAACTGATGCAGAAGCCTGTGGATTCCTGGGTAGACAAAGAGAATCCACCCGACCTGGCGGATATTAGGCTCACGTTTAACCGCGGCGACCGCGAGGATGATATGCCAGCACGCGTGTTCCTCAGCTATCTGCTGGCCGACCAGGCAGGGGTCTCCGGGGCCCGGTACGTCGTGATGTTTGACTACACGGACGGATCCCCGCGCGACAAGAAGCGGAAGGCAGAACGGTATCTGCAGGAGCGGTTGGCGAACGGCGACTTTCTGGACGGGGACATTGTCGCGTTCCCGAAGGGTTGGGACAAGTCTGTGCCCTACAGTTCCGAAAAGCCCTACGAGTACGAGCGGATTTTGAGGTACAACGCCAGAACCAACCAGCTGGAGCCAGTAGAGATTTCCCCGGAGCGGATGGAGCTGGCCCGGCAGGCGATGGAAACGGCCTATTTCAGAACCTTCTTCATCAACTCGCGCAAAGTAGATCAGCTGCTCGCGGAAGTTACCGAACGCGCGAGAGAAAACCTGCTGAGCCCAGACTTAGAAGAAAAACTCACCCAGACAATCGACGAAGAGGAGAAGCGTATGGCCCG
>Ga0197142_1002757_pt1 | contig 15124 bp, 14 predicted proteins | sample GBS60_MetaG_FD_148614 | JGI IMG/M metagenome (GOLD analysis project Ga0197142, IMG submission 148614) | Sediment microbial communities from Great Boiling Springs, Gerlach, Nevada, United States - GBS 60_MetaG | ecosystem: Environmental > Aquatic > Thermal springs > Hot (42-90C) > Sediment... | reverse complement strand
GATACACTCTGACTCTGCCGAATAATTCAGAATATTCTGTGCAGCAAGTGAAGACGCTGCTCCAGCAAATTGCACCAGTGCTAGGGCGCAAGATCTCGCTTCAGGAATGGCAACGGTTATAAGTATTTGATGAGCACTCATCAAATAGACATCCCTCCCGCCGTTATGCTAGAATTAAGCCACCAAGCGATCATCACGTAAAGGGGGAGTTATGAAGTCTGTCAAGATTGCCGTCGTGCTTGTTCTCTTGTCGGCTGTTGTCCCGTCGGTCACTCAGGCCCAAGCGCCCGCCGTACAGCTCTCGATGGAGCTCTTTGGCCCTTGGGCCTTGTGCACTCCAGAGATTGACGACGCCCTCGTGTGCACCATGCGCCTGGGCCAGACGCTCCAAGTCTGGGTACAAGCGAAAAGCCTGCCCTCGTGGGTTCCCACAAGACTCATCGCGACCTGGCTCCCAGACAACGCGTCGTTTGAGTCGGTCTGGCGCCAAGGCGAGGCCGTCCAAGTCTTCACGTTCACCCCAACAGAAGAACATATCACCAAGCCCGAAGAACCCTTAATAGTTCGCTTCATCGCGCGCACGGACTACGAGAGCATCTCCAGAGAGCTCAGAATTTATGTGCGGGCCAATCAACCCCCGCAAGCCGTGACCAACCCCGATCAGACTGTCGCACCCTATCAGATTGTCTTGCTCAGTGCGTTCGATAGCTCCGATCCCGATGGTGATCTCTTGCACTATCGCTGGGATCAGATCTCAGGGCCGCCGGTGCTGCTCTTTGGCGCAGAGACGCTCTATGCGATCTTCTTAGCACCAACGGGGCCAGCGACGCTCGTCTTTCGTCTGACTGTGAGCGACGGGGCGTTCAGCGCCTCCAAGGACGTGACAGTGACCGTAACGTCTGACTGTCCCTGTAGAGATCCCTAAGTATTGAGTCGTCGCTATATCCATCCAGCAGCGTTGGTGTTGATGGGGCTGCTGGTCGCATGGGAAGTATCCGTGCGTCTGGCAGAGGTGCCCTCGTTTCTTCTCCCCCCGCCAAGTCAGATCGCTCGTCGGTTTGTCTTGGATTTTTCGCTGCTCGCGGAGCACTTCCTCGTCACGTTGGGTGAGATCGCCTTGGGGTTCGTGATCGCGCTCGCGAGCGCGTTCGCGTTAGCGTTGGCGATCTTCTACAATAAGACTCTCGAGCGCGTCTTCTATCCCATTATTATCTTCTTGCAGAACATGCCGCTCTTTGCCATTGCCCCGCTCTTGAAGCTTTGGCTGGGCTTTACGATCTGGCCTAAAGTGACAGTCGCGGCGCTCATCGCGTTCTTCCCTATCGTCGTCAACACTGTAGACGGTTTGCGCGCGGCTGACCAAGATCTCATTAACCTTCTAAAGATCTTTGGAGCTTCTAGGCGACAGATACTCCACAGAGTGCAGCTCCCCTCGGCATTGCCGTTCATATTCTCTGGGGCGCGGGTGGGGATCACGCTCAGTGTGGTGGGCGCGGTGATCGGGGAGTGGGTGGGAGCGCAGGCGGGTTTGGGCTATGTGATGTTGCGCGCCAACGCGACGCTCAAGACCGATCTCGTCTTCGCGGCGATCTTCGCGTTAGCGATCTTGGGCATTGCGCTCTTTGGGCTCTTGACGCTGCTGGAGCGTTGGGCGACGCCGTGGCGGAGATTCACTACTACTCATGAGGCATGATTTCATGCAGCGTGGCTTGGCGCAGTGCTCTCTCAAGAGGAATGAGAAATCTTTGGGCTGCGTCTAAAAACTGCTTGCGGGGTCTCAAAGGGGCCGAAGACTCGACCGGACCGTTGCCGTGCACGCTGCTTTTTAGCCATAGCGATTTAGTATAGCTAGCTGTGATTCCTCCAAGCTCGATCCCCACGACACGAGCTTCGCGCAGGGTTTCCCACAGCAAACCAACCTCTTCCGCCAAGCGTCGCGGAGCCAAGAAGAAGTCAGCTCCAGTGTCGAGCAAAAAGCGATACATGCGCCAACCAGCTTCTTAAGTGTATCGAGGGCGTGTATGGCGTTAGCAACTCGATTGGTGGAGACAGTGATCTCGGTGCTCAAGCGCAAGTATGGGGACGCAGTGACCAGCCGGGTGTGGTGGCGACAGTTTCGGGAGCTGGTAGCTATGTGCCTGGTCTACAACGTGGAGCGGGCGGTGAAGCTGGGAGTGACCCTCCTTGACCGGTTCTGGTCCCGACTCCTATACCTTCTGCATTAAAATTAATTGGCGAATTCCTCCAGCAAAGCCAAGTGATCGCGCGTCTCTTTGGGAGATTGGCAATCGTAGAACCGGGGCGCGTGAGACTTCGCAGCTAATCGGGCAGTTGCACTACCAAGAGAATTTCAGTATCTTAACGGGGATTGTTCTAGTCTGTCTTTTATGCGAGAGGAGTCGGGAATATGCATCACAAGAATGAGCTCTCATGGCTCGTGGGAGGCGCGCAGGGCAGCGGCGTAGACTCCGCTGCCAATATCTTTGCCAAAGCCTGCGCCTTCGGCGGGCTGTACGTCTATGGCCAACGCGAGTACTACAGTAATATCATGGGCGAGCACAGCTATTACCAAGTCACGGTCAGCGACCGCCCGGTCCATTCGACCCGCTCGTACACGGATATTTTAGTGAGCGCCGACGCCGAGACGGTCTTCCTCCACGCGCGCGATGTCAATCCCGGCGGCGCGATCATCTATGACCCCAAGCTCACAGAGACTGCCCTCAGCAAAGTCGCGGCGCTGGAGCACCGCGCGCGCCATGACCTCCAACGCTATCTGCAATCGAAGAATCTTCCTGAGACGCTGAGCGGGATGCTCCACGACGCCCAAGCCCGCGGCGTCCGGCTCTATCCCGTCCCATTCGATGAGCTTCTCCAGAAGATGACGGGAGAGAAAGCTCCACAGCTGTCCGTGGCCAAGCGTATGGCCAACACTATGGCTGTCGCGGCGTCGTGCGCCCTCGTGCGCTACGATCTGAAGCTGTTAGAACGCGCCCTCGAAGATGTCTTCCACGGCAAGAAGAAAGTGATCGAGCTCAATCTGCGCGCATGCGAGCTGGCATATGAGTACATCTCGAAAAACTTCGCGCAAGATTTTCCCATCGCTCTGGAATCGCTGAGAGCGAGCGAGCCGCGCATATACATAACGGGCAACCAAGCGACGGCCCTGGGGAAGCTCGCCGCAGGCTGCACGGTGCAGACGTATTACCCCATCAGTCCCGCGACCGACGAGAGCGTCTACTTAGAAGCCCATCAGGAGTTTGAGCGAGGCCCAGGAGAGCCCGGAGCCATCGTCGTCGTCCAGGTCGAGGACGAGATCTCAGCGATCACCATGGCCACAGGGGCTGCTCTCGCTGGCGCGCGGGCAGCGACGAGCACCTCTGGGCCGGGGTTTTCGCTCATGGTCGAAGCGTTGGGCTGGGCAGGCATCAACGAAGTCCCCGTCGTCGTGACGCTCTATTCTCGGGGCAGCCCCAGCACCGGGCTTCCTACTCGCCATGAGCAGGGCGATCTCAGATTTGTGTTACACGCCGGGCACGGGGAGTTCCCCAGAATCGTGCTCGCGTCGGGAGATCTAGAAGAGTGCTTCTATGATGAGATTCGCGCGTTCAACTACGCCGAGAGGTATCAAGTGCCCGTGATTCATCTCCTCGATAAAGCGCTGGCCAGCAGCAGCCAAACCCTGCCGCTCTTCGATCCCCAACGATGCCGCATTGATCGGGGGCAGCTCGTGAGTACGGCGGGCGAGGGCTACAAGCGCTTCGCGTACACGGAGACGGGCATCTCCCCGCGATCAGTTCTTGGGACTCCTGGAGGGATCTTCTGGAACACCGGCGATGAACACGACGAGCTGGGACACATCACCGAAGATCCCATCGAGCGCATTCGCATGATGGAGAAGCGCGCCAAGAAATTAGAGGTCGCCGCGCGCGAGATCCCCTTAAGCGAGAAGCTCAATATCTTTGGCGATCCTGACTCTGAAGTATTGATACTGAGCTGGGGCTCGCCCAAGGGGGCTATTCTCGATGCTTTAGAAGTCTTGCACGCTGAGAAGCACTCGGTCTGCTTCGTGCAGTGTCGGCTGCTCTCCCCCTTGCCCAGCGACGACGTAGCAGAACTCTTGCAGAAGGCGAGGCGGCGCGTCTGCGTTGAAAATAATTACTCAGGGCAGTTTGCCGGCCTGGTGCGCGAATCTACCGGGATCGCGATGGACCATCTGATCGTCAAATTCAACGGACGGCCCATCACGATGGACGAAGTCTATGACGCTGTGAAACAGATTATCTCTGGCAAAGCCCCACGAAGGATGGTGTTGACGCATGGCGCGTAAGCCGCAAGACTACAAGACGGACGTGCACAACAATTGGTGCCCAGGGTGTGTGCTTCCAGGGTCGCTCATCCACACAAACCCTGACGTCAAGCCCATCGAAGCCATCAAGGAAGGCGATCGGGTGCTGGGGTGGGACGGGCGTTATCACAGAGTAACAGAGGTCTTCAGCCACCGCCACCAGGGGATGATGTACAAGATCCGCGCGAAGTGTTTGGGAGAGGTCACGCTCACCCCAGAGCACCCCGTGCTCATCGCTCAAAGAGTTCATCCTAAGCGACACAATCAAAAGTTCGAGCTGATCTGGGAACGGGCTGACCAGATCGAGAAGGGGGACTATTTGGCGTATCCTATCCCCGCCGACGTCGTTCCCATAGAGAGCTTGCGACTCCCGTCCCGCAAGGCGCAAGATCGGCGCAGCAGCCCACTGCCAGAGAGTGTCCCCATTACCCCTGAGTTTCTGCGCCTGGCCGGGTACTACATCTCCGAGGGGTGGATAGACCATCGCTCGAGTGAGAAAGACTACCTTGAAGCTTCCGTCTGCTTCACTTTTCATAGAAAAGAGAAGAGATTAGTTCGCGATATAGAGACAATTGTAGCCAAGCTCTTCGGCTTGGACGTGTCTGTGACCGAGAGGCCCTCTCGCAACACCATAGAGCTGGCTGTGCATTCTGCGCGATTGGCGCGAGCCTTCAAAGAATGGTTCGGCGATGGAGCTGCAACCAAGAGAATCCCCCATGAGCTGATGCTCTTGCCTCCGTCACAGCAGCGCGAGTTGCTCAAGGGATTGTGGCGTGGCGATGGGTGGATAGACTCTCAACGAGCCCGGGCGAGTTATAAGACCATCTCGAAGGCGCTGCGAGAGCAGCTCAAGCTGTTGCTCCTGCGCCAAGGGATCGTGCCCTCGGTCTATACCACGCCCGCTCGCAGGGGCCATCGCGAAGCCTATAGCGTCTTCGTCACGAGCGCGAGAGACTATCAACGCTTGATGGAGATATTGGGCATAAAGCCCAAGAAATTGCCCACGGGCAAGCCCCCCTCCACGGTGATCGGACAGAACTTCGTGATGGTCCCCGTAGCAGATATCGAAACTTTTGAGTACGACGGCCCAGTGTGGAACCTCGAAGTCGAAGATGTCCATAGCTATGTGAGCGAGTGCGCAACCCTTCATAATTGCGGGGACTTCGGCATCTTGAATGCAGTTCAGATGGCCCTGGCGGAGCTCGACTTAGAGCCCCATCGCGTCGCGGTCTTTTCGGGGATCGGCTGTTCGGGCAAAACCCCGCACTATATCAATACATACGGGATCCACACGCTCCACGGGCGCGTCTTGCCCTACGCTACAGGGGCAAAGCTTGCCAACCCCGATCTTACTGTGATCGCGGTCGGCGGCGATGGCGATGGCCTGGGCATCGGCGCGGGGCACTTCGTCAACGCTGGCCGACGCAACGTAGATATAACGTACATTCTGCACAACAACGGCGTCTACGGCCTGACCAAGGGCCAAGCTTCTCCCACTCTGAAGCTAGGCGTGCAGACAAAATCCCTCCCCCAGCCCAATATCAATCAAGGGATTAATCCCCTTATGATCGCGCTCGCCGCAGGATATACGTTCATCGCGCGCAGCTACGCGTATGATATTAAGCACTTGGTGAACATCATTAAGCAAGCGATCGCGCATAACGGCTCGGCGTTCATTGACGTGCTCCAGCCCTGTCCCACGTACAATGACATCAACACGCGCGAGTGGTACGGCGGCGAGGACCGCAAAGACCCGCAGACGGGCAAGCCCATCCCGCGCGTCTATAAGCTCGAGGAGCAGGGCTATGATCCGCTCATCATCCCAGGGATGAGCGACGCCGAGATCACTGCGAAGCTCAATAAATTCATCGAGAAAGCCCTCGAATGGGGCGATCGCATCCCCATTGGGATCTTTCTGAAGAACGAGACGGTGCCGTCCTACGAAGACCGAATTCTTCAGAGGATTCCGTTCTATCGCGAGATGCCCCCAGCCAAACAGACGATTGCGGATGACCAAGGCCGACCGATGATTGACCTGACGAAGTTCTTAGCAGAGCTGAAGGTCACCTAAGAGTTAGAAGCGACGCTTAATGAGTACGACCCTATACGTCAGAGCAGGCTCTTGAGGATAGGCGACCTTGGCGCTGATGTTGTAGCCGAGCGTCGCGCCCAGCGCGGCCATCGTCACCGGGTTCACGACGAGCGAAAAGTCTGTGGGCTCGAGCACCCAGTTGCCCGCGACCGCTGCTCCCACGATGGTCCCAACGATGCTTCCGGCAAAAGCTAAGAGTATATTCCCCCGCACGCCGACGATCGTCCCGGCCAGCGCCACTCCCAGAAACGTCGCCCCTGGAGGAATCCCTAGATTGGGCCCAACGATAAGTGAGATGAGTGTTGTTCCCAGCTCGCAGGCGCGGCGCTCCGGCTGGGTCGGCGGGCAGGGCTGCACGATCGAGAGCGTCCAGTACGTCGCGTAAAAGCCCAGCCCGCCCCCGACGATCGCCCCTTGCACCCCGAAGAGAAATTCGAGCAAGAGGTAATCTGTCGGCTGCACGGGGCGCTCGGCGCGTAGCTCTTCGGAGACGAAGAACAAAACGAGAGCGCACACAACAACGCACGTGAGAATCTTTTTAATCTGGCTCCGTAGACATCTGTGAAGGCCGGATGCTGAAGCAACCTCTCCCCCGGCCCCTCCACCCTCACCCCCATCCCCTCTCCCCTCCGAGGGAGAGGGGAGCAGAGAGGTGAGGGGGCTAGGGAAGGGGCTAGGGGGTAGGTGAGTGTGCTTCAGCACGCTTCCATCTGCTGAGCCGGCGGATTCATCCGCCGGCACACTAATCTTAGAAAAGATCATAGTTCGCCGTGACCGTCAAGCCTTGCGTCCACTCCTCAAAGTCGCTCGCCAGCGTGAACTCCAGCTGCACCGCGAGATTGAGATTGGCTTGGACTTGGAACGTCAAGCGCAGCTCGAGGCTCTGAATATCCAGAGGAGTTCGGTCTTTGATCTGCGTGCGCACGAAATTATACGACGCTTGAGCGTCTATGCTCTCGGTGATGCGGAACCCATAGTTGGCTTGAGCGATCAAGACATAATCTTCCAGAAGGGCGAGCGAGGAGCTGAAGCGCAAGCTGCTCTTAAACTGCGAGCGCGGCGCGGGCGCAAGCGCGTACTCGAACGACGCCAGCGTCAGCCAATCGCGAGCCCCCCCTTGGGGGTCAAGCAGCTCATAGCCCATCCCCACGCGCAACTCCCAGCCGCAGAGCTTCTCGTCCGCGGTCTCGTTGAGAATCTCTTCGATGCGCAGGAGCGCGACGGCTCCCAGCTGCCCGTGGGGGACGAAGCCCGTCGCTTCGATGATCTCCTCTAATCGCTGCACGAGGCTCGCTATATCGGGGAATTCGAGGCGGCGCCCAATAGTATCAGCCAGCTCAAAGATCACCGTCGCGGGCAAAGGGGCCGAGAGCGCCTTGAGAGTGAGCAAACGCTCTTGGATCTTGAGCGCTTTGGAGAGCGCGGTGACGTCCTTAAAGCGCCCGTACCCCAAGCCCGCGAGCGCGCGCACCCCAAGGCTGAGGAACGCCGTCGCCCCTTGGGCGTCGAGGCCGACAAACCCGAAGAGATTTGTCTGCTCAAGATACGCCCGGAGATTCATCGCGCCGTCGGCTTGGTAGCTGAGCGCGTCTTTGGTGAAATCGAGCTTGAGATTGGCTTGCTGGGAGAGCCCAAACGCAGGCGCATCGAGCAGGCGCGAAAGAGACCCCCGCAAGCTCCCGGAGTTGACGTTGCCGCGATTGTCTGTGAACTGATCGTTGTAGTAGCGATAGTTCGCCGAGAGTTTGAAGTCTCGAAACTCGCTGCGCGGGGGCGTGTACCCGCAGAGCGGCCCGATGCGCGGTTGCGCCCAGACGCTCCCACTCTCGAAGACGGCAAGCACCGTCAGAACCCATACGAGTTTTTTCATAGCGTCCTGCTGAAGGGTATTGTACTCAATGAAGAGAGGGTGATGTCAAATCCTTGGACAAAGAGCTAAAATTTTGGTAAAACTGAGCAAGCTATGCGCGCGCGATCTGTGCTGATCTTTAGTGTTGTGGGTATGGCGATAGTCACAGCAGGCTGGCTATGGTGGATTCTGACACCAAGGGAGTCTGCAACGCCTCCGCCTCCTCTCCCTGAGATACCAGCGCCCCCAGAAGAAGAGCCCTCTCCTCCAGAGCTCGAACTCTCAGTACCCACCTTGATGCCTCCAACTGATGCGCCCAGAGTGGGTATCCTAGATCGCGGCATGCTCGTGGTCGAGGCGCGCGGCCAACGCATCAGCACAGAAGAGTATACTCTTGAGCGCCGCGACGCCGGCGGGCTCGCTCTCCACTCTCATGGGACGCTGTCGTTCAAGATCGCTCTATTCACCGTGCAGGCAACGTTTGCTCAAACAATCACTTTCTCAGCGCAGCGGCGCCCACTGAGCTATCAGTTTGCGTTGCAAGGGCCTGCAGGGATCGGCAATCGCACCGTGAGCGCGCGCTTCGGTGCGACTACCGCGATCGTGGACGACGGACAGAAAAAGACCGAGATCGCCCTTCCTGAGGAGCCGTTCTTATTATTAGGGATGTTCAGTTCTTATGCGATCTTGCCCTTGTGGGCCAGGCGCGATGCCCCCCAAAGGCTGAAGGTAATCAGCCTGCGGGGCGACCGTCGCAATCGAGAGATTTGGGTGCTCCTCGAATATACGGGCCCCGTCCAGCTCAGCGATGGCACCTCCATGCTAGAGGCTGACGAGTATCTCCTCAAAGATGAACAATTCACACTGAAGCTCTATTTCTCCGGAGATCGTCTTTTAGCGCTCACAAACGACACGACCGAGCGCGACCGAAGCTTTCGGCTCTATCGCAGCGACCTCTTCCCTCAAGGGGTGAAGCCCTAGACGCCCAGACGGCGCTCAAGGGACAGCCGCCCTTGTCGGACAACAGCCCCGACGTTATAGATAAAGCCGTGAAGGGAGGAGGTTCACGTGAAGGGCCTGGTTCATCTCATGCGGCTGAGCGCCGCACTCGGTGTCGGAGCCTGTCTTTTGGTCTTGTGGGCGTATGCGCAGCTTCAGGGGGGCGGGGGCAGCCCGCTCTCTCCCGAAGTCTTAGGAGTAGACCTGCGACCGACCATCCCCGCTGACGGCAGCAAGACGTTCGGTGCGGTGCGCTTCCGCGATGCCGACGGCGATATCGTGCAAGCGCGCTTCGATGTCATCGAAGCCGTAGACTTTGCGCCGTTCAGCTTCAATCCCAAAGTCAAGGGCCAGACGAGCGGGAGTTTTCCGTTCTTCGTCTTCTCCAAAATCCCTCAAAGAGTTCGGCTCCGCCTCACGCTGATAGACGAGGCGGGCAATCAGAGCCTTCCCGTAGAGTTCAGCTTCGAGGCGGTCACGCTCATCTCTGTCTTGGGGAAGTGGGGGACGCGCGGGGCGGGAGAGTCCCAATTCAACGGGGTGTCGCACATTGCGCTCGACGATCGCAGGCGGGTCTACGTGACGGATTTCAGCCTCGATCGGGTGCAAAAGTTTACGAGCGATGGGCAATTACTCGCCCAGTGGGGCGGGCGCGGCAGCGGCAACGGCCAGCTCACCGGGCCGTTGGGGATCGCTGTAGATTATCAGGGCAACGTCTACGTCTCCGACGCGGGCAATCAAAGAGTTCAAAAATTCACGGAGAGCGGGGCTTTTATAACAAAGTGGGGCAGCTTAGGGACGGGCGAGGGGCAATTTAGTTTCCCCACAGGGGTTGCGACTGACCCTGCGGGCAACGTCTACGTCGCCGATAAAGTCAATAACAGAATTCAGAAATTCAGCCCGACGGGCGTCTTGATCGCCCGCTGGGGGATGTTTGGCCAAGCTGAGGCGCAGTTCAACTCCCCCAACGATATTGCCGTGAGCAACCAAGGGATCGTCTATGTGCTCGACACGGGCAACGGAAGGGTGCAGAAATTTATGGCCGACGGGTCCTATCTGGGGCAGTGGGGGTCTCCTGGGGATCGCGAGGGGCAGTTCCAAGCGCCCATGGGGATCGCTGTAGACGCTCACGGCTTCGTCTACGTCGCTGACACGGGCAACAATAGAATTCAGAAATTTTCTGGGGATGGGGCGTTTATCGTCAAGTGGGGCAGTCTTGGTGCAGGTGATGGGCAGTTCGATCACCCTGTGGATCTCGCGGTTGACCCTGACGGGGTCATTTATGTGGCTGAAGAGGGGAACCATCGAATTCAGAAGATTAAATTTAAGTGAGCCGGCGGACGCCGGCCCCCTCACCCCTTGCTCCCCTCTCCCTCACAGGGGAGAGGGGATGGGGGTGAGGGCGAGCCGGATGCTTCAGCATCCGGCCTGCAGATACCCTTGTAAGATCAAGACGGCGGCGAGGGCGTCGCGCTTGGCTTTGCGCTTGCGACGGCTCATATTCGCTTCGAGCAGGGCGCGCTCGGCCTCGGCTGTCGTTAATCGTTCATCGAAGGTGTGCACGGGGAGCTTGAGCGACTCTTCAAGGGCTCTTTTGAACTCCAAAACTTCCTGGGCTTTCGGCCCCAGCGAGCCGTCCATATTGAGGGGCAGCCCCAGCACGATCTCCGCGATCTGATAGCGCGCGATGAGATCACCGAGAAAGCGCAGATCGCTCTGGAGATCGGCGCGCTCGTAGACTGTGAGAGGGCTGGCGAGCGTGCGGCTCTCGTCGCTGAGAGCCAAGCCCAGACGCTTCTCGCCGAAATCTATGCCGAGCACGCGACTCATACGCAAAGCGTAGAGAATTTCTCAGCGCCGTGCAACGTGCGCTATACTCTCTTTGGGAGCGTGAGAACGTATGGCCATTGAGACGTTAGCCGAGACCATCGCCCCAAGCGAGACATGGATCAGCGTCTGGCACGACGATGCTGAGAAAGAAGTCTACGTGCAGTACGGCTACGTAGATATCAGTATGCCCGTCGAGGACTTTGAAGAGTTGGTCGAGATTCTCTGGGAAGCACGGGAGAAGCTTAAAAGCTCCAGACCGCGCCAGGCAGGCCAGCGAAAAACTCGCTGAGAAAGATCAGAGTCTGTAAGAGCAGCCCTTCGAGATACCCGATCAGATTTACTAAAGGGGGCAGCGGAAGCGCACTCGCGATCAGCAAAAATATCCCTCCCCACAGCGCAATGGTGACGAGCGGGACTATTATTAGATTCCCCAAGATTGCCCCCCACAGATAGACCCGATGAAACTGATAGGCGATCACCGGCGCGACAGCGAGCTGTGCCGCCAGCGAGACAACCACGAAGAGCACGAGCCAGCGGAGCCCGCGACGCCACTGGGGCTCTTCCCCAGGGAACTGTGGGGCAAGCCGAAAACGCTCTGCTATGTGCGGCCAAAGATACATTACTGCGAGGAGAATCCCCAACGTCCCGGCAAAGCTCAGCTGAAAGCTCGCCTCAAAGAGCGCCTCCGGATCGAGGAGCAGAATGCTCAGGGCAGCTATCGCTAAGCTTTGTAAGGGGTCAGCCCAGCGTTTGAGGATCACGCCGCGCTCTGCCAGAAGAAACCCAACAGTGAGAAAGAAGAACATCACTGTCGCCCGCACGAGGCTCACCTCAAAGCTGACAACCAAGAGATAGAGCAGCACGACGGGCGCAGCGAGAAAGTAGAGCTTTGTGAAGTTGAAGCCCCACCATCTCAGCATGAGCGCCAGCAGCGCCACGATCATGCCCAGATTCGCCCCGGAGACTGCGAGCACGTGCATCACGCCCGCGTCGCGAAACGCGCTTTCGATCTCTTTGGGAAGGCTCTCGCGCTCCCCAAAGAGCAAGCCCTTCAGCAGCGCGCCCTGCTCCAAAGAGAGATTCCTCTCTATCCGAGTAAAGAGCTCGCGGCGCAGATCATACCCCCATTGCAGAAGAAAGAATCCCTGCCGGCGAGCGACGAGCCGCACCTGGCTCTCGCGATAGACCCAAATGACACCCCAGATGTCGCGCCGTCTCAGATATTCTGGGTAGTCGAAAGAATCTCGCTCGCGTCGCGCAGGCGCGCGCACCGGCGCGCGGATGATGAGCTCGTCGCCGTAGTCTATCTGAAAGTATTCGGGGTCGCGGGTGTGGTCGTAGATCACTTGCAGATACCCTGGGGCATGGAGGGGCTTGAGCACGAAGCGCGAGCGCTCCGGCCCATGATCGGGATAGCTGACGACGATGCCTCGGACGTGCTGGATCTTATCGGCGTGTTCAGAAAGACTTTCAGTGGGGAAGCGCGCGTTGGTGTAGAGCAGGGCGCCGAGGACCACACACGCCCCTAAAGCGAGAAGAGTGCTGACGGCGCGCAGTCGGGCAAGGCTGACGGCCGTCAAGAGCAGTAGAAGGAGCGTCAGTCCGGCAAGCCAGACGAATGAGGTCTTATAGAGATGTCCCAAGAGAATGCCTAGAACGAAGGAGATCGCGATGGAGAGCAATGGCCGACGACGGCAGGAAGATGGCAGTGCCATAGCAGATCAGCACGGTTTCGGCACAACCCATAGGTCCTGCCCGGCTTCTAGAGGGCCGATAGGGGCGCAGAGGCGGGATGTTCCACTACGCCCTTCAAGCACAATCTGAAGGTATCGCCCGGCGGGCACAGTGACGGTCACCCATCCCAGCTCCGAAGAGATGAGGCGCTCAGGAAGCCCCGGCGCCACGATCCTGAGCCGCTCAAGCCTCCCAAAGCTTGTCAGATCAAGGTGCACGTCGGCTGAGTCGAGCAGCGTCAATAGATCTTGGGCGCGCCAGCCCTCGGTGTCTGCTGAGGGCCCACTGCCCCAGACGCCCATGAGCACTTCCAAGTCTGTGAGCCATGAGCCGTTGAACTCCGCTCTAATATCTCGGCTGATGAGGCCATCGCCGTTGAAGTCGAACCGTGCATAGATAGACTCAGGAGTCGGGCAGGCTTTTGGATCGGCGTCGTGGACGCAGCCGTCGCCGTTGAGGTCTTTCTTGGGATGGTTGAGCGCGCCGTCGAGGTTTTTCAGTTTGCCTTCCGCATAGAGCAGCGCATCACGAAAAGCCCTGAAATCGCGCATATCTACATTTCCGTCGCCGCGCAGGCCGTCGGGGCAAAGGGCTTCGATCATGCGTCCGTAGGCGTCTTCTCTGAGATTGCCGTCGGGGGTGCAGTCGTCCACGTCCACCAGAGCCCTCTGAACGGGCCGACTTGGTCGAAGGGAGTCGAGCGCGATGAGGGCACTGAAGGCGTCAATTCGCGGAGCGGGGCCTTCGCCGGTGGGGCCGCGACCGCCGGCGCTCTCCGGCTCAATCGCTCGTGCTGATCTCTGCAAAAGCTCTTTGATCTCAGGGATCGTCAGGCTCGGATCGAACGCCATCAGATAGCTGACTACACCGGTGACGTGCGGCGCGGCCATGGAAGTCCCATCGAGCGTGTCGTACTTCTCTCTTAGCACAGTGCTGAGAACTCTGCCGCCGGGAGCCGAAAAATGCCCGCCGACGTTGGAGAAATCAGACTTTCTGTAGTTTTGCTCGCCGGGCAGGATCGCGTCAAAAGATTCTATCACGAAAATGTTCTCGGCGCGTTTGAAGAGTTCGCCGTCGATTTCAAAGTCGGGCGCGAGCGCGGCCCAGTTGAGCGGGCTGGCCCACTGGGCGTGAATCTCCGTTGGGTAATTGAAGCGCTTGGGGCTGTCGTTGCCAGCGGCAGCTATGAAGAGTACGTTTGGATATGCAGCAGCTAAGCGGCGCATCAGCAGCCCGTGCCCGATGACGAGCTTCTGGGCTTCTGCGTCAGAGTTCGGGTTGACCTTTAGGCGCGTGTTGATAGGCCAGTTGTAGCTCATGCTCACATTGACGACGCGAATATCGGGGAAATTCTTGAGTAGCTCTGTCAGCGTCTCGATCAGTGTGCCCCAGGAGGCGCGCCAGTCTTGTCCTTGAGGAATCCTTGGGGAGATGCCGATCATCTTTGCGAAGGGGTTGACCCCGTCAATGCCCAGACGGTTAGTGAACGTCGCGCCGATGATCCCCGCGACGTGTTGGCCGTGATAGTTCGTGACTGCGCCCGGCTTGGTTTTGCCATCGTCGCTCAGCATAACAGTTTTCAGATTTTTGAGATCGGGGTGGTCGTTCACGCCGTCGTTATCACGATCTTCGAAGCCGGCGTCTAAGATTCCCACAAAAAACTTCTGCCAATGGCCGGCACGCTGAACGTAATCGTTGAGATTCCAGAGTTGGGGAACTCTGAGAGCTTCCAAGCCCCAGTTGCCGTCGGTCTCTCTGCCCGAAGAGACGGGAAGATTCCAGCGCCAGGGGTTGGGACTGAGCCCATTGGGAGTGTCTGAAGAGTTGTCTTTAACGATGGGATCTTGAGCGTCGCTGGGTGCAGGGATGATGGCTATGAGCAAAGCTTCTGTTGTAGGCTCACTGGCGCGGAGCCCGCCCGACAGCAGAAGGGCCAAGAAAAACAGACGCAGCGTGCGGTCCATCCCGCTTGATTATAGCAGGGCAGACGCACGCTGTGAAGAGCGATCCAATCAATTAAACTCTAGTGGAGAGAAGGCCATCAACAAGTTCAGCAAGGCCTTCGCTGCTGATGATCTCGACGTAGCAGCGGTCGTGCTTGATCAGCCCTCGTCGAGAGAACTCGCAGAGGGCTTTCGAGACGGTCTCAGGAGTGCTGCCGACAAACTCAGCGAGGTCATAATTGCTCAGAGCGAGGGTAGAGGAGCTGCGCAAACGTTCGCAAGCCTGCCCCCCCCCCAGAATTGGGCAAATGTTCGCTTCTGATGCAGATAGA
>Ga0197142_1002755_pt1 | contig 15126 bp, 14 predicted proteins | sample GBS60_MetaG_FD_148614 | JGI IMG/M metagenome (GOLD analysis project Ga0197142, IMG submission 148614) | Sediment microbial communities from Great Boiling Springs, Gerlach, Nevada, United States - GBS 60_MetaG | ecosystem: Environmental > Aquatic > Thermal springs > Hot (42-90C) > Sediment... | reverse complement strand
CCAGCATGGGCTTGGCCAAAAGCGCCGTAAGCAGGTCGGCGCCCACTACCCTACCCGTTTCGTCCACCATGATGGCCCGGTCCGCATCGCCGTCGAAGGCCACGCCCAAGGCACAACCCTGCTCCACAACGGCTCGCTGCAGGTCCCGGAGGTTTTCCTCTTTCAAGGGGTTGGCCTCGTGGTTGGGAAAGGTACCGTCCAATCCAAAGAACAGCGGCACAAGCTCAACGTTGAGCTCAGCAAACAGCGGCTGGTAAAGGGTAGCCATGCCGTTGGCCACGTCCACAGCTACTTTGAGGCGCGGCTCTCGCACCCGCAGGAAGCGCAGCACGTGGGCCCGGTAGGCCGGCCAGATCTCCCGGACCACTTCCTGGGCTTTCGGTTCGGGTGCCGGGGGCTTCTCCTGGCGGACCTTGGCCTCTAGGGCACCGATGCCGGTTTCGTAGCTCACCGGGATGGCTTGTCTGCGGGAAAACTTAAAGCCGTTGTACTGGGCAGGGTTGTGCGAGGCGGTAACTTGCACGCCGGCGCTGGCTTGCAAATGGCCGATGGCGAAGTAGTTCATCGGCGTGGTGGCTAGCCCAATGTCCCAAACTTCAAAACCAGCGGTGCGCAGGCCTGCGGCACAAGCTTTCGCCAACCCCGGAGATGTGGGACGCATATCCCGGCTGACCACCACCGCTCGGCAGGAGGCGGTGTCCTCGGGCCCAAGGATTTGGGGAAAAAAGTAACCGATAGCGTAGGCCGTAGCCTCGTCCAGCTCTGTAGGCACGATCCCTCGCACATCGTACGCCTTAAAGATTCCCCCCATACCCAGTTCCTCCAGCTGGCAGTTTAGCGTTTTTACCTCTACCGCGCCAAGGCTGCGTTGGCGACCCGCCCACAACACCTGAACCTATAATCGCAGCATGAAAGACATCCCCTCGCCCCAATGGTTTTGGCTCAACGGCGCCTTGGTGCCTGCAAGCCAAGCACGGCTCCGCGTGGAGGAGCGGGGGTTACAGTTTGCCGAAAGCCTCTACGAGGTCGTGGCAGTGGTACGGGGAAAACCTTTTCGCCTTGCTGACCACGTGGAGCGCATGCAGCGGGGTGCCCGGGAGCTAGGGCTTGAGCGAGGGGTTCCCCCTCTTTTTTCTTGGCAGCGCCTGGTGGAGGAGCTGTGGGCAAAGGAGCCACACGAAGAAGCGATCCTCTATGCCCAGGTGACCGGGGGGGCAGCCCCCCGGGAGCACCTGCCCACCACCCCGGGGCACCCCACGTTTTTCGCCTACCTTCGACGGTTTACCTTCCCCTCCCCCAGTCAATGCGCCCAGGGCGTTGCGGCCATAACGGTTCCGGAAACTCGCTGGGCCAGGCGAGACCTGAAGACCACCATGCTCTTGCCGGCGATCCTCGCGAAAAAACTAGCGCGGGAGCGGCAAGCAGCTGAAGCGATCTTTGTGGGGCAAGACGGGTACGTCAACGAAGGCGCTTCCAGCAACGTGTGCCTCGTGGTCAACGGCAAAGTGGTAAGCCCCCCTCCTGGGGAGCGTCTGCTGGAGGGCATCACACTAAAAGTAGTGGCAGAGCTTTGCCGCCAGCTCGGGATCCCTTTCACCCGTCGCTGGGTGTCAGTCGGGGAACTCAAAAGGGCGCAGGAAGTCTTTATCACCTCCACCACCACGCTGGTTATGCCCGTGGTGCAGCTTGACGGGCAGCTTTTGGGCGACGGCAAGCCCGGACCGTTGAGCTTACGGTTGGTATCTCACTTCCAAAAGGTGTTTCGCGGGCAAGAGGCGAGCCTCGCGCTTCAGCCTTTCTAGGCGCCGAGGCCTCCGTCCACCCGGATCACCGCTCCGGTAATGTATGCAGCCTGGGGCGAGAGAAGAAACCGTACAACACTTGCCACTTCTTCTGGTTCGCCAAAACGGCCCAAAGGTACCGTGGCCCGGGCTTGTTCTCGTCTTTTGGCGGGAAGCTTTGCCGTGAGGTCGGTGTGAATCCAGCCGGGAATCACGGCGTTGGCGGTGACGCCGTAGCGTCCTACCTCCCGGGCCAGCGCTTTGGTGAAGGCGATGAGTCCACCCTTCGCGGCGGCGTAATTGGTCTGCCCGTGCTGGCCCAAGATCCCTGAAAGCGATGCAATGTTCACCACCCGACCCAGTCCCGCATGGAGCATGCTTCGCAGGCAGGCCCGGGTGAGGCGGTAGGCCCCAGTGAGGGCGGTTTCCAGCACCCGGTACCAGCGTTCCTCGTCCATGAGCAAAAGGTGTCCGTCGGCCAGAACCGCGGCGTTGTTCACCACGCCGTAGACAGGGTGGGGGAGACTATCCACGAAGCTGGCCACGGCGTGTTTGTCGGTGACGTCGCACTGCCGCCCAAAGGCTTCCCCACGCAGCTGCCTGGCGAGGGACTCCACTTCTTTTGCTTTTTCGTGCTGTTCCCGGTACAGAAAGGCTACCCGGTAGCCCGCCTGCGCCAAGCTCAGCACGATAGCCCGCCCGATGCCTCGGGAGCCTCCTGAAACCACAACAAGCTTCCGTTCCGCTTCCGGCACGAAGCGGCATGATACACGAAGGCGCTTCGTCCCCTCACCCCGGAACCGTTGACTCAGGTGAATCTAAACCCCGCGCCGGTGGAAGAACCGCCAGCTGGGCAGCAAGAGGCTGAAAAAACTCCGGCCCTGGATCGTGGCGTCGGAGACGCTCATCCACCTTGAACGGCACCGCGGAAAACACGATGTGCACCGTGTCGGCGACGGGGCGAAAGTGGGAAATCTGGCCGTTGTAAATGACCTTCACCGGCACGTGGGCGAAGGAAGCGCGCAACCGGCCGCAGCGCACGAGGATTTCCGTGTCCACCGAGTAGCGTCTTCCAATGAGCTCCATGCGCCGAAGCAAAGAAGCTCGCACCAGGCGAAAACCGCACTGGGAATCCTCCAGAGGAAAGCCGGTCATGAGCGTAAGGGCCCTGGTGCCAATGTAGTTGGTCCAAAAACGCTTGCGAGGGATCGCTTCCGGCTGCCAAAGTCGGTTACCTACCACTAAATCGAACTCATCAGCTAGCGCAAGAAAACCCGGGATGTCCTCCGGGTCGTGCTGGCCATCCGCGTCCAACATGAGGACGTGGGTCCAATCCTGGGCCAGCAGCCAAGGCAACCCGGTCCGCACCGCTCCCCCTTTGCCCAGGTTTTTGGGCAGGGAAAGCACGTGCGCCCCGGCCCGCCAGGCTTCCTCACCTGTACCGTCGGTGGAACCATCGTCCACCACCAGCACCACCGGCACGTAACGCAGCACCCCCTGCACCACCCGCCCTACCGTGGCGGCGCACTGAAAGGCTGGGATCAAAGCGGCAACACGTGCGCTCACGTTTCCAGCTTACCAGCCCGGGGTACCGTCTTTTTTCGGAACGTACCCTCTACCACGGGATAGCAGCAAAATTGGCAGCGAAGTGGGCCGTTGTAGAGCTCGATTTTTCGCACTGGTTTCAGGCCAAGCTCTTTGGCCAGGGTTGGGTTACCGCAAAGCAGCCATGCGGTGCACCCCTTGGCCTTGGCTTTGAGCTGGTCCCCGAAGGCCCGGTAAAGCTTTCGAAGAGCCTGTTCCTCTCCCAACCGCACGCCGTACGGTGGGTTGGTCACCACCAAGGTTCCAAAAGGCAAGGGGGGAAGCTCCCGGGCGTCGTGTCTTGCAAAGCGAACCTCTTTTACCCCGGCCCGGATGGCCGCCTTTCGCGCTTGGGCAACGGCCTTCGGGTGGAGGTCGAAGCCCTGGATCGGCTCCACCAAGGGTCGTGCCTTGCTTGCAGCCTCTTCCCTGGCTTGACGGACCCAGGTGGGGTTCACGAAGCTCCACCGTTCGAAAGCAAAAGAGCGGGAAGCCCCCGGTGCGCGAGAACCGGCAATGAGCGCCGCCTCCACCACCAGCGTTCCAGCGCCGCACATGGGATCGAGGAAAGGCACGTGGCCGTCGTACCCGGAAAGCAGCACCAACCCCGCCGCAAGGTGCTCTGCTAGGGGGGCCAGGGCGCCTTTCGGCCTGTAACCCCGGTGGGTGAGCGGTTGCCCTGAGGTATCGAGGCTTAAGGTTGCTGTTGTTTCCGCCAGATGCAGCAGAAGCGGTACGTTCGGGTCCTTTACGTTCACGCCAGGCCTAAAACCACGGCGGGACCGGAGCCGGTCCACCAGGGCATCCTTCACCACCAGCGCTGCGAAATGGGTATTGGTGAAGGCCCCACTTTTACCCGCCACCCGCACCGCCACCGTGGTGCCAGGAGCTATGAGGTCTTCCCAGGCTACGGATGAGGCGAGTTGGTAAAGTTCCTCCCTGTTGCGGCAAGGAGCTGATGCCAACTCCAGCAAAACCCGGACCGCCGTGCGCAACCAAAGGTTGGCTTCAGCGATCTTTGCCCAGCTGGCGCGGAACCGGACGGCCCCCTGCCCTGGTGCGTTGGCAAGGCCAAGTGCCGCAAGCTCTTGGCTGAGAACGCCTTCCAGGCCCTTGGAGCAAGTGGCGAAACACGAGAACTCCATAGGTGCATTCTCACACCTTTCGTGGTGTTGTTCCTTGGAAATTGCAACCACGTCTTGAGATGACGAAAACGTGGCACTTTGTACACGTTACTTTTACCACAAGATCTTTACATTTACACAGGCAGGCCCGACTATAAACCTGGGAGGAGGACCCATGAATACCCTCTTCGCCCTGGGCACAAACCACCGCACCGCTAGCTTGGATGAGGTGGCCCGGGCCAGGATTCCTGACCCCTTGGTGCCAAGCGTCTTGCCCCGCTTGGCCGAAAAACTCGGTGCTGCCGAGTTGGTCTACCTCGCCACCTGCCATCGAACCGAGTTTTACTTGATTTACGAAGGGGAGCTGTGCCCTGGTCGCCTGACTCGCGCTTTGGGGGAGGCTTTGGCGGAACTCACCGAAGGGCAAACAAAACTACCTGAGCCTTCCCATTGCTTGCTGCTGCAAGGGTCCCCTGCAGCCCGGCATCTTTTCCGGGTGAGCGCGGCTTTGGAGGCCCTCGTGCTCGGGGAAAGCCAAATCCTTGGGCAGGTCAAGGAGGCGTTCCGCCGAGCCGCAGAACTTGGGCTGGCCAAGGCGAAGCTCCATACGGTCTTCAACCAGGCCTTCCGGGCAGCCAAGCGCGTGCGCAGTGAGACCATGATTTCCCAAAAGCCCACCTCTTTGGTAAGCCTTTCCGAACGGGTGTTGGCAGAACGGTTGGCGGAGGACCCTCGCCCCGCGGCGGTGGTGGGCGCCGGGGAGATGGGAGCGCTTGCCGCTAGCTTGCTCCGCAAGCTGGACCCGTCCCGCCCCCTGGTGGTGTTCAACCGCTCCCAAGCTCGAGGGGCTTCCCTGGCGGCCCAGGTGGGGGGCGAGTTCAGGCCATTGGAGCTTTTGTCCCAGGCGGAAGGCGCGTTCTCGGTGGTAGCCTTGGCGGTGGCCGCTGATCAGCCGGTCCTCACCCCGGATCTTGCGGCTCGCCTTGCGCCAGTGCTGCTTTTGGACCTGGGATTGCCGCCGAACGCCGCTCGAGAGTGCGGGATGGTGGAGGGCGTTCAGCTCGTTAACCAAGAGGCGCTCACCGCCGAATCCCAGGCTAACCGCCAAGCGCGAGCTGCGGAAATAGCGAAAGCTGAAGCAATCCTCGAGGAACAACTGGAGGAGTTGGCGGCGGAGCTTTTCGAGCATCGGCTTTCTCCGGTGGCCCGGACGCTGCGGGAAGTCTTCATGGAGGGGGCCCGGCTCGAACTCAGCCGGGCTTTCTCCAACGGCCATGGGAGCCTCCCACCGGAGTTTTTGGACCAACTGGCGGAACGGCTGGCTCAGCGGCTGGTGCGCGCCCCCATGAAAGGTTTGCGCAAGGTGGCATTCCAACACAACCCTGAGGTGTTGCACACCTTCCTTTCGGCTTTGGAGCGGCCCTGATGCCAAAGCCACTGCGCGTCGGAACCCGGGGTTCTGACCTCGCCTTATGGCAAGCGCGTAGGGTAGCCGAGGCCCTGGCCGCTAAGCTCGGGGTGGCAAGCGAGCTGGTGGTGATTCACACCACCGGCGATTGGGATCGCAGCCGAGCACTTTACGACGTGGGGGGCAGTGGCTTATTCACCAAGGAACTGCAAGCGGCCCTCTTGCGGCACGAGGTTGACCTGGTGGTGCACTCCCTGAAGGATCTCCCTACCCAGCAACCTGCTGGCCTTGCCCTGGGCGCGGTGTGTTTCCGGGAAGACCCCAGCGAGCTGCTTTTGGCTCGGCATGAGGCGGTGGGTGTGGGGCCGTTGGGTTTGCGGCCGGGGGCGGTGCTGGGAACCTCCTCGCTGCGCCGCCGGGCACAGTCCCTGGCCTGCCAACGGGATCTCCAGGTGAGGCCGTTGCGCGGTAACGTTCCCACGCGTCTGCGCAAGCTCCGGGAGGGGGAGTACGATGCGATCCTGTTAGCGTTCGCCGGGATCCACCGGCTAGGGCTCGATACCAGCGACTTGGTGGCGCGCAAGCTCCCCTTGGAGCTCATGCTCCCTGCCCCTGGCCAAGGGGCCTTGGGTGTAGAGGTGCGGGCGGACGACCACGCCACCCGGCAGCTGGTAGCTGAGCTCCACGACCCTTCGCTGGCTGCTGAGGTAGAAGCCGAACGGTTGGTGCTGGTAGGGCTAGGAGGCGGCTGCCACATCCCGCTGGGGGCCTACTGCACAAAACAGGACGGCCAGTTCGTCCTTCGGGCCGCGTTAGGACACCTGGACGAAAGCTTTGGTCTCTTGCGCCTCCGGCGAGCGGAGGCCCAGGGGCCCTTGCCGAGCCAGGCAGCACAAAAGGTGCTGGAGCAGTTGACAGCATGAGCCGGTGGGTGCTGGTGACCCGGGAGGAAGCGGAGCTCGGCGAGCTGCAGGGCCGCTTGCCCGATGGCGTGAGGCTCGTGGCGTTTCCGGTCCTGCGCCTTTCCCCTTGGGAGTCTGCTCAACCCTGGGAGGCCCTGGAGGGGCAGCTGGGCAAGCTTTCGGCGCTGGCGTTCACCAGCCGTCATGCCCCAGGGGCGTTTCTCGCCCAGGCCCGGGTCCGGGGGCTTGCTGAGCCGCTGCTCTGCTTGCCTGCGGCGGCCGTGGGAGCTGCCACCGCCCGGGCCTGCCACGAAGCGGGGTTTGCTGTCCACTTGGTCGGGGACGGGGGTGGAGCGCGGCTAGCGCAGCTTATGCTCCAGCGTTTCCCCCGGCCATTGGTGGTGGCTTTCCCCTGTGGCCGAGATCACCGGGAGGAGCTGGTGGAGGAGCTGTCCGCAGCGGGTGCTACCGTGCTTTCGGTGCCGGTGTACGCCATGGCGCTCACCCCCAGAGAAGAGCTCCCACAGCTCCCGGAGGGCCTCCCCTCGGCAGTGGTGGTCACCTCACCCCGGGCAGCTCAGGCCTACTGGCAAGCAACGGGCGGGGGGTTTGCCACGGTGCCGCATCTGGCCCTCGGACCCACCACCGCCGTAGCTCTCGCAAACCTTGGGCTCAACCCCAAGGCCCTGGCCAAGCCCTCAACGGAAAAACTTTTGGAGGAGCTATGCCGGATCTTGTGAACCGTCCTCGGCGGTTGCGTTTTCATCCCTACCTTCGGGACCTGGTGGCGGAAGCGCGCGTCGATCCTCGAATGTTCGTGATGCCGCACTTTGTCCTTCGGGATCCCCAGCGGGAAGAGCCGGTTGCCGCCATGCCTGGTATTTCTCGGCAGGGCATCGAGCCCCTCCTGCGCACGGTGGAGGCTGATCTCCGCCTGGGCATCCGCGCGGTGCTGCTCTTTGGGGTCCCCGGAGACGACGAACCCAAGTACCCGGACGGCCGAGGGGCCTACAGGGAGGATGCGCTCATCCCCCACGCCGTAAGGGCCCTGAAAGCACGCTTCGGTCAGGACCTTGTGGTCATGACCGATGTTTGCTTGTGCGCCTACACCGACCATGGGCACTGCGGGGTGCTAGAAGGCAATAAGGTAGCCAACGATCCGACCCTGGAGCACCTGGCTCGCATGGCTCTGGCCCATGCCCGGGCGGGGGCGGACGTGGTGGCCCCCTCGGACATGATGGACGGCAGGGTGGCGGCAATCCGGGAGCTTTTGGACGAGGAAGGTTTCGTGGACACCCCTATCATGAGCTACTCGGTGAAGTACGCCTCCGCCTACTACGGCCCGTTCCGGGAAGCGGCGCACTCGGCGCCGCAGTTTGGCGACCGCAAGTCCTACCAAATGGACCCTCGCAACCGGCGGGAAGCGCTTCTGGAAGCCCAGTTGGATGTGGAAGAGGGGGCGGACATCCTCATGGTGAAGCCTGGTCTCGCTTATTTGGACGTGGTGCGGGAGCTCAAGGAAAACTTTGTGCAGCCTGTGGCGGTGTACAACGTTTCCGGCGAGTACTCCATGGTGAAAGCCGCCGCCCAGCGCGGGTGGATCGATGAGCGAGCGGTGGTCATGGAAAACCTCCACGCGTTCCGCAGGGCGGGGGCTGACATCATCATCACCTACCACGCCCGGGATGTCTTGACCAACCGGTGGTTGTGAGGTGTCTATGAGGCTTACCAACTCCGAAGCTCTCTACCGCAAAGCGTGCAACCTCATGCCAGGGGGGGTGAACTCCCCGGTCCGAGCGTTTCGAGCTGTGGGTGGTACGCCTATTTTCTACCGTGAAGCTAAGGGCAGCTCCTTCACCGACGTGGACGGCAACACCTACCTGGACTTCGTCATGTCTTGGGGCCCGCTGATCCTTGGCCACGCCCACCCCCGGGTGGTGGCTGCAGTGCAGGAAGCGGCAAGCCGCGGTTTGTCTTACGGTGCCCCCTGCGAAGCCGAGGTGGCCCTGGCGGAAAAGGTCACCCGGCTTTACCCCGGCTGCGAGATGGTGCGTTTTGTTTCCTCGGGGACCGAGGCGGTCATGGCAGCTGTTCGCCTCGCCCGAGGTTTCACCGGGCGGGATCGCATCCTCAAGTTCGAAGGGTGCTACCACGGCCACGGGGATGCCCTGTTGGTGAAAGCCGGCTCGGGCTTGGCCACCTTCGGCACCCCTTCCTCGGCAGGGGTTCCCGGTGCCCTGGCGGCGCTCACCGTGGTGGTGCCCCTCGACGACGAACAAGCCTTGGAGCAGGCGTTCGCCCGCTACGGGGAGGAGCTTGCCTGCGCCATCATCGAACCCATCCCCGCCAACGCCGGGCTGTTGCTGCAACGCCGGGAGTTCCTCACCAAGCTTGCGGAGCGCTGCCGGCAGTGCGGGGCGCTTTTGATCTTTGACGAGGTGATTTCGGGCTTCCGAGTGGCCCCAGGTGGTGCTGCGGCTCTGTTCGGCATTACCCCAGACCTGGCGACCTTTGGGAAGGTCATAGGTGGGGGTATGCCCGTGGGCGCCTACGGAGGACGCAGGGCAATCATGGAGCACGTGGCACCCCTGGGGCCGGTGTACCAGGCTGGAACCCTTTCCGGTAACCCTGTGACCATGGCCGCGGGGCTTGCCACGCTTGAAGTGTTGGAGGAAATCAACGGCTGGGAGCTTCTGGAGCGGCGCGGTGCGGCGTTCGCCGAGGCCGTTGTCACCGCCCTTGGCGGAAGGGGGAGCTTCGTGCGGGTGGGATCGATCTTCTGGTTCTCCTTGGAGCCGGGTCCCCCCCCGCGGCGTTACGACGCCATCGCCCCTCAGGCCGCCGAGCGCTACCGGGTCTTCCACCGTGCCCTTCTTGAGCGTGGGGTGTACCTGGCGCCCTCGGCCTACGAGGTGGGGTTCCTTTCCACTGCCCACAGCGAACAGGAGCTGGAGCGCACCGCAGTGGCCATCAGCGCAGCTTTAGAGGAGGTACCTTGGTGAACCGTTTCCTCGCCGCCTGTCGCAGGGAGGAGGTGGACCGTCCGCCGGTTTGGATCATGCGCCAGGCCGGCCGCTACCTGCCGGAATACCGCGCCCTCAGGGAGCAGGCCGGCAGCTTTTTGGCCCTTTGCACCACTCCTGAACTGGCCGCCGAAGCCACCCTGCAGCCGCTGCGACGGTTCCCTTTGGATGCGGCCATTATCTTCTCCGATATCCTTCTGCCCCTGCAGGCTCTCGGAGTGGCGTTTACCTTTCCCGACAACGGCGGTCCTAAGCTGGCTTCTCCCCTGTCCCGGGACCGGTGGGAAACCCTGGAGCTTGCTTTTTCTTGGCACGCCATGGAGCCTGTGGCGCAAGCTCTTCGCTTGGTGCGTCACCAACTTCCCCCGGATGTAGCCCTCATTGGCTTTTGCGGCGCCCCTTGGACCTTGGCTTGTTACCTCCTGTCCGGTGGGCACGACGCAGATTGGAGCCAGGCTCGGCAGGCCGCGTACCGGGAGGCCGAGGCGCTTTCCCGGCTGCTGTTGCTGCTGGGGCAGGCCATGGGGGACTACCTGGCGTTCCAGGTGCAAGCTGGGGCCCAAGCGGTGCAGGTGTTCGACTCCTGGGCTGGAGTGCTGCCGGCGGGGCTTTACCGGAAGCTCGCGGTGCCAGCTTTGGCGGCGTTGGCCTCCCGCTTGGACGGACTCGGGGTACCCCGGATCCTCTACCTCGGTCAAGGCAGCCATTTGCTGGCCGCTGTGACCGAGCTTCCCTTCGAGGTGGTGGGCGTAGATTGGCGCACCTCGCTTTCGGAGGCAGCTGCGATCACCGGCAAGGGGGTTCAGGGGAACCTGGACCCGGCGGTGCTGTTTGCTGACCCCACCGTGGTCCGCCAGTGTACCCGCAAAATGCTGGCCGAGGCGCCCCGAAGGGGCTACATCGCGAACCTGGGACACGGGATCTGGCCCCAAACGCCTCTGGCCGCCGTGGAAGCCTTTGTTGCCGCTGTGCAGGAGGTCTCATGAGGTCGAACGCAGCCGTGGGGGAGCGCTTGAAGGGGACCCTGGCCACCGAGGTGGACTTTTCCGCCATTACCCCGGAGCTGGTGGCAAAGTACGATCGCCCAGGGCCGAGGTATACCTCCTACCCTACGGCGCCACAGTTCTCCACGAGCTTCACCGCCGCGGACTACCGTCGGGCCTTGGAGCTGGCTGCCCAGCGGGCCGAGGAGCCCCTCTCGCTCTACGTGCACGTGCCTTTTTGTGAGGCCCGCTGCACCTACTGCGGCTGCAATATCGTGATCTCCCCCCGCCGGGGGCCGGAAGAGCCTTACCTGGCGGCGGTGGAGCAGGAACTAGCCATAGTGGCTGCGGCCCTGGGCAGCCGGCGCAAGCTTTCCCAGATGCACTGGGGAGGCGGTACTCCTACCTACCTCACTCCAAGCCAATGCCAGCGTCTTTTTGAGGCGGTAGTTCGTCACTTCACCTTTACCCCTGACGCGGAGATTGCCCTCGAGGTGGACCCCTGTGTGACGGGGTTGGAGCACCTGAAGGTGCTGCGCCAGTTGGGATTCAACCGCATTTCCATGGGGTTGCAGGACCTGGATCCCCGGGTGCAGCAGGCGGTGCGCCGTATTCAGAGCTTGGAGCTCACCAAGGCCCTTGTGGAGCTGGCCCGGGAGCTGGGGTTTTCCTCGGTAAACCTGGACCTGATGTACGGCCTGCCGTACCAGACCCCGGAAAGCTTCGCCAGGACCGCGGAAACCGTGGTGCGTGAGCTTTCCCCCGATCGGGTGGCGATCTTTTCTTACGCCCACGTGCCGTGGATCAAGCCGCACCAAAAAGCCCTGGAGGCCATGCCGCTCCCCCGGGGGTTTGCCAAGTTCCAAATCTTCGCCGCTGCCGCCCAGGTGTTCTTGGCAGCAGGCTACCGGTTTATCGGGATGGACCACTTCGCTAAGCCCGAGGATGAGCTGTCTCGGGCCCTGGATGCCGGGACGCTTTCCCGCAACTTCATGGGCTACACCGTGCTGCCGGCCAGCGATCTCATCGGGGTGGGTCTGACCTCCATTGGCGATGTGGCCGGGGCATACGTGCAAAACGAGAAGATCCTTGTCCGCTACGAGCGTACAGTAACAGCCGGGGAATTTGCTGTGGAACGGGGGATCTGGCGTACGCCGGAAGATGAGCTGCGCGGCGCGATTATTCGCAAGCTGATTTGCACGTTTTCCCTCCCCTTTGCCTGGGTAGAGCAACGCTTCGGCGTGAAGTTCCAAAAGACGTTCGCCCAGGAGCTGGCGGCTTTAGCACCCTTCGTGGAGGATAACCTCTTGGAAATCACCGCGGAGGGCATCGTGGTGCTGCCCCAAGGGCGATTCTTCATCCGGAACATTTGCATGCCTTTTGATACCTACCTCCGGCGGGAAACCGGCCGACCCATTTACTCGCGAACGGTATGAGCGACGGGGCGAACCTTTACGACGTGCTGATCGTTGGGGGCGGGATCTCCGGACTTGCCTGCGGCTTTTTTGCCCGAAAGCACGGGCTTTCCCTGGCCATTCTGGAGGAAAGCCAACGCCCCGGAGGCAAGATTCGCACCGACTGGGTGGATGGCTTCTGCTGCGAATGGGGTCCCCAGGGTTTTTTGGACAACGTGCCTGAAACCCTAGAGCTGGTGCAGGCGCTGGGCCTTGGAAACCGCCTCGTGAAGGCCGGTGATACCGCGGCTGACCGTTTCATCCTCAGGGATGGCAAGCTGCGGCGCATACCCCTCTCTCCGCTGGCATTCTTCGCCTCCGACGTGCTCTCCTGGCCCGGCAAGCTGCGCGTTCTCTTAGAACCGCTGATGCCAAGGGGGCAGGCGGCAGACGAGTCGGTGTACGCCTTTGCCCGACGCCGCATCGGCCGGGAAGCGGCGGAGGTGCTGGTGGATGCCATGGTCACCGGGGTGTACGCTGGCAAGGCCCACGAGCTTTCTCTCCCCGCCACCTTTCCAAAGATGGCAGCTGCCGAGCGAACCTATGGCTCCCTCACCCGAGCCATGTTCGCCATGCGAAAAAAGGGCGGGAAGGGTGGTCCCGCGGGCCCGGGTGGTACCCTCACCAGCTTTGTGGGCGGGATGCAGGAGCTCACTGACGCCTTGGTGGCCCACCTCGGTCAGGCGGTGCACAGCAACTCGCCGGTGGCAGCCGTGCGCTTTCGGCAAGGGGCCTCGCACCCCTGGGAGGTCCGGATCACCTCTGGGGAAGCGTTCGTTGGCCGATCTTTGGTCCTTGCTCTCCCACCCCAGCGGGTGGGAACACTCATGCGGGAGCTGTTTTCGGAAGAGGCACTCCAGGCGCTGTCCTCCATCCCCACGCCGCCGGTGGTGGTGGTGATGACCGCCTATCGCACCCCTCAGCCCTTTGCCCAGCCGGTGGCTGGCTTTGGCTTCTTGGTTCCCTCCCGGGAGCCCCGCCACATCCTGGGTACCCTGTACTGCCACTCGATTTTCCCTGGCCAGGCGCCCGAGGGAACCGTGCTGCTCCGCACTATCATGGGTGGTGCTCGGGCTCCCCAGGTGATTGAATTTTCCGACGAGGAGCTTTTGCGGGTAGTGCGCCGGGAGCTCCATGCGATCCTTGGCGGGGACCCGGACCCCTGCCTGGTGCGGGTTTTTCGTCACGAGGATGGCATCCCCCAGTACACCTTGGGCCACCTGCAGCGCTTGGATCGTATTGAGCAAGCAGCTGCCGTCTTCCCTCGATTGTTTCTCCTCGGTAACGCTTACCGGGGGGTGGCGGTGAACGCGTGCATCGCCGAAGCGAAAAAGCTGGCGGCTACCCTGGCAGCGAAGCTCAAATCAGCCAGCTAGTGTTCGAAAGTGCCCGGCACCGCCTCAAGGCAGCTTGCGCTTTTTGCGCGGACCGGGGGAGCGGCGGAACCCCCGGGCCGGCGGTTTTCCCTCCTGGCAGGCATGGCAGAGCCCTTCCAGCACCACCTCGGCGCCGGTAACCCGAAAGCCGGTTTCCTGCTCCAGGTGAGGGGCTAGCGCCACCCCCACCCCCTCCTCCACGTCCACCACTGCCCCGCATCCGGTGCAGTAGAGGTGGTGGTGGGGCACCAGCGGCACGTCGAAACGCGCCCGGCCGTCCGGGGTGGCCACTGCCCTGGCCACCCCGATGCTTTCGAAGAGGTGGAGGTTCTTGTACACGGTTGCCAGCGAGAGATCGGGGCTTGACTGGCGTGCCAGCTCCTCGTAAAGGGCTTCGGCGGTGGGGTGGTCGCGTCTTCTGGCCAAAGCGCGAAAGATCGTCACCCGTTGCGAGGTCACCGAGTGCCCATGCTTGCGCAGCGCCGCCACCAGCGTTTCCTCGAGGTTTTTCTCGTCGATCACCTTCCCCCCCAAAAAAGTTATGCTGCATTAAAAAACACAAAAAGGCAAGCATCTCTTCCCCACTTTGGACCCCGAACCTGCGGCCGAGCCTCTCACCCTGCGCCCTTTCCGGAGCAGGCACCCTAGGGTGGGCGAGCACCCTCCTGCTCCGGTAGCGAAGGCGGGATCCCGCTGGTTTTTTCCTTCTGGGCGAACTGTACTGGGTAGATCCCGGCGATCACCGCAGCAACCACGGTTTCTGGAGGGTTGCCCAGAGCTGCCATGAGCTCCCCTTCCCGGTCCTGGGGGTCGAACGTCACCGTGGCCCGGGCCAGAACCGCTGGCGGAGCACCAACGAAGTTGCGCTGGCAAGGGGGAAGGAGCGTGGGGCCGATGCGGCAGGGAAGCCCGAAAGAACGGCAGGAAAGGGGTCGAAAACCGTAAAGCGCACAGAGCCCGGTTGCCGGCTCGAGCAACGGGCAGGGAAGGTGGGCAAAGCCGGCGAAGAACGCCTCCTGGGCCTCGCCGTCCTCGGCTAAGGCTCCGGTGGCGGCCTCCCCGGGGAACCCTTGGGCCAAAAGCTCCCATTGGGCCCGGGCCCGCTCCCGCAATCGGACCGCGGTTAGCGGATCGGCGGCGGCCAGCTCCGCGAGCCCCCGCTGCAAACGCCAGGCGTCTAAGGCGTTGATGGCGAAGGGGCCGATGCAGCAGGCGATGCACCCCGGCTTGCACGTCACCCACCCTCCGGCTTGACTCGCCCCTTTTTGAAAAGTGGCGTCGTAGTGCTCGCAGAGGAGTTGGTCCAGCTTTCCTAGGGTTTGCTCATCCACCACCAGGTAACCCTTTCCTCCCCTGCCTCGCCCGGCGCGCCACAAGCTCTGCCATACGCTGCCGAATGCGTGTTTCCCAGCCCTCCTCGGTAGGTCGGTAAAAGCGGGTACCTGCGAGCTCCGGGGGCAGGCAGGGCATGTCCGCTACTTTTTCTTCGGT
>Ga0197142_1002754_pt1 | contig 15127 bp, 15 predicted proteins | sample GBS60_MetaG_FD_148614 | JGI IMG/M metagenome (GOLD analysis project Ga0197142, IMG submission 148614) | Sediment microbial communities from Great Boiling Springs, Gerlach, Nevada, United States - GBS 60_MetaG | ecosystem: Environmental > Aquatic > Thermal springs > Hot (42-90C) > Sediment... | reverse complement strand
CAACGTGACCGCGGCCCTGCACTGGCTGGCGTCGATACCCAACGCCTTGATCTGCGAGTTCGTCGCCGAGGAGGAGACCAATCTGCGCGAGTTCCTGACGCGGCAAAAGCTCCGGGCCCGGGACGGCTATTTAGCGATTCCGGAGGAGCCGGGGCTGGGCATCGACCTGGACGAGGAGGCGATCGCGAAGTTCCGCGTCGCCTGAGCTCAGGCCGCGCCGAGCGCCAGGGCCTCCTCGAGGCGCCACAGCGGAGTGCCGCCGTCGCGGGAGGCCACGAGCGCTCCGACGCGGTTGGCGAAGTCCGCCACGCGGGCGGTCTCCCAGCCGGCGCTCAACCCGTGCACGAGCGCCGCGGCGAAGGCGTCGCCGGCGCCGACGGTATCGGCTACCGGAACCCGGTAGCCGGCGGCGCGGACGAACTCGCTGTCGGATAGCAGCGAGCAGCCGGCCGCCCCGTGCGTCACGCAGACGGCCTCCAGCCCGTAGCGGCCGGCGAGGGCGCGCGAGAAGCGCTCCGCGTCCGCCGGCAGGCCCAGCATCGCCGCGAGCGCCGCCATCTCGTCTTCGTTCAGTTTGACCACGGAGGCGCGGCGGAGCAGATCGGCGACCAGTTCCGCCGTGTAGCAGTCCTTCCGGAGGTTGACATCGTAGAGGCGTCGGGGGGCGGGCAGCGCCTCGAGCAGGGTCATCGTCAAGCGTCGGGCGCCGGCGTGCATCTGATAAAGCGTGCCGTAGTAGATCCAGTCCGGCGCCCGGGCGGCCAACTCCTCGAGCTCCTCCGGCGCCAGAACGGCCAGATCGTAGGCTGCCGGGCGGTGAATGACGAAGCTCGGCACGCCCGCCGCGTCCAGGCTTACGGTGACGCAGCCGGTGGGCGCACCCTCGACGGTGCGGATGTAGCGCGTGGACAGGCCGAACTCGCGCGCCCGCTCGAGCGCCCGCCGGCCCCGCTCGTCCCGGCCTACCGCACTGACGAAGAGGACCTGGTGGCCGAGCCGGGCTGCGTGCGCGGCGAAGTTGAATGCCGCGCCGCCCAAATGCTCGGCCTCGGGGAAGACGTCCCAAAGAATCTCGCCGATGCTCAGGATGGTTGCCATCAGGTTGACGGGCCTTCTTTCGGATAGAGTCCGGCGCCGTCGCCGAGGCTCCGCCACAAGTACCAGCTCGCCACGGAGGCGTAGGGGCGCCAGGGCCGGCCGAGACGCTCGACTTCCGCGGGCGAGGGCAGGCGAGCCAGGTTGTACTCGCGGCTGACCGCGACGCGGATGCCCAAGTCTCCGACCGGCAGCACGTCCGGCCGTTGCAGGGCAAAGATCAAGTACATGTGCGCCGTCCAGGCCCCGATGCCCTTGATGCGGGTGAGCTCGCGCATCACCTCCTCGTCGGGGGCCGCTTCCAGGCGCGCCAGATCGAGCCTGCCCTCGGCGCACTCCTGCGCCAAGGCGCGGATGTAGGAGATTTTGGCCCCGGACAGCCCGATCGCCCGCAAGCGCTGTTCGGGGAGGCGCAGCAGCGCCTCGGGCGTCACCTTGCCGCCGTTCTCTAGCGACTCGACGAGCCGGCGGTAAAGGGTTGCAGCCACCTTGCCGCTCAACTGCTGCAAGACGATGCAGCGCACCAGGGTGGAGAAGTCCGCCGGGGCGTATTCGATACGATACGGGCCGATGCGCGCGATGAGTTGGCGCATCACCGGATCGCTGTGGCGGAGGTGGGAGAGGGCTTTACGCATCGAAACAGGGCCGCCCGGCCGCGCATCTAACCGTATGTCATTGTAGCGTCATGCGGATTATGGCGATCCTGGCGGTTCCGGCCTTGGCCGCCGGCCTCATCCCGGCCGGGCAGCAGCCTGCCGAGGAGCTCCCCAGGATCACCGTCGAAGTGGACGTGGTGAACGTCCTGTGCGCCGTGCGCGACAAGAGGGGCGGTCTGGTGGCCAACCTCACCAAGGACGACTTCATCGTTCTCGAAGACGGCCGGCCCCAGGAAATCCGCTACTTCTCGCGTGAGACCGATCTGCCGCTCACGATCGGCCTGCTGGTGGACGTCAGCAAGAGCCAGGAGAACTTGATCGAGATCGAAAAGCAAGCGGCCGGGCGCTTCCTCTCGGAAGTTCTGCGCCCCAAGGATCTGGCCTTCCTGATCAGCTTCGGCGTGGACGCCGAGCTGCTCCAGGATTTGACCGGCTCGGTGCCTTTGCTGCGCCGGGCTTTAGACGAGTTGCGGCTGAACGCGGCGGTCGGCGGGATTCTTCCGCCGCCCGTGCCGACGGGCAAGCCGCGCGGCACGGTGCTCTACGACGCCGTCTACCTGGCCGCCGTCGAGCGGCTGGAGCGCGAGGTGGGCCGCAAGGTGATGGTGGTGATCAGCGACGGCGTGGACGTGGGCAGCCGCGTGTCGCGCGAGCAGGCGATCGAGGCGGCGCAGAAGGCCGACGCCATCATTTACGCCATCTACTATGCCGACCCGCGCTATCAATTTTTTGGTGACGGCTACGGAGCGCTGAAGCGCATGGCCGAGGAGACCGGCGGACGCGTCTTCCGCGTATCCCGGCGCCTGCCGCTCGAGGCCATCTTTGCCGAGATTCAGGAGGAGATGCGCAGCCAGTACTCCATCGGTTACACGCCGACCAATCCGGCCAAAGACGGCAGCTTCCGCCGGCTGGAAATCCAGACCCGCCAGAAGGGCCTCCGGGTCCAGGCGCGCAAGGGCTACTATGCCTTGAAGCGAAGCTAGAGCGCAGCCGCCCGCGCATCCGGATGGGGCCGAAGCCTGACGCGCGTGCGATTCCAGGGGCCGAGGCCGGCCGGCGCGCCCAAGTCAGGCAATCTTTTCGCGTTCCTCCAAGTACCAACGGACGGCGTCTTCAAGCGGGGGCATCGGCGCAATGCCCAGCGACTCGGCCTTGCGATTGGAGAGCGCCGAGTATTTGGGCCTGCGCGCGGCCGTCCGGTATTCGCGTTCGTTGGTGGGCTGGAGCCTGGCGCGGATTCCGGCGAGGCGGAAGATCATCGCCGCATAGTCGTACCAGGAGATGGCGGTTCCTCCGCCGAGATGAAAAATCCCTGAGGCGCCGCGCTCGATTAGATCCGCCGTCCGGGCCGCCAGCGCCGGAGCGTAGGTGGGGGAGGCGATGTGGTCCTCGACGACGCGGATGGGCCGATCTTCGTCGGCCAGGCGCAGCATCAGCTCGATGAAGTTGCCGCGAGCGGTGTGCCGCCCGCCCGGACCGAAGACGCCCGAGGTGCGGATGATCAGCGGGGTTTCCAGATAGGCCTGCGCATAGAGCTCGCCGGCGAGCTTGGAGACGGCGTAGGCGCCCAAGGGGTGCGTCGGGTCTTCCTCCGTGTAGGGCCGATCGGTGCGGCCGTCGAAGACGTAGTCGGTAGAGTAGTGCACCAGTTGAATGTCCCACTGACGGCAGGCCACCGCCAAATGGCGCACGGCCAGTGCGTTCACCAGGAAGGCGGCCTGCGGCTCGCGTTCGGCCACGTCGACCTGATTGTAGGCGGCGGCGTTGATCACCACATCCGGCCGGGTGCGCTCGATCACCTGCTCGACTTGCGCCTCGTCGCTGATGTCCACCTCGACGCGATCATAGCCGCTGACGCGATGACCCCGGAGTTCAAACTCGCGCACCAACTCCCGGCCGAGCTGACCCAGGCTGCCCAACACGAGTACGTTCCAGGCCATGTCAGCGTCAGGATATCACGCGCTCTCCGGGTACAAGCCCACCGCCGGTCAGCCGTTCAGCCGCGCCAGGCCAGAGCCGCCCAGATGAGACAAGCGACTGCAGCCGCGCCGAGCAACAGGCGCGCTGCGCCACGGATCGATGGCCGGAGGCGAGAGCCATCGACCGCCGGTTGCGCCGCCAGCAGGGCCGCCCAGCGCCGGTCAAAGGCCGGCTGCGAACTCTCGGCCGCCCGGAGTATCTCCCGGCGTCCCTGCTCATCGGCGATCAGGATCGTGGCCGCGCAGGGGCCGCGCGTGGACTCCAACAGCTTCTCCCGCAACTTGTCCGGCACCTGCTCCAAGGAGTGGAACACCTGAATCCGGTCGCCGGCGGCGATGAAGATCGTCGAGCACCTCTCAACCAACCGCTCCGGCTCCACGGTCAAGCCTCCGTCGGCGCCGGCCGCCGTTTCGCCCTGGCACCCTCGTGGCGGCACGCGTCCCGCAGGGTGATCTCGATGAAAGCCAGAGCGGCGCGGGAGAGCGGCTTGTCCTTGCGGTAGATCAGACCCAGATGCCGCATCATCGGTTCCGGACCGAGCGAGACGCCGGCCAGCGTCCCGGCGGCGAACTCCTCCCGGCAGTTGACGCTGGCGAGAAAGCCCAAGCCGAGCCCGGCGACCACGGAGCGTTTCGTCATCTCGGTCGAGTCCAGCTCCATGGAGATTCGGATCTCCTCTTCGACCGGCTCGAACCACGCGTCCAGGCGGCTGCGCGTCGTACCGGCCCGGGGCAGCAGCAACGGCTCGCCGACGAGATCCTGCGGCAACACGAAGGGGCGGCCGGCCAGCCGGTGTTCCGGCGGCACGATCAGCTTGATTTCGTCGGTGTGAATCCGGGCCACCTGCAAGCGCTTGTCGCTGGTCGGCAACTGCGCAAAGCCGAAGTCGGCGCGGTTGTCCAGGACGGCCTCCACGGCGCGCATTCCGACCATCCGCTCCAGGCGAAGCTCCACGTTGGGAAACTCCCTCTTGTAGGCGGCAAAGACGGCCGGCAGCACATAGAGGCAGGTGGACTCGTTGGCGGCGATCACCAGCTCGCCGCGCGGCGTCTGTTCCAGTTCCTGGATCGCCTCCTGAGCTCGCCGGCGAAGTTCGAGAATCTGCTCGGCGTAGCCTTGGAAGATCTTTCCGGCCGCGGTCAGCTCGATGCGCGTGCCGAGCCGGTTGAACAGCGACGTCCGTAGCTCCTGTTCGAGCTGCCGCACCTGCGCGCTGATGGCCGGCTGGCTCCGGAAGCAGGTCAACGCCGCCTTGGAGAAGCTCCTCAGCCGCACCACCTCGAGAAACGTGTGTAGCTGGTCGAGGTCCATGACCGGCTTGTGCTTTGCGCGAGGCCCTTGCCCTCGCCCGCAAGTTGACTCGATTATAGCAGCCCCTTCCGGCCCGCCGGCTCAGCCCGGAACGCTTTCATTTCTGCCTTTCCAGGATCTTGAGGTTGGCCGGAAGCGTGAACTTCTCATCCGTGAGGTCCTGATTGATCAGGACCGATTCGGCGAACATGGCGAAGGTGCGCTCGCCGTCCTGGTAGCGCTGGGTGACGAAGGGCAGTTGCACGCCGCCGACGTCGCGATACTTGTCGAAGACGGTCACCTCTTCGTGGCGAATGCGCCGTTCGTCCCGGCGGTAGAAGACCTGCCGGATGGGCAGCCGCGTCGAGCGATGGAAGTAGACGGTCACCACTCGATTTTTTGCGTCGGTGATGTCGACGACGTCGACGGGGCGGTTGTCGACCACGTCCGTGCCGCGATGTTCGATGATCAGGCCCTCCTCGCCGAGCCGCCGCAGCAGGATGTAGAAAATGTCCCGCTGGCGGTTGTCGCGGAACCGCTCGATGGTCTCCTTGCGCAGTGGTCGGGCGCCCCGAAACGTGATCTCCCAGGCGTCCTGCTCGTTGAAGAGCACCGCCCAGGACTCCTCGTCGCCGAAGGCCTGCCGCTCCCGCAAATAAAGATCGTCGATTTTGGGCGGATCGGCGGGCGCAAGATAGCGGGTGTAGACGGTGGCTTTGGCCAGACCGGCGAGTTTCTCGCGGTAGAACGAATAGGCCCGGCCCTTCTCGATGCGGTTTCGCAGCGCCAGAAACTTCTGGCCGCCCAGCGCGGCGATCGCCTCCTCGATGATCTGCTTGCCGCGCTGCTCGCGAGTGACGGCGCCAAGCCCTCCGGCGCCGGCGAGCCATCCCAGGAGCGACCGTCGTGTCATGGCTTGCGGCTCAGCTCCTCCGGCGTCACGCCCGTGTTGAGGCGGATCTCGCGGACCGTCACCTCGGCGTAGGGCGCGCCGTCCCTTCGGATGGTGATCTGGAAGGGCATCTTCAGGCCGTCCACCTCGCGCCAGTCTTGGAGCGCCTCCTCGGCCGTCGCCGGAGGACCGCCCACCTGAATTGCGGCGTACGAGAGCGCCGCCGGCAGACCGGTTGCGGCATCGATCTTCACTCGAACGCTTTCGCCCGATCCGTCCGCAATCTCGAGCAGACCTTCGCCCACCAGATTGACCTGCCGGTCGGGAGCACGATCGCTTAAAAGCAGGGAGGGGAGGATGCGCAGCAGCGCGCCCCGGGCCTGGCGCAACACCGGCGCCGGCATGGGTTGGATGCCCTGAGGGGTGGCGAGCCAGCCGGTCTGGCCGTCAAAGTAGGAACTCACCATCCCGAACGGCAGTTGCTGATCTTGCCGGATCGTCGATGGGGCCAGCCAGCGGCTGGTCTGAGCGACGCGCAGGCCGCCTCCCTCGCCGACAAGGACGAGTTCGGAACTCATCAGGATATCCCTGACCGCGGAAAGCTTGTCGGCCCCGCCAACGGCCCGTTGCGCCCGCTCGAGCAACTCCTTGCCGCGGGCCAGGCTCCGAGCATCGGCGCGCACCGCTTGCCGTTTGGGCTCCGGAATGGTGAGGTCGATCTTGTGGACGGGAAGGTTCAGCGCAGCCAGCGGAGTTCCGAAATCCGCGGGCTTGCCGACCGCAACGATCACGAGTTCGTCCGGCCGGAGGTATTTTTGGGCGACGCGAAGGATATCCTGCCGGGTTACTGCCGCAACGGCCTTCTGATACTGGAAGATAAAATCTTTCGGGTATCCGTAGTAGTCGTAGATGACAAGCCGGTTGAGCGTCTTGGCGGGCTGATCGAAGTTGAAGACAAAGCTGTTGAGCACGGCGTCCTGCGCCGTCTTGAGCTCCTCGTCGGTGACTTCGGCGCTGCGCAGCCGCTCGATCTCCTCCAGGACGGCGCGGATGGTTTCCGTGGTGGCTTCCGATCTCGTGCTGCCGGCGATGCGGAACAGGCCGGGATGGTTATAATTGGCGCCCCAGGCGGCCCCGACGCTGTAGGCGTAGCCGAGCTGGGTCCGCACCTTGGCGAACAGGCGGCTGGAAAAGCCGCCGCCGAGGATGTCGGCCATCACCTCCAGAGCCGGATAGTCCGGATCGCGGAGGAGGCCGCCGAGGTGGCCGATCCGGAAAAACGTCTGGTTGACATCCTGTTTCTCGGCCAGATACACGCCGGGCGCCGGACGCATCTTCAGTTCGGGAAACGGAGGCACGGGCGGCTGTTTCACCTGCCAGTCGGCAAACAGTTTCTCGATCTTCGCCTTCATCTCGGCCGCGGAAAAGTCGCCCTGGACGGCCAAAAGGATGTTGGCCGGAAAGAAATACCGGCGGTGAAAGGCGACCAGATCTTCGCGGCTGATGCGCTCCAGATGCTCGTACTCCATGCGCCAGCCGTAGGGATTGTCGCGCCCGTACACGATGGCGGCAAACTCCCGGGAGGCGATCGCGCCAGCGTCGTCGTTGCGGCGTGCGATCATGCTGCGGTACTGCGTTTTGGCCAGATCGAGCTTCTCCTGGCGAAACGCGGGCGCCGTCAGCAGCTCCTTGAAGACGCTCAGGACCTCATCCACATCCTGGCGCAGGCAGTTGAACGAAACGGTGCCGCTCGTTTCCCCGATTCCACTTTCGACCGAGGCGGCGAGGTTTTCCAGCTGTTCGTCGATCTCGTCGCCGGTCTTTTGCGCGGTGCCTCCGGTGCGCAGCACGTCGCCGGTGAGGCTGGCCAGGCCGATCTTCTCCGGCGGGTCGAACAGGTTGCCCGTGCGCACCAGGGCGAAGCCGCCGACGAGCGGCAATTCCCGGTTCTCCAGAAGGTACAGGCGCATCCCGTTGGGAAGGGTGTACGTCTCGATCTTCGGAATTTCAACCGGCCTGAGCGGCGGAAACTTGAGCTCCTCGACGGCGGGCGCCTCCTGCGCCGGCATCAGACTGCAAGCCGCGAGAAGCAGCGCGAAAAGGAGTCCGTTCTTCATCGCCGATCCTCCTCTGTTTGCGGTGTTTCCGGCTTGACGTGGTGGGCGACCGTGCGCGTTTTCCGGTTCAGATACTGTCGGGCCACTCGTTGCACGTCGCCGGCGGTGACCGCTTCGATCTGCTCGATGCCGGTGAAAAGGGTCCTCCAGTTGCCGTAGTTGACGTGGTAGAAAGCGAGCTGGCGCGCCAGCCCGGCGTTGGAGGCAAGCTGCCGGACGAGGTCGGCGCGGATTTTGGTCTTGACGCGAGCCAGCGCCGCCTCCTCCACCGGCTCGCGCTTGAGCCGCTCCAGAATCTCGTAGACGGCCTTCTCGTTTTCCTCCACCGTGTGCCCGGCGTTCGGGACGCTGTAGAGGAGGAAGAGGCTCGGGTATTTGGCGGCGGGGACCGCCGGGACGGCGCCGGCAGCCAGCGCGATCCGCTTGTCGCGGACCAGCTCCTTGTAGAGCAGGCCGGTGCGACCGCTCGCCAGCAGGCCGGCCAGGACGTCAAAGACCGGATCATCGGGGTGGCGCTGATCGGGACGCTTGTAGGCGATCAACAAGACCGGCTGGGCGGGGCTTTCTACGACCACGCGGCGTTCGCCCTCCTGCGGCGGCTCCTCGGTGATCACCCGGGGCGGCTGCGGGCCGGGAGGTATCCGGCCAAAGTAGCGCTCGGCCAGCCGTTTTACCTCAGCCGCATCGACATCTCCGGCGATGGCAATCGTGATGTTGCCGGGAACATAGTAAGTGCGGTGAAACTCGGCCGCATCTTGCGCGCGCAAGTTCTCAATATCGCTTGCCCAGCCGACCAGGATCCGGTAAGGATGCGCCAGGAATGCCGTGGCCATCAGCACTTCCTGGAGCTTTCCCTGCGGGCTCGACTCGACGCGCATGCGCCGCTCTTCGCGCACGACGTCCCGTTCCTTGTAGAACTCCCGGTAGACCGGCCGGCGCATCCACTCCGAGACGAGCAGAAACCAAAGCTCAAGCCGATTGGACGGCATGCTGCAAAAGTAGACCGTATAGTCGCTGCCGGTGCCGGCGTTGAACCCTACGGCGCCGTTCACTTCGAACAGTCTGACGTACTCGTTCGGCTTGACATAAGCGTTAGCTTGCTCGATGGCGGCGCGCAAGCGGGCTTCCAGCTGCTCGAGCTTCGCCCGGTCCGCCCGCGGCCCCTTGCGGCGCTCCTCCTCGATCTGGTCGTAGATCCGCTCGACCTCCTCGAGCGCCTCCTGTTCGCGGGCCCAGTCGGTGGTGCCGACGCGTGTGGTTCCTTTGCCCACCATGTGCTCGAACATGTGGGCCAGGCCGGTCTTGCCGCGAGGGTCGTTTACGGCGCCGGCGTCGACATAGGCGTAAAAGGAGACAACCGGGGCCGGGTCGCGCTTGAGCACGATGAAGTGCATGCCGTTGTCGAGCGTAAACTCGGTGACGCGCTTCTCAAATTCCGCCAGGCTCTGCCCCAGGCAGGCCGCCGCGGCGAGGAGGAAGGCAAGACACCATCTCCAGGTAGTGATCATCCCGACGCGCGCTCCGTTTCAAAAGGGGTTTTCTCCAGTGTAGCAACGACCATCGGGCTGCTATATTGATCGGTTTATGCGGCGTGTGTTGCTGGCCTTGGCGCTGGCGGGAAGTCTCGGCGCCGAACATCGCCTTTGGCTTTGCATGCGGGTTCAAAAGGACTGGGTGGGCGGACTGCCGCTCAAGCCGAGCGGGCTGTTTGTCGAGTCGCCCGCCGGGGGGTTCGAGCAACGCGGATTCAACCATCCGTTGGTTGTAGGCATCGACTACGACCCGCGCGATCCCTCCACGCTCTACCTGGCGGCGGGCAACGGCTTGATCCGGGCCTCCGAGGGCGGCCGTCGGTGGAAAATCCTCACCGATCACCAGGTGACCGAGCTTCGCGATCTAAGCGTGGACAGAAATGCTCCCGGAACCATCTACTTCGCACACGTCGGCGGGCTTCATGTGACGCGCGACGGCGGCGCCACGTTCGAGCCGGTGCATCCACTTCCGCGCCGGCGCTACACCGAATCGGTCCGCGTCGATCGCACGCGCGCCGGCCGCTTGATCTGCGGCGGCGAGTCAGGCCTTTACTTGAGCGAGGACGGCGGCCGGAGCTGGCGCCTCGCGGGCGGGGCGGGCTTCCAGATCATGCACATCCAACAGTCGCCTCACGAGGCCGACCACTGGCTGGCGGTTACCCAGCTCGGGGGCCTGCTGGTCTCCACCGACGGCGGGCGCACCTTCGAGAACTCCGGCAACGTCGGCGTCGACCGCAACCTCTACGACATCGCCTTCGATCCGACCGACCCTCGGCGGATCGCCCTGTGCGGCTGGGGGCCTGGCGTCGTCGTTTCCGAAGACGGCGGAAAGACGTGGGAGGAGCGAAATCAGGGGCTGCCTTCGCGGGCCGTCTGGAGCCTCGCCTTCGATCCGGATCGACCCGGGCGGCTGGTGGCGAGCGTCCACGAGGAGGCCCTGTACGTCTCTGAGGACGCAGGCCGCAGCTGGCGCCGCTACGGGCTTGAGGAAAGCGTCGCCTTTCGAATTCGGTTCATCCCGGAGGCAGTGCGATGAGAGGCTTGTTGTGGGTGTTGCTGGCGACGGGGGTTTTCGCGGCGCCGCCGCCGTTTGAGGTCCGCCTGCGCGAGCTCATCGAATCCTACGCCTATCCCAAGGGAAACGATTTCGGCTACGCCACCGTTGCGGCGCGGTTGAAGCTGGGCGAGGACGCGGCCTGGTGTTCTCGGCGGCTCATCGAGCTGCTTCGGCCTCCCATCCATGGCGACATGTTCTGGATGTTTCCGACCACGGCCATCGCCTATCTGGACCGCGGCCGGCTCAGCGAGGAGGCCCGGCAGGCGCTGCGGGAGGCCTGGCGCACCTACATGCCCTTCCGCGGCGATACGGAGAACCACTGGCTGCTCTACTACACCTCGCTGTATCTAATGGCCCAGCTCTGGCGCGGCGAGCCCGGCGAGCGCTGGTTCACCGGCAAATCCTCGGAGGAGAACCTGCGCGAAGCCGCCGCCTGGATCGACTCCTGGATGCGCCTGACGACACGACGCGGGCAGGGGGAGTACGACTGCACGCACTACATCGGCGTTTTCCTTTTGCCCATGTCCTACCTGGCCGCCTGGGCCGAGGATCCCCTGATGAGAAAGCGGGCCGAGATGATGCTCGACTACCTGATCGCCGACTATGCCGTCGAGAACCTGGATGGCATCTACGTCGGCAGCCACGCGCGCACGGACGACAAGATGGTGGTCGAGAAATGGCATAGCGTGGCGGGCGACTTCGGCTACCTGCTGTTCGGACTGGGACCCAAGCCGCAGTTGATGAACGGCTATGCGCTTTACTATGCGGTGGCTTCGGCCTATCGGCCGCCTCCGATTCTCGAGCGGATCGCCACCGACCGCTCGACGCCCTACACGCACTATGAGCGGAAGCGGACGCGGAACCGCTGGCGGTTCCACGACGAGCTGCACGGGCCGGTCTACAAGACCACCTACATTCGGCGGGAATACGCTGTCGGCTCCGACCAGGGCGGCATCCTCCAGCCCATCCAGCAGCACTCCTGGGACGTCACCTGGGCGGTGCCGGACCCCCGGGGGGTTCACAACACGTTTTTCACCATGCACCCGTACTCGTCCCTGTACGAGCTGCAAACCTACTTCAGCTTCGGCCCGGACTTCGGCGTCGAGGAGGTGGTGCGCTCCAAGCGCACCTACGACTCGCCGGACAAGCTATTAGGCGGCTCGCCGTTTGAGAAGATCATGCAGGACCTAGACGCCGTGATCGCGCTCTACGCCATCCCGCCGCGCACCCGGTTTCCCCACATCAACGGGTTCATCTCGAAGGACCTCGATGAGTTTGTCGAGGACCCCTCGGGCTGGATCTTCCTGCGCGGGAACCAGGCGCTCATCGCCGCGCGCCCGCTTGCACGCTACACGCTCAAACCGATCGAGGGCGGCGGCCGGCGCCTGTTCAGTCCGTATCTCAATAACGGCGTCGTGGTGCAGGCGGCTCCGGCGAGCGAATTCGCCGGCCTGGAGGCGTTTCGGAAGGCCATTCTGGCGCTCGAGCTTGACTACCGGCTCGAACCGGTTCCGTCCGTGAGCTTCCGGTCGTTGCGCGGAAGGCGGCTGGAGTTCACCTACGGGGAGACGCCGCGGGTCGACGGCCGCCCGCTCGACTATGAGAACTGGCCCCTGTTCGGCGGACCGTTCCTGGAGGCAGAGGTCGACTCCGAGCAGCTACTGATCAAATATCGAACCGAGCGGCGAAGGCTGGACTTTCGCCGCAATACGGTCGAATGAGCTCTGTACGGCGGCCGAGCAGGGGCGTGTGGCCGCCGGTGAGTCGGCGCCGGCCCCTTATGGCACGAGCACGGTTTTGCCAGCTCGCCACTGGCGCACGGTCTCAAGCGCCTCCGCCGCCTTGGTGAGCGGGTATCGGTGGGTGATCTCGCCGGCGAAGAGTTCCTTCCAGCGGCCGAGCTCAAGAAAGCTCAAGGCGCGATCCACATGACGCGGCTCGAAGCCCCAGGAACCACGGATTTCAAGCTGCTTGCGCGTGATGATGTGCGGGTTGAACCAGATGCTGCCGGCGTTGGCGTACTGGCCGAGCACCAGGTAACGACCTCCGTCGGAGCAAAGCTCCGGCCCTTCAGCGACCGCCTCGGGCAGGCCGGCGCATTCGATCACCACGTCGGCGCCGTAGCCGCCGGTCTCCTCAAGGACCTGCCGGCGGCGCTCCTCCGGCGAGGCGGCGGCAATATCGATCGCCACGTCGGCGCCGAAGCGCCCGGCGAGCTCGAGCCGGTGGGGCGGACCGCCGAGGGCGATGATGCGCCGCGCCCCTGCCTGCCGTGCCACGGCGATGGCGGCCAGTCCGACAGGCCCAGTGCCCTGGATGACGACTGTGTCGGTCCACTGGATTGGGCAGCGCTCGACGCCGTGAATCGCCGTGGCCAGGGCGCAACCGGCGCCGACCACCGCCTCAGTGGGCAGCTCCTCCGGCAGCCGAAAGATGGCCGTTCCGGCCCGCAGGTGGATGTATTCGGCGTGACCGCCGCGGAGGTGAGGCGGCTCGTCGGCGCAATAGGAGATGCCGTAGGCTTTGCGCGACACACAGCGGGTCGGCTGGCGCTTGACGCGGCAGTAGAAACATTCCCCGCAGACGATGGAGCTGGCCCAGGTGACGCGGTCGCCGACGGCGAGCGGCCGGCCGCGCCAGTCGCGGCTCAGTCCCTCGCCCAGCGCCTCGAGGCGCCCGACGCTTTCGTGCCCCATGATCAGCGGCACGGGCACCGGCAGCTCGCCCTTCCACAGGTGAACGTCGGTGCCGCAGATGCCCGCCATCTCCACTCGCACCAGTGCCTCGCCAGGCCCGAGCGCGGCGCTTACGGGGTAGTCGCGTAGCTCGAGCGGCTGGTTGAACGCGACGAGAACTGCGGCGCGCGCTTTCATCGGATCGGCCTCGCGCAGTAATCGAACAGAAGCTGCCATTCGGCCCGCTGGATCAGTTTGGCCGCCTCCTCCTCGACCGAACCGGGACGGCGTCGGGCGCGCTCGCAGAAATCGATGAAGGCGAACGGATCCCAGGCGGCCCCCAGGCGAAAGTCGACTTCGGGAAAACTTTCGAGGATACGTTCGGCCTCGCGGCGGAGCGGGTCGAAGACGGGATGGAAGCCCGTGCGGCGGAACCAGTAAGCGGCATTGCCGGGGTCGGGCTCCTGGCGGTGCATGATGCCGTGCCAGAAGCTGCCCTCCGGGGTTTCGATCTGCTGGGACAGGCTATGGGACTGCTCCAGGCAAGAGAAATACAGCCACAGACCGCTCAGGGCGGCCTCGGGCGCCCGGGCCCTGGGGAACAGCTCGCGCGCCCGGACGGAGGCCAGCCGGGCGCGAGCTTCGTCGCAGGAGCAGACGCCGCCGGCGAGCGGCATCAGGCGCCAGCCGTCGCCGTCGAGCGCCAGGATGTCGCGGACTTCAGGGCCGTAGTCGTTGGGGTCGAAGGACATCGGAGGTAGTGTAACGCAGACGGGGCGGGCCGTTGCTTAAAACAGACGCGGTGTGATATGTTGGATCGTCCGATGCCCCGTTTCCGTATCCACCGCCTCAAGGAGAGCCTCCGCGAGGCCGCCCGCTGGGCCCCTCACACCAGCGGGACCGCCTGGCTGAGGCCCCGCGACTACTCCGACGGCGGCTCGGTCGAGGCGCCGAGCCTTTATGCCGCCTGGGCCCGCCTGCGCCAGGAGGGACGCCCCCTGGTAATCGGCGATGCGCTGGAGACGGAAACCGGTGAGCTGCGCGTCTGCAAATATGTCGGCCTGGAGGAGGCGCGGTGGCAGCTTGCCGAGGCCGAGCCGCCGGTTTCGGCTGACGAAGTTACTCGAACAGTTTGATCTGCTCCTGGGGTGCGGGGCGCCGCCGTCGCCGGAGAGGGCTGCCCACCACGCCGAGGGCTTCCAACTGCCGCAGCGCCTCCCGGGGAACGAAAAGCTTTTGGAGGTTCGAGGCGGCCTCCGGAGGGGTCACCATGAAGCCCGCCGGGCCGGACTCGAGCAAGTTTTGTGCCATGAGTCCCTCCATCTCGTCTCCGTCGCGAAACACCAGGCGCACCCACAATCCCTTGGTCTTCGGCCGACTCGTGAAAGAGCGCCGTGCGCCGGCCAAGCCCTGGCCCTCCAGGTCCCTGACGAAGGCGACGGCTTTGATGTCCTCGTAGGGGATGGTGGCCGCTGAGCCGGCGGGGCTCATCAGTTCGATGCCGGATGGGGTGAGCCAGGTTTGGGGGTTGACGTAGCCCCGGAGTGTTTCGCGGTCAAACCGCTCGACGAGGACCCGCTTGTGGGTGGAGGCGGTCACATGGGGGACGACAGCCGGGCTGCTCTTTAAAACAATTTCCCAAATATTGTATCATTGGCTCGATGGCGCACGGGGCGGCTCTATCGGCAGCCATTCCGGCCTTCCTGAACTACTGCCGCCTGGAGAAAGGTCTGGCGCCGAACACGATCTCCGCCTACCGGCAGGATTTGGAGCGGCTGGCGCGCCGGCTCGGGCCGAAGATTCCGCAGGCGCACGAGTTGCGGAACTATCTGG
>Ga0197142_1002753_pt1 | contig 15129 bp, 12 predicted proteins | sample GBS60_MetaG_FD_148614 | JGI IMG/M metagenome (GOLD analysis project Ga0197142, IMG submission 148614) | Sediment microbial communities from Great Boiling Springs, Gerlach, Nevada, United States - GBS 60_MetaG | ecosystem: Environmental > Aquatic > Thermal springs > Hot (42-90C) > Sediment... | reverse complement strand
CGTCACCCTGGAAAAGAATCTCGTGCTCGACACCAGCGGCATCGGTTCGTTGTTCGGCCTGGGACCGGAGGTGCCGCTGGTGGCCAACTACGAGTTTCACACGATCGTGCGCGAGATGAAGGGCACGGCCACGGCCTTCCCCATCGCCCGTTCGGTGGACACCAAAACGGCCGACAAGGTGACGCTCGACAAGCTGTTTTCCACCACCTCCAACAGCTACGCCACCACCAACCTCACCAGCGCCTCCATCCGCCTGGATCCCTCCAAGGACCGCAAGGGGCCGTTCAATCTGGCCGTTGCGGGAACCTACCGCACGGGCAAGGAGAATCAGGACGGCCGCTTCGTTGTCGTAGGCAGTTCGGATTGGGTAGCCAACTATATCCTGCGCTTCCAGGGCAACCGGGACCTGGCCATGAACATGATCAACTGGCTCAGCGCGGACGAGGATCTGATCTCGATCCGGCCCAAAGAGCCGGAGGATCGCCGGCTGACGCTGACCCGCGCGCAGATGCGTACGGTGTTTTACGCCAGCGTCGTGTTGCTGCCTTTGGCGGTGATCGCGGCGGGCTTTTCGGTCTGGTGGCGCAGGAGGTAACGCCATGCGGCTCCGCGGTCTGCTGATCGCCGCCGCCGTGCTGGCGCTGCTCGGGGGCGGCGTCTGGTGGTCCAACCGGGCCAGGAAAGCCGAGGAGGGTAAGCCGCGGCCGGACGAGCCGCCCAAGATCCTCTCGCTGGCCGAAGACCATATCCGCAAGATCGAAATTCTCAAGAAAGACGCCGAGCCCACGGTGCTGGAGAAGAACGAGGCTGGCAACTGGGAGATGACGGCGCCGCGGCCGCTGCGCATTGACCGCGATGCCGTCAGCTCCCTGACCTCCACCCTGAGTTCGCTCAACTCCGACCGGCTCATCGAGGAAAAAGCCGAAGACCTCGGCCCCTACGGCCTCAACCAGCCCTCCGTGCAGATCGTGGTCACGCTCAAAGACGGCAAGACGCACAAGTTGCTGATCGGCGACGAGACGCCCACGGGAGGCGGCCACTACGTGCGGCTGGACGGGGATCCCCGGGTTTTCACCATCGCCTCTTGGAACAAGACCAGTCTGGACAAGGGCTGGCAGGATCTGCGCGACAAGCGCCTGCTCACGTTCGATCAGGACAAGCTCCTGCGCGTCGAGCTCACCGCCAAAGGCCAGACCGTCGAGTTCGGCAAGAACGCGCAGAACGAATGGCAGATCGTCAGGCCCCGTCCTTTGCGGGCCGACAACTTCCAGGTCGAGGAACTCATCCGCAAGCTGCGCGACGCGCGCATGGATACGACGGTTTCCGAAGCCGAGGCCAAAAAGGCCGCCGCGGCCTTCGCGCAGGCTTCGCGGGTGGCGGTGGCTCGCGTCACCGATTCCTCCGGCACGCAGGAGCTGGAGGTCCGCAGGGACAAGGACAGGAATTACTACGCGCGCAGCAGCGCGGTCGAGGGAATTCACAAAATCTTCAGCGACATCGGCGACGGCCTGGACAAAGGTCTGGACGATTTCCGTAACAAGAAACTGTTCGATTTCGGCTGGAGCGATCCTTCCCGGATCGAGGTACAGCGCGAGGGCAAGACGGTCGTCTACCAGAAATCGGGCGACAAATGGATGGCGGGCGACCGGCAAATGGATTCGCCCGGCGTGCAAGCCGTCATTGACAAACTGCGTGACCTGAGCGCGGTGAAGTTTCCCGAAAAAGGCGGCGGCAGCCCCGTGCTGGAAGTTACCGTGACCTCCAACGAAGGCAAGCGGGTGGAAAAGGTGACGATCAGCCGGCAGGGCAACAGTTGGTTTGCGGTGCGCGCCAACGAGCCGGCGGTATACGAGCTGGAGGCCGGCGCGGTCGAGCAGTTACAGAAAGCGCTGAGCGAAGTCAAGCCGGCCCAGGCCGAGGAGAAGAAGGGCACAGAGAAAAAGTAGGCATTCGAGCGGTTCAGGCAAGGGGAGGTAGGCGCCGGCCGCGGGCCGGCGCCCGCACATGCTCGGTCTTCTTACCGATCTGTACGAGCTCACCATGGCGGCCGGCTACGTGCAAGCCGGCAAAGCCGACGAGATTGCGACCTTCGAGTTGTTCATCCGCCACCTGCCCCGGCGGCGCAATTTCGTCATCGCAGCGGGACTCCAGCAAGCCGTCGAATATTTGCTCGAGCTGTCCTTTACCAGCGCCGAAATCGCGTACTTGCGCAGCCTGCCTCAGTTCGCCCATGCTCCGGGTGAATTTTTCGAGCTGCTCGCCCGCATGCGTTTCACCGGGGATCTCTGGGCGGTGCCGGAAGGGACTCCGATCTTCCCCGGCGAGCCGGTACTTACCGTGCGGGCGCCCCTGGTGCAGGCGCAGATCGCCGAGACGTATCTTCTGGCGACGGTGGCCTACCAGACCATGGTGGCCACCAAAGCGGCGCGCATTGTCCAGACCGCCGGCGGCCGCGCCGTGGTGGAGTTCGGAACGCGCCGGGCGCACTCGCCGCAGGCCGGCGTGCTGGCGGCCCGCGCCGCCTATATCGGGGGGTGCATCGGGACCAGCAACACGCTGGCGGGCATGAAGTTCGGAATCCCCGTCTACGGGACCGCCGCGCACTCGTGGGTCCAGTCGTTTGCCGATGAGCTGGAAGCCTTCCGTGAACTTCAGAAACTGCTGGGCCCCGCAACGATCTACCTGATCGACACCTACGACACGCTGGAAGGGGCGCGGAAAGCGGCTTCGCTGGGGCGCCCGCTTTGGGGCGTGCGGCTGGATAGCGGCGATCTGCTCGCCCTCTCGCGGAGGGTCCGCGCCATCCTTGACGAGGCCGGGCTGCACGACGCCCGCATCATGGCCAGCGGCGATCTCAACGAATACAAGATCGGGGAACTGGTTCGCGCCCGTGCGCCCATTGACGCCTTCGGGGTGGGCACGGAGCTGGCCACGTCCGCCGACGCGCCCGCTCTGGGCGCCGTGTACAAACTGGTGGAGCTGGAAAGCGGGGGTCAACGCCGCTACACGGCGAAGCTGAGCGAAGACAAGGCGACCCTGCCGGGGGCCAAGCAGATATATCGCTTTGCGGACCATGATCGCGTGGCTTGCGCAGGCGAGCCGCCCCCTGCCGGAGGCGAACCCCTGTTGCGTCCGGTAATTTTGCAGGGACGCCTGGTGGAGGAGTTGCCGGATGTCTCCTCGGCGCGCGCTCTGGCCGCGCGGGCTCTCGATCGCCTGCCTGCCGACGTGCGCAGGCTCGAGCAACCCGAACCCTACCGGGTCGAGTATAGCCAGGCGCTGCTGGCCCTGGCCGAGCAGGTGCGCCGGCACCCCAGCCCTGCCCTTGCGCGTGATCCCGGCAACGAAAGGACGGAGACGACGTGAGCACCATTTTCTTCGACGTAGACACGCAGTTCGACTTTCTGTTGCCCGCCGGCGCCCTGTATGTGCCGGGGGCCGAACGCTTGCTGCCCGCGCTGGCGCGCCTGCGCGATTGCGCCTCCGCCCGCGGCATCGTCATCGTCTCCAGCACCGATGCGCACGAGGAGGACGATCCCGAGTTCGCGCAATGGCCGCCCCATTGCGTGCGCGGGACGGCGGGCCAGCAAAAACCGGCGGAGACGCTGCTCGAGCCGCGGATCACGATCCCGGTGCAGCCCGGCGATTACCCCGTCGGCGGGGCCCGGCAGATCGTCGTCGAAAAACAGGCGCTGGATGTGTTCACCAATCCCAATCTCCCCGGGCTTCTCGAGGGATTGGGCGTCCGGCGGTGTGTGGTCTACGGCGTGGTCACCGAATACTGCGTGCGCTGCGCGGCGCTCGGTCTCTTGCAGCGGGGCTATGAGGTGGAGGTGGTCACGGACGCCATCCGCAGTCTGGATGCGGCCGCGGAACAGAGGACCCTGGAGGAAATCGTCCGCGCGGGCGGACGGCTCACGACGGTCGCCGAGGTCTGCGGCGACTGATGCGCCCCGGCGTCCCGGGGTAGCGGATTCCGGATGCAAGGCGCTGAAATCGCGTCCTCTGGCCGCCTCCGGTTTGCGTTGACGCCCGTTGCCCAACAGGCCTAGAATGAAGGTAGCCGTGGTACTAGCCAACGGAGAGGGCTTATGAAGGCGCGCGTCTGGCTGGCCGGTTTGGGAGTCCTGCTGTTGCTGCCTTGGCTTGACGGCTGGTTGGGATGGGCCCAGGAACGTCACCGCCCTGCCGGCGTCCCCAACCGCGGCTCTCGTCCGCTGACCGAGAAAGAGCAACGCCGGCGAGAAGAGAGGCTGCGACGCGAGCTGGAAACCCCGTACCGCAAGTGGCTCAACGAGGACGTGGCCTATATCATCACGGACGAGGAACGTGCCGCGTTCAAGCGGCTTTCCACGGACGAAGAGCGCGAGCAGTTCATCGAGCAGTTCTGGCTGCGGCGTGATCCCACCCCGGACACGGCCGAGAACGAATACAAAGAGGAACACTACCGCCGCATCGCGTACGCCAACGAGCGCTTCGCCTCGGGCATCCCGGGCTGGAAGACGGATCGCGGCCGCATTTACATCATGTACGGCCCGCCGGATGAAATCGAGTCCCATCCCTCGGGCGGCACCTACGAACGGCCGATCGAGGAAGGCGGCGGCACCACGGCGGTCTTCCCCTTCGAAAAGTGGCGCTACCGTTACATCGAGGGCATCGGCACGGACGTGATCATCGAGTTCGTGGACCCGACGATGACCGGCGAGTATCGCATGACGATGGATCCCTCCGAGAAGGACGCCCTGCTGTACGTCCCCAACGCCGGTCTGACGCTTTACGAGCAAATGGGTCTGACCACCAAGGCGGATCGCTTCAACCGCACCGATGGCACCCGCCTCGGCGTCGGCAACATGCCGCTGCCCGCGCGCATGAACCAGTTCGAGCGGCTGGAGCAGTACGCCAAATTGCAGAAGCCGCCGGCCATCAAGTTCAAGGACCTGGAGGCGGCGGTAACCTCGCGCATCACCTATAACCTGCTGCCCATCAGAGTCCGCGCCGATTTCATCCGCATCACCGATTCCACCATCCTCACCCCCATCACGATCCAGGTGGACAACAAGGACCTCCAGTTCGAGAACAAGGAAGGGTTGGCGCGCGCCACTCTCAATATCTACGCGCGCATCACCTCGATGTCGCGGCGCGTGGTGAACGTCTTCGAAGACGTGGTCACGGTGGAGACGCCGCCGCAGATGCTGGAGGCGGCGACCCGGCGGTCTTCGGTTTACCAGAAAACCGTCCCGCTGGCGCCCGGCCTTTACCGCCTGAACGTGGTGGTCAAGGACGTGGTGGGCGGCAACATGAACAACTACGAGATGGCCTTGCGCGTGCCGTTCTACGAGGAGGAAAAGCTGGCCGCCTCCAGCCTGATTCTGGCGGATCTGATCGAAAAGGTTCCCACGCGTTCGATCGGATCGGGCCAGTTCGTGATCGGCGCCTCCAAGGTTCGTCCGCGCGTCACCGAGACCTTCCGCCGCGACGAGCGTCTCGGCATTTATTTGCAGCTTTATAACTTCAAGCCCGACGAGAAAACCCAGAAACCGGACGGCCTCATCGTTTACGAAATCGTCCGCAACGGAACCAACGAGAAGATTTTCGAGTACAGCGAGGAGGTTGCTTCGATCGAGGGCGCCTCGGCGCAGCAGGTCACCCTCGAGAAACTGCTGCCCCTGAGGAGCTTCGAGCCCGGCCAGTACACCCTGCGCGTCAAGGTGACCGACCGGAACGCTCAGCAGAGCTTGACGCAGACGGCCACGTTTACGGTAACCTAGGACAAGCTGCCGGCGAGAGCGTGGAGATCGCCCATGAGGGCTCGGACAGCGAAGGCGGCGCTGACGGTGATGGCGGTATTGGTTTGCCCGGCTCTGCTGCCTGCGGCCTCTCCCCCGAAGTTGTGCGGCGGCATCAGCGGCGTCGTCCGCAGCGGCTCGGGCGTGCCCCAGATGGGCGCCGTCGTGATCCTTTACAATCGCAGCGACCGGCCTGTCCACCGGACCCTCACCAACGAGAAAGGGGAGTTCGCATTTGCTTCCCTGATGCCGGACCTTTACTCGATCCGCGTTTCGCTGGCCAGCTTCCTGCCCGCGCTCAAGCGGAACATCCAGGTCCAGCCGGGCATGCAGAGCCTGCTCGAAGTCAAGCTGACCAGCGTGTTCAGCTCGATCGAGCTGATCGGCATGGCCCCCGGGCCCGTCTCCCTGATTTCCGAAGACTGGAAGTGGATCCTGCGCGGCGCCGGGGATACGCGTCCGGTCTTGCGCGTTTTGCCTGATCTGACCCCGGCGGCCGACAGGCGCCCGTCCTCGCCCGCTTTCAGTCGCACGCGCGGCGTCTTCAAGGTTACCGGCGGGGATGCGGGTACGGTGTCAGCGCACGGTGCGGAGCCCGACTTGGGCACCGCCTTTGCGCTCGCAACGACCCTGTTTGGCATCAACCATTTCCAGGTCGCCGGCAACTTCGGATATTCGCCTCAAACCGATTTGCCGGCCGCGGCTTTCCGCACCAGCCTGCGGCGCGAGTTGCCCGGAGGAGCGGCGCCGGAACTCGGCCTGACCATGCGACAGCTTGGGCTGCCGGTTCGGGCAGGCGCCGGGCAGGCTTTGCTGTCCGGGCAACGGTCCGGTTTCCCTGCTTTGCGCACGCTGTCGGCGACCCTGTACGATCGGAACGTCCTGACTGAGAACCTCGTGCTGGAGTACGGCGCCAGCCTCGATTCGGTGGCCTTCTTCGATCGCCTGAACTACCTGAGCCCGTTCAGCCGGTTGACGTACGACGCCGGTCCGTGGGGCGTGTTGCAATTCAGCTATGTCTCGGGCGTCCCGCCCGCGGAAGTGCTGGTCAGGGATCCGGACCAGGTCCCCGAGTTCGAGCATGATCTTGCTGTGCTGGCCTTGTTTCCCCGGGTTTCGCTGCGCGGAGGGCGTGCGCACATCCAACGCTCCGCCGGTTACGAGGTGGGTTATCGAGTCCGCGTGGGATCGCGCTCGTTCAGCGCCGCCGTGCACAGCGAAACGGTGACGAACGCGGCTGTCACGTTGACTGCGCCTTCCGGGCTGGTTCGGATGGCGGACGCACTGCCCGACTTGTTCTCCCGCGGCTGGGTGTTCAATGCGGGCGGCCTGCGGCGGAGCGGGTTGACTGCGTGGGTGACCCAGAGTTTGGGTGAGAGGCTCGAGGTGGCCTTGGGCTACGCCAATGATGGTTCGCTGACGGCCATGAACCGCGAGCTGGCGCGCGGCGATTCCGAGGAACTGCGTTCCGTCCTGCGGCCCGGGCGCCGTCACGCGGTCACCGCACGGGTGGCCGGAACATCGCCCTGGTCGGGGACCCGTTTCGTGGCCAGCTATCAATGGGCGAGCCTTCACTCGGTGCTGCCGCCCCACGCCTCCCTCACTCAGGGGCTGCGTGAAGGGACCGGGTTGAACGTGGCCTTGCGGCAGCCGATCGGGTCCCTGGGCGCCTTGCCCGCGCGTCTGGAAGCTTCGGCCGAGCTGCGCAACATCCTGGCTCAGGGTTACGTGCCCCTGAACCTGAGCGGGCGCAAGGCCTATCTGGTCCACGCGCCGCGGAGCGTGCGCGGGGGCTTGAGCTTCATCTTTTGAGCCGCAGCGTCTCCGGCCCGGTTTCGTATCATAAGCTGTGATGGTCCACCGCGAAGGCGTCTGGCCTCGCCCCGCCGCGCTTGATCGGCTTGCCGAACTGGAAGCCGCGTTGGGCACGGCCATCCGCGGCAAGGCCGACGTGATCCGAATGGCGCTGGTGTGCCTGTTCGCCCGAGGGCACCTGCTCGTGGAGGACGTCCCCGGCGTGGGCAAGACCACGCTGGCTCAGGCGCTGGCCCGCTCGGTCAATTCGACCTTCCACCGCCTGCAATTTACCGCCGACATGCTCCCCAGCGACGTGCTGGGAGTTACCGTTTATAACGCCGGCACGGCGACTTTCGAATTCAAGCGCGGTCCCATTTTCACCAACTTCCTGCTCGCCGACGAGATCAACCGCACTCCGCCCAAGACCCAGTCCGCCTTACTGGAGGCCATGAACGAACGCCAGGTTACGGTGGACGGGCGCTCCTACCCGCTGGCCGAGCCGTTCATGGTGATCGCCACCCAGAATCCCGTCGAGCATCACGGCACCTACCCGCTTCCCGAGTCGCAACTGGACCGCTTCCTCATGCGCATCCGCATCGGCTATCCGGACGCCGCCAGTGAACGCGAAATCGTGCGCCGGGGCGGTCAGATGCCCGCGCTGGAAATCCGGCCGGTGCTGACTGCCGAGGAGGTTATCGAGATCCAATCCTGGGTTCCCAACGTGCGTGTGGACGAGAGCCTGGTGGATTACATGCTCGCCATTGTCGAGAAAACGCGCACGCACGAGTCCTTCTCGCTCGGCGTGAGTCCCCGCGGCGCCCAGGCCCTCTATCGCGCCACGCAGGCCCTGGCCATGCTGGAAGGACGGGACTACGCTTTGCCCGACGATGTCAAGCGCCTGGTCATCCCCGTCTTTGCCCATCGCGTGGTGTTGCATCCCCGCGTCATGGCCGCGCACCGCTCGGCGGATTTGAGCGATCGGATCCTTCAGGAACTGCTGACCCTGGTGGAGGTTCCGCTGTAACCTGAGAAGGCGGAGCCTTTCAAATGCGTACCGCCATCATCGGCCTGCCGCAGACTGGCAAGACGTCGCTGTTTACGATCCTGACCGGAGCTCACCAGACAACTCGCCTGGGCACGCTCGCGGCTCGCGTGGGCGTTGCCCGCGTCCCGGATCCGCGTCTGGAAGCCGTGGCCGCGGTGTTTCGTCCGGCCAAGGTCACCCACGCAACGATCGAGTACCTCGATACGCCGCCCATATCGAAGGAAGCTTTGCGCGACCCCGGTTACCTGGCGGGCCTGCGGATCGTAGACGCGTTCGCCCACGTGCTGCGTTGGTTCCAGGACGATCGCGTGCCCCACGAACTGGGCAGCCTGGATCCCATGCGCGATCTGGACCACGTGGAAACCGAGCTGATCCTCAGCGACCTGGCGGTGGCGGAAAAGAGGCTGGAGCGGTTGGAGAAGGATCGCAAGAAAGTCAGGAGCGCGGAACTGGATCAGGAGGCGGAGTTGCTGGAACGCGTCAAGCTTCACCTCGAATCCGGGCGGCCGCTGCGCGAAATGTCGCTTTCCGAAGAGCAGGAAAAACGTCTGCGCGGATTCCAGTTTCTTTCCCGGAAGCCGATGCTATGGGTGCTGAACCTGGGCGAACAGGAAGCGGTTCGGTTGCACGAGATCGAAGACGATTTTCGCTCTCGCATCGGCGCGCGCCCCCACGCCCGGGTGGTCGCGGTCTGCGGAAAGATCGAGGCCGAGCTCAGCGAGCTGCCTCCCGATGAAGCGCGCCAGTATCGGGAAAGTTTCGGCTTGCCGGATTCCGGCCTGGAACGCATCATCGCGGCCACCCTCTCCCTGCTCGGGCTGATCAGCTTCTTCACCGGTTCCCAGCCCGAGGTTCGCGCCTGGACCGTGCCCCGCAACACCACAGCGTTGAAAGCGGCCGGCGCCATTCACACCGACTTCGAAGAGCGGTTCATCCGCGCTGAGGTCATCCCGTGGAAAGACCTGGTCGCGGCGGGCAGCCTGGCTGCTGCCCGCGAGCGCGGACTATTGCGGCTGGAAGGCAAAGACTACATCGTGCAGGACGGAGACGTGTTGCAGATCCGACACGGCTGAGCTTCTAGGGGCGATATCGCGGAATCTGCCCGGCCATCAGCACGACGGCGGATCCCAGGGCGCACAGCCAGACGAACCAGTCGCCCCAGCGCGCGTACACGGTGCGGTCTTGCAGGTAGGAGAAACTGACCGCTATGGCAGCCTGTGTGAAAGAAGGAAGCCGGCGCCGGACCCGTCCCGCCGGGTCAATGGCGGCGGTAATCCCGTCGTTGGTGGCGCGCAGGAGCCACCGGCGGTTTTCCACTGCCCGCATGCGAGCGATCTTGAAGTGCTGCTCGCGCGCCGCCGTGCGGCCATACCAGCCGTCGTTGGAAATATTGACGAGCAGTTCTGCGCCCTCCGCGACGAAGCGGCGCACCAGTTCGGGGAACACGGCTTCGTAACAGACAAACGCGCCGATGCGGCGCTCCCCCGCCTTCAAAACCACCAGCCGCTCGCCCGGGACGAAGTCGCCCGCTTCGTTGCTGATCTTGCGCAGGAAGCCGAAGGGCCATGGAACGTACTCGCCGAAGGGGACCAGTCGCATTTTGTCGTAACGCCCGGCGGCCCGTCCCTCGGGCGAAAGCAGCAAGGCGGAATTCAGCGGAGCGCCGGCGGCGGTGTGCGGCACGGCGTTCAGCAACAGCCAGGCCCGGGTCCGCCGGGCCAGCTCGTTCGCCATCTCGCGAAAACGGGCGTCGGAATCGTAGTACACCGGCGCCGGCACCTCGGGCCACACGATCAGGCTCGCGGGCCGCCCCGCGCGCGCCACATGCTCGGACAGAAAGACCAGGCGCTCGTGTTGCCGCAGGATCCAGCTATCCGTCCAGTCGGCCGTTTGGGAAATGTTGGGCTGGACCAGGACGGCGGTTTCGCCGCCGACCTCCGGCGCCGGCAGCCGGGGCAGCGCATACAGAATGGCGAGGATGCCGGCAGGCGCCAACCGCCGGAGGGGACGACGCCGGATCACCAAGGCCAGCGCCGTCGCCATGAGCGCGAACACGAACGATACGCCATAGACGCCGGCATACGGCGCGGCCCGCGCGGGAAGTTCCATCTCGATCCCTGCATTGCCCAACGTCAACCACGCAAAACCCAGCGGGCCGTGGGTGCGCTCGATCGCTACCCAAATGGCCGGAACCGCGATCACCGCCAGGCGGCTGGACAACGCCAGGCCCGCGAGCAAGCCGAACAGCGCGATGTGGAGTCCCTTGATCAGAGCCAGCAACGCGACCGCGCCCCAGGCTGCGGCGGGCGCCAGTCCCCCATGCACCGCCAAGGGATAGTGGATCCAGTAACAGGAGCCCGCCCAGAAAATCACGCCTGCGACATAACCCAGCAGCAGGCGGCGGCCGGCGCGTCCTTCCCGATCCAGCGCCACGAGCAGCGGGGTCAGGGCGACGGGCGCCAGCCAGCTCGCGTCAACGGGGGGAAACGTCAGGACGAACAGCATGCCGCTTGCGGCGGCCAGCAGAAGGTTCACTCCCGGCCCCCTTGCGCCCCGGCAGCGGCCCGCGCGACCAGCTCCGCCATGTAGGAACTGCGGACGAAAGGGCCGCTGAATACGGCGGCGAAGCCCAGCCGCAGCCCCGCCTCGCGGTAAGCTTCGAAACGCTCGGGCGGGACGAACTCCGCCACAGGCAGATTCCGCCGGGTGGGTTGCAGGTACTGGCCGATGGTCACCACGCCGACGCCGGCCCGGCGCAGGTCACGCATGACCCCGAGCACTTCCTCCTCGTTCTCGCCCAGGCCCACCATCAGACCCGATTTCACCAGCGCGCCGGCCATGTTTCGCGCGGCGAACTCGAGCACGGCCAAGGACCGTTCGTAGCGCGCCTGCGGACGCACGCGCGGGTACAGGCGCGGCACGGTCTCCACGTTGTGGTTGAACACGTCGGGTGCGGCTTCCAGCACCGAGGCTACCGCATCAAGGTCGCCCATGAAGTCGGGCGTGAGCACCTCGATGGTGGCTCCCGGCAACGCCGCGCGCAACGCGCGGATGGTCTGGGCGAAATGGCCGGCCCCGCCGTCGGGCAGATCGTCCCGATTCACGCTGGTCACCACGACGTGACGCAGGTTCATGGCGCGCGCCATCTGCGCCACGCGCGACGGCTCGGCCGGGTCCGGGGGCGCCGGGCGCCGGGTTTTCGGGACGGCGCAGAAGCCGCAGCCACGGGTGCAGCGTTCACCCAGGATCATGAACGTCGCCGTCCCGCGACTGAAGCATTCGTGAATGTTGGGGCAGCGGGCGGATTCGCAAACGGTATGGAGTTCCAGCCTGCGCAGTTCTCGTTTGATTTCATGCAGCGCCACGAAAGCCGTTTCCGGCTTGCGCAGCCAGGCTGGCAGGCGCGGCCCCACCGTCAGTACTTCCGCACGTAGCTCGAGCGAAATCCGGCTTCCTCCAGCCGCCGGCGCGTGCGTGCGATGTCCTCTTCGTCCTTGAGCGGCCCCACCAGCACGCGAAACAGCGTCTCGCTGGGACCGGGCGCCACCAGGGCAGGGATGCCTTTCCGCTTCAACACATCCACGAGCAGCTCCGCTTCCAAGCGCCGCACCGCGGCCACTTGCAAGAAGGTCTGCCCGGGTGAAGGCTCCGGGTAAGGCGGCGGTTCCGCGGGCGCGGGTGTGGGCGTCGCTAGATGTTTGGTCTGGGCTTCGGCGGGCGCCGCTGCCCCGGCGGGGGGCGCTGCCGCAGCCTCCGGGCTGCTGCCCGGAGCCACCTTCACTTCCCCCGGCTCCAAAGACGGGCCGACTGGAGGCGGCGGCTCGGCGGCGGGTACCGGCGCTGCTGGGTCCCCGGAGGTTTTCGGTTTTTCTCCCGCCCACGCCGTGGGGCCTTTGTCCCCCTGTTCGGTAGCGCCCGGAAGTTCCCCGGCCGTGCTGCGCCCCAGGTAATAACCCGCCGAAAACACCACTCCGAGCAAGACCACGAGAAGGAACACGACGCTGAGCAGTTGCGGCGTGCCCAGCACAAGTTCGTATTCGCCGTCCTCGTTACGCGGCATGGTTCATCCGGTGCTCTTTCCGTCTCCCGTCGTCACCTTGTCCAACAGCGTCTTGACGCCGGTAATGATGTCAATCGGGATCGGAAACACGACGGTCGTGTTCTTTTCCGTCCCGATTTCAACCAGGGTTTGCAGATATCGCAACTGCAACGCCACGGGCTGCCGCTGGATCATCTCCGCCGCCATAGTGAGCTTTTCCGCCGCCGTGTATTCGCCCTCGGCGTGGATGATCTTGGCGCGCCGCTCCCGCTCGGCTTCGGCCTGCCGGGCGATGGCGCGAATCATTTGCTCGGGCAGATCCACCTGCTTGATCTCCACCATGGTGACCTTCACGCCCCAGGGTCCGGTATGCTGGTCCAGCACGGTTTGCAGGCGCACGTTCAGTTTTTCGCGCTGGCTCAGCAACTCGTCCAGCTCGACCTCGCCCAGCACGCTGCGCAGCGTGGTCTGCGCAAGCTGTGACGTGGCGTAGAGGTAATTGGCCACCTCGATCACCGCGCGGATCGGATCAATCACCCGGAAGTACACCACGGCGTTGACCTTGACCGTCACGTTGTCCCGCGTCACCAGATCTTGGGGCGGAACTTCCAGGGTCTCGATCCGCAGCGAAATCCGCACCATACGGTCAATGGGCGCGAAGACCAGAATGATGCCGGGCCCCTTGGGCTGCGGGAGCACCCGCCCCAGGCGGAAGATGACCCCGCGTTCGTACTCAGCCAAAATCTTGATCGAGGACAGCAGGTACAGGCCGACGATCAGCGCCGCGAACCACCAGATCGAAAACTCCATTTCAGTCCCCCTTTGCTCGATCCGCGGGCTCGACTTTCAAGGTCAACCCGCGCACTTCCACAACCTTGACCGGCTTGCCGGCTTCCACCGGCTCGCTACTCACCGCATCCCAGAGTTCCCCGTGTACGAAAACCTTGCCCGCAGGCGACAGGCTGGTGTAAGCGACGCCGACCTCGTCAATCATGCCTGCCGCTCCCGTCGTCACCTTGCGCGCCCGCGCGCGAACCACCAGCGTCACCAGGAACGAGGTGATCAGGGCGAAGGGCAGCGCCAATCCGACCGCCACCGACAACTTGATGCGCATCTCGGGCAGCGGGCTTTCGATCAGCAACAGCGCGCCCAGCACCATCGAGACCACGCCCCCGGCGGCCAGGATCCCGTGCGAGGCCAGCTTCGCCTCGAGAACGAACAGGATCAACGCCAGCACCAGCAACGCCACGCCCACCCAGTTGATGGGCAACACCGAAAGCGCCGACAGTCCAAGCAGCACGAGAATGCCGCCCAGCACGCCGGGCGCGATCAGGCCGGGCGAGCTGAACTCGATGTACACGCCCAGCGCTCCGAGCACCAGCAGGGCGAGAGCGATGTTGGGATCTGCGATCGCCGCCAGAATCTCCTCGCGCAGCGACCGCTCGTAGGTGACCACTGCCGGCTGTTCGAGGACCAGCTTCACCTTGCGCCCGTCAAAGCGGGTGATCTCGCGCCCGTTCAGTCTGGCCAGCAGTTCGGCCTCGTCACGCACCACCAGGTCAACCAACTTGTTGTCCAGGGCCTCCTTGTCCGTGAACGAACGGGCCTCCAGCACGGCTTTTTCCGCCAGGCCCGGGTTGCGCCCGCGCTTGGTGGCGATGCTGCGCATGAAGGCGGCTGCATCGCTTTGCACCTTCTCGCGCATGATCTTGTCCATCTCGCCGCCCAGCAGCACCGGGCTGGCGGCGCCGGTGCGCGTGCCCGCAGCCATGGCCGCCACGTCGCCCGCCTGCAAAAGGAAAAAGCCGGCCGAAGCCGCGCGGCCCCCGCTGGGCGTCACGAACGTCACCACGGGGACCGGCGAGGCCAGGATTTTCTCGACGATCTGCCGCGTCGCCTCGAAAAGACCGCCCGGCGTGTTGAGGCGCAACAGCACCACCTCGGCATTCTCCCGTTGCGCTTGCGCGAGGGCATGGCCGACGATTTCCACCGTGATGGGGTGGACCACACCGTCCACGTCCACCGCCACCACCCTGTTCACCGCGCCCTGCGCTCGCAGCGCGCCGAGCAGCCCCAGGATGAGCGCCGTCTTTCGCAATGCAATCTCAATATAGCACTAGCGGGACCAGGCAGCCCTCATTCGTAGCGCAAGGCGACCACCGGGTCCAGCCGCGCCGCTTTTAGGGCCGGCCACACGCCGAAGAAAAGGCCCACCATCACGGACATCCCGAAGCCCGCGCCCAGCGCCCACAGCGGAACTTGAGAGGGCAGCGCCGGCAAGAGTTGGCCGAGCAGCATCGTAACCGCCAGGGCCAGACCGAGGCCCACCACGCCCCCGCTTCCTGTCAACGCTACCGCTTCCAGCAAGAACTGGGCCACGATATCCTGCCGCCGGGCGCCGATGGCCTTGCGGACCCCGATCTCCCGCGTACGCTCGGTTACCGAGACGAGCATGATGTTCA
>Ga0197142_1002752_pt1 | contig 15134 bp, 11 predicted proteins | sample GBS60_MetaG_FD_148614 | JGI IMG/M metagenome (GOLD analysis project Ga0197142, IMG submission 148614) | Sediment microbial communities from Great Boiling Springs, Gerlach, Nevada, United States - GBS 60_MetaG | ecosystem: Environmental > Aquatic > Thermal springs > Hot (42-90C) > Sediment... | reverse complement strand
GACCTCGGGGCCCGATGTCATTGCCACCATCCGCGGCCTCACCGAGGGTCGTGGAGCCGATTATGTGTTCGAGGCCATCGGCCTGCCGAGCGTGCAGGAGGCCTGTCTGGAGGCCGTGCGGCCCGGCGGCATGGTCGTTTTGGCCGGAGTGGCGCCTATGGGCAGCAGCACCAACCTGCCGGGTGCGATCATCACCCGGCAGGAGAAAACCGTCACCGGCACCTATTACGGGAGCGCCAATGCCCGTCGCGATTTTCCACGCCTCATCGACCTCTATCGTCGTGGCCGCCTTGACCTCGAGCGCCTGGTCTCGCAAACCTACCCTCTGGAAGCCATCAACCAGGCTTATGCCGATATGCTGGCCGGCAAACATGCCCGTGGGATCATCCTCTTTCCATAGCACCTGCCTTTTCATCTTGGCAAAATCAGGCCTTTGTGATATACTAGCCCCTCAAAATTTCCGCCTAAACCCGTCAACGATGCCGGGTTTGGCAAGCCAAGGCCGATCATGCCGATATTAGCGGAGCCGATCGGCCGGCAAAGCTTCGTGGATCGTGTTCTGGTATAGCTACCGGTCTGCTTTCACAGGCTATCCGCCACATCCGCCGAAGCGAAGGGGATTCTTGATAGCGCCGTCTGCCGACCGTCTTTGAAAAGGATGGTCGTGGAGTCGTTCAACTCCCTCATTTTCCGCTCCCTTCTACTCTGTTCATCACAAGGAGGTCACCGTGAGCAAACCGACCGTTGATAAGAAGCAGATGGAGGCCATCCATCCGGCCATTCCGGCAGCGTATGAACAACTCGAGCAAGGTCGCATCACGCGCCGCGAGTTCTTGCGCTTTGCCACGTTGCTGGGGATGTCCTTTGCCGCTGCCAGTGTTGCCGCCGCTTGCGCCGGAGGCCAACCGGCTGCCCCGACAGCAGCTCCGGCTGCCACCCCTACCCCGGCACCGGCTGCCACTCCTACACCGGCGCCTGCCGCCGCCATCAAGCGAGGTGGGACCTGGCGATGCGCCATGAAACTCCAGTTGCTCGATCACCCGGCCCGTCTTTCCTGGGTTGAAGGAGCCAACATCGTACGCCAGGTCAACGAGTATCTCACCGAAACCGGTCCGGATAACATTACCCGTCCCCTTCTTTTGGAACGCTGGACCGCCAGCCCCGACGTCAAGACCTGGGACCTCTACCTGCGCAAGGGCATCAAGTTCAACAACGGTGATGAATTGACGGCCGACGATGTCATCTTCACCTTCAACGAGTGGTTGAACCCGGATATCGGCTCCTCGATGCTCGGCCTGCTCGCCTATTGGGGTGGGCCCCAGAACATCGAGAAGGTGGACGATTACCACATCCGCCTGCATCTGGCCTCGCCCAACATCGGCGTACCCGAGCATCTCTTCCACTATCCGGGGGTTATCCTCCACCGCAGCTTTGAGGGAGACATCATCAAACAGCCTATCGGTACCGGCGCCTTTGAGCTGGTTGAATACGCCGAAGGCGAACGGGCCCGCTTCAAGCGCCGCCAGAATTACTGGCAAAAGGGCGCCGACGGCCAGCCTTTGCCCTATCTGGACGAGCTTGTCTTCGTCTCCATCGACAAGGATGCCGGGGTGGCAGCCCTGCAGGCCGGCCAGGTGGATACGATGTATGCCCCGCGTCCCGGCGACTTCCTGGCCCTGCGCGACAATCCCAACCTGACCGTGTATTCGGCCAGCACGGCCCAGTGCACGCTCCTGCGCATGCGCGTGGATCTGGAACCCTGGAACGACAATCGCGTGCGCACGGCCCTCAAGCTGTGCCAGGATCGAGCCAAAATCCTGCAATTGGCCTATTTCGGCGAGGGTGACCTGTCGCTGGATGCCCATGTGGCTCCGGTCCATCCCGAATACTGCCCCCTGCCTATCCCCGAGTATCAGCCGGAGCGAGCGCGGGCCTTGATGGAAGAATGGGCCAAAGAAAAAGGCGTCACCCTTCCCATCAAGGTGACGCTGGCCACCAAGAACGACCAAAACGAACCCGAGATCGCCCAGGCCCTCAAAGAACTGGCCCGTCCGGCCGGATTTGAGATCGAACTCGATATCACCGAGCCGGCCGGCTATTGGGACCGCTGGACCGAGGTGGACCTCGGCATCACCTCGTGGACGCATCGACCGCTCGGGACCATGGTCTTGCCGCTGGCCTATACGAAAGAAGCCATCGGCAACTGGAACGAAACCCGCTGGACCGATGACGAGTTCGAGAAACTCCTCCGCCAGGCCGAAGGCACCCTCGACGTCGAAGCCCGACGGCAGATCATGTGCCAGATCGAGACCATCATGCAGGAACGCGGCCCTATCGGCAACAGCTTCTGGCGCAAGGTTTGGAATATCACCCGCAAGGAATTCCAAAACGTGAGCGCCCATCCCACGGCTTACTTCCTGATGAACGAAGTCTGGAAGCAAGCCTGAGCCGTTATTCCCGCCTGGGGAGGGGCTTCCTTCCCCCTCCCCAGGCAACCCTTGCCAATACCTGGATATGAGAAAGCGTTCTGCCGCAGGAGTCGCCCATGGCCCGATTTCTCATCCGCAGCGCCCTTTCCACCCTTGTCACGATGTTTCTCGTCTCGATCACCCTGTTCTATTTTGTGGAGATCGGCAGCGGTGATGTGACCGTCAAAATCCTGGGGATCGAGTCCACGGCCGAACAACGGGCATCGTATCGGGCGCAACTGGGACTCAATGCTCCGGCCTGGCAGCGTTATCTCGATTGGTTGATCGGAAACGATTTCCGGGCCGCCGCCCGTGTCGGGTATCCCCTGGTGACGGTGAAAAACGAGATCACGGGCGAGTGGGAATGGTGGGCCGACGTGAACGGTACGTTGACGCGCTGGAAGCTGGACAAAGGCCAGCTCGTGGCGCTGCAACGTCAGCCGGGAGGGGCCTCCCGTGCGGTCAGTGCCGACGACGCCTGGCAGCGTGATGAAACGGGGCGCGAGATTTTCTGGGGCGTGGATACGAAAAACAATGCCGTCATGTGGGTACGCGGAGAAGGGGAGACGGTCTGGATCCGCACCAAGGCGGGTTTCCGCAAAGAAGGCGATGGGCCGCGGGAGTACATCCCCTTGCGCAAGGGCTTGTTGCGGGGCGATGCCGGTCTTTCCCTCCAGACCGGCCGGCCCGTGGCCGTCACCCTGTTCCCGCGCGTCCGCAACACCCTGGTCCTGGCCGGAGCAGCCTTTTTGATCGTCATGCCTCTGGCCCTTTTCCTGGGCGTGATGGCCGGCAGCAACGAGGGCCGTCGTGTTGACCGCACCATCTCCCTGGTCGGATTGGTCCTGACGGCCACACCTGAGTTCGTAACCGGCATCTTCCTCATCATCATCTTCGGCATCTGGCTTAAGGTGGTTCCGGCCGTTGCCGTCTTCACCAGCCCCACCGCCATCTTCGAGAACCCGACCCTGCTCATCTTGCCGGTTTTGACCCTGACTGCCGTCGAGATGGGCTATGTGGCCCGCATGACGCGCGCCAGCATGGTAGAGGTGATGGACAAGCCCTACATCCGCACGGCCTTTATCAAGGGCATGCCCCGGCGTCGTGTCATCATCCATCATGCCCTGCGCAACGCTCTCATGGCCCCTATCACCATCATCATGCTCCATGTCAACTGGTTGGTCGGCGGTGTGGTTGTGGTCGAATCCATCTTCGGCTTTCCCGGACTGGGCAAATACATCTACGAATCGGCCATTTTCGGCGATATCAACGCCGTTGAAGCCGCTGCGATGTTATTGGTAGCCCTGGCCGTACTGACCCGCTTGCTGGGCGACCTGGCCTACACCTTCCTCAACCCTCGCATCCGCTACACCTGAGCTTCGTTACGTTTTCGACCATGAGTGTTGCCCAACCCACCCTCGATACCCTGGCCCCATCGACACGGCAACGCTGGCGGGAGAACCTGCAACTCGTCCTGGCCTCGCGTGTGGCGACCATCGGCCTGGCCCTGGTCTTGTTTTGGATCATCGTCGGCCTGGTATCCCTTTTTTGGACGCCCTATCCGCCCAATTCCAGTTTATTTGCCCAGAACCAGTTACCCAACAGCACGAACTGGCTGGGCACCGACCATTTGGGCCGCGATATCCTCTCCCGGTTGATGGCCGGAACGCAGGTTATCCTGTTGAAAACTCGCCTGCCCAACCGCGATTGGGTCATTCCAGGCGGTGTGGCCTTTTGGGGTGTTTTGGGAGCCCTGGTCTTCGGCTCCTTTCTGGGCCTTAATGCCGGCTATCGCGGAGGCTGGTGGGATCAGGTCATCATGCAGGCTCTCGATGCCCTGGTGGCCTTCCCGGCTATCGTTCTCTACCTCGTCATCATCACGGCTTTCCAGCGAGGGGATCTGGTCGTTATCTTTGCCATTGCGCTGACAGGAACCCCCGGTATTGCGCGCCTGGTGCGCAGCCTGACTCTGGATATCAAGACACGGGATTTCATTCGCGCGGCCGAAACCCGCGGGGAATCGGCCTTTTACATCATGTTTCGTGAGATTTTGCCCAATGCGCGCGGCCCGCTGTTGGTGGACGCCATGTTGCGGGTGGGCTACGCCATCTTTGCCATCGGTACCCTGGGGTTTTTGGGCCTGGGCCTGCCACCGCCCGACCCGGATTGGGGCAGTATGGTCAACGATGCCCGGCGCTACATCTTTGTCTTTCCTTGGGGTGTAATCCCCCCGTCTCTGGCCATTGCATCCCTCGTCGTCGGCCTGAATCTGTTCGCCGACGGCTTGCGAGAAGAACTGGCCCGCTATCAGAAATAGGAGGACAGATGCAGGCACCCATCGCCGACCCCATCCAGGTCAACCGTGCGTCCATATCGGGACCGGGTCCGGTCCTCAAGGTAGACAATCTGGCCGTGGCCTATAAAGTGCGCGGTGGCGAAATCGAAGCCGTCCACGAGGCCAGTTTCGAGATTTACCGCGGCGAATCCCACGGCATTGTCGGGGAATCGGGTTGCGGCAAAAGCACGGTCGCCTGGGCCATCGTCAACTTTCTGGGACCGAACGGCTATGTGAAACGCGGATCGATCACGTTCCTGGGGCAAGAACTGGTGGGTAAAAGCGAGGAGGAGCTGCGCCAATTGCGCGGCGATCAGATCGCCATGGTCTTCCAGGACCCCATGCAAGCCCTCAATCCCTCCTTGCGCATCGGCGACCAGATGGCCGAAGTCCTTACCGTGCACCGCGGGATCAGCCGTGAGGAGGCCGAGGCCCGCTGTCTGCACATGTTGGAGCGGGTTTATATGCCCGATCCGGCTAATGTCCTGCGGCGCTATCCGCATCAGCTCTCGGGCGGGCAGCAACAGCGCGTGGTCATCGCCATGGCCTTGCTGAATAACCCGGCCCTTTTGATCATGGACGAACCGACCACGGCCCTGGATGTGACGGTTGAGGCCGCCGTCCTCGACCTCATCGCCGAGCTGCAACGCGATTTCGACACTGCCATCATGTTCATCACCCACAACCTGGGGGTAGTGGCCCGTGTCTGCGACAAAGTGGGGGTTATGTATGCCGGTGAGATGGTGGAACGGGGCACGGTCGAGGAGATTTTTAGCCGGCCGCGGCATCCTTATACCCAGGGGCTCCTGCGCTGTGTGCCCCGCTTGGGGATGAACAAGGCCGAAAGCATCCTTTACCCCATTCGCGGCCGCGTGCCGCCGCCCAATGCCCGACCTTTCGGTTGTGTCTTTGCCCCGCGTTGCGACTACGCGCGCGAGCGTTGTCTGCAAGAGAAACCCCGATTGCGACCCGTATCCGCCGGTGTGGGCGAATCGGTAAGCGAAGTGCGCTGCCATTTTGCCGAAGAGATCGATCCCGACCAGTGGCGCCCTCCTCTCGATCTGGAATTGCCCATCGCAGCGACGCCGCCGGCGGTATCGTCTAACACAGGCGAACCGCTGTTGCGCATCGAGGGCCTGCGCAAGTACTATCGGGTGCAGGGCAATGCCCTGCGCGATGTGCTGGGCCTGGGCGCGAAACGATACGTGAAAGCCGTCGAGGACGTCAGCCTGAGCGTCCCCAAGGGCATTACCCTGGGCATCGTCGGCGAATCGGGTTGCGGCAAGACGACGCTGGTCAAAACCATCATCGGCCTGGAAGAACCCAGCGCTGGCAAGATGCATTTCCTGGGTTTCGACATCACCAACGGCATCAACAAACGCGATGTCAGGCTCATCCAGGAAATGCAAATGGTCTTCCAAAACCCCGATGCCACCATGAACCCGACCTACACCGTGGGCCAACAGATCGCCCGCCCCATGCTCCGCTTCAAAACGGTCCCCAAGCACCGGGTGCGCGAGGAGGTCATCCGTCTGCTCAAGGCCATGCGCCTGGATGCCAGTTACTATGACCGTCTGCCACGGCAATTGAGCGGCGGCGAAAAACAGCGGGTGGGCATCGCCCGCGCCCTGGCCAGCCGTCCTGACCTGATCCTCTGCGACGAACCGGTCAGCGCGTTGGATGTATCGGTACAGGCCGCCATCCTCAACCTGTTATTAGAAGTGCAACGGCAGTTCGGCACCACCCTCATCTTTATCGCCCATGACCTGAGTGTGGTGCGCTTCTTCTCCGATTATGTGGCCGTCATGTACCTGGGTCAGATGATGGAGATCGGACCGGCCGAGGCCATCTACGCGCCGCCTTACCATCCCTATACCGAAGCGCTGCTTTCGGCCGTCCCCATCCCCGACCCGAAAGCGCAACAGAAGCGTATCCGCCTGGAAGGGACCGTACCCAGCGCCCTCAACCCACCCGGTGGTTGTCGTTTTCATACCCGCTGCCCGCGCCGCCATCTTTTGCCCGATGGCGGCCGCGTCTGTGAAACCGAAACGCCGCCCTGGCGCGATGCCGGTCACGGCCATCGCATCTTCTGTCATCTCCCCCTCGAGGTCCTGCGCACCCTCGATCCCGTGCTCACCACTCCATCCCACGAGGCCTGAGCCATGCTGGTCAACGATTGCATGACGCGGCACCCCATCCTCGTCTCGCCGACGCTGCCGGCCGCCGAGGCCCAGCGCATCATGGTCGAGCATCACATTCGCCATCTCCCCGTCGTCGGTGAAGGTAAGCGCTTGCTGGGCCTGGTCACGCGGCAGAGCCTGGCCATCAAACCGGACACCCTGGCCAGCCTCAATGTCTGGGAGATCTCCCGCTTCCTCGCCACGATGACGGTCGAGCGGATTATGGTCAAAGCCGACCAGGTCATCACCATCACACCCGAACGCACGGCCGAACGGGCCGCCCGCATCATGACCGAGCATAAAATCGGCTGCCTGATCGTGGTAGAGGACACCCGCAACCCCATCGTGGTCGGGATCCTGACGGAGACCGACCTCCTGGCAGCCTTTCAGGCGATGTTGGGTTTACCGACGGCCGGTGTCCGCGTGACCCTACGCGTACCCAATCGCAAAGGCGAATTTGCCAAAATTGCCAGCGTGGTGGCCGCGCAGGGCTGGGGCATCATCGGTGTGGCCAGTTACCCCTCGCGACGGATGCCCGATCGCTACGATGTGGTCCTCAAAATCACCGAGGTGGGTCCGGAAGAGGTTCAACACGTCCTGCAACAAATCCCCGACCAGGAGCTGATCGACATCCGCACCGTGGTCTGAGAAAAAGGCCCGCTCGGCGGCGAGGCGTAGAGCCGGGTATGGCGCTGCCCCGTCGAAAGGGCCGTCCGCAACGGCACCGGTCGCCCTTTTCAACAGGCCTCGGGCAGCTCAGGTTGGGTCAACGTTAGTAAAAAACGGGGGATATCGTCTGATATCCCCCGTTGGTTGGGTTCAAAGGAAGCGATGGGTTCCGGGTAAAGCTAGTGGTTTGTCAAGTTTGTATTTGTGGGTACAAGCGCTTGAGGCGGATGCGGGCATCTGCCGTAGTAAACTGCCAATCCACCCCCTTCTGGGCATCGTTGCGCTGCTGATACCAGGCCTGGGCTTCCCGGCGCAGGCGGTCTATATCCGGTATTCGGCCGTCTAAACACTGGCGGGTCAGCACCGAAAGTTCAATCTCCGCCACGTTCAACCAACTCCCGTGTTTGGGGGTATAGTGAATTTCTAACCGCATCGCCAAAGCCCGAGCCTGGGCGGGAGGAAACGCTTTATATAATGCCCCAATGGTATGGGTATTCAAATTGTCGCAGATGAGGATGATTTTCTCGGCATCGGGGAAGTCCTCTTCCAGCAAGATGCGGACTTCCTCTGCCCAATCCACAGCCGTCCGATGCTCTCGGACGGAGACCCGACGCCAACCAGCCAGAGGGACGGTGAACAGAAAGAGCGCTGCCGTGCCCTTGCGCTCATACTCGTAGTCCACCCGCTCCGGTTTCCCTGGCTGGGCAGGCAAAGGACAACGGGTCTCTTGAATCAGTTGCACCGGCTGTTCATCCATACAAATGAGCGGTCTCTGGGGATCATAAGGCCGCTGGTAGAGGTCCAAGATGTCCTCCATTTGCGCCACAAACTCAGCATTCTGCTCCGGAGGAATCACAAAGTACTCTTTCAGATGGGGGCGGAGTTCGTTTTTTTTAAAACCTGTCGCACGGTCTCGTGGGAGATGGAAGGGACAATTTCTAACTCCACCAGTTTATCCGCCAGGAGGCGCAAGGTCCAGCCAGAACGGCCTTCCGGTGGGGCGCTGCATCGAAGAGCAAGGATCTGGGCTTCCACTTCCCCATCCACCAGGCGAGGCCGATACTCGCGCTTCCGGCGGGCCAGTGCCGCTTCCAGACCGTGCTCCACAAAGCGCTGGCGGATATTGGCAACGGTGTTCGGATGACAGCCGAACGCATCGGCTATGGCTTCATCGGTCCAGTTTGGGCCGTTGGCATCCGCTTTCAGCAGGATGTGGGCATGTCGGATTTGATATGCTGGCGACTCACCAGTGGAAATGATCTTCCGCAAAGTTTCGCGTTCCTCCTCACTCAGGCGAACAATATAGCGCTTGTTCATTTGAACACCTCCAGGGAAGAGTATTCTCACCAGGAGGTATAACACATAAGTTCAAAATTGACAAACCAATAGGTGATCGGAGGACCCTCTTGGGCGCAGGCCGTCGAGGGACCACCTCATACGCTCGCACTCATGTCTCTTTTCAACAGGCCTGGGGGCGTTTTCGTTGGCCGAAAGCAGTCTATCCGTACAGAGGGGAGACGCACTTGATAACAGCGCTTCCGGTTGACGGCGATTCCAAAGGAGATTCTACCACAGCCGGATAAGATGAACAAATCAGGTCAGGGGAACCTGGGCGACGGCCGGAAGGCGACGGGTCTGCCACAGTCCCCAGGCAAAACCGGCTCCTGAGGCCAGGGCGCGTACCAGCAATAAGGGCAAGGCCACCATCAACACAACCGGATCACGGCGGACAACCAGAACGAGAAAGGGGATGGCGCTGAGCGCGAAAAGCGTCGCCAACGCCAGGGCCGCCCAAACGGCCGTCTGCCAGAAGACTCCGGCCAGCAAGGTGGGTCCCATCAAGGCCACCAGGCCGATCTGCAGTTTGAGGCTTTGGGTGGTGTGGGCATCGGCCACGGCATAGCGGGGATGTTGCCGGGTCAAAAACGCTTTCCAATACCCGATGCGAAACTTGCGCCGGGCGTACCCGCGCAGGGTCGTCACATGGCGATGGTAAACCGCCGCCTGCCGGTTCAAACGGAAGACATGACCGGCGGCTGCCAGACGATAGGAGAACTCATGGTCTTCGCCGGCAGCGCCGCGAAAGCGCGTATCGAATCCGCCCGCCTCCAAGAAGACCTGACGGCGATAGGCGCAATAGGAAGTATCCATAGCGTTGATCGTACCCTGCGTGGCCTCGATATGGGCAATCCGGTGATAGCGCTCTTCATATTCGAGCTGGACAAAACGAGCTATCAGTTCACGCTGCTGCGTGCGGTAAACGCCACGCACACCGCTGACAATAGGAGCAGCAAAGCCCTCCAATAACCGTTCGAGAAAGTCGCCTACCGGCTCGCAATCGGCATCGGTAAAGACGACAATGGGCGCCCGAGCGACGCTCACACCGGCATTGCGGGCGACGGCCGGCCCGCCATGGGCCAGCCGGACCACGCGCACACCGGCCGCTTCGGCCACAGCAGCGGTACCGTCGGTGCTGCCGTCATCGACCACGATGATTTCGTATTCATCGCGGGGGATGGTTTGCTGTTCCAGGGCGGCCAGACAGCGTGGCAGGTCGCGCGCGGCATTATAAGCAGGGATGATAACACTCACCCGCAGGTTTGGCGAGATAACGTCCGAGGGCATGGTGGCCGGGGCCATTTCAAGAACGGGATAAAGGAGAGAAATGGGATGATTTGGGTGGTATGACCGTGCTCATGGCCCGGTTCTGTGCCACCATCTGACGATAGAGAGCGGCCACGCGCTCGACCATGGGCTTGATGGCAAATAGGGTCTGCACACGACACCGCCCTGCCTCGCCTAAAGCCGCAGCCCAGGCAGGATCGGCCAGCAACCGGAGAACACAACGACTCAATTCGGCCGGCTGACCGGGTGGTACCAAAATGCCCTGGACGCCGTCCAGGATGACTTCGGCAATACCGCCCACGGCGCTGGCGACAATGGGTTTGCCTAGCGACATGGCCTCGATGAGCACCATGCCGAAGGACTCATGCCGGGATGGTAACACAACCAGGTCGCTGGCGGCCATGAGCGGGGCCACGTCATGCTGATAACCCAGGAAGCGCACGGCTCCGGCGATGCCCAGGGCCTGAGCTTGATGCCGGAGCGCTTTGTCCAGGCTACCTTCACCCACGATCCAAAACCGAAGATCGGAGCGTACCCGGAGCATCAGCCGCGCGGCTTCCAACAGATCGGCATGGCCTTTGACCGGTTCTAACCGTCCAAAAACAGCAATGACCTGTTCGTTATCGGCGACTCCATAGCGTTTTCGCACCAACGACCGGGCCTTCCCGGCCCTTTGAATAAACGCAGTGGCGTCGATGCCGTGGTAGATGACATGCAATCGTTCCGGCGGCACCACCTTCTGGAGGCGCACGGCCTGACTATAAGAAGGGACGATGACGGCATCGGCCCGGCGCAAGGCATGGCGATCCAGAGCGGCGAACAACCGCAAAAGACGGCTCTCGTCTACGGCGAGATGATGGTCGGTAGCAATCCAGGGCCGTCCCAGATGACGGGCTACCGGCCAACCCAGTAAATCGCTTTTGAACTCATGGGTGTGCAACAGATCGCAATGAGCCAGGCGGCGGCGCAGAAAACGGAGGACCTGTAGCGTATCCTGGGGTCGCGCCGGGATTTCATGCACGAGACAACCGAAGGCCCGCGCCTGCCTGGCCAACGGATGGGGTTCGGCGTCCAGGCCCCAACGACGTAGCAGCACGATTTCCATCTCAATACCCAGTTCGGGCAGGTGTTCTGCCAATTCCAGGATCTGGCGTTCCGGTCCCCAGACACGGTCACCCTGACGACAGTGGAGCACGCGCAACGGAGAACCACTCATAGGAAGGGAGAAAACGAGAAGACCATGTCGTGAACGGCGGCAGCGCTTGTCTCCGTCATAGCCGCCCTTTCCAGACGGCCGCTCCAGGCCCAACGCCATAACCCGGCGTGAAGACGACGCTGCAGATGGGGTTGTTTCTCCAGACCGAACCAACCCAACAGGCTGAAAACGGGCCACTTAATGGCGGCAACCACGGCCATACCCAGGCGATGGCGTTGCGCCGCCCGGACGCCGTGCCAGCGTCGAAAGTAGCGATTAACCCCATCCGCAGCCAACAGGGCCGAGTGTACTCGTGCCTGCCGACTGCTGAGGCCGCCGATATGCTCGATGACGGCTTCGGCGGCCAGCCAGGTCTCATAACCGGCCGCCTGCACCCGGCGGCAGAGGTCCAGATCTTCGCCGTACATGGGATAATCAGGGTCGAAGCGCTGCAAGTCCGAAGGAAGCGAGGCCGAAAAAAGTAGACAGGCCCCCGATAAAACCGGGACCGGTCCTGTGCGGGTGCGGGGGAAGTCAGGGCGCAAGTTAGCGGCCCAGACTCGCGAACGGGGAAAACGGCGCATCAATCCCAGCCAGTCGCAGAATTCCGACCACGGCGTGGGATAGTGGCGTCCTGTACGCAGATCATCCCGGCCCTCGGCCGTCATGATGCGCGGACCGACCAATCCGATGCGGGGATGCGCCTCGGCCAGCGCCACCAACCGCGCCAGGCTGCCGGGAGCAGGCCAAGTATCCGGATTGAGCACAAGACGGTAACGTCCCTGGGCCGCATCCAGGCCCTGGTTAGCCGCCGCCGTGTATAGACGGTTACCAGCATTGACCAGTAAACGCACCTGTCGCGGAGGCCGACCGGGCTTCGTTGCCAGCAGGGCCCTCGCCTCTTGCTGCACGACGGCGGCGGTACCGTCGGTCGAGGCGTTGTCCACGACGATCAGCTCCCAATGCAGACTCACCCATTCGCCGCCGCCATCCCAGGCTGCAGGCAACGCTGCCAGACAGCGGGCAAGGGCCGTGCGTACATTCCAGGTGACGATGACCACGCTGACATCGCAGGTCGTCATGGCGTTACCCCCTGATACCCGGAGCGCCGCCGTATACGGCGTTGCAACCAGGCCGTTTCCTCAGGCCGCAACAATCTCAAAAACCACAATCCTCCTGCATAGACGAGGATAAATCCTCCCCCCAGCAGAAGGAGACCGGGCACATGGGGATGTTGCCAGCGGCTGCTGAACCAGGCCCATAATCCGGCCAAAGCCGACAACCATACCAACATCGCCGGCGATAACACTCTTAGCCAGAGGGCAGGAGATACGCCGACCGCATGCCCAAAGACAAGGTGGGTCAGGACGGCGCTGCTGGTAATGGCGAGCATATTGGCAGCGATAAGGCCATCATAGCCCCACACGGGCACCCATATCACGGCCAGCACAAGATTGGTGAGCAAGTTGTAGAGGGAGAACACGGTAGCCCAAAACGGTCGATCCAGGGCCTGCAAACCGACCGAAGCCACCGCCGCCAAACCGACAAACGCCCAACCGACGGTCAGCCAGTGCAGGCCAAGAATGACTTCGGGCACAGGCCGCGCCAACCAGGCCACCACGAAAGGCCGTGCCAGGGCCACGATGACGGCGGTGAGCGGCGCCAACACAAGCACGGTCAGACGCAGGGCATGGCCATAAAGCTGTCGTACCATGGCCGTGCCACCTTCGGTCAACGCGGAGACGTAGGCCGGATAGAGCGCCTGAGCCATGGCCAAAGCCAGGGTGAACAACTGGGTGGCGATGGTCACGGCCAACTCGTAGTAACCCAAAGCCGTTAATCCGACCCAACGCGCGAGGATGAGCTTGTTACCGGCAGTAAAGCCCAGGGCGATCAAACTCGTCAGAAATACAAAACGTCCGAAGCGCCACTCCTGGTGAAACAGCCGAATCCGGAGCAGGCGAGGTGAAAAACGCAATCCCGGTGCTACTCGCCGTACGGCTACCATGAGCAACGCCGTTTGCCCTACCACACCGAGCAATGCCGCAATTGCCACCCCGGTCAGTCCCCAATCCAGCGCCAGGGCCAACAGGGCCATCATAGCAAAGGCGCTGCGGTTGGTGATAAGGGCCATACTGGTGTACGCCATGCGTTGGCTCCCCTCCACCACGGCGGTCAGGACGAGTGTCATGACCAACGGCGCAAAGCTCAATCCCAGCAGACGAAAGGCCGGCACCACAGCCGCGATGTGGGAAGGGGGAACACCCAGCCAATAAACCCACCGAGGTGCCATGACCAGGGCGATAGCGCTGAGGAAGACGGCCAATGTCAGCAAGGGCCAGAGAACGCTGTTGAGCGCTTCGGCTATAGCCGACCATTCTCCTAAGGCCCTATGATGGGCGATTGTGCGTACCAAGGCCCGGCCCAGACCGAAATCCAGCATTTGCGCCATAGCCATGACTACACCGAATAAGGCCCATATACCAAAGAGCTCTGCGCCCAGCCCTCGGACTAACCAGGGCGTAAGCACCAGGGCCAGAAGGGACGTCAAGATCATCCCGGCGATGTTGAAGCCGGTGTTGGTCAACAGGATAGACAGGCGCATTGCCGGCAATCGCAAAAACGCGAACAGCTCAAATCGAACGGATCAACCGGAGGGCCTATCGCCGGGAACGTTGCTCCCGACGCCACTGCCGAAAAGTTGGCCGATCGCTTCGATCCGGTCCAGGTAGAAATCCGCTTCACCCTCTGTGGCGCTACCGATAAGCACGGTCTTCATGCCCAGAGCCCGGGCCGGAGGGAGATTGACGGCGCTGTCCTCGATGAACAAACACCGATCGGCGGAGACATTCAGCAAAGCCAGACACCGTTCGTAAGCCGCCATCTGCGGTTTGGGAATATAGCCAACCTCTTCCACACCGATCAATAGCTCGAAATAAGGAAGCAAACCCAATGCCGAAAGCACATTGCGGGCATGTTTAGAAGTGGCATTCGTAAATACGGCCTTCCGTTGGGGCAAGGTTGCCAGAATAGCTGCCAGTTCGGGGTTGGGCTGCAGGTAACGGCTGACATCGAAATCGTGCACGTACTCCAGATAGGGTTGGGGCGGCATACCGTGTTCGCACATCAATCCCATAAGGGTCGTGCCGTACTGGCGCCAATAGCGCTTCTGGATGACTCTGGCTTCGTCGGGTTCCAAAGCCAGTGTCCGACACACATAGGTCAAAATGCGTTTGTCAATCTCGGCCCACAACCCATCGTGGCGATGGTAGAGGGTATTATCCAGATCAAAAAGGATAAGGTCAATATCGCGAAGCGGTAACACGAACGACATGAGCTCATTATCACCGCGGTCCGGGCCGGCGGGCAAATCGATAAGCGATGACAACAAACCCGCACAAGGGGGCAGGCCACCCCGGTGCCTGGCTTTTGTCGTTGGGGTTTGCAGCCCGACCGCGCAGGGGGCTATAATGGTCCATGAGACCGAATTTTCAGGTCTTCCTGTGATTGCTCAGGAGAGCAACGGATGGACGTAACGGTTCTGGAACGAGTAGCCCAACCCGAAGAGGCAACGGTCGCACCCCTCCCCGAAACCCGCTGGGAGCTGCCCCCGCGACCCGATATCTCCCACCTCATCACCGAGGATGACACACCGGTGGACA
>Ga0197142_1002751_pt1 | contig 15140 bp, 11 predicted proteins | sample GBS60_MetaG_FD_148614 | JGI IMG/M metagenome (GOLD analysis project Ga0197142, IMG submission 148614) | Sediment microbial communities from Great Boiling Springs, Gerlach, Nevada, United States - GBS 60_MetaG | ecosystem: Environmental > Aquatic > Thermal springs > Hot (42-90C) > Sediment... | reverse complement strand
TAAACAGACAACGCGAAATCATCTATAAAGAAAGAGATAGAATACTTATGAATCAAAATGTAAGAGAGATGATTTATAATTTCTTAGAAGATGTTATAGAAAAAAAGATTCTTTTATATTGCGAACATAAGAGGGTTGATTTATGGGATCTTTCTTCCTTAGAAGATTGGTTTAAATTAAGTTTAAATGTTTCTGTGAATCTTACCTCAAAGGAATTTTTAGAACAACTAGAAAAAGCAGACGATCCTCAACTATTTTTGTATGAATATCTTTTAAAAGAAGCAAAAAAATACTACGAAGAAAAAATTTCTTTGGTTGGAGAAAGCGATTTTAGCTATATCGAAAAACGTATTGTATTAGATATAATTGATGCAAAATGGAAAGAACATCTATATTTAATGGATCAACTAAGAGAAGGAATTTGGACAAGTAGTTATTCCGAAAGAAACCCACTAGTAGAATATAAATTAAAAGGTTTTGAACTGTTCGATACGATAATGGAAAACATTAAAGAACATGTAATTGAATTTTTATTTAGAATTCAAATCGAAGGACCCGTACAACCCAAAGAAGATAAAAAAGATATGAGAAACATTGGAACAGAAAAGCACGAAAGCTTTAATGCCTTAACACCAACATCCACTCAAAAAAATCATCAACCTACTACTGTTGTTTCGAGTGGTGGAGCATCGAAAAGAAAAAGCTTAAGAAGGAGAAAACGATGAATTTAGCGGATATGCTTTTTTTTAGAAAAAAACAAAAAAATTCTGCTCTTTATATGCCTTATCTAACCATAGGGGATCCAGATTTCGAAACAAGTATCGACATTGCTAATGCAATGATAGAAGCTGGTGCAGATATATTAGAATTGGGAATTCCTTTTTCTGATCCTACTGCCGATGGTCCAGTAATTCAGAAAGCAATGGTTCGATCCATGAAGCATTCCAATTTTTCTTTAAATAAAATTTTCGAAGTAACACAAAAAATTCATTCTCAAAATCCCGATATTCCTCTAGTATACTTAACCTATTTTAATCCAATATTTAAATTCAATAAGAACAAAAATACATATATTGGAGAGGCATTTTTTAAAAAATGCGAAGAAATTGGTATAAAAGCTCTTGTGATTCCTGATCTTCCTTTTGATTCTTACGAATTTATAGAAATCTATCAAAATATAAACAAAAACAATATAAACATTTCAATTATCCCAATGATAGCTCCGAATACATCCGAAAAACGCATTAAACACATCTTAAAAAAAGGTAGTGGATTTGTGTATTATATCACAAGCTTAGGAGTAACTGGTTTAAGAGAATCCTTACCAGAAAATATCAAAGAACGTGCAAATTTGATCCGAAAGTATACATCAATTCCCATTTTCGCTGGATTTGGAATCAACAGACCAGAACAAGCAATTGAATTAAAATCCATTTTTGATGGTGTAATTGTAGGAAGTTTGAACCATAAAATCATCGAAGAAGAATTACAACAACCCTACAAAATAAAAGAAAAAATTTATAAAACAACAAAAAATTTCGTTGAAAATTTACTTTATATATAAATAAAAGAATAATATGAAAAAGATAGCTAAAATCCTGTTTATTTTAACCGTAGTATTAACTATTGTATTCCCGTTAATATTGTTTGTACTTATTCAGCTAGAAAGTAACGCTTTTGTCCAATATGCACGTTTCTTTAAAGAAACATATTTCACCATTATTCCTGGTTTATATATAATTAGCATCATTTTTTACTTTAATGAACATTTTATCAAAGTCTCTAAGGATAAAAGATTGAATTTTTCGGAAATCATTTGGATAATTTTATACTTTTCCTTTATAATTTTTTTTATAGTTCTTTATACGTCAAAACCTGATAGCATATTTTATCAAATTGATGCAATTATACCTCAATTAGATTATATTACACCAGATCTATTTACATTTTTGTTGTGGATGACGTTTTTTTTAATCCTTGCTTCTAGTTACTATATTTATAAAATTGCCGACGCTAAAAGATGGCATAAAGATCTTATCGGAAGTCTAATACTAAGTAACTTAATCGCATTTGCATTTGGTGTTTTTATCATCAAAATACCGTTTTTTCATTACATAGAAGAGACGTTTCATTCTCTAAAATATAGTTGGTTTCGAAATCCAGGTAGTACATTTCATCCAGAATCAGGTTTACCCTATTGTCAAGCTCCTTACGACGAAACAGGTAAAAGGATTAGCGCTCTTGCTCCTAACCCTCCCTTAGTCCGAGATGATATAGAAATTATTGGAATAACTAACGTTACCATAGAAAAATTAGAAGGAAGTTGGCCTATTGACTGGGGAGTATATGCGAATCTTACTAAAAAACTATCAGGTGCCGAAAATAATTTACTTCTTTTCGATATTAGCTTTTTAGATAATAAAGGAATTTATGGTGGTAGTAATTGTGGTAAATTGTTCAAATGTATTCCTTTAAACGATGACATTGAATTAAAAAATCAAGTAGACGTACTTGCAGAAGCTATTGCATCAAATCCCAATAAAGTTCTTTCGGACTATCCATTAGAAACTACTGACGAAGCACGTTCTAAAATTGTAAATCTACAACAAAGATTAGATATATTAAACCAAAAAGAACGTTTAACGAACGTCAAAAATGGTAAATATGCATCAGTTTGGGCAGTTTTAGCAGTTCCACCAGTAGAAAAAATAGCTCATCATTTAGATGGATTAGGTTATGCGAACATTTTAAAACCAGATACAGGTGTTAATAGAGAAGTACCATTAGTTGCAAGAATCGTAAATTTAGAGCGAGTCAACGATCCAAATTATAATCCAGATGTAGATGATTACTTTTACCCTGGTATAGATCTGGTTGCGGTTGCAAACTACTATGGAATCAATATAAAAAAAGATATAGAAGTTGATTTTCTTAAAGGGTATGTAAAATTAAAAAATATTCCCGAAAGAACCATACAAAAGTTAGATCTAACTACTCTCGAAACAAAAGTGGTGGATATTATGGCCAAGCCTAATCCAAGCAGAGAAATCATTATCCCTATCGATAGAGTAGGAAAAATGAATATTAATTTCCGTGGTGGCAGATATTGTTTTAAATTCCGTGAACTATTAGAAGTCAATGCACTCGAAGAAGAAGTTCTCTCTGCATATTATAAAGACAAAATTACCTTAGTAGCAATGTATTATGCAACTGGTGTTGGAACAGCAAAAGATATTCATCTATCTCCATACGGAGATATGGCTGGTATTGAACATCACGCTTACGCCATAAATACCATATTAAACCAAGACTTTGCTATTACGGTTCCCCAATACATCAATTTTTTTATTATATTAGGTTTAAGTCTTTTGATGGGTTTTTATCAACCACTAGTTAAAACAGTATATAATTACATTTTTATCTTTTTAATTGGTGTTATTTATAGCTTGATTACATTTTATGTTTCTTTTAATTTATTTAGTCTTTTACATATTTACCCAACCGTTATATTTTTACAATTTACTCAATTGGCGGCATTCATTGGATATAAAGCATTAACCGAAGAAGAAAACGTAAAATTTATCCGTACAACATTCTCCAAATTTGTTTCTCAAGACATTGTAGAAGAACTATTAAACAATCCAGAAGCAATTGCATTAGGTGGTTCTCGAAAAGAAGTAACTGTATTCTTTTCTGATGTTAGAGGTTTTACCACAATTTCGGAAAGATTAACTCCAGAAGAATTAGTACAAATCTTAAATGAATATCTATCGGAGATGACAGAACTAATCATCGATTACAAAGGAACAATCGATAAATACATGGGAGATGCTATTATGGCATTCTGGGGAGCCCCCATACCAAACGATGATCACGCTTATTACGCATGTGTTGCAGCCCTTGCACAAGCAAAAAAACTCAAAGAATTACAAGAACGTTGGAAAGAACGAAATATTCCTGTTTTACAAATTGGAATTGGAATTAATTCTGGACCAGCAGTTGTAGGTAATATGGGATCAAGCCGACGAATGGACTATACCTTAATGGGAGATACCGTCAATCTAGGCTCTCGATTAGAAGGTATAACCAAAATTTATGGTGTGCAAATTTGTATTTCTGAATTTACTTATGAAAGAGTAAAAGACAGGGTATATGCAAGAGAACTTGATCTTGTACGCGTTAAAGGAAAATTGGAACCAGTAAGAATATACGAATTGATGGGTTTAAAAAACGAAGAAGACTTTGAAAAATTAAAGTCTTCTAAAAAAACTACTAAGGAATAAATTATGAATTTAGAAAAATATCCTTATTTGAAAAAAGTTGATTATCCTGAAGATTTTAGAAACTTTACTTTAGAAGAGTTAGTTCATTTAAGTAATGATGTAAGAGAGTACATAATCGATACATTATCCGAAGTTGGAGGACATTTTGCCTCCAATTTAGGAGTTGTAGAATTAACCGTAGCACTTCACTATGTATTCAACACTCCAAAAGATAAAATTATCTGGGATGTAGGACACCAAATCTACCCCCATAAAATTTTAACTGGAAGAAAGCATCGTTTAAGAAGTGTAAGAAGGTTTGGTGGAATTTCTGGATTTCCTAAAAGAGAAGAATCTGAATATGATTTATACAATACGGGACATGCAGGAACATCTATTTCTCAATTGTTAGGAGAAGCTGTTGCAAGAGATTTAAAAGGAGAAGACTATAAATGTATTGCAGTGATTGGAGATGCATCGATTGGTTGCGGAATGGCTTTCGAAGCATTAAACCATGGAGGACATCTACAAACGGATTGTATTGTAATTCTAAACGATAATGATATGTCTATATCTAAAAACGTGGGTGCATTGAACTCTTATTTAAATAAACTAGTAACATCAAAATTTTATAATAAATGGAGAAAGCTCTGGTATAAATTTGTGTATTGGCTACCAATTTTAGGACCAACCTTAAAGCTCTTTTCTTTAAAATTCGAAAAAGCAATCAAGGACTTTTTTTTACCCGGTAGTTTATTCGAAGATTTTGGATTTCGTTATGTAGGACCAGTAGATGGACATAACATTTCTGAATTAGTAGATGTCTTAAAAAAAGTTAAAAATATGAGTGGTCCCATATTACTTCATGTTTATACTCAAAAAGGGAAAGGTTATAAACCAGCTGAAAAAAATCCTATACAATTCCACAGTGTTTCTAAATTCGACAAAAATAACGGAACATTTATTCAGAAAGGTAACGAAGAAAAAATTAGTTTTAGTGAAATCGTAGGTAATACATTAATAGATATTTTCGAAAAAAATCCAAGAGCTGTTGCTATAACTCCTGCAATGATTGAAGGTTCTGGTTTAAGGAATTTGTACGAAAAATATCCTAAAAGGGTTTTTGATGTTGGTATTGCTGAACAACATGCAATGACATTTGCTGGTGCACTATCTTCTGGTGGTTTAATTCCTTATATGTGTATTTATTCTACATTTTTGAATCGAGCCATCGATCAATTGATTCAAGATATAGCATTGATGAATTTACCCGTAAATTTGGTAATAGATCGAGCTGGATGTGTAGGACCGGATGGAGAAACCCACCAAGGCCTCTACGATATGGGATATCTTTACGCAATTCCAAACATTCGAATTTTTGCACCAGCTAACGGAGCAGAATTAAAACAAATGCTTTATTACATGGAGAAAGATCAACAAGGTCCCATTGCTGTTCGTTTTCCTAAAGCAGAAGAATTAATGAATAACTTAAATTTAGAAGTAGATATAGAAAAATTAGAACCCGAAATTATACCAAGCCATACTCGAAACAATTATGATTTAGGAATTATCACAATCGGTATAACAAGAACGATTGGAATCGAAGTTCAAGAAAACTTAAAAAAACAAGGTATATCTTCAATAATCATTGCTATAAGATGGGTAAGACCATTACCTAAAGAATTTTTAGAAGAAAGATTAAAAAACGTAAATCATTTTATTTTTATCGAAGATTCATATGAATTTGCCAGTGCATCTATGGCTATCTTAGAACAATTATCAAGTGTAAAAGGAAAACATTTAAGAACATTTGCATTTCCTTCTTTACCCATTGAACATGGAACTCGCTCAGAGATTTTTGATAAATACGATATTTCTCCTGATAAGATTACCAATTATTTATTAAAAAATATAAAAGAAATTGATAAAATTAAAAATATAATTTAAAAAATACTTGTACTTAGAAAATAAAAAATTATTCTGTTAAACATGCAGAATAAATACAATGTATTATTCGAAGAAATTTTTAAATCGATTCTCGAAAACCATACAGAGAAAGTAGAATATTTGATTCTACATTATTTAGAAAATGAACCCCATGAAGGAAAAATTCTTTTAAGTGAATATTTAAGCAACATCAAAAAAGATCATGAAATTTCGAAAAAAATCCTGTATAAGTTAATTTTAAAGAATAAACATGATTTGCAACTACGTTTAAGATATATTACCATTTTATTCAAAAACAAAGAATATACAAAAGCGATTAAATGGTGCGAAAAAACTCTACATATGGCAAATAAAAGTCAAAAAAAAGAAATTTATTACATATTAGCACAAATCTTCTATCAGTTAAATAGACCAGAACGGGCTATCCAATACATTAATCTTTGTCTTAAAATAGACGAAGATTATATACCTGCAAAATACTTACAAAATTTTATATTAAAAAACTTATATTATGAGCCCCACCATTAAAACCTTATTCGAAGACGAAAACTTATGGAAAGGAATCTATCCTAATTACAAAATCAGAGCTGGGCAAATTAAACTTGCAGATGAAATTTATAAAACCCTCAAAAACCAAGCATATCTAATTGCAGAAGCTGGTACAGGAACAGGAAAAACACTAGCATATCTACTTCCGTCTTTACTCTATGCATTAGAAGAAAAAGATTATAAAATTCTTATAAGTACAGAAACAAAAGCATTACAAAATCAGATCCTTTCGAAGGATATCCCACTATTAGAAAAACTTTTAAAAATCAGAATTCCAGCAGAAATCTGTTTAGGTTCTAATAACTATGTTTGTAAAAGGCGTCTTTATAATTTTGCAAATTCAGAAGAATTACCACCTCAATATCTATCGATTTTAGAAAAATTTTTAAAATGGGAAAAAGAATCTTCTAATGGAATTATCTATAATTATCCAAATGAGTTACCCAAAGATTTTATCAACGAAGTTGTAAGAAATCCTAACTTATGTTTAGCAAATAATTGTCCAAATTTCGAAAAATCCTTCTACTTTTTAGAAAAAGAGAAATGGAAAAAAGCAAAAATTTTAATCGTAAATCATCACTTGCTTTCTGCCCATATAGAAAGTAATTTTAGTTTACTTCCTAAATTTCAAATAGCAATCATTGACGAAGCACATTCTTTTCCTTCTATTTATCGCGATAGTAATGTTCAAAATCTCTCTTTTAGGGAATTACGTCATTTTATAAAAAAATTCAAATTAGAAGAAGTTTTATTAGATTCATTAAAACAATTTCAAGACGGAATACAAAATCAAATTATCAAAGATCAAAAAGAAGATAAATTTCGATTAGAAAAACCACTCGAAATAAATTCCCTCTATCAATTTATTAATGCTATAGAAAAAGCGAAACAAAAATTAGAAGAGCAGTTAAAACAAGAACAAGATCTATTTTCTAACGCTGAATTTTCAGAAAAATCCGAAAAAGAAGTTGAACTCAACAATGCAATAGAAACATTAAATCAAGTGATAAACCTTATTGATATTTTCTACGAAGGGCCAATTTACAACCGCGTACATTTTATAGAATACAATACTAATGATTTAAAATTATGTGTTTCTTATGTAGATGTGGGAGAATTTATCTACGAAAAATTCTTAAAAAAAATTGATTCTTGTATATTTACCTCTGCTACATTAGCAATCAACGGCAACTTTGATTTTTTTATCAATAAAATTGGACTTATAAAATTTAAAGACAATCAAGAATATTTAAAAACGTTAGTAGTACCATCCCCTTTTAATTATAAAGAACAAGCATTACTTTATATTCCAAAACATTTAAAAGATCCATCAGACTTGGAATTCCTTAACCAATCCATAAAAGAAATTTATCAATTGATTGAGCTTGTAAATGGTAATACACTTGTAATTTTTACATCAAAAAGCAATTTAAATTATGTTTATAAACAAATAATAATAAATTATGGAGAAGAACTAAATAATAAAAAAATTCAAATTTATTCGCAAGAAGTTTTGGGAGCACAGCAATCCCTACAAAAATACTTAAACGACGAAAGAGGTGTATTGTTTGGTTTAGAGTCCTTTCGACAAGGAATCGATTTAGCTGGTGATAAACTAAAATGTGTTATATTAGTAAAACTTCCTTTTTCTGTACCAACAGATCCCGTTCAACAAGCACAAATCGAATTAGAAAAAGAAAAAGAGCGAAATCCATTTTTAACCATTCAAATCCCCGAAATGATCATTAAATTAAAGCAAGGAATGGGTAGACTTATTCGAACAGAAACAGATAAAGGTATTATCGCAATTTTAGATCCAAGAATTTTTACAAAACAGTATGGAGAACTGATACTTAAATCTCTTGGAGAATATAAGCTCATAAAAACTTATACAGAATTAAAAAATAGCTATCATCATCTATACAATGTAAAAGAAAAAATCATTACATAATAAGGTATGAAAAAATATTCAATTTTTTTTGTATTATTTTTTATAAATTTATTTTTATATCCACAAGAAAAAACCAATGATTATATAGAAAAGCGTTCCGAAAACATATGGATTAACTGGACAAAAGGTATTATTTATTCTCAGTATACTTCAATCGATAATAAAATGGAAAAAGGACAACTCGAAAAAGTGACCTTCGAAAATGTTTATCACAATTTGATCTTAAACTTACTCGAAATTTATCTTGAATCTGGCATTACATTAAAAGAAGCACTTAAAAACGATGTAGAAATGCAAAAACAATTTCATCATATTAAAGAAAAAATTCAAATCGAAAAAAAGATTGTATATTTAAATAAAATTACTTATTTAATTTCTTTTAATTTTTTAAAATATTTTAACAAAAATATAAATTTTAAAATAGAAGATTCCATTGAAGCAAATCCCCTACCCATTAAAAAAGAAAAAGATTTTAGTGGAATTATTATTTATGTTCCTATGAAAAACTTCCAACCCTCAATTCGACTAAAATTGTATTCGAATAACGGTAAAATGATATTGTACTTTCCCGTAAAAGAAAATTGTTATTTTTCCAACGATGATTTTTTGTATAAGAATCCTAAAATCAACCAACCTTACGTAATTTATACAGAAAAAGTCATTCATACTAACAATATTATTATTGATCAAAAAGATATCGAATTTTTAATTGCTACAAAAAAAATTTTTGATCCCGATTCCATTAAGGTTATTCTTTATGATCAAGCTAAATAACGAAAAAACTAAAGAGATTATAAAAAAATTTTCTAATGTTAATATACTCGTCATTGGCGATTTTATGTTAGATGAATATATTTTTGGTAATGTAGAAAGAATATCGCCCGAAGCTCCCGTTCCTGTGATCGAAGAAAATTACCGAAAACATATTCCTGGTGGTGCTGGAAATGTTCTTTGTAATTTAAAATCTATTGGTGTAAATGTATATTGTAGTGGTATTATAGGCAAAGATAACGAAGGACAAATATTAAAGCAAAGTATGTTGGATTTTAACATAAAAGAAAAAGAATTTCTTCTAATCGAAACCGATCGACCAACAACAAGAAAAACAAGGATTATTGCAATTCATCAACAAGTTTGTAGGTTAGACAGAGAAGATAAAAGCCCCATCGATAAAATACTTTTAGAAAAAATCTTTTCTCAAATTCGTAATATAATAGATGATATTAATGGTATTATTATTTCTGATTATGACAAAGGTGTCGTCATACCAGAACTAATTCATCAGATTGTTGAACTCGCTAATAATAAAAACATTCCTATTTTTGTTGATCCACAAGTTACGCATTTTTCTTATTATAAAAATGTATTTATTGTAACTCCTAACCATCACGAAGCTGGAAGATTTTTAAACAGAAAATTAAATAATAACGATGATAATGATATAGAACAAGCAGGAAAAGAAATATTAGAAAAATTAAATTGTGAATACGTTTTGATAACGCGAGGCGAAAAAGGTATGAGTTTAATTCGTAAAAATTATTCAATTCATATTCCAACAATGGCAAAAGAAGTGTTTGATGTTACTGGTGCTGGTGATACAGTGATTTCTATATTAGCAGCATCATATTGTTCTGGTGCAGAGATTGATTATGCAACTCTTCTTAGTAATCAAGCGGCTGGGATTGTCGTTGGAAGATTAGGTGCTGCAACTATAAAACCAGAAGAATTGCTGATATAAAATGAACATACTACAATCGATATTTAATAAAATCATTCTTGATCATCAAAAATTAAAGGCAATGATCGAAAAACTTAAACGAGAAAATAAAACTATAGTTTTTACTAATGGTTGCTTTGATATTTTACACACTGGACATGTAACATACCTTGCAAAAGCAAAAGAATTAGGTGATGTTTTTATCGTCGCTGTGAATAGCAATGCTTCTGTCAAACGATTAAAAGGAAATCATCGTCCTATCAATCAATTAGAAGATCGAATGTTTTTATTAGCTTCTCTTTGTTTTATAGATATAGTAACATTTTTCGAAGAAGATACGCCTATAGAAATTCTAAAAATCATTCAACCCCATATTCATGTAAAGGGAGGAGATTACAAAATAGAAAACCTTCCAGAAAAAACCATTATAGATTCTTATGGCGGAAAAATTGTATTAATCCCATTTGTAGAAGGATATTCCACAACGAAAATCATTTCAAAATTCAAAACATCACCACAAAGTTAGGTCTCATTATCAACATCATTTATACAATCATTAAAAAAATAATTGAATTTTATTTAGTAATGAATTATAAATACCAATAAGGATGTAAATGTATATACATCCAATCCAATAACAAACAGGAGAAATATATGGAAAAAAAACATATAGTAGTTGCAGGAAGTGGTTTTGCTGGCTTAGAGAGTGCCTTTTTATTAAGGCATTATTTTAAAGATAAAATAAAAATTACTATTGTATCCAACGAAGAAAATTTTTTGTTTAGACCTAATACAATTTACATTCCTTTTGGATTAGATCCCAAAGAACTAGAAATTCCTCTAAAAGATGTCCTTCCCAAATATAATATAGAGTTTATTATTGATTCAGTTAAAGATGTAGATTCCAAAGCATCACAATTATTAACAGAAAAACAAAAAATTTCTTATGATTATTTGGTTTTAGGAACTGGTGCAGCAATGAGACCAGAAGAAATTCCTGGTTTAAATGAATATGCTAACACCATTTGGACGCCCAATGAAATGCTTCAATTAAGAGAAACCATTCAAAAAATTATTCAAAGATCCCAAGAAGGAAAAAATACAGATCTTTTATTTTTGGTTCCACCGAATAACAAATGTTCTGGTCCATTATACGAAATGGTTATGATGGTAGATACTTATCTAAGAAGACAAAAAGCAAGAAAACATGTAAATATTATATGGACAACTTACGAAGCTGGATATATTCAAGCATTTGGACCACGCTTAGACGAAGTAGTTACAGAAGAATTCCAAGAAAGAAATGTTCATGGTTATAAAGAGTACGTTGTAAAAGAGGTACAAGCAAACAAAGTTATTTACCAAAATGGACAAGAGGTTAAATACGACTTTTTAGTTTCTTTCCCACCTTATATTGCTAGTGTATTCTATAAGAATATATCAACTGATGAACGTGGATTTATTCAAACCAATTTTAATGATCGCTCTGTTAAGGGATATAATAATATTTTTGCACCAGGGGATGCAGGAGATTTTCCCGTTAAACAAGCATTTTTAGCATTCTTACAAGCAGATGCAGTAGCAAACAAAATCCATGCAGATATATTAAATAATGATTTTAATCAAGGTTTTGACCCGGTCTCTATGTGCGTTATGGAACAATTTGATAAAGCAACATTTGCTCAAGTTCCTTTAAGAATGACAGGTAATCCAGAAAAACCCATCGAAGTGGATCCCAATAGAATTGATGAATATAAAGTAGGTGTATCACCACTATGGAGAATTGGTAAAAAAATGTTAGGAATATATTTACCTATGAGATTTCGCCATGCTGAGCCTTTCCATGCAGGTTCTGCTTGGAAAACCATGGAAATTGGGCTTAAAGGTATGTCGTCGATATTAGCTGATTAGTAAAATATTTTTTAACCCTAAACGCGAAAACGTTTAGGGTTCATTCATTACAATATTTTAAACAATAACGAATTCTGTCAATAATAGAAGGTGCTTTATACTTCATCCCGAGCTCTATCGCCCATTCTGGAACAAATTTTAAACCAGGATCAAAACTCAATTTAAAAATCATTATCGTCGAATTATTTCTGTAAGGAAAAAGGCGAATTGCACCGCGATTTATTTTAATATCCCCACCAATTTCTTTCCATTCTTTTGCAAATATTTTTTCGTTGATTTCTTCATCATAAACTGTCCATCTATCAGAGAGAGGCCAAGGAAAATTTAACAAAGACTTTTTAATTATTCTATTTCCTTCTTGATTTAATATTTGCTTTTCTAAAATATCAGGATATATTTTATCATTATCGCTTTGTATTAACTTCCAAACTATCTCTATACTAGCATCAATTTTGCCTATGACTGTAACAACACCTAAAGTATTATGAATCTTTTCTAAATTTGTATATATCTTTCCCTTTTCGATTTCGAGAATAATATCTTGGTAATCACTAATTTGTAATTCTCGATAAGAGAAACCCCACAAAGAAAACGAGAGCAATAAAATTAAACTAACCAAAACGTTTATGAAATTCATCATATAATATCTCCATTTGTTTTTCCGTACCAATTGATATTCTTAAAAATTCTGGATAATCTTTAAAAAAACGTACTAATATATGATTTTTGTACAAATATTCGTATAGTTCTTTAGCCTTTTTATCTGGAGGCGATGTAAATATAAAATTAGCTTTAGATGGTAAAGTATAAAAGTTAATTTTATTTAATTTTTGAATAAAGTTATCTCGCGTTCGTACAATATTTTCTATATTTCTCATAAAATAATCCCACTTGGTAAGTACAATTTCTCCTACTTTTTGGGTAAATAAGTTTACATTGTAAGAATCGCGGATTTTATCAAACTCTTCTATCCACTCTGGATGAGCAATTAACCAACCTAATCGTAATCCAGCAAGAGCAAATGCTTTCGAAAAAGTACTACATGCCATAAGCAATGGAAACTTATCACTTCCTGCTTCTTCCATGATGGATTCTGCACCAAAAAAAACATAGGCTTCGTCGATTAAAATGGGTTTATCTAATTCTTTGTAAAGTTCTAAGATTTCTTTTTTGGTTAAAGCAATTCCTGTTGGAGCATTAGGATTTGTTATTACCACAAGTTTAGGATTAAATTTTTTATTAAAATCAATCAAATGTTCTATATCAACAGTAAAATCTTTTTTTAAAGGGACTCGAATTGTTTCTACATTTAGAGCATTTGCTAATACAGGATATAAACTATAAGAAGGTTCAAGAATAAGAATCTTGTCGTTGGGTTGTAAAAAAGTGCGGAAAACAATTGAAATTACATCATCGGAGCCATTTCCGATAAGAATATTATTTTGATTTTTTTTATAAATTTCTGCTAATTTATTTCTTAGATTTTCTGATTTTGGGTTTGGATAAAGATGAAATTGACTTTCTACTACGATTTTTTGGATTTCTTCTAAGATAAAATCTGGTAGTGGATATGGATTTTCGTTTGTATTTAATTTGATTATCTTTGTGTTGAGTTGTAAACCTGGTGTGTATGCATGCATGTTCAAGATATGCTTTGGAATAAACGCTTTTAAGTTATACATATTCCATATCAAAAAAAAATAAAATTTTTACAAAATCAAATCAATATTAATAAACTTACTTTAAAAAAATTTTACAATTTTGATGGATTTTAAAAACAAAATAAGAACTGATGCCCACAAAATATTTTATGTAGGCATCAAAACATAAGATTTCTTCTATCCAAAAAGAACTTTTGTAAAGGTTTTAAATAATTGTTTGATTTTGTTAGAATATGGGAACCACCACAATTCAAATGGCACATTAAAACGATCCACTAATACAGACTGCATATCGGTAAATGCTCTTAAACCTTCTTTGGAATAGACTCTACCTAATCCACTCTCTTTTACACCACCAAAAGGTAAATCCGAAATAATGTAGTTTACTAATACATCGTTAATACAAATGGATCCACTTTTAATTTGTCGTGCAACCCTTTGAGCTCTTTTTATATTTTTAGACCAAACAGAACCATTTAAACCATAAGGCGATTTATTTGCTATTTCGATTGCTTCTTCTTCTGTTTTAAATGTTTTTATTGCAAGCACAGGTCCGAAAGTTTCGTCTTTCCATACCTTCATATCATCTTTTACGTTTGTGATGACAGTTGGCTGTATAAAAAGACCATTAACAAAAGAAGAATTTCTATCGCCACCAGCAATAATCTGTGCTCCTTTTTGTTTTGCTTCGTTAATGTGATCCATCACAATTTGAAATTGCTTTTCGAAAGCCATAGAACCAACACTTACTTCGTCTTTATAATATCCTTGCTTAATTTGATTCAATTCTTGTTTTAACAATTCAATAAATTTGTCGTAGATAGATTCTTGAACAATCACCCTTTCGACTGCTATACAAGTTTGTCCAGAATTCGAAATACCTCCCCATAACGCCGCTTTTACCGCACGTTTTAAATTCGCATCTTCGAATATAATCATAGGATCTTTACCGCCCAATTCTAATATCACAGGTTTTAGCATTCTTCCACATATTTCTGCTATTTTTCTTCCAGTTGCAGTCGAACCAGTAAAACAAATCATATCAGTATTTAAAGATTCTACTAATGCCGCACCAGTTCTTCCATCACCTGTTGCTACTAAAAATGCATCTTCGGGAATTCCTGCACGTGTTGCGATTTCTC
>Ga0197142_1002750_pt1 | contig 15147 bp, 10 predicted proteins | sample GBS60_MetaG_FD_148614 | JGI IMG/M metagenome (GOLD analysis project Ga0197142, IMG submission 148614) | Sediment microbial communities from Great Boiling Springs, Gerlach, Nevada, United States - GBS 60_MetaG | ecosystem: Environmental > Aquatic > Thermal springs > Hot (42-90C) > Sediment... | reverse complement strand
CCTGTTGAATACAACTCGAGCCAGGCTCTATCACCACGATCGCGGGCGCGAGACGCACCGCGACTGGCGCGCCCTCGGCGCAAGCATGGTGCGGCATCGCTACGAGATTATGACCGAGATCCTCGGCCGCCGCAGCCGGCGCGACCATCTTCAGCTCTTCGCCTACGAGATTGTCTACTGCACCCTCGCCTGGCTGGCCGGCGTCCGGCCGCTGCGCCCAAGGCGCTTGGTGCGGCTGCTTCAGGGGAAGCTGATGGCGTTCGCTGACCTTTGGCGTCAAGCTCGCCTTGAGGCAATGTCACAGTGAATACCGAGTTTCCGCTTGTCGCCGTCCTCATTAGCAGCAAGGATCGGCCGGACGAGCTCGCGCGAACGCTGCGCGAGTTGCGCCGGCAAGACTATCCGGCGCTCGAGCTGGTGGTGATCGACGACGGCTCGAAGGAAAGCCTCGAGCCGGTCGTCCGCCGCGTGTGGCCACAGGCGCGATTCCTTCGCCATATGAGAGCGGCGGGCCAGTCGCAACGCCGCAGCGAGGGGTTTCACCTCTCGCAGGGCCGCTACGTTCTTCAGCTCGACGACGACTCGGCGCCTGTCGCCGCCGATGCCGTGCGGCGCGCGGTGCGCTGTTGCGAGGCCGATCCGAGCATTGCCGTGGTGAGCTTCCGGATCTTCAACGGGGCGGAGCCGCCCGCAACGCTGCCGCCGGCTGCGCCGCGCTTCGTCAGCTCCTTTGTCGGCTGCGGCGCGCTGATCCGCGCCGAGGCCGTGTGTCAGGTCGGAGGGTACCGCCCGCTCTTCGGCAACGAGTGGGAGGAAGAGGAGCTGAGCCTGCGGCTGCTCAAAGCCGGTTGGCTGCTCTGGTTTGCCCCCGACATTTTGATCCACCACCGCCTGTCGCCGCTAAACCGCCGCACCGCGCGTACCTGGATGCGCGGCTTCCGCAACAAGCTCTGGTCGATGGTGATGCATTACCCGCTGCGCCGCGTCTTGCTCGAGGGCGCCTGGGTGATCGCTCTGGCTGCCTGGGATGCGGTTCGTCTGCTCCGGCCGCACTACTACCTGCTGGGAATCATCCAGTTTTTCTGGGGCTTGCCGCGGGCTCTTCGGCTGCGAGACCCGATGTCGACGCCGGCGCTGCGTCGCTACGACGCGCTGCGTTTCCGAGAAGTCGTGAGTCGCGAGGAGCTCGAAGCGCCGGCGCCGGTAAGCGCGGGCGAACTCTGGCGCTGGTTTCTCGCCCGGTGGCGCAACCGGCCGCGCCAACGCAGCTTCTGGGATCGGCGTCCGGGTGACATCGGCACGAGCGACACCGTCCGGTTTGCCCACGAGTTCGACCGGCAGGGCTTTGGCCCGGAGGCGCGCCGGTGAAGGTCGCCCTGGTCTCGAACATTCCTCACTACCACCACTTAGCGCAGGCGCTCGATGCGGCCGGAATGCTGGCCATATACGTCACCAGTCCCTCACCGCTCGGCGATGAGCCGGCTCCGGCTTTGTTGCCCGACTACTGGCGGCGGAAGTTCGAAGGAAGGCGTCTGACCGGGGTGGCCCGAGCGCGCGTCAGGCGGCTTTGGCTTCCGGAAGCGCTCCAGAAGGCGCTTCCAAGACTGGGACTCGTCTCGCCTGAGCGGGCCGACTGGCTCAACAATCACCTGTTCGACCGGATGGCCGTTCGCTGGGTGGAAGACTCGGAGGTGGTGCATTTCGTGAGCAGCGTCGGCTTGTATTGTGCACGGGCGGCCAGGCGGCGAGGCGCCAAAGTCATCTGCGACTCACGGCAGGAGCATCCCGCCTTCCTGAGCCGCATCCTGACCGAAGAGGCCACGCGCTGGGGCTATCGCTTGGAAATTCCCGGCAAAACTTACGAGCGCAAAGTTCTAGCCGAATTCGCCTGCGCGGATTACTTCTTTCTGCCCTCGCGGTTTGCCGCCCGAACCTTCATTGATCAAGGCGCCGCGCCGGAACGGATCTATGTGCTGCCCTACGGGGTCGACTTGGAGCGCTTCCACCCAAAAGAAGAGGCCGGCCTGCGGAATCAGCTTCTGTTTGTCGGGCAACTTACCCCGAGAAAGGGGATTGCATATCTGCTTGAGGCCTGGCGGCAACTTCGGTTGTCGAACGTCGAGCTGCTCTTGATCGGATCTGTCGACCCGGTGATCCGGCCCACGCTGGCGCGTCACGAGGGCGCGTTCCGGCACTTGGGAGCTTTGCCCAAGCTGGAGCTCCGGCAGTACTACTCCTCGGCTTTGGCGCTCGTGTTGCCGTCGCTCGCCGACGCCTTCCCGCTGGTCGTGCTTGAGGCGATGGCGTGCGGCTGCCCGGCGATCGTCAGCGAGAATACGGGCTCGGCGGAGGTCATCGAAGACGGCGTAAACGGTTTCGTCGTGCCGATCCGCGACGTCGAGGCGCTCGCCGATCGGATCCTGCGCTTGCAACGGGATCCGGAGCTGCGGCGGCGCATGGGGCTGGAGGCGGAGAAGACCGCCCGGCGTTACACCTGGGAGAATTACGGCCGCCGGGCGGTGGAGTTTTATCGGCGGCTCGGGGCGAACTTGCCCGGCCAAGACACACTCGGCGTAACATGCTCGAGACCCTGATCTGGGCTACGGCGGCGGTTTGCGCGGCGATGGTGTTTTACGCCTGGCGGCGCTACCGCGACGTATTCCATCCACTGGTGCTGACGGCGCCGATGCTTGCCTTCATGTATGTCCTCATGCCGCTCATGCTTCTGAAAGACGGGGCGTTATACGCTTACGTCAGCCGCGCGCAGGCCGAGTTCGCCCAGACGCTGTTTCTGGCCGGCGTCGGAGCGTTCGGCCTGGGATGCGCCGTGGGCGGCGCCGCGCGTCTGCGGCCGAGCTGGAGTGCCGCCTTCGTCGACTATGACCGCAGAATGATTCGCCAGGGCGGCTACATCCTCGGCGCGCTGGGACTGGCGGCCTGGACCTACACGGTGATCAACGCCGGTGGTTTTTTGAGCGTTTTCAGCCGGCCCAAGGGTTTCGGCTGGAGCGAGTGGGGCGCCATCCGAGAGGCGGCCTACCTGATGATCGCCGGCCTGCTGCTGTTGCTCTCGCCGGAAGGCTTCGATCCGAAGAGCGGCCGCTGGCGGCTCGCCGTGACCGCCTTCTCGATCCCATATCTGATCCAAGGCCTGCTCGGGGCGCAGCGCGGCCCGACATTCCTCATCATCGGCACGCTGGGGCTTTCCTGGTATATGGCCCGGGGGCGGCGCCCGCCGCTGGCGGTCGTGCTCGGCGGTGGGACGGCTTTGGTCCTCTTGCTGTTGTTTCTTGTTTTAAACCGTGGCGAGATCTACCTGGGAAGCGATTTCGAGGTGAAGACCGACGTCTCGGAGTTTTTCGAGCCGAGCGAGGCCAATGAATACATCTTCGGCGTCGGCTGCGTCACGGCGGCGCGACAGAACGGCGAGTACTATTGGGGCAAGCGCTACCTGGCCCAGGTCCTGGTGCGGCCGATCCCGCGGCAGATCTGGCCGACCAAGTACCATGACTTCGGCATCCCGGAGATCGAGCAGAATGCGGGCGTGGCCGGCGCGGGCCTGCTGCCGGTGATGGGCTGGTCGGAGATTCCCGGGGCGGCGGCCGGCATGGTGGCCGATGTCTGGGTGGAGTTCTCCTGGCTGTCGCTGCCTTTCTTGTTCCTCGCCGGATGGACGTTGGGTTACGCCTGGCGCCGGGCGGTTCATCAAAGCGGGCCCTGGACCAGCCTGTTTATGATCGGGATCCTGCTGTCTGTCTATTTCGTCAGCCAGAGTGGAGAAGCCGTAATCTTTCGCCTGCTGATCCTGTCGACCGCAACCCTCTGGGCCTGGCGCCGGGCCAGGAGACAAATCCAGGCTGTTGCCCTCGCGCCGGCTGCGTGAAATGAGCGGCATGGGAGGCACTCCCTTGAAGGTTCTTATGTTGGCGACCTATTTTCCGAAGCCGCTCAACCCATGGATGGGCACCTGGGCGCTCGCCCAGGCGCAGGCGCTTGCGCGGCACGGACTCCAGATCGAAGTGGTTTCCTTCACCGCCTGGGTGCCGCGCCTACTGGCACGCACGCGCGGAGCCAAAGCCTATGCTCTGTGTCCGGCGGTTCACCAGTGGGGCGCCTTGCAAGTTCACTACCCGCGCTGGCTGGTTTATCCTGTCGCCCCTATGCGACAGCTCGCTGAGCGGAACCCAGGTCCATTTTTGAAGCTGGGCTGGCTCAATGCCGGACCTTGGCTGGAGCGGTTCGTCCGCCGATTCCGGCCGGACGTGATCTTCGCCCATCACACGGCGGTGAACGGCTTCCTGGCGCACCGCCTCCGCCGCCGTCTCGGCCTGCCGTATGTGGTGACCGACCACGATTTCGGCGAAATTGCCTCCTGCGAACGCTGGCCGGCGCGGAGGAGCCTTTTCGAAACGGTTGTCGGCGGCGCCGCCGCCATGGTGGCGGTCAGCCGACGCATGGAGAATCTGATGAAGAGGCTTTTTCCGGCCGCGCGCACCTGCACGGTGCATAACGGAACCGATCCGGTTCCCGCCGATCTGTTGGGCGTGCCGAGACCGCAAGACATCGACGGACGCGAGGTTTTGTTCAGTTGCGGGGCTTTCTACCACCGCAAAGGGTTTCCGTTCTTGATCGATGCCTTCGCCAGGGTTGCCAGCCGGTATCCGAACGCTGTGCTGCGCATCGCCGGCGATGGGGCCGAGCGACCTCTCATTGAGGCGGCGATTGCGAGGCATCGGCTCCAAGGTCGTGTCCAGCTCCTTGGCATGCGGCCGCACCGCGAGGTGCTTCAGGAGATGGTGTGGGCGGACGCCTTCGTGCTGCTCGGCTGGGACGAGCCGTTTGCGACGGTTTTCCTGGAGGCGCTGTCGGCAGGCAAACCCATCGTTTTCGCCTCGGACGGCGGCATCGCCGATGTCGCTGAGGACGGCGTCCACGGACTCGCCGTGCCCCCGAAAGATCTCGAGGCCGCCGTGGCGGCGCTCGATCGCATCCTCACGGATGCCGCGGCTCGCCTCCGGATGGGAGAGGCGGCAAGGAGACTGTTCGAAACGCGGCTCACCTGGGAGCAGAATGCGGCACGGATGGCGGAGCTGTTCGCCGCCGCGGCCCGTGAGGGTGGGCGATGATCCATTGGAGCCGCATCGCCACGGACCCAACTGACGCCGCGGTGCTCGAACGACGAAGGCGTCAGGTGGGGGCGGCTGCCGCCGGCGTCTGGGTGCCGGACCGTATCGAGTTCCTTTGTTCACTGGCCGCGGGCAAACGCGTCCTGGATGTCGGCGTGGTCGATCACACGCTTCGCGACCCGGAGGATCCGCAATGGCTACACGGCCGCTTGCGGCGCGTGGCGGCGCGTCTGGTGGGCGTGGATGTGCTCCCGGCGCAGGTGGCGCGCCTGCGAGAGCTCGGCTTCGACGTCCGCTGTCAGGATCTGAGCCGCGAGCCGCTCGAGGAACGTTTTGACCTCGTCGTGCTGGGAGAGGTGCTTGAGCATGTCGAGTCGCCGCTGGCGCTCTTGCGTTGCGCTTCGACGATGCTCGAGGCCCACGGGATCGTCGTGGTGACGGCGCCAAATCCCTGGTACCTCGGCACAGTCGTTCGCAGCAGCGTGGGTTCGGGGATCTACGTCGACAACGCCGATCATTGCGCCTGGTTCGACCCCGTGACGATCTGCGAACTTGCCGACCGAGCCGGACTCGAGCTGTACTGGTACGCAGGCGTTCGAGTTCGGTCCGCGAGGCGCAGGATGGCGAGGATTGTCCTCAATTCGGCAATGTTGTGGGTCGCGCTCGGCATCAGGCCGGAGCTTTTTGCCAAGACTATGATCTACAAGCTGCGCAAGCCGTCCTTCTCCGGCTCCTTGGTGGACGCTCCGACCGGCTGATGGCGTTCCGGCTTCTTCACGTTTTGCCTAGCCTGGACATCCGCTCCGGCGGTCCGTTACGACTGGTTGTCGATTTGGCCGAACGCGCGCTCGCCTTCGGCCTCGATTCCGAGATCGTCGGAACCGGCAGCCTCGATCTGCCGGACTGCCCGCTCCCGAACGAGCGCATTCATTGGTGCCCCGCGGCGCTACCCGGGACCTACGCCTACAGTCCCGCGTTAAATCGTTGGTTGCGTTCCAACCTTGGCCGATTCCACGCCGTGCTCATCCACGGCGCCTGGACTTATGCCGCCCTGGCGGCTGCCCGAGAGTGTCGCCGGCGCGGCACGCCGTACGGGGTCGTTCCGCACGGCATGCTCGAAGCCTGGGCCGTAAACGGTCAAGGAATCCGGAAAGCATGGAAGAAAAGAATATACTGGCGTTTGTTCGAGCGGCAAGTCTATCACAGCGCTCGTTGCATCCTCTTCGCAAGTCGGCGCGAACAGCAACAATCCCTTCCGGTGTTCGCTTTGCCTCCCCGCCAGGCGGTGCTGCCTGTTTACGGCGTCGAGTCCGACGTTCCGCCGGTGCGGCATCCGGCCAACCCTGTCTTGGAGCGCCCCGCCCAGCAGCGGTGGGCGCTGTTTCTGGGCCGCCTGCATCCGAAGAAGAATCTCGACTTTCTTCTTCGGGCCTGGCGCGAGGCGGACCTCACCGAGGATTGGCGACTGATCGTCGCCGGCCCCGGCGAGCCTGACTACCTGAAGCTCCTGAAGACGCTTGTCGCCGAGCTCGAGCTCGACGCACGCGTACGGTTTGTCGGCCTGGTAAGTGGCGCCGACAAGGCCTATCTGCTCGAGCAAGCCGAGTGGTTTCTGCTGCCATCCAGGCAAGAAAACTTCGCCGTGGCGGTTCTGGAGGCGATCGCACACCGATGTCCGGTTGCGATCTCCGACTGCGTCGGCCTGGCCGAGTCGTTTCCGCCCGATGCGGAGATCCTCCCGCTCGAGCTGCCGGCCTGGGTGGAGTTTCTTCGCCGCCGCATGCCGGACGCCGCCTGGCGACAGCGGAGGCTCGAAACCGATCGGGAGCGGCTGCTAGAGCGTTTCGAAATGAATGCGGTCGCCCGCGCCTGGGCGGAGACGCTGCCCCGGGTACTTAAAGAATGAGCGCCCCTGGTCCAAGGCGGACCGATCTGGTCATCGTTGCCAACGAGCAGACCCCGTACCGGCTTCATCTGCACCGTCGGATCGCTCGCGAGTTGCCGGAGCTCCGGCTTTGGAGCCTCTTCACGCACGAGCTGGCGACCGCCCCCTGGCCCTACCAGGAGATCGAGGAGATCCGACCGGTGCTGTTCGGCCGTGGCGAGTCTGCTCGCCACCAGGACAGCCCTTGGCGTCAATGGCGCGAATGGCGCAAGGGCGGCCGCATCCTCCGCTGGCTTTCGGCCCGAGAGGTTGCCGCCGTCGTTGTCTTCGGCTATAACGACCTGGGTCGGCTGCGCCTCATCCGATCGTGCCACCGCCGCGGCGTCCCCGTCTTCCTCTGGGGCGACAGCAACATTCTTGGCGATCGAGCTCACGGTTGGCGGCGACGCCTCAAGCAGTTCCTCTTGCCTCGCATCTTGGCCTGGTGTTCCGGCGTCCTCTGTTGCGGGCGGCTCGGCAGGGAATATTTTGTGCGGTACGGCGTCGCCCCCGAGCGGATCTTTGTGATGCCCTACGAACCGGACTACGACAGCATCCGGATGGTCCCCGCCGCTCGTGTCGCGGCCAACCGCACTCGCTACGGCCTCGCGCCGGATCGTCGCCGCCTGCTCTATGTGGGCCGGCTGGCGCGGGTCAAACGTGTCGACCTTCTGATCCGGGCGTTCGCGGCGATTGCCGCCCTGCGTCCAGACTGGGACCTCCTGATCGCCGGCGACGGGCCCTTGCGCCAATCGCTTGCGGCGCTGGTGCCCCAGGGGCTCCGCTCGCGCGTGATCTGGACGGGCTTTCTGGCCGATCCGAACGACGTAGCCGCGCTCTACGCTGCTGCCGACGCCCTGGTGCTGCCGAGCGATTACGAGCCCTGGGGCGTAGTCGTCGCAGAAGCCTGCACCCGACTGGCGATCGTCGCCAGCTCGGTAGTCGGAGCGGCGGCGGAGTTGGTTGAGGATGGCGTCAACGGCAGACGCTTCCCGGCAGGCCGTCTCGACGGGCTGGTGGAGGCGCTGCTCGACGTGACGGCTCCTGAGCGGATCGACGCCATGAAGGCCGCATCCCCCGGACGGCTCGAAGCCTGGCGCCGCCGCGCCGATCCCGTCGAGGGGCTCCGGCAAGCGCTTGAAAGCGTCGGTGTCCTGCGTCCCTCTCGCCCGCGGGAAAGCACGCTCGTATGAGGCCGGGGGTCGACCTGACCCGTTTCGACAATTCCTGGTATAAGCCGGGGCGGTCTTACGCCGTGCAAGCGATATGGTTCTTTCTCGGTCTGCCCTTACTGCGCTCGAGCTGGCTTCCGGGCAGCCGCTATCGCGTTATCCTGCTCCGCCTCTTCGGCGCCAAGATCGGCCGGGGAGTGGTCGTCAAACCGGGCGTGCGGGTGAAGTACCCCTGGCGGCTCGAGATCGGCGACCACGCTTGGATCGGCGAGGACGTCTGGGTCGACAACCTCGCCGACGTCCGGATCGGTTCCCACGCGTGCGTTTCTCAGGGAGCCTATCTCTGCACGGGCAATCACGACTGGTCCGACCCGGCCTTTGCCCTCCTGGTGCGACCCATCACTCTCGGCGACGCCTCCTGGGTCGGCGCCCGGGCCCTGATCGCACCGGGAGTTGAACTGGGACAGGGCGCCGTCGCTGCCGCCGGCAGCGTCGTCCGGCGCCCGATTCCTCCCTGGGAGATTCACGCGGGCAACCCGGCGGCGTTCGTACGCCGGCGCCAGATCCGCCCGTCCGGCTGCCCGCCGTCGACCTCGAGTTAAGGCCGTAACCTCCGTTACGGCCCGCTCCGCGACGCCTCGGCGTAGATTTGCTGCATCGGCCCGATCTCCGGCGATCCGAACCAGGCCCGGAACAGGAGAATGTCTCCTCCGCGGACGGCATCGACCAGCAGGTGCGACCTGCTGCTGAAATCGATGTCGGCGATGTTGATCAACGAGAAGGCCTCCGGGTAGATCTCGCGGCGTCGCGGAGAGGTCGAGTAAACATTCATGCGCGCTTCGTTGTACGGCGCGGAGGCTCCCCAATAGTAGTCCGTCTCCAGCTCCGGGAAAAACAGGCAGTCCGGAAACTCCGTGGCCAGGGCGCGAAAGATCATGGGATTGATCGGGCCCAGGTTCGTGTATGCGTTGCTGTCAATGTAAAACAGCCGTGCATCCCACCGATTTTTGGCGTAGGCGATTTTATTCCGCAGGACCTCGAGCACCTCGACATCGCGATCCACGTTCGTCTGCGCGCCCGGGCCGCGCGAGGTCACCTGCCAGACGCCGGCATCGACGCAGCGGAACGAGCGATAGGGGAACGGCTCGTCGAGTTTGATGAACTTGTCGTTCAGCCAGGGCGCGCCGGAGGAGTTACAGGTCGCCGGGAGCTGGTATCCCGTACCGAATACCTGCGGTCGAATTGTGACTCCAACGTGGTAACCCGCATTCCGGAAGCGCGCGAACATTTCGTCGGCAACGGCGTCCATCTCCGGGGCGATCTCCGGCAGTTTGTTCGGATAGCCGACGTAAGTGAAGGCATGGTCGAACTCTTGCCCCTCGAGATCCCAGATGATGATGCCTTGCGGCCGGGGCTGGATCCGGTTCATGCGATTGATGACATCGTCTGTTCTGGCCAGCACCTGGCGCCGGAAATTTGCCCGGTCGGCCACATTGAGCTTCGGATCCCACAGGTAGCCGCGCGGGTTCGTGGCGCTGCGCTTGGTCCCCTCGGCGATGAACCAGGTGCCGATCGGCCGCCGGTCCGGCCAATTCACAATATTCGGCCAGGCTCGCCGGAACTCCTCAAACGCCTCCGGGGCGAGCGTCGTCAGGGTGTCCTCCGGAGCCCCGAAGCGCAACATGTAGACGAAGCGCTGCGTCTCGCCCGGGCGAATCACCTGGCGGTAGACATTCGGGCCGACCTGCTTGGAACTGGAGAACGTCACCCGGAACTCGGTCAGGTCGGGCGAACCGTAGTGGGTCCACAAGGTCGCGTTCGTGGGGTACCCCTCCTGCCAGAAGGCGACACTGCCCCAGTCGCCGCTCAACAGAGCCGCGGGTCGGCCGTAATACTGATCGATCGTGATCGGAATGCTCTGGTTGTATTGACGCGCCGGGCCGGGAAGCTTGAACGGCAAAAAGTACAGGTTGATATGCGTAAGCGTCTCGCGCGGGTCCTGATTCGTGACGAAGGCTTCGGCGCGCAGCGTACGCTCGTCCGGCGTCGTCCAGACCACCTTGACGGTGAACTGCCGCGGCCCGCCCTGATTGTAGACGTGTTCAAAGAACTCCGGATTCGATCCCTTCCGGCGGCTCGAGGGCCGGATCCATCCCGTCGCCGTCTCTTTGCCGTCCGGGGCGAGGAACCATGCCCCCTGCACCAGATAATCGGCAAAGGCGTAGAAGCTCTGTCCGTTATAGCTCAGGCTCGTCAGCCGCATGTCGCTGATCGTAAACTCCACCTTCGGCTTGGGCCGCAGGTCGACGTCGGCCTGGGCCCACTTGCCGGGGTCGGCGACACTGGTTGCCTTGACGGCGACTCGGGTCGGAGCGGCCAGACTTGCCGGGGCGGTATACAGACCCGTGCTGCTCACCGTGCCGAGCGCCGGCTCGACCGTCCACGTCACCGCCTTGTTGGTCGCGCCGCTCACGGAGGCCGAGAACTGCTGGCTCTGCCCGGCAAGCAGCTCCGCCTGCGTCGGGCTGACGGCCACGGCCACCACCGGCACCAGTGTAATGAGCGCCTTGGCGAATTTGGTCGGGTCGGCCATGCTGGTTGCGATCACCTCCACCGTCTGGCGTTCTTCAAGCGTACTCGGGGCCGTGTAGACCGCCGTTTGGCCGCTGGTCGACAATGAGCCCACCGCCGGGTTCAGCGACCAGTTTACCGCGGTGTTCGCCGTGCCGCTGACGGCGGCCGTGAACGTCTGCGTCTGCGAGGCCTGAAGCTGCGCGCTCGCCGGGCTGAGCGAAACCGTAATCGACGGCGGCGTTCCACCTCCTCCCGATGCCGGGACGATTTCGATCGCGTTGATCAGCGCGTTGCCCACCTGTCCGATGAACGCCAGCGTCAGCCGGCCCCCGGCGACCCGTGTCGAAAAGTTTCGGTCCACGGCCCGGTAGCGGCCGCCGGCGGCGGCAAAGATGTCAAAATTGGTAAGCACCCGCTGCCCGTTTACATCCACGGCGAACTGGCGCCGGTTCGGCGCCTTCGCCCAGAGCTCGGCGAACTTCAGCGTCACCTGGTAGGCGCCGTCGGGCAGGGCAAACTGATAAGAAAACGTACCCACCCGCGCGCTCTGGTAAAGTCGCGGCGTCTTCGTGCCGGAAATCGACGCCGTCGTCCATCCGGCCCGGCCGCCGGCGAATCCTTTGTCGGCCGCCCACTGGGCTCCGTCGGGCGCCGTCCAGGCCGCGCCGCCCGAATTCACTCTGACGCCAACTGCAACCGCGGCCTCACTCCAAGCGGCCGCAAACGTCAGCCCCGCCAAAACGCACAGGATGAGCCGCGCCGCACCGGCGCCCGAAATCATGCTCTGCCTCGTCGACATGGGAGAAATTTCAAACCTCCAAGCCAACCATCGTCAGCGTGACCAAGCGGGGACGGCGGACCTCCGCCCGATTCGGCGCACAAAGATCTCCGACTTCTCCGCCTGGTCGCACTTAAGAAAGGAACTGGGAACGGAACCGGTCCCCGTGCTGGAGACAGGGGTCACTCCAGCGGTCTTCTTACTTCCGAAGACCTCCTGGCGCCCTCGCGAGACCTTTGCGCAGGGCCCAAGCCGCCCGGCGGGCGGCTCGCTGTCCTAGTAGTTGCCTCACTCGATGTTTCCTCTCCAAGGCGGTGAAAGTGAGTCCACTTCGCCATAGGCGAGGCGCGTGGCAACTATTGGGCCGCCTTTCCAGTGGCGTCTAAGCTCGCGGAGATGAAAGATCAACCTCTCCTGCCACCACCTTGGGCGTGGCCGGGGATGGGTAAAATCTACCAGGTAGCGGCGTCGGCATAGTACGTTGTTACCAGTACGGTTCCCCTCCCTGGTACTGTCGACCTGCCCAGCTCCTGCCTTAAAATTAAGAGGTACACAAGCTACGCTTCCGGCTCCCATGCGCATCCTGGTGCTGAACCAGTTCTTCTGGCCTGACACGGCGCCCACCGGCGCCTTGGCCGCCGACGTGGTTCGCGCGCTGGCGGCGCGCGGCCATCGGGTGACGGTTCTTTGCGCCCGGAACCGCTACGCTCAGATCAGCTCCGCGGCGCAGGCTCCGCCGGCGGAGATCGTTCGGGTCGCCTGCCCGCGCTACTCGCGCCGGGCGGGTGGGCGGCTACTGAGCTGGACCTCGTTCCTGCTGGCAGCCGCCTGGCGGAGCCTGCGCCTGCCTCCGCCGGACGTCGTCCTCGCCATGACCACCCCGCCGGGCCTGTCCCGGATCGGACTGCTGTTGAAACGGCGTTATGGCGCTCGGCTCTGGATCTGGGAGATGGATCTCTATCCGGACGTCGCCGCCGCCACAGGGACGCTCACGCCCGCTTCGAGGCTGTACCGCGCGGCTGACCGTATCCTGACAGTCGCGCGGCGCCAAGCTGACGGCATCCTCGCGCTGGGGGAATGCATGAAAGAGCGGCTCGTCGCCAAAGGCGTCGATCCGGCCCGGATCGTGGTGGCCGAAAATTGGGCCGACGCCGAGGAGATCCAGCCCCGGCCGTTCCCGGTCCTGCCGCCGCTCAAGCTGCTTTATTCGGGCAACCTGGGGCTGGCGCACGACACCGAGACGATCTTCGAAGCGATCCGCCGCCTCGGCGGCGCCGCGCCAATCCAGTTTCGGTTTGCCGGCGACGGGGCGCTCCGGGCGGCCTTCGAGGGCCGTTGTCGCGCAAGCGGCCTCGGGTGCGTGTCGTTTGAACCCTATTGTGAGCGCGAGCGATTGGCCGCAAGCCTTGCCGACTGCCATATCGGTTTGGTCACCCTCCGGCCCGCCTGCGCCGGCACGGTCGTCCCCAGCAAACTCTATCCCCTGCTTGCCGCCGGCCGGCCGGTGCTGTTCATCGGCCCGGAGGAGTCGACCGCAGCCCGCCTGATCGAGCGGCACGGATGCGGCTGGGTGGTGCGCCCGGGCCGGCCCGATGCCGCGGCGGCCTTGCTTTGCAAGCTTGCCGCCGAGCCGCAGCGCATCTTCGAAGCCGGCGCCCGCGGCCGCCGGGCGCTCGAGCAGCACTACGACGTCCGCCTCGGCGTGGCCCGCATCGTCGGAGCGCTCGAGGCGCCCTCGGCGGCCGCCTGCCGTCCCGCCACGGCCCGGCCGGTGGCAGCCCCAATTTATTAAAAAGAGCAGAATGATGACCATGCTTTTGAGCCGACCGTTTCGCGCAACCTGGCTCGCCGCGGCGGGCATCTGGCTTGCCGCCTGCGGCTGGAACCCGCTCGCCAGCAAAGAGGACTATCTGGCCCGCGGCAACACGCGTTTCGAGGAGGGCCGCTTCGCCGACGCCGTCATTGAGTACCGCAAGGCAATCCAGAAGGATCCGAATTTCGCCGAGGCCTACTATCGCATGGGGCTGGCGCTTGAGCGCGACAACAAGACGGCAGAGGCGTTCGCCGCCTACCGGCAGGCCGCCCAGCTTGCGCCGGACCACCTGGAGGCCCTCACCCGCTCGGCCGAACTCGCCCTGCTCAGCTATCTGGCCGATGCGGGCCGGCCGCGCGCGCTCTACGAGCTGATCGCCGAGGCCGCCGACAAGCTGCTCGAGCGCGACCCAAACTCTTTCGAGGGCCGCCGGTTCCGCGGCCACCTGGCGCTCGGCGACGGAAAGCCGGAGCTCGCGCTCGAAGAGTTTCGCAGGGCGCTCGAGGTCCGGCCGAAGGAGCCGCGCACAACCACCGCCGTCTTTGAAGCGCTGCGCCAGCTCGGCCGCAACGCCGAGGCCGAGCGGACCGCGCTCGAGCTGATCGAGGCGCAGCCTGATTACGGCCCCATCTACGATCTTCTCTATGCCCTCTATCGCGACACCGGCCGCACCGAGCAGGCCGGCCGGCTGCTCGAGCGCAAAATCGAAAACAACCCCGGCGTCGGCTTCTTCGTGATCCAACTGGCCGAGCACAACCTTTCGATCGGCCGCAGCGCCGAGGCGGAGGCGCTCCTGGAAAAGCTGACGGCGCAGCCGGAGCTCTCTGCCGACACGCTCCGCGACGTCGGCGACCACTATGCCCGGCGCGGCCGCTTCGATCAGGCGATCGCGCTCTATCGCCGCGGCGCGGCGGCGCATCCGGACCAGGCGGTTGAGTTTCGCAACCGGATCGCCGAAGTCCAGCTCGCCGCCGGCCGCCTCGACGACGCCGCCAAAACGCTCGAGGAGATCCTTGCCGCCAATCCCGAGGCCGCTTTCGCCCGCTCGGCCCGCGCCTCGCTCCGCATGGCGCGCGGCGAGCCGAAGGAGATTTCCGCCGCCATCGCCGAGTTTCGCACCCTGGTCGAAAAGGAGCCGGACAATCTCGACTTTCGCATGAATCTCGCCCGGGCCCTGCGCGCCGCCGGGCGCAACGAGGAGGCCCAGCAGCAGCTTCTTGAGGTCGTCAAGCGCAACGGCAATCATGTCGAGGCCTTGCGCGAACTTGCCCAGCTTCGCCTCGCCAATCAGGAGGTGGAGCTCGCCCTCCAGTACGCCGAGCAGGTGCTGGCGCTCGCGCCGCAGGATCCGGCCGCGCGCCTGGTCCGCACTGCCGCCTGGGCCGTCCAGGGCCAGTACGGCCGCATCCGGCCCGAGCTCGACCGCCTGGCCAAAGAGTTCCCCAACCTTCCCGAAGTGACCTTTCAGCGCGGCCTGCTCGAGCTTGCCGAGAAGCGCTTCGAGCAGGCCGAGAAGATCTTCCGCTCCCAGTACCGGCCCGGGTCGGCCGACATCCGGCCGCTCAAAGGGCTCGTCGAGGTCGCCTTGGCGCGCAACCAGGCGCCGCAAGCCCTGGCCCTCATCGAGCAGGAGATCAAGGCGCACGGCGAGACGCGCGACAGGCTCGAGCTGCTCGCCCAGACGGCCACGCGCGCCGGCCGGTTGGAGGTCGCACTCGGCGCCTGGGAGCGGATCGCCGCCGCCGACCCAAACAACCCGT
>Ga0197142_1002749_pt1 | contig 15148 bp, 11 predicted proteins | sample GBS60_MetaG_FD_148614 | JGI IMG/M metagenome (GOLD analysis project Ga0197142, IMG submission 148614) | Sediment microbial communities from Great Boiling Springs, Gerlach, Nevada, United States - GBS 60_MetaG | ecosystem: Environmental > Aquatic > Thermal springs > Hot (42-90C) > Sediment... | reverse complement strand
GCGAGACCAGCCAGGCCGCCGTGGACCGCGCCCGCCCCGGCGACACGGTGCTGATCCCCTATGGCGTCTATCACGAGACGGTTGTGGTGGACATCAGCGATCTGACCATCGAGGGTATCCCCAATGCCGCCGGCGAGTATCCCATCCTGGACGGCCGTTTTGAACTGACCGACGCCGTGGTGGCTTCGGGCAACCACTTCCGGCTGGGCAAACTCCACATCCGCCATTACAAGGATAACGGTGTGCTGGTCGAGGGTGCTACGGGCGTGCACCTGTACGACATTTTTGCCGAGCGCACAGGCACTTACGGCGTGTATCCCGTGCGCAGCACCAACGTGCTGGTGGAACGGGTGACGGTGACCGGAGCCGAGGACGCAGGCATTTACGTGGGACAATCGGAAAATGCCCTGGTGCGAGACTGCGTCGCCTACGGCAATGTGGCCGGCATCGAGCTGGAAAACACGCTGAACGGTGAGGTGACCAATTGCCGGGCCTACGACAACACGGCCGGTTTGCTGGTGTTCGTGTTGCCCCAGCTCACGTCCAAAATCTCGATGTACACCCGCATCCACGGCAATCTCATCGAGAACAACAATCGGGAGAACTTCGCCCGCGGCGGGGTGGTGCGCTTTGTGCCCTCAGGCGTGGGGATGTTGCTGCTGGGGGCCGACGACGTGGAGGTCTTCGCCAACACGGTGCAAGATAACCGGTCCGTCGGGATTGCCGTCTATAGCCTGACCCGTAGTGGTGTTTTCCCACCGAACGAGATCGACGTCGGTCCGCTGCCGGAGCGGGTACACATCCATGACAACACGCTGGCACGCAACGGCTATGCGCCGGACAAGGCCCTGGCCGAGCTGGGCATCCCCGGCGCCGACCTGATCTGGGATGGGTCCGGGGCGGGCCATCGCTTCGACCAGCCGGGCGCATCGGCCTTTCCGCCGCTGTTGCCGGGCAGCCGCTGGCCGGAGTTCCTGCGCCGCGCCTACGGCAACATCTTGAACTTCGTGATCGAACGGGCCATGTAGGCGATCGCTTTGCAGGCCGGCGCACTTTTTCCGGGCCGATTTGTGCTACAATGGACAAAGGAGAGTAGCAGAGCCCGTCGCCTCTCTCCGCTTCCATTCCAATCTCTTCAGGTTTTACCATCCTATGGGACCCTCTTCCCTTCGTAACGGTTTGCTTTACCTTGTCATCCTCGCCGCCGTGGGCGCGTTTTTGCTCACCTCCCTCTCCCGCACCAATCAGGCCACGCCGCGGGTCGAGGTCTATGACCTCAATCAACTGGCCCAGCAGATCGCCAAAGGCGAGGTGAAGAGCATCCTTGTGCGCGGGGATGAACTGGAAATCACCTATCACAACGACACCCGCATCGGTCAGAGTCGCAAAGAAGAAAATGTCAGCCTGACCGATACGCTACGCTGGCTGGGACTCACGCCCGAGCAGATCGAAACGGTGACCATCCGCTTCAGCCCGCCCAATCGTTGGGCGAACTGGGGCGTTGTGTTGGGCACCATCCTGCCGATTCTGTTGATCGGTGCCTTCTTTTTCTTCATCATGCGCCAGGCCCAGGGCGCGGGCAATCAGGCGTTCTCCTTCGGCAAGAGCCGCGCCCGCATGTTCACGGGCGATAAACCCACCGTCACCTTCGAGGACGTGGCCGGCGCCGATGAGGCCAAACAGGAACTGGCCGAGGTCGTCGAGTTCCTCAAAGAACCCCAAAAATTCGCCTCCCTCGGCGCCCGCATCCCCAAAGGCGTCCTTATGGTCGGGCACCCCGGCACCGGCAAAACCCTCATGGCCAAGGCCGTGGCCGGCGAGGCCGGCGTGCCCTTCTTCTCCATCTCCGGCTCCGAATTTGTGGAGATGTTCGTGGGCGTGGGCGCCAGCCGGGTGCGCGACCTGTTCGACCAGGCCAAGCGCAATTCGCCCTGCATCGTCTTCATCGACGAGATTGATGCCGTGGGCCGGCATCGCGGAGCCGGGCTGGGCGGCAGCCACGATGAGCGGGAGCAGACCCTGAACCAGATCCTGGTCGAGATGGACGGCTTCGACACGGATGCCGGTATCATCATTATCGCCGCCACGAACCGGCCCGACATCCTTGACCCCGCTCTGTTGCGACCGGGCCGCTTTGACCGCCAGGTCGTCATGGACAGGCCCGACATCAAAGGCCGGGAGGCCATTTTCAAAGTCCACACCCGCGGCAAACCGCTGGCCGCCGATGTCGATCTGGCCACCCTGGCGCGGCTGACCCCCGGTTTTGTCGGCGCCGACATCGAAAACGTGGTCAACGAGGCGGCCATCCTGGCGGCGCGGCGCAATCGCCGGACCATCAGCATGGAAGAGATGCAGGAGGCTATCGAGCGCGTGCAATTGGGACCGGAACGACGTAGCCGGGTGATGACACCGGAAGAGAAGCGGGTCATCAGCTACCACGAAGCCGGACATGCCGTCGTGAGCCATTTCCTGGAGCATACCGATCCCGTGCAGAAGGTCACCATTGTCCCGCGCGGGATGGCGGGCGGCTATGTGATGCCGCTGCCGGATGAAAGCGTGGTCGAGACGCGCAGCCGTTTTCGCGATATGCTTGCCTTTTTGTTGGGCGGTCGCTCGGCCGAGGAAATCTTCATCGGCGAGATCACCACCGGCGCGGCCAACGACCTGGAGCAGGCCACAGCCCTGGCGCGGGCCATGGTGACAAGCCTGGGCATGAGCGAGGAGCTGGGGCCTCTGACCTTTGGCCGTCGCGACGAGCTGATCTTCCTGGGCCGTGAGATCAGCGAACAACGCAACTACAGCGAAGAGGTGGCCCGACGCATCGACCGCGAAGTGCGCCGGCTGATCAACGAGGCCCACGAGCGGGCGCGGGCGATCCTTATCCAGCATCGTGATCGGGTTGAAGCCCTGGCCCGACGTTTGCTGGAGGTGGAAACGGTCAACGCCGATGAGTTCGTGAAGTTGATGAACGCCCCGGCGCTGACGTGAGTCCGTCGGCACCGGGCCTATGATGATCTGAGGTCCGCTTCCGGGGTGGCAGAAGGCTATGGCTTCTGTCACCCCGGTCTAGAAGGGGAAAAGACGCCATCCCCCACCTCGTCGATCAGACCTGCACCAGGGGGATGGCAGTGTTCCGTGGGGTGGCGGGTTTGCTCAGACGGGCGTCATGGACTACCATCCAGGCATGGACGCGCTCCTGGGGATCGGTCTACGCCTGTTGCACGATATCCATTGGTGTCGGGTGTTGGGAATCCGCTGGCAACGCGGGTTGCCTCCGGTCCTGGTCATCCTGGCCCTGATCGCCTGGATCGGTATGGGACGCGATGGCTATGGAATAGCCGCAGGTCTGATAGGGATGGCGGCTGTTGTCGGCTTCGGCCCGTGGGTCGCGCAACGGCATTTCTACGTGGTCTTTCGGCCGGAGGCCGTTTTACCACCGGTCGCCGTGCAACCGCTGATACCTACGGACAAAGTCCCGGTCCGCGTTTCGGGTCGGCTCGGCGTCGAGGGGCGTGAACAGGTTTTTACCGAACTGCCGGGGTACTATCGCACGTACGCCAGCCGTGAACATGCCGTCCTGGCCCGCAAGACCCCGCGACGCGGGCGCATCTGTCGGGAGGATGATCCGGATAGGATGGGCATGTGGTACCTGTTTATTAGCCCGGCCGAACTGGTGCGCGTTGACCCCGGACGGCTCTACTTCGGCGTCCACGGTCGCCCTGCCCTGCGCTTGTATTATCGGCGTCGTGACCGTCATGGCCGGGCGACAAATGCCATCGCCTTCCTGAGCTTTGCCGATGAGGCCGACCGCAGCCGGGTCCGGGGGGACTTGCTGTACGACCGGGGGCCGTCGTAAAAATCGGCCGGATGGTTGCGGGGTGATTTGCATCAGGGGCCCCTATTGTGTGTACAATAAGCACTTTGTAACCGTTCTACCCTTCTCCTTTTTGCGCACTACCATGCCTCCTGTTCAAGTCATCGTCAATCCTTTTGCCAATCGCGGCGATAGCCGACACCAAATCGATCTTGCGCTCCAGGCCCTGGCCCGCAGCGGTCTCGAGTTCGACATCCACCTGACCGAATATCGGGGTCATGCCGTTGAACTGGCCGAAACGGCCACCCGCCAGGGTGCGACCATGATCGTGGCGGCCGGCGGTGACGGCACCGTTCACGAGGTCGTCAACGGCATCATGCACGCCACCGAGGGACAGGAAGGTCCGGCTCCCACCACCTTGGGGATCCTGCCCGTAGGCAGCGGCAACGATTTCTCGGCCGGGTTGGGCCTCAATCAAAGCATGGACGAGGTTATCTATCGGCTTCGCCGCGGTTTTACCCGTCTTATTGATGTGGGCTATGCCGTGCCCGATGCAGGGCCTCCGCTCTATTTTATCAATATGCTCGGTGGCGGCTTCGATGCACGTGTCAACATCGAAGCCCACAAAATCAAGCGATTACGTGGGTTTTCTATCTACTTCGTTGCTGTACTCAAAACCATACTCATTTACTATCACACGCCCCTAACGACGTTGCGTTATAACGGCGAGGCCTATGAAATTCCCATGCTCATGACCCTCGTCGCCAACGGACCCCGCCTGGGCGGCGGCTTTCTGGCGGCGCCTCTGTGCTCCCATGACGATGGTCTTTTCGACCTCTGCATTGTGCACAAGACGAGCCGCCTGGATATGCTGCGGATGATCCCCAAGTTTATGAAGGGGCAGCATCTCAACCACCCCAAAGTGACTATGGCCCGGGCGGCATCCATCGAGATCGAGAGCGCCGAGGGTTTTCCCTCGCAGGCCGACGGCGAGCAAATCGGTATCAAGGTCAAAAAGCTGACGATTTCGATCCTGCCCCGACGCTTGCGCGTGGTGGTATGAGGGAAGGGGATAAGGAAGGCGAGGGGTAGCGGGCCTGCAGCCGTACCCGCCGCGCACGCGCGAGGCCAAAACCCGGAAAGCAACACCAGGCGCGGTAGAACCGGCGTCGTATAGCGCCGCAGGCGCAAAGCAGCGCCACGCGCAGGATGACCACGCGTAGCCCGGCGTCGATGCCGGACAGAATCGCCCCGCGACGCGAGGGAGCGGCCGGCGGCCAGAGGCCGCCGGCCGCTCCCCAGACCGCGCGCACGGCCAAAAAGGCAGGCGGCGCCACGCGCCGTAGACCACCCCACGCGTGGCGCCGTAGCCGGTGATGACACCATGCCGATTGCCGCCATCCTGCCGCTATGCGCTCAATCCTCGCCGAATTTGATCCCCTGGGCCAGGGGCAACTCGCGCGACCAGTTGATCGTGTTCGTCTGACGGCGCATGTAGGCCTTCCAGGCGTCCGAACCCGACTCGCGGCCGCCGCCGGTCTCTTTTTCACCGCCAAAAGCACCGCCGATCTCGGCGCCGGAGGTGCCGATATTGACGTTGGCGATGCCGCAGTCCGAACCGGTAACGGAGAGGAAGCGCTCCATGGTGCGCACGCTATCGGTGAAAATGGCGCTGGAGAGGCCCTGCGGCACATCGTTATGGATGGCAATGGCCTCGTCCAACGTTTCGTATTCAAGCAGGTAGAGGATAGGAGCGAAAGTCTCCTGTTTGACGATCTCGGTCTGGGCCGGCATTTTGACCAGAGTGGGTTCGACGAAGTTGGGACCGAGTTCGGGTAACATGCGGCCCCCGTAGATGATCTCGCCTCCCTGGGCTTTGGCCTTTTCCAGGGCATCGAACATGTCCTCGACGGCCTTGCCGTCTACCAACGGCCCCATCAGGACCCCCGGCTCCAGGGGATCGCCGATGCGCACCTGGCGATAGGCTCGCACCAGCCGTTCGGTGAGCTCGGCGGCAATGGATTTGTGCATGATCAGACGACGGGTTGTGGTGCAACGCTGGCCGGCGGTGCCCACAGCCCCGAACAGGATGGCGCGTGTGGCCAGGTCGAGATCGGCGTCGGGCGCAACGATGATGCCGTTGTTGCCGCCGAGTTCAAGGATGGTCCGACCAAAACGCCGGGCCACGGTCTCGGCGACGTGGCGGCCCACGGCGGTCGAACCCGTGAAGGAGATGAGGGGAAGGCGGCGGTCATTCAGGAGCAATTCGCCCACATCCCGTCCCGAGCCGATGACCAGGGTGAAGATGCCGGTAAGGCCGTGGTCGGCCATGACCCGGTTGGTGATATGTTGCACGGCCACAGCCGTCAGGGGGGTGAGGGAGGATGGTTTCCAGACGACCGTATCACCACAGACGGCAGCAATGGTGCTGTTCCACGACCATACGGCCGTGGGGAAATTGAAAGAGGTGATCAGGCCGACCACGCCGAGGGGATGCCACTGCTCATACATGCGGTGCTGGGGCCGTTCGGAATGCATGGTCAGGCCGTAAAGCTGCCGGGAGAGGCCCACGGCAAAATCGGCGATGTCGATCATCTCCTGCACTTCGCCGTGGCCTTCGACGCGAATTTTGCCCATTTCCAGGCTGATCAGATCGCCTAGCGGCTCTTTCAGTTCGCGCAGGGCATTGCCCAAATCGCGTACCACCTCCCCGCGTTTGGGTGCGGGCACGGTGCGCCAATCCAGAAAGGCGCGATAGGCCGCATCCACCACCTGCTCGTAGGTAGCGGGGGTGGCCTGAATGACGGTGGCGATGGGGCTGTTGGTGGTCGGGTTGTACGATACAAGCGGCTTACCCTGAGGGTCGCTGATCCAGTGATCGGGTCCGGTGCAGGCCCCTGGATTCACCTCCTGGATGCCGAGTTTCGTCAGCAAGGCTTTCATTATGGCATGACCTCCATAGGGTGAGATGCTCAAGTCGGCTTTGACTTATCTGCATGGGTGGGACTTTCCATCCGGGCAGTGCTCTCAGTGTAGCATAGAGTCCCGTGGGAAGACCATCCAATACCCTCAGCGACAAAGGCTTATGGCGGCCTTATCTCCCGTCAGTTCGGCGATCGTCGCTCCACTTGGGCCCTCGCGCGACCGCCGGGTATAATGGGGAGCCGGTGCGTCGTCGCACAGCCGACGCCTGTTGCTCGTCTACTCCTACAGGAACGCTTCCCATGGAAATCACCTGGTACGGCCTTGCCTGCTTTCGTCTGCGCAGTCGGGCCCTTACCGTTGTCACCGACCCCTTCTCTCCCCAATTCGGCCTTACCCTCCCGCGCTTGCGGGCCGATGTGGTTACCGTCAGTCACGATGCGCCGGGTCATAACTACGTCGCCGGTGTGCGCAATGTGGTCCATGTCTTCGATGGACCTGGCGAATACGAAGTCAACGGCGTCTTTTTCACCGGTGTGGCCACCTATCACAAGGGCAAACCCGGTGAGCGCCGACGCAACACGGCCTTTGTGATCGAGTTCGAAGACCTGACCGTCTGCCATTTGGGCGATTTGGGCGTCCTGCCCGATCGCGAACAGGTGGAACTGCTCAGCGAGGCCGATGTGTTGCTGTTGCCCATCGGCGGCGGCGATATCCTCGATGCGGCCAAGGCCGTCGAGGTGGTTACCGAACTGGAACCGACCGTGGTGATCCCCATGCACTATGCCCTCCCCGGTCTCCACCTCAAACTCGATGCGGTCGACAAATTCCTCAAGGAAATGGGTCTGCCCAGGCCTGAGCCTCTCCCTGTGTACCGGGTGAGCAAGAGCGATTTGGCCGACGAGGAGACCCGGGTCGTCTTATTGAACCATCTCGGAGCGGGGCAAAGCCATGAATAGAACGCGTTTGCTCATCGTCTTGCTGTTGCTGATATGGCTATTGACCGCCTGTGGTGCCGGTCCGGAGCAGCCGACCCGGGATGTGCAGGATGGACAAGCCTTGCTCGCTTCGGCCCAGGCGGCTTTGGACCAGGGCCAATACGAGAAGGCCGTGGCCGATTTTCGGGCAGCATTGGCCCAACGCAAATCGTTGGAGGGCTATTTCGGCCTCGGCAATGCCCTGACCAATCTGGGCAGGGTGGACGAGGCCATTGCCGCCTATCAGGAAGCCCTCGCGATCAATCCCAATCACATCCCCACCCTTTCCAACCTGGGGGTGGCCTATTACCAGCAGGGCCGCTTGACCGAAGCGCAAAACACCTTTCGCAAAGTGCTGAGCATTGACCCTAACGACGCCGAAACCCACTATCTGCTGGGCGCCGCCCTGATTCAGGCCGGGGATCTGACTGCTGCCGAAGCGGAATTGACTCAGGCGCTGCGGCTCAAGCCCGATCTGCCCGAAGCCCGCTTCGGAATGGGCGTATTGCGACGGCTGCAAGGCCGCACCGAGGAGGCCATCCGCGAGTTCGAGGCCTTTCTGCAGGGACCGCCGGCTCAGGACCCACGCGCCCGCAGCGAAGCCGAGCGCATCTTGCAAGAACTACGCCGACAGTAGCATGTACCTCGAAAGCTGCCAGCGCTTCACTCTGGACAACGGCCTTGAGCTGGTCTGTACCCCCATGCCATCGGTGCGGTCGGTGAGCCTGGGCCTGTTCGTGCGGGTGGGCTCGCGTTACGAAACGGCCGCCGAAGCCGGGATCAGCCATTTTCTGGAGCACATGCTCTTCAAGGGCTGCGAAGGCTGGCCGACGGCACGCGCCATTGCCAATGAAATCGAGGGTCGCGGAGGCTATCTCAATGCCTCGACCGGTCCTGAGTTCACCTCGTATTGGGTGCGCATCGGCGCCCGACACTGGCAGCTAGGCCTGAAGGTGCTGGCGGCCATGGTCCGGCGCCCGTTGCTCGACCCGACGGAATGCGAGCGCGAACGCCAGGTGATCCTGGACGAAATCGCCATGTACCGGGATGTCCCGGAGGATTATGTCTCCCAACTGAGCAACGAAGCCTTGTGGGGCGACCATCCCCTCGGCCGCGAGATCGCCGGAACCCCGGAGTCGGTGGCGGCGCTGACCGTGGACCATTTGCGGGCTTATCACCACCGCGGTTATCGACCTGATGCCGCCGTCCTCGCCGTCGCCGGCGCCGTTGACCCCGAGGCCGTGTTGGCGGTGAGCCATGAAGCCTTCGGGGACTGGGAGGCCGGTGAACCGCTGCCGCCCTACCTGCCGGCGCCTGCCGTGGACGGCCCACCACGGCTACGGGCGCAGCAGCGGCCCGCCGAACAAAGCCATATCCAGCTGGCCGTGCCCGGCCTGCACCGCCGACACCCTGACCGCTTTGCCCTCAGTGTGCTCAACGCCGTGGTGGGCGACGGTCTCAGTTCGCGCTTGTGGCAGCGCCTGCGCGAAGAACTGGGGCTGGCCTACAACATCGGCAGCTATATCCAGCAGTTCGACGATGCCGGCGTCCTGGGTGTATTCGGCGGCTGTGATACCGAGCATCTGGAAGCAACCCTGACCGAGACAATGGCCATCTGGCGTCGGTTGCAAGAGGAACGCCTCGATGCCGATAGCCTGCAGCTCTTCAAGGAATACCTGAAAGGTCGGCTGGAACTCAGCAGCGAGGACTCCTCGGCCGTGGCGTCATGGTGGGGTCGTCAGCTCATCGCCAACCATGAATTGCTCAGTTTGGATCAGGTTTTGGCGGCCATCGATGCCGTCACCGCAGAGGACGTGTGTCGTCTGGCCAATACGTTGTGGCGACCGGAGCGACTGACCCTGGCCTATGTGGGACCGGTCGATCCTGAGATGCTTGGCGCCTGGCTGGCTAGCCAGAGCTCATCTCCCGAAACAACGCCCGTTTCAAGCCCGGTGGCAGGCGCAGGTGACGCTCTACCCAACGGCGCTGGCAGACCAAACGCAGCCTGAGCCAGGCCAGTTGCGCCTGCCCGGCCTCCGTTGGGGTCAAGGGATGCGGGCTGAACCGATCACGGGTGTAGAGACCGGCCAGCATCTCGACCTCGGTGGCAATATCGGGAACCACCCGCCCCAAGGCGAAAGCCAATTCAAAAGCCGTCTGGCTGGGCGAGAGGGCCAGACCGAAGCGCTGCGCCCAACGTAACACCTGCTGCCAGAGCCGGAGCATCAGGCCCTGGGGCACCTCGGTCACGATGGGCGCCTGGGTCGGCAGGGGCTGACGAAGCTGGCGCAGACCCAGGCCGAGGAGGATCAGGATACCGGCCAGGGAGCCGCCGAGGAGAACGGCGCCGAGCACACGCCGCCAGGGAAACGCCGACACGATGAAGGCCAGCTCTGGCATCTCGCCGCCGGCGCCTTCTTGCGTCAAAGGAATACGGCCGGGTTCCAGCAGGGTGTCATCGTCCGAAGCGGGGGGTATGGCCGGTGCGCGGGCCACGCCTTCCGGTTCGCCGCTGGGCCGGGTCAGCAACGGTTCCGAGGCCGTCGGCTCGAATTCGATCCAGCCGTAACCGGGGAAATAGACCTCAACCCAGGTGTGGGCATCCCGTTCGCGCAGGCGATAGGCACCCGTCTGCGGGATCAGTTCGCCCGTGGCATAGCCCGTCCCCAGCCGCGCGGGGATGCCCAGATGCCGCAACATGACGGCCATGGCGCTGGCATAGTAGTTGCAATAGCCCTGCTTTTCCTCAAAGAGGAAATAATCCACAGCATCCTGGCCCGGTCTTGGGCCGGGGATCTGGTCGTTATAGGTGTAGGTGCGCAGATAAAGCTCGATTTGACGGGCAATGTCGTAGGGATTATCCAGACCGCTTGCCAGAGACTCGGCCAATTCGAACACGCGCGCCGGAATGCCGGCGGGCAATTGCAGATAGCGCTCGCGGATGAAATCGGGATAAGCGGTGCCGGCGGCCCGCAGTTGTTCGATGGTCACATTGGGCACGGCGCTGACGATGACATAACTCTCCCCGGGAGCCAGGGATTCGCGCGCAACGACCATGGCCAACTCCACCGGCGTTGCCGAACCTGCGCCCTGGGGGATGACCCGGGCATCGGCCGGAAGACCGGCGCGTATGGGCATCGGCGCCGCCAACAACAGGTTGCCACCCCGATAGGTCGTCACCGTCTGGGTCATCACGACACGACCGGCCCATTCCACCAGGGCCAGATCCTGACTCAGGCGGGCGCCGGGCGCATCTTGCAGGATCCAACCCGAGGACAGATAGGTGTCGAGGACGACGGCGCGGTAATAGCGATTGACCGGGATTTTGATATCGGCCACGGGTTCATCGCTGACCACACGCGGCCCGGTCAAGGCCAGACTGGTGCCAAAGGTGGAGGTCCCGCGGGCCCGACCGTAGTTGATCGTGCTGAAAAGCCGGGTCCATTCCTGTTGAAACTGCTGCCAGGGACGCTCCAGAGGCTCTAACCAGGTGCTCAAACGGCCCGCGCGCGAACTGGAAGGCAACACCCAGGCGACCAGAATGACAAACAGCGCGAACAACAAGCCATCGCGCATGAAATCAAAGCCGAGATCGAGGGGAAAATAGACCCGCGCCTGCCGCCATTCCTGTTCCCGTTCGGCCAGGGTGGCCCGCACCACCAACAAAATGGCACAGATGGCATACACGACAAAGAAGGTGCCGAGATGAGGTGGCGCATAGTACAGGTTGACCAGCATGGCCATGCCTGTGGGCAAGACGGTAAGCCAGCGACGACCATCGCGCAGATAAGCCCAACTCGCGCTGTAGGCCAAGACCCAGATCAGGATGGCCAGCACGAACACGAACATCAGGTTATCCACCGTGGGCCGACCTGCTACGGCATTGCTCAGCCAGATCCACGCCCGCTGGGTGATGTGATAAACCCGCTCCTGGCCCTCCAATCCCTCCGGCGCCAGCCTTGCCATGCTGAAAAGCACCACGGCCGCGCCCACGACCAGGTTGTAGAGCAGGGCAAACCCCCGCCGAAAACCGCTGCAGGCCACAGCCGCCGCCGCCACCGTTGCCAGGAAGGCCACGGCCGGCAACCGTTCCAGGCCCTCGCTCCATCCCGCTGCCTGCAATGACCAGGCCAGGGTCATATTCATGAACAAGAGCAGGCCGATATCCAACCCCACCCGACGTCGTTCCACACTCGGAGCGGTCGTGGGCGGCGCTGTCGTCGCAGGCCAGGACGAAGAGACAGTAGTCATACGCGCAAAAATGGATGCGCTCCTGATCCTAAGCCGAACAGGCTCATAACACGGTAGCCGGGCTTACCGGTCGGCAGCCGGATGCATTCGGACCTGCTCTTGGGCCGGCGCACCACGACGACGCCACCACAGGATGGCCGTGAGCAGCACGAAGACGACATACGCACCGCCCAGACTCCAGGCAAGCCGACGGAGGGGATAACGGATAGCCTCACCGCTCATGGTGAGCGTGTCACCCGGTCGCAGGGTCCATGAGCGCACCAGCGCTGCGCCCGGCTCGGGATAGAGGACGAGGGTGTACCGGGCATCGGTATTGGCGCTCAACTGCCGCCACTGCTCGGCTTCGCGACGCCATAGCTCGGTCAGCAGCGTTTGCAAAGGCTCCGTAGCAGGTCGAAGGGCGGCGTTCTCCAGGGCCAGGGCCTGTTGTTCCCACAGGACAAGGGCTGGACGCAGGTCAACCGTTTCCCGGACCAGAGTGCGGCCGCGCCAGAAACGGTTCTCTTCCTCCCACTGCAGCGCCGATGGTTGCCAGAGCGCGGTCAGAAGGGCCCATTCCGGTTCGGCAGGCAGACTTGCCGCCAGCGCCCGCTGGCGCCGCTCCAGCTCGGAGGCATCGGCAAAGGGCAGCTCGAGGACCAGGGTAGGCGGCTGGGTGCCCGGCGCTTGCACGGTGACGCCCTGTACGGTGCGCAGACGGTCGAAAAGGGTCTGAATCAAAGCCTCGCCCTCGCGACGAGGGACCAGCAACAGGCGCATTTGCCGCAGCCCCGGCCGGGTCGTGACTTCGAGATGGATCGCGCTGAGCCGGACAAAACCACCGGTCGGCGGCGTTACGGCCACCGTCGGCAATTGCTCCTCCACCACGGCACGGGCTGCGGCGGGCCCCTCCTTGTGCAAGACGGCCATAGCCCAATCGCCGACGAGGCGTGCCCGTGTGGCGGCCAGAGCGGCGCTCTGGGCGGGTAGAGCACCGGCAGCCACCAGGCGGTCCAGGCGTTCGAGATAGGCAGCGGCCAAAGCAAATGCGCGGCGCTGACGGGCCTGCTCGATAAAGGCGGTCAGGTCGCGCTCGACGGTGGCAGCAATGAGGGGATCGCGCACCCCGTTTTCCAGGGCCAGAGCCAGCACATCGGTGGCCAGGGCAAGGTAGGTTGGGTCGGGCGGTTCGCTCTGTCCTGCCCGATGGCGGTACAGGTCAGAAAGGGCCGTATAGGCCGCCGGTTCCGTGGGCGCCCGTGTCATGGCCTGTCGATAGGCCGCCACGGCCAGAGGCAGATACCGGGCCAGGAGGGAGGACGGCTCCGGCTCCGTCGCTAGGGTGGCCATGGCCAGCCGGGTGTAGATGTCGCCGAGGGCCTTGTAAGCCGCGGCCGGCGCGGCGGGTGCGGCCGTGGCCTGGCGGGCAGCCCGCAGTTCGGCCCACACGGTGGGCCGCATGGGCACGTAGTCAACGGCGGTATCGGGATCCTGACCGTCGTAGGACCAGGTGATCGCCTCGGCCGAGAGTTGATAGGTCGGCGGAGTCAGCCGCAGCCAGGACTGGGGATTGGGAGGTTCGGCAAAGGCCAGGGTCAGGCGGGCGCTCTCCAGACGGCCCGGCCATAGCCGGGCCGTCAAATCGAGAGGATAGCGGAAACGGACAAACGGCCCTGCGCCCAGGGGCGCCCGATAGGTCAAGACCAGGTTCAGCCGCTCGTCCGCAGTCAGCTTCACCTCGCCTACCCACCATTGGTCACGGCCGGGTCGAATGACGACCTCGCGACCGGTGGCGGTCAGCTCGGCCCGAACGGCCGGGCTGCCTTCGACGGCATAGCCGGGAAAGGCCACGCGCAACGTCGCCGGCCGGGCTTTGTCCGTGTTATGCACCTTGTAAACGCTTTGCACATCCACCCAGGCTTGCTGGCCGTCATCGTTCAAACTCACATCCACCATCAGGGCCAGCAAACGCACCGGCCCCGGTTCCAGGGGCATGAGGGTATAACCGCCGGGATAGGCATCGGCGGCCGTGGCTGTAGTTGCAAGGGGTAGAAGCAAAGCGATCAGGGCGATCAGGAAGAGAGCCATCCCCTGGTAGCCGGATCGGCGGTCGCGCCGTAGGAGAAAGGGGATGAAATGGTGCATACCGAAGCGCTTGAGCTGGCTTTGCATTGTCTCGTCCCTTCTGCTATGCTGAGCCTATTATCGAACCAACGTCCTGCCGGTCAAAGCCTTGTATTGCCGATGGCTCGTCTCAATCTGATCATGACCTGGGATATTCGCCCGGGACGCGAACAAGAGTACTCCGAATTCATCAACGAACGTCTGGCGCCCGGCCTGATGGAAATCGGTCTGGCGCCTGCGGATGTCTTCTACACAACCTATGGTCGCGTGCCGCAGATTATGGCCATTTTGGAGGTCGAAAGCGCAGAGGCGCTACGACGGGCCTTGCGTTCGCGACGCTGGGCCGAGCTTAAGGCCGAGTTGCTACAGTACATCGAAAATTACCGAGAACGAGTCATTCGCGCCGATTCGGGAAATTACTTCTGAAGGGAACCACCAGGCCGGACGAACAGACGGAGGGTGCGCAGCTTCTCTGGACTTGAGACCTCTCAGAACTGTCCGAATGCCTGCATTCCATAGGGCCATTGCGGGCCGACGTTGTGCCCGCTCATACGGAACCGCGCCTGCGGCCGCGCAGGGCGGTAAAAGCGAAGGCGGTTGGCGCGGCGGTTGGTGGGTAGGAACCGGAGGTGGCCGACGATAAGGTCGTAGGATACGGCGGGCATGGAATGTGCTCCGTAGCCGAGAACGGCCGCCGGCGGCCTTATTGTAGCACAGATCGGGTGTGTCCTGGCGAGGAGGAGCGCAACGACACGGTGTGTCATGGCGAGTGTCCCATCCCGCCGCTGGCAGGATGCGCCCTGGCAAGAAACTCAGGGAGTTTCTAAGTAGAAGGAGCAGAGCGACGACGAAGGGCCACGCCGAGGGCCACGGCCCGTGGGGCCTCGCCTCGTGGGGCTCGGCGCCATCTCCTCACCACGCCGGAAGACGCCTTCGCCGCCTCCGGGACCATCCCCTCGCAGGGTTTGGAGATGGCTTCGCTGACGCTCGCCATGACGGCCCGGCGAGGCGATGGCTTCGCCGCGCTCGCCATGACGGCCCGGCGAGGCGATGGCTTCGCCGCGCTCGCCATGACGGCCCG
>Ga0197142_1002748_pt1 | contig 15151 bp, 13 predicted proteins | sample GBS60_MetaG_FD_148614 | JGI IMG/M metagenome (GOLD analysis project Ga0197142, IMG submission 148614) | Sediment microbial communities from Great Boiling Springs, Gerlach, Nevada, United States - GBS 60_MetaG | ecosystem: Environmental > Aquatic > Thermal springs > Hot (42-90C) > Sediment... | reverse complement strand
GGGTATCATCTGCCGCGCCTGCTGCTCGATATACCGCAAATAGGCTTCATCCTCGGGCGGGACGTTCTGGATGCCCGACGACGAATGCGGAAACTCCTGCCATACCATGATGCCCAGCTGGTCGCAAAGATGGTAGAACTCTTCTCGCTCTAGCAATCCCCCGCCCCACACGCGCAACAGGTTGCAGTGCGCGTGCTTCGCCAGCGTTAACAGGCGCTGATAGCGTTCGGGTTGCACGCGACCGTACATCTGCTCGTGGGGTACCCAGTTCCAGCCCTTCACGAACACACGCCGCCCGTTGACCTCCAGCGTATAGGGTAACGCATCGGGGGGCGCACCTTCGTTGGGAATGGCGCGTATGGTGCGGATACCGAAGGTTACCTCGCGTTCATCAGAGGTGTGACCGCCCCGCCCCAATTGCACATACAGCCGGTACAGCGGCTGTTCGCCCATGCCGTTGGGATACCACAGGCGGGGATTGGGTATCTCCAGAGTCGTCACCTGCTCTACGGGCTGAACCTCGCCTGCTGGCACGGCTTCACTCCCCTGAACCACGAGACAACCTTCGGGGTCCTCTACACGCCAGGAGAGAGTCCACTCCCCAGAGGCGGAGGGCAGGCTTCGCAGGCGCGACCGCACCTCGACACGCGCCACTCCCCCTTCCACACGGGGGCGAACCCAAACATCCTCTATCCACGCGCCATCCGTCGCCAGCAGACTCACACTCTGCCAGATGCCGAGAGGAACCAGCCGCGTGCACCAGTCCCAGTCATAGGCAAAGCGCGACTTCCACACCCGCGCGCGGTTCGTCCAGCCGATTTGTCCCTGCACCACATCGACCGGCGGTTTGTGTTCTACCAGCACGGTCAGGCAGTTCGGTTCCCCGACACGCAGGATGTGCGTGACATCGAATTCAAACGGTGTGAACATACCCTCGTGCCTGCCCAGCAGCTGTCCGTTGAGATACACCTCGCAGGCGTAATCCACCCCGTCAAAGCGCAGGCGCACGTGCTTGCCCTGCCAGTCATCGGGCACAGTAAAGTCTTTACGATACACCCAGTCGCGCTCGGAAAGCCATTCACAGGCAAGGCTGTTCAGGTCCCGGTAGGGATGAGGTATCCGCCCCGCGTCCAGCGTGTCGGCAATCACATCACCGGGCACACAGGCGCGTATCCACTCGCCCCAGGGTGGGCAACCTCTCGGAGACCATTCTTCTTTCCATGCCTGTCGCCACCAGAACTCATGGGGCAACAGCGCGGCAAGTAACCAGTCATTGCCATCCAGATGAAACCGCATCCGCATTCCCTCGTCGCTGAAGTTGGGCTCACATACCGTTTCGCGAACCGCCCGGTGCTTACCTGCGTCATGAAAAAGGGGCTATCCCGAAACTTTGACAGCACGAAAGTGCAGTGGTATACTCCTATCCGTGAGGAGGTAGGTGCTGCCGTATGCCTTTATGTGAGCCAGTTCCCGCGGTTTTGCAGGAGAAGGCTGGAAAAGAAAAGATACGTTTGAGCGCATACACCGATATCGGGGCAGACGGAACCTTCGGCATCCGCTGGCTTGTCGTCACAGACGATTGCGTGCAGGTCTATTCTCCCCCGCCTGGCTGGACACCCCCGGTGATGGGCAATGGGCTGAACTTTGCGGCGGAGCCGCCCGATGTGCAATGCGACATCGACCTGCCTCTGAGCTGCATTTCGGATGCCACTACCGAGATGCTGGTGGGTTGCGGCGCGCTTGTGGTGACCCGTGACGGCAAGGTGCTGGAACTGGTGCGTTTCTCGAACGCCCGAGCCGCTATCTTCGCGGAGGTGGCACGGTATCTTTCTGCGGTAGCGAAACAGGAGCCTCCTCCTGAACCTATTGAACAAAAACCCACGCATTGCCCGATGTGTGGATTTCGCCTGCCCGGCGACACACAGGTCTGTCCACGTTGCTCGCGCAAGGGGCGGGTGATATGGCGGCTGCTGGCATTTGCCAAGCCCTACAAATGGCAGATTGTGCTTTCGGGAGTACTGATGCTGGTCGGCACCGCCCTCGAACTGGCTCCCCCGTACCTGACGAAAATACTGGTGGACTCCGTTCTGGTGCCGCGCCAGAATATGCATCTGCTGGTGGCTATTCTGGCGGTTCTGGCTTTGACGCGCTTAGCGGGAGTGGGACTATCGATATGGCGCGGTCGGCTGTCGGCATGGCTGGGGGCAAGGCTGGTGTTCGAGGTCAGGGCGAAGCTGTTCCAGCACCTGCAGTGGCTCTCCCTCTCCTTCTACGACAAGCGCCACACGGGCGCGATTATGTCGCGCATCACGCAGGACACCGGCGCACTGCATGACTTTCTGGTGGATGGCGTCAGCTCCCTTCTGGTGAACGTGTTGTTGCTCATCGGTATCACTGGCATGCTGTTCTGGATGAACTGGCAGCTGGCGGCGCTCATCCTGTTGCCCACACCGCTGGTGGTGCTGGTCACCATGTGGTTCTGGAAGACCGTGCGCCGCGTGTTTCACCAGTTCTGGCACCGATGGTCGCGTCTTTCCGCTACGCTGAACAGCACGCTCTCTGGCATCCGCGTGGTGAAAGCCTTTGCCAAAGAGGGCGAGGAGATCGAACGCTTTCAGCGACGTAACCGCGACCTGATGAGCTCGGGGTTGCAGGCGGAGATGATGTGGGCGACCTTCTTCCCCATGCTCAACCTGCTCACGAACATCGGCTTCTTCCTGGTATGGGCGTTTGGTGGTTATGGAGTCATCAAGGGTGAAGTGCAGCTGGGCACGCTGGTAGCGTTTCTGGGCTATCTGGGCATGTTCTATGGTCCCCTGCAGATTCTGACCCGCGTGAGCCAGTGGTTGACCCGCACCTTCACCGCTGCCGAGCGCGTGTTCGAGATTCTGGACACCGAACCCGACGTGAAAGATGCCGAAGACGCCATCCCCATGCCCGAAGTGCGTGGCGAGGTGGAGTTCCGCAACGTCACCTTCGGCTACGATAAACACAAGCCCGTACTCAAGAATATCAACCTCAAGATAGAGGCGGGCGAGATGGTGGGATTGGTCGGGCACAGCGGCGCGGGCAAATCCACCATGATTAACCTGCTGTTACGCTTTTACGACCCCGACGAAGGGCAGATTCTGATAGACGGGGTGGACGTGCGCAAAATCCGCATGGAAGACCTGCGCAAGCATGTGGGCGTGGTACTGCAAGAGCCGTTCCTGTTCCCCGGCACCATCCGCGATAATATCGCCTACGCGAAACCGGGCGCCACTCCGGAGGAAATCATCGCCGCGGCGAAGGCAGCGAACGCACACGACTTCATCCTGCGCTTCCCCGACGGCTACGATACTCAGGTTGGCGAACGCGGACAGCGGCTATCGGGTGGCGAGAGACAGCGCATCTCCATCGCTCGCGCCATCCTGCACGATCCCCGCATCCTCATCCTGGACGAAGCCACCTCGCAGGTGGATACCGAGACCGAACGTCAGATTCAGGAAGCCATTGCCCGGCTGGTGCAGAACCGCACGACAGTGGCAATCGCCCACCGCCTGTCGACCCTGCGCAACGCGCAGCGGCTGGTGGTGCTGGAGCAGGGACAGATGGTCGAAATCGGCACCCACGACGAGCTCATGGCGAAGGAGGGTGTGTATCACCGGCTCGTGACCCTGCAGAGCGAGATTAACAAAATACGCGCGGTTTAATCTGCGGTCACGAACTATACCCACGCTCCCGACGTTTCTCTTACAGCGATACCGTGCCCGGCTTGATAGACGTCTTGTTCGCCAGAACAGTGGCAACAGCGATGGACAGCATCTTAGACTCCGCCGTATCGGCGCGGCTGGTCAGCACCACCGGGGCTGCTGCTCCTACCAGCAAGCCCGCGACGCGCCTGCCGGTGGAATGCGCAAATATCTTCACCAGCGCGTTGCCCGTCTCGATGTCGGGGCACAACACGATGTCCGCCTTTCCCGCCACCGGACTGTTTAACTTCTTGAGGCGTGCCGCCTCTTCCGAGATGATATTGTCCATCTGTAGCGGACCGTCCACGATGCAGTCCTTAATCTGGTTGCGTTCTGCCATTTTGGACAGAATGGCGGCATCGATGGTGGAAGGTACATCGGGATTGATGGTCTCCACTGCGGTCAACACCGCCACCTTTGGCAGTTCAATGCCCAATCCGCGTGCCACGTATACCGCGTTGCAGATAAGCTGCGCTTTCTGCAAGAGGTCGGGCTTGATGTTCATGGCGGCATCGGTGACTATCAGCAACCGGTCTTCCATTTCCAGAATGAACACGTGGCTGATGAGCCGCCCCGTGCGCAAACCTGCCTCCCGGTCCAGGATGGCTCGCAACAGGTCCGCGGTATGAATCTGCCCTTTCATCAGCACCTGGCACGTTCCCTCGCGTACCATCTGAACCGCTTTGCGAGCTGCCGTGACGTCATCCGGCTCATCGACGACCATATCCGGTTCGAGAGTGTAGCCGATGTCGCCTGCTATCACCTCGATGATGTCGGCATCACCTATCAAAACGGGCTGAGCCAAGCCCGAACACTGCGCGAGATACAGCGCTTCCATGACCGAACGCTCATGGGCACATGCCACCGCCAGGCGGGTGTTCTTCAGCCGTGCCGCATCGCTAAGAACCTCGTCAAAGTTGGTATAACCCATTGGTGCCTCCTCTTTACAGCTTTAGCCACTCTATCTAAAATATACCATAGATGAATTAACTATGCCAGTGAACCCGTGTCTCCCCCCTTTAATGTTTCCGTAAAATGGAGGAGCGTTTGGAGGCGCGACGGCGGGCGGGGGCGCGTCGCCGCGCAGGACGACGCGACCGGGGCGGTTCGGGCAGGGGATACTTGACCCGAACCCAAATAATCAACGCCGCGCAGGCAGCAATGAACGCCAACGCCCACCACGTCGCCGCGGTCACAGCGCCACCGCCTCCTTCGCCCCTTTCCGACACGCCTCAATGCGCCGCGAGACCTCTTCGTCGCTCCAGTCGGGATGCAGGGAAATGAACACCGTTCGGCTGAGAACATCCAGCGTACGTGGGCACATGTCGGGCGTGTAGTCGGTGCGCAGTCCCTGATTGCGCGGGTGGTACAACGGGTTCATATCAGGATGGTGCATGATGCGCTTTTGTAACAGAGGCTCCCAGTTGGAGTAGACATGTTTGCCGCTGTCGATAGGCAGCCAGCCGCCTGTCTCGCCTGCAAACGCGCGCGCCTGCGCCTCGGAGTCAAACTGGAAAGCCACCACCACCCCGCAGTCTCCTTCGGGGTCGTTATTGGGTGCGATGCGTAAGCCTGGAGTGTCCGCCAGCTCCTGCTCGAACCGTTTGCGGATGCGGCGAAGGTCGCTCAGGATACCGTCCAGGCGGCGCAGCTGTACCCGCAAAATCGCTCCCATCACCTCATCTGCCCGCAGTTGCAGCCCGACAAAGATAGGAATGGTCAACTCCTTCGCATAGGGGCGAAATGTCGCGCCACCATCGTGAAAGACTAAGGCGCGCTCATACAGGGTGCGGTCATTGGTGTTCAGCACACCCCCCTCCCCACAAGAGATAATCTTGAAGTAGTTGAAGCTGAACGCTCCAGCGTGTCCCCAGCTACCCAGCCGTTTGCCTGCATAGCTGCCACCAACCGCCTGCGCGCAATCCTCCAGCACCTTCAGCCCATGTTCACGCGCAATGTCTAAGACCGCCTCCAGGTTGCATGGGCGACCTACCATGTGGACAGGGATAATCGCCCGCACATGGGGTCCCAATTTGCGCTGCACATCTTCAGGGTCGATTGTCAGCGTCTCATCCACCTCGGCGATGACGGGTATGGCTCCCACTGCCAGCACCGCCGTTGCGCTTGCCATCCACGTGTAAGCGGGCACAATTACCTCATCGCCTGGACCGATTCCCATGCCCACCAGCCCGCATATCAGCGCAGCGGTTCCGCCTCCTGCCATGCACAGGGCGTACTCCGTGCCGATGGTGCGCGCCCACTCGCGCTCGAACTGGTCGACTTCATGCAGATGCCCTTCCACACCCTCACCCACGCGGAACAGATGCCCGCTTAACAGCACCTTGCGTACTTCCTCTACTTCCTCTTCGCCGATGCGATACATGGTTTCGCCTCCTCATACACTCAGGATATCGGGTCCCGTCCCCCGTACCGCCTGTTCCAGATGCCCGTCTGCCGCCAGTTCGCCCAGTGTGGCGAAATCGCCCAGCCCGTTGGTGCGCACGTGTTCCATCACCGCATCCATCAGCCGCAAGGCGTAGTCGAGGTTATCGCCCACTCCGTGCGTGTGCGTCAACAGCACCGCCACGTTGCTCTCCTGCGCGATACGGCTGACGTCCTCCTTCGCCAGCGCGACAAACTCCTGTTCGCGCTGCCATGCGCCGCGCCACGTGTACTCGTTCAGGATGGGCACCTCCACCACACCGCTATACCAGCGAAACGGAGTGTGGGGGATGTCATTCACCCATCTCTGCGCGATAACTCCACTGCGATGCGGCAGATGCTCATACCCAGTGCCGCTGATATACATGCAGGAGTGGTAATGAATTCCCACCTGTTGCAATGCTTCGAACATGGGTTTGGAGATGGCTCCGCAGGGCGCGCGAAAGACGGTCGGTTCCACACCCAGCCTTTCCCGAAAAATCGCCAGCCCCTCCTCAACGCGTGCGCGCAGGTTGGACAGGGTGTAGCGCGGCATCAGCTCCCCGCGCCGACGCTCAAACTCCTCGATGAAAGCAGGCATGATGTCCGTTGCTGGCCAGTTCGGGGGACCGAATTCAAAGCAATCTTCATGGGTGAGACCGTGCAGCTGCAGGTCATGTCCCGCCTCGTGCGCTTCACGCAGGGCGTTTACCCATTCTTCGCTCATGGGCTGTCCACTCGGTTTGGGTACCACAAACAGGGTCATGCGCACTCCGCGCGACTGCAAAAAGGCGCATACACGGCGCATGGCTTCCACCATATCGCTGCCGCCTGCGCCGACATCGTCCATTGTCCACACGTACCATGTTGCCACCACAACGCCTCCTGAAGATTCTCAGGACACACTTCTCCCCAAAGCGTAGAGGCTCCTGCACATCTGATTTCAGTGCCGCACAGCCACAGACGGACACTGTTATCGGCAATGAACTCTTTCGTCCTTCCAACGTCTATGAAGACGGAGACCAAAGGATAAGGGGGTGATGACAGGCGATGAGCAAGATGACAGTCCTCTCATTGACGCTGATTAGCGTTCTGGCGATGTGGTCTATCCAGCCCGCGGTGGCACAGGTTACCGGTAAAGGCGCCGGACCGGATGTGCTGGCGCAGCGACGTCTGCACCGCTGGAACGCCATGGCGAAGTGGCTGCAGCTGACCGACGAGCAAAAAGCGAGAATAAAAAGCATTTTGGACAACGCCCGCGAGCAGGCGCGGAAAATTCGCGACGATGCCTCGCTCACGCGCGAGCAGAAGCGCAAGCAGTTGCTGGAGCTGCGCAAAAACACCCGTCAGGAAATCGGCTCGGTACTGACGCTTGAACAGCGCGAGAAGCTGCGCAAGCTGTGGGCGTGGCGGTGGCACCGCTGGCAGATGTGGCGGGCGTATGGGTGGGGGAAGATGTATTGAGGGCGACCACGCTCCATAACGGGGTAAAACAGAAGGGGCTCGCAAATGCAAGCCCCTTCTGCCATGTCAGTTAAGACACACCCTTACAGCCTGTTCTGCAGGGCAAAGCGGAACTGATAGAGCTTGACCGTTGTTCCGGCTGCGCCACTTCCAGAACCGCCAGTACGCTTGACCGTGCCTGCATGACCGTCGGCAAACGTGACAATAGCGGTCTGGTTGTGGCGGAAGCGGAGATTACCCACCAATCCGACGGCTGTCCACGGACTGATTTCAGGCGTCTCCTGCTCCGCGTCGAGATTCGTGCCATCCGGAAGTCGCCACAGCAACACGGAGTTGGGATTTACCCTATCGTTGTCCCAATAGTCAGCAGGAGGGATCTGTCCGGTAGCAGGGTCTTGCCAGACATCGGGCGTCCACCAGTTCCAGAAAGTGGACGAGCAGCCATAATCCCACGCCCGCACTTGGTTTGTATCTCCTTGCAGGATGGTTTCCGCGATGCGAGGGATAGCCGCCTGGGTTACGTAGCTCAGCACGTCGTTGTAAGCGTATGCCCACCCAGACGGGTTCTTGGCAGACGGGCATCCGCGCAAGCCACGCCCCGACCACAGGTCGGTATCCTTGCAATACGGATACAGCAATTTCATGTAGAACCCCGTGGTCTCTAATGTGTCGCCCGGATACCAGCCAGGTGGGTAAGCCTCGTCGTAGTCTTGAATATACATCAAGGTGGCGAGGCCAATTTGCTTGCAGTTGGACAGACACCGGGTCTGTCGAGCCTTCTCACGTGCCTGCGAGAAGACGGGGAACAGGATGGCTGCCAAAATGGCGATAATCGCTATCACCACCAGCAGCTCGATGAGCGTAAACGCTTTACGGTTCATGTAAGCACCCTCCTTTTATAGTGTAATGATGATGGTTCAGTGCGCCGTAAACTTGTCCTACAGCGCCTTTTACCCTCTCTGTAACTCCTACCCGATGTGTCTTAATCGTTTAAGAGTTACACTCTCATTGTAACCCTCTTTCTCGCTTTTGTCAAGGGGATCGGAGCAATTTTTTTGCCGGCAGCATGAAATCTCCTAATCCGACGGGCAGGTAAGCACACAGGGCAGGAACTTCTCCGGCTGCTAAGTATTATAGATACGTCTCCAACGTGCTGAAGGAGGAGGACGCAGCATGAAACCCGCGGTTGGAATCTGTCCGATTATCGCCTTGCTGTGCGCGACCAGTGCACAGTCCCAACTGACTCTGGCAACCGGCGGAAAAGCCCGCCTGCCCGTGTTGATACAGTACGGCGCGACGCAGACGGAACGCTACGCGGCAGAGGAGCTTGCCAGCCATCTGCAACAGATAACCGGCGCGCGCTTCGAAGTGCGCGAGATACACCCGGGCGAAGTGCCCCAAAGCGGTATCATCGTGGGACCGGGGCATCTGGCGGAAGCGGTGTTCCCTGAGGTCAGGCTCAGCGAGTTTGGCAGCGAGCAGGTCACCATCCGCACCAAAGGCAACTACCTGCTGCTGGCGGGTGGACGCCCACGCGGCACGCTGTACGCTGTCTACCGCTTCCTGAGCAGAGTGTGCGGCGTGCGCTGGTGGGCGCCGTGGGCGACGCACATCCCGAAGAAAAGCACCCTGCGCGTGCCTGCCCTCTCCATCGAGGAGAAGCCCGCCTTCGAATACCGGGAACCGTTCTGGTACCCCGCCTTTGACGGCGACTGGGCCGCACGAAACTATTACAACGGACACGCCGCCCGCCTCACCGAGAAGCACGGTGGCAAAATCATCTACAAGGGCTTTGTGCACACCTTCTACCCACTGGTACCGCCGGAGCAGTACTTTGAAAAGCATCCTGAATGGTACAGCCTGATTAACGGCACACGGACCCATCAGAACGCCCAGCTGTGCTGCACCAACCCCGAACTGCGCGAGTTTCTGGTGGAGCGCGTGCGCCAGTGGCTGAAAGAGTCGCCCGAAGCCACCATCATCTCTATCTCGCAAAACGACTGGTACGGCGCGTGCCAGTGCGACAACTGCAGAGCCATCGACGAGCGCGAGGGAACGCAAGCTGGTTCGGTGCTGGACATGGTGAACTACATCGCCGAGCGGCTGGAGAAGGAGTTTCCGCACGTGGCCTTTGACACGCTGGCATACCAATATACCCGCAAGCCAACCAAAACCCTCAAGCCACGCCACAACGTGATTGTGCGCCTGTGTTCCATCGAGTGCAACTTCGCGCAGCCGCTGGAACACCCCAGCAATCAGGCGTTTGCCGACGACATCCGCGGATGGTCCAAAATGAGCCAGCGGCTGTATGTTTGGGACTATACCACCGACTTCGCCCACTACGTGCAGCCCCATCCCAACTACTTCGTGCTGGGGCCGAATGTACGCTTCTTCCACCAGCATGGCGTGCGCGGGCTGTTCGAGCAGGGCGCGTATCAGTCGCACGGGGCGGAGTTCGCAGAGCTGCGCGCGTGGGTGCTGGCGCAACTGATGTGGGACCCCTATCAGGATGACCGCAAGCTAATCGAGGAGTTCCTGAAAGGCTACTATGGCAAGGCGGCACCCCATATCCTGCGCTACATGCAGCTGATGAGCGATGCGGCGAAAGACTTCTACCTGAGCTGCTTCACCCGCTCCAACGCCCCGTTCTTCAACTTCAAAACCCTGAGCGAAGCGGAGAAGCTCTGGCAGAAGGCGGAGCAGGCGGTGAAGGACAACCCTGAGATTCTCTGGCGGGTGAAACAGGCACACCAGCCGGTGCGCTATGCCTTCCTGAACAACTGGATACGCCTGCGCCGCGAGTGCCTGATGCTGGGAGCCGAGTGGCCCCTGCCCCTCTCGCGCAAGGCGGTGGCGGACGAGTGGCTGGCAGTGGTCACCGGACCGGGACCCAAAGGCTGGTCGCCCATGACGCACGTCAACGAGAGCGGTCTGACGCCGCAGAAGTTCGTGGAGCAGTTCGCGGTGGACGAGCCAGACCCCGTGATCCCGGAAAGCGTCCGCAAGACGGGGATTGTTCCGCCCCCAGCTGACCTCTCGGAAGTAGACCCGAGCCGCTGTGTGGACGCTCAGGAAGATGTCGCGAACATCACCAACGAAGGCACCTGGGGCACCTATGCTGGCGACCCGCTGGCATCGGACGGGCTGGCGGTGAAGATGCCAGGCAATCACCATGAATGGGCATACCAAGTGCGCGTATCCGACCTGCCAGAACGCGCGCGGAAGGGGAAATGGAAGGTGTACGTGGTGCTGCGCGTGGACAGAAAACCTGGTGTGGACCCGCAGAAAGATGCCTTCTGGGCGGGAGTGTGGGATACCGGGAAGTGGACATCCGCTGGCGAAATCCGCGGCAAAATCGCCGATACCGACGAGAGGGCATATCGCTCCTTCCTCATCGGCACTGTGGAGCTGAACCCCAACATGTACATCTGGGTGGCTCCCCCTGCCGCCGGCATTGACGGTCCAGTGCATGTGAGCGCAGAACAGGCGAACGTCAAAGCGTTATGGGTGGACCGGGTGTACTTGGTGCCCGCAGATTGACGGTCAGGAGTCACGCAGTTGGAAGCCTAATCAGGAATTGGCGACACAAGGCGACACAGAAGGTAGCACCCTACTCCGTAGGGTGGATGACCTGTGCTGGAAAGCCCGCCGCATCCAGCCGGTGCAGGATGGTATCTAGCGTCACCCGGTTCCCCTCAAACTGCACTTCCACCGTTTTGGTGGCGATGTCCACACTCACCTGTTGTACTCCGTCCACCTTCATGAGGGCGTTCATGATGGCGTTGACGCAGCTTTTGCAAGCGATGTCGGGCGCATTCAGGCGTACGTGCATGTTCCTTTCTCCTGCCAGAAAAGGTTTCACCGACAGTGTCTCACGTTACCCCATTATACCGTGACGTGGCAGAGAAATTCGCCCCCTGTCTCTTGACTCCAAAGGCCTCCTCATGTAAGATGAACCTGCTGAAACTAGTTGACCGGGAGACAGCCATGCAACACACATCGGAACAGATGCCGTTACCGACGTACGAATGTTTTCGTACCATTGACCGCATTCGCGTGGACGGTGCTCTGGATGAGCACACTTGGAAACACGCACCTGCCATGCGGTTGACGGTGTGGAGAGACGGCTCGGCACCAGAACGCGAAACGCGCGTGAAGATGGCATGGGATACGAAGAACCTGTACCTCGCTTACTGGGTAGAGGATGACAGCTTCCGCAGCAAGATGCGCAAGCGGGATGACCCACTGTGGCTGGAAGAGGTGGTGGAGTTTTTTGCGGATGGCGGTCAGGACCTGCGGGACTATTGTGAATTTGAGTGGAACGCGCTGGGGGCGTGTGTAGACCTCGTGGCGGTGTGGCTGGATGAGGGCAAGTTCCACATGTTCATCGAGTGGGATGCCAAAGGCATGAAGTGGGCGGTGAAAACAGGCAAAACGGTTATCGACGGCATCGAGGTGCCTGGCTGGCAGTGTGAGGTATCGATCCCCTTCACCGTCTTCCGCGATGCCCCCAGATTACCGCCTGCCGATGGAGATACCTGGCGCGTGAACCTCTACCGCATCGAGATGAGCGGCAAGGAGACAGAATACACCTGCTGGTCACCGGTGCTGGGGGAAAACGTCTCGTTTCATCGCCCGCATCGGTTCGGGTATCTGGTGTTCAGAGACAAGCCAGTCCCCCTCCCTTCCCGCGAGTAGGTTCCACTCTCGGGTGGTAGCGGCGACCTGCGCGGGGCGTGTCTAATGCCGGATGGTGACCTCATTGACCACCTGGCGGATGCCGGGCTTCTGGCGGAAGATGCGGCAAAGGGTCTCTACCTCCTGCTCCGGGTCCGCATCATAGCCGCGCAGCTTGCGCACGATGCCGCGCAGATACACCACGCCATGCACCACGTGAATATCCAGCAACGAATAATCAATAGGGCGCTTGGCGACCTCGTGCATCAGCTCCCGACGCATGGCGATGTCTTCCAGAGGCATTTCCCTCACCTCCTTTCCCCTGAGGGTGGGAAGACGTGCTCACATCATGGTGAGCGTTATCAACGATAATTGCTCATCTATTTAGTTTGACGGAAGAGTCGGGGCAAAAGTTTCACCCTGTGCTGGCAGGAGACTACTTTCCCTTTGGTATCTTATTCGAACAGCCCCCGTGAGTCTTGACTCGCCTCCATGACATCAGTATAATTAGGATTGATAAATATTTCTCAAACTGGAAACTCGCATCAAGGAGCGGTTTTGGTGAAGTCCATACTGGTAGCGACGCCGAACGCTTTGACAACCTCTTTACCGTCGGCGATCTTTGCCCGCCTTTCCAGCTACTGGCAGTTGAGCAAGCCCCGATTGGCTGTGCTGGTGTGGTTGTCCGCGCTGGCGTCGATGTGGCTTCCTCAAGCGGTTTTCCCGTTTTCGGTGTTTGTGGCTTTCGCGGCAGGGGTGTGGCTGGTGATAGCCTCGGCGAACGGATGGAATCAGGTGCTGGAGTGGCGCTACGATGCTCGAATGCGCCGCACGTCTACCCGCCCCATTCCGAGCGGGAAGATATCCCCTAAAGAGGCAGCCACTGTCAGCACGGTGTGGGGCGCGGTGGGCATCGTTATGCTGTGGTTGGCAGTGAATCCACTGACCGCCTTGCTGGGGGCGTTTGCCCTGCTGCTGTACGTCACCGTCTATACCCCCATGAAGCGGGTCAGCCAGTGGTGTACGGTGGTGGGAGCGGTAGCGGGCGCGATACCACCTGCAGCTGGCTGGACTGCCGTAGAGGGTTTTCTGGGCTGGCAGGCGGTTCTACTGTTTACCGTGCAGTTCCTGTGGCAATTCCCGCACTTCTGGGCAATCGCATGGAAGTACCGACAGGAGTACCGTGAGGCAGGCTTCTATATGGTACCCTTCCACGATGACGAGGGTTTTGTGGTGGGCAAGATGATGTGGATACTCTCTCTGGTACTGCTGGCGGTCAGCATCATCCCCTTCCTGACAGGATGGCGTTCGGGCTTTTACGCTGCTGGCGCGTTGCTGCTGGGGTTGTGGCTTGCCCGTTCCGCGTACTCCTTCATGCGCCAGCCAGATGGCAAACGGGCGATGAGAGTGATGTTCACGTCACTGGGGTATCTGCCCCTGTGGTTCTTGCTGTTGATCCTGGCTTACTGAGGAGGGACCAGAGGTGATTGCTACTCGCTGGGCTATCCGCGTTGCCAGTTGGGGAGTGCTGGTCACGTCTATCTTGCTGTTGGCGGTGGCTTATGTGCACTCAAAACGCCAGAACACGGCATCCAGCACCCTGCCTGAGTTCGGACAGGTACCCGCCTTCTCGCTGACTGCGCATACAGGTCAGCCCATCCGATTGGAAGACCTGTATGGCAAAGTGTGGGTAACCAACTTCTTTTTCACCACCTGCCGAAGCATCTGCCCTGTCATGCAGGAGAACATGGTGGAGGTGCAGAAAGCTTTCGCGGGCAGTCCCCATGTTCGTCTGGTATCGTTCACCGTGGATCCCGAGCATGACACCCCGGAGGTGCTTCGCGCTTACGCGCAACGGAAGGGAGCTGTGCCCGGTCAGTGGATGTTCGTGACAGGCGAAAAGAAAGCCATCTATCGGCTGGCACGTCAGGGATTCAAGCTGGCGGCGGACGACGTGCCCGAAGAGATTCAGGGCACACGGCACGACTTCGTGCATAGCGAGAAGCTGGTGCTGGTAGACACCAGTGGGCGCATTCGGGGCTACTACAGCGGTCTGGATATGGAACAGGTTCAACGGTTGATAGAAGATACACGCCGTTTACTGCGCGAAGAGGGCCTGCAGTGATCGAATGGCTTCCCACCGTGAACGCCGTGCTCAATTTCACCAGCTTCCTGTGCCTGGTCGCAGGCAGGGTATACATCGGACGGGGTGAGGTCGCCAAACACCGCGCGAGTATGATAGCCGCGCTGGTGGCGTCCGTATTCTTTCTGGTAACCTACCTGGTGTACCACGCATACGTCGGTGCAACGCGTTTCGCGGCGCCATCTGCCCTGCGGGCGCTCTATCTCGTGATATTGACCACTCACACCGTTCTGGCAGCGGTGATTGTGCCGCTGGTGCTGGTGACCTTCTGGCGCGCGTTAAAGACACAATTTGACAGGCACAGGCGCATCGCGCGGTGGACCTTGCCACTGTGGATGTACGTCTCGGCGACCGGGGTCATCATCTATCTGATACTGTACGTGTTATTCCCAGAGTACGCCCAACGGGGATGAGTTGGCGTATCGTGAAATTGGGCGCAATTTTTTGGCGCGTCGGAAGGCTGCAACTCTTGAAAAAGGGGTTGTACGTCAAGTATAATTAGGGACGATAACTTCCAGGTGGACAAAGTATCTCTAAAAAGTTAGGCAGACCAAACGATACAGAGGCATTACTCGCATTTTAGGTCGTGATAAAAAGCACAAACCAGGACGGAGGCTAGAATGCCACAGGTCTTTCACCGTAGCAGCAACACACTGGCACGCTTGAGTATCGTGACTGGCGCAGCGTTACTGGTTTCTTCGGTGCTGATTGGGTC
>Ga0197142_1002747_pt1 | contig 15153 bp, 16 predicted proteins | sample GBS60_MetaG_FD_148614 | JGI IMG/M metagenome (GOLD analysis project Ga0197142, IMG submission 148614) | Sediment microbial communities from Great Boiling Springs, Gerlach, Nevada, United States - GBS 60_MetaG | ecosystem: Environmental > Aquatic > Thermal springs > Hot (42-90C) > Sediment... | reverse complement strand
GCGCGACGGCAGCGCGCTGCAACTCGCGCAGAATCGCGCTGCGCCCTGCGCCCTGCTCGCCCAGAATCAGCAGCGCACGCCCGCCCCGACGCGCCTCCGTCAGCCACTCCGACAGCGGCGCGCCCGCCTCACACACCGACAGAACCTTCCGCACGGTAGACATAGGCTTCCCTATCGTCAGGAACGGCGATCCTATCAATACGATCGCCGATCCTGACAAAAACATCGCCATCGGTATCGATAGGATCGGCGATGCTATCGGTAGAATCGGCGATGCTATGGATAGGGTTCGTCCTCTGCTCGCTCGGTGGAGATACTATACCGAAAATTTCTCCGATTCCTTCTCTGCGTGCAGGTGCTGTGACGAGGGCGGAACCGCACTAATTGAGGGCAAGCCGAACAACGGTGTAGAGCATCACGCCCATGAAGATGAGGCGTAGGGCAAGCGTTGGCATGCGCTGTGCCAGCTTGACCCCAATTTGTGCGCCGATTACAATTCCCAGCGCAGCAGGAACCACATGGTCTACTGGCAGCTTGCCCTGCACCAGGTACAGTAGGGCGCTTGCCGATGCTGTCGCGCCAATCAGGAAGGTACTTGTGCCTATCGCGCAGCGCAGGGGCGTTTGGAGGATTGTGTGCATCAGAGGCACTTGGATCAGCCCGCCCCCAACACCCAGCAACGCGGAGATTGCACCTGCCAGTGCGCAGAGGCTGACGGCAATTCCGCGTTGGCGAGCGTTCCATTGCGTGCAGCAGTCGGCGCGTGTCGCCTGCGCTGCAGGGGGGCGACGCATCGCCCAGAGTATCTGCCCCAGCACATACAGTACGAGCGTGATAAACAGCCAACGCACAGCTGCGTCGGGAATGTAACCAATTAGCAGTCCGCCTGCAATCGCGCCACATAGCGTTGGGATAAGTAGTCGCACACCCAGCCGCCAATCCACTAAGCCTGCTTGCAAATAGGTCGGCGTGCCTGCACAGGAGGTCGCTGCCACCGCCACCAGACTGGCTGCCACCGCCTGCTTAATCGGCACGCCCATCAGCACGGTTAGCGCAGGCACTAAAATGATCCCTCCACCCAGTCCCAACATCGCGCCGAACGCGCCCGCCCCAACGGCTATCGGAAAAATCCAGAGGCTACTCACGGTCGCATATTGCGTGGCACGCGCTCCTGTGCAGGTGGTAGTGGTGGCAGCGTCTTATGCGGCTCCGTCTGATACCAATACGCCACACTGGAGTAATCGTTCTCCTGCAAATTCGCGTGCCCATGCTCGATGCTGACCCGAATCGACCGAGTGAACAAGATGGGATCCTCAATGTGGAATCGGTACGAGGTACACTGCCTGCGGTCGGGGTGTTTGGGATCCGTTTCGGGGATGGACGCGCCCGCGTACAGGTACGCCTTCGGGTGCATGCCCCATGCGTGGCAGAGGTAGTCTTCGGAGCCTGTGCCGTGCAGCGAGGGCGGCCACGGCTCGCCGTCGATAAAGATCATATCGTCGCCCTCGCCCCACCAAGTGTATTCCTTGACGACCTCCTCGCGGCTTCCCAGCCTGCGAATCACAGGCAGCGGGTCAATATTGTCCACCGAGAGCACGCAGCCCACATAGTGCCCCGCACCCTCAGCGTCCAGAATCAGGTAGTTCTCGGCATCGCCGACATTCGGCGTGTCCAGCAGTTCCCAATAGTTCACGCGCTGTTCGAACAGGTTGCCTTGCGAGCCCCGTGTGGGATACTCTTGCCGATAGTGCGCATGGAAGCGCAGCACATGGTCGGGCAGCGGCGCGTCGTAGGACTCGTAGTCCACGTAGAAGTAGAAGGCGTCGATGTCGGTCGCGCAGTCGTTGACGATTTCGAGGCGCGCACCCGTTGAAAAGGGCATCGGGAAGTAGCAGTTGAGTGCGACTCCGCCGCCGTAGTGGCCCTCGTTCGCCTCGTGCGTCACAGTGGCAAATGGCAGCGACATATACGAACGGGCGATGCCATGCCCCAGCCCAAAGAAGTCGCCCAGTGGCGCAAGTACGCTCGGTTCCTCCTCGTCGTCCCAGTATATCCTGAGGGCGGTCTTGCGCAAGTAGAGTCGGTCGCGGCAGGCAACGGTGAACCAGATGTGTCGGATGCAGCCCGCGCCCTCTATTCGGGCAAGGGTCGCTACCTCCCCTTGCAGAATCGTCAGAAAGTCGCGGTTGCCACCTGTTTTGTCCCAGCTGGAGATGCGCCGCGAGCGACCAGCACGACGGTAGATCAGCTTCGCCAACGGTCCAGTACCATCAATCCCAGAGAGGATGTCCATGCCTTCGTGCCTCCTGCAGGGCGGGTATTCCGCGCCCATATCCGACTTCCTGCTTACGCGGAACCACTGCCTCATCTTCCCTCCGTGTGCGATTGTACCAGCAAGGCTTCACACCTTTGTGGACGCAGTTGCCTGTGCATTCCAGCAGACGGAGAGGTACAATTGCACCAGAACCTACTGATTGGAGGCACGAAGATGACTTTAGCCGAACGATTCGCGCGCTACAGTACGGAACTGCAGTACGAGTCGCTTCCCCAAGAAGCTATTCACGAAGCAAAGCGGCGGATTATCGATTCGATTGCCTGCGCGTTTGGTGCGTGGCGGTCGGAGACAGCGCAGCAGGTGCGGGCGGTCGCAACTCAAGTGAGCAGTACCTACGGGGCGACAGTGTTAGGCACGGTGCACAAAGCCTCGCCTGACTGGGCAGCGTTCGCGAATGGGCTGCTGATACGCTACTTAGACTACAACGACACCTATCTGTCCAAAGAGCCTGCCCATCCCAGCGATAACCTCGCGGCAGTGCTGGCGGTTGCTGAAGCGGAGGGCAGCACGGGCAAACAGACGCTGCTGGCAACCGTGTTGGCATACGAGATTCAGTGCCGCTTATGCGACTCGGCGAGCCTCCGCGCGCGCGGCTGGGACCATGTGAACTATGGACTGTTCTCCGCAGCGGCGGCAGCAAGCCGACTGATGGGGCTGGACGCCACAGCCACGCGCCACGCCATCAGTATCGCAGGCGTGTCAGGACTGGCGATGCGCCAAACGCGCGTTGGCGAAATCTCCGCATGGAAAGGGTGCGCCTTTGCCAACTCCAGCCGACACGCCGTGTTCGCCAGCTGGCTTGCCAAGCACGGACTCACGGGACCCTCGGAAATCTTCGAGGGCAGGATGGGCTTTATGAACCAGGTCTCTGGCGCGTTCACGGTCGGCGCACTCGGCGGTGAAGAGGGGCGCGGATTCATGATTAATGAGACCTATATCAAGTACTATCCTGTCGAGTACCACGCGCAAAGCGCGGTGTGGGCCGCGTTGGCGCTGCGAGAGCAAATCGGCGGAGACATCGGTCAGATTGAGCGTATCGAAATCGACACCTTCGAGGCATGCTACTCAATCATCGGCAGCGAGCCAGAGAAGTGGCGTCCGCAAAGTCGCGAGACCGCCGACCATAGCCTGCCCTACATCGTTGGCGCAACCCTGATGGATGGCAAGGTGGACTTGGATACCTTCGAAGAGGCGCGCTACACTGACCCTGAGTTGCTGGCGTTGGTGAGCCGAATCACCGTGCGCCACGATACGGCGATGGATGCCCGCTACCCAGAAGGGATCCCGAACCGAATCACTCTGCACCTTAAGGACGGGCGCACACTGACCGAAGAAAACACCTTCCCACGCGGGCACGCCCGCAATCCGATGAGCGACGAGGAGGTCGAGGCGAAGTTTTATGTGCTGACTGAGTGGGCACTGCCTCGCGCGCGGCAGGACGCGGTGCTGCAGTTCGTGTGGAATCTGGACACCCAGCCAACGATTGCGCCGCTGATGGAGCAGCTGCGGATCGAGTAGACCCGTGGGGCAGGCGTGCTGCCTGCCTCGCCTAAGCGTTTAGCAGCGCAGCAACGCCAGGCAGGGTTTTGCCCTCTAAAAACTCTAGGGATGCACCGCCTCCTGTGGAGAGGTGGGTGATCTTGTCCGCGAAGCCGAGTTGCTCGGCAGCGGCTGCCGTGTCGCCTCCGCCCAGAATCGAGACCGCGCTCGATTCGGCAAGCGCGTGTAGCACGGCGCGCGTGCCCTGCTCGAAGGGCGGGGTCTCGAACGCGCCCAGCGGCCCGTTCCACACGACCGTGCGTGCAGTTTGCACAATCTCGCTGAACGCGCGTGCCGTTGCCACGCCAATATCCAACCCCATCTGATCGGGTGGAATCTGGTGCACAGGCACGGTCTGCGTGGGCGCATTCGGCTCCAGTGCAGGTGCAACAACCACATCGGTTGGCAGAACGATTGTGTCGCCTGCCTGCTGCAGCATCTGCGCGGCGAACTCCAAACGGTCAGCGTCCAGCAGCGACTTGCCGATTGCGTAGCCCTGCGCCTTGAGGAAGGTGAACGCCATCCCGCCCCCCATCAGCAGTTTGTCTACCTTAGGCAGCAGGTTCTGGATAACACCGATTTTGTCATGCACCTTTGCACCTCCCAAAATCGCGATGAAGGGGCGTTCAGGGTTGGTGAGCGCTTGCCCCAAGTAGCGCAGCTCCTTCTCCATCAGCAATCCTGCAACAGCGGGCAGGTAGTGCGCGACGCCTGCAGTGGAGGCGTGCGCGCGGTGTGCGGAACCGAAGGCATCGTTCACATACACCTCGCCCAACCGTGCCAGCGCACGCGCAAACTCGGCGTCATTCGCCTCCTCCTGCGGATAGAAGCGCACATTCTCCAGCAGCGCGACCGAATTAGGCGGCAGGTTCGCCACACCCGCCTCCACCGCCGCGCCGATGCACTCTTCGAAGAAGTGCACGGGGCGACCAAGCAGCTGCTCCAGCCGCGCAGCCACAGGACGCAGACTGTACTGCGGATCGCGCTGCCCCTTCGGACGCCCAAAGTGCGACATCAAAATCACCGTCGCCCCACGCTCCAACAGGTACTGAATCGTGGGCAGCGATTCGCGCACGCGCCGATCATCGGTAATCTGTCCGTCTCGCATGGGCACATTGAAGTCCACGCGCACCAGCACGCGCTTGCCCTGCACCTCGATATTGCGCACGGTCTTCTTCTGCATCGCTACTTCCCCTTCTGTGCAGCATACATGCCGCGAATGTAGATGATTTGCCCCGCGTGGTACACATCGTGTTCCGCAAGCATCAGAAACAGGTCGCCTGTGGTTATCCGCCCGCCACCCCAGTAGGGGCGTTCCACTTCGAGGTCATCGTCTGTGAGTGGTGCGAGCGCGTCGAGAGTGGTCTCGTAGCCCTCGTGAGCAATTTGGAGCGCAGCCGCAAGGGTGCCGCCCATCGCGCGAAAGCGTACCTCCATCGCCCGCCAATCCACACTCCCCTCGCCAAACGCAGTGGAGATTTGCACCAACTTGTCCGCGCCCAGATGAAAAATTATTTTCAGTATGGTGCCATCCGCCCAGCGGTAGCCCTTATAGCCTGTCGGAGGAATCCAGAGAGCTTCCTCTTCGGTCAGGTCACGCACTGCGGCTTTGAAGCTGTGCCACGCGCTACCTTCATAGCTGCGCGTTAGCAACTCTCGGATAAAGTTCACACGCGCCTTCATCGCCCACTCCGCTTATATTCTACCCTATGGCAACCCTTTGTCCATCTCCGCCCACGCGGGGAAGGTCTGCATTCACCTTTGCCGTGCTGCGACAGATGAGTGTACCCTTTTCAGGGGGGTGGACAAGTATCACAGAGGCGTCCCCCTTCTGCCATCGAGAAGAGGGACGCATCGGAGGGGTGGTGAACGCGCCGTTGTCTACTTGATTTCGACCTTCGCGCCCGCCTCTTCGAGCTTCTTTTTGATCTCCTCTGCCTCTTCCTTGCTCACACCTTCCTTGACCTTCTGGGGCGCGCCTTCGACGAGGTCTTTCGCCTCCTTCAGTCCGAGCTGTGTGAGCTCACGCACGACCTTAATCACTTGCAGCTTGTTGTCGCCTGCAGCTGCCAGCACGACATCGAACGAGGTCTTCTCTTCAGCGGCAGGAGCAGCCTCGGCTGCGCCTGGCATCACGCCAGGCATCGCAGCAACGGCTACAGGCGCCGCTGCAGACACGCCGTACTTCTCCTGCAGCGCCTTGACTAACTCGTTCAGTTCCAGCACAGTCATCTCGTCGATGGCCTGAATCAGTTCCTCTGCAGTTAGTTTCGCCATAGGAATGACCTCCTTAGGTAGTTCTGAGATTATTGGGTTTCCGCCTTCTTATCGGCAACGGCTTGAAGCGTGCGCACGAACTGTCCGATGATTTCGGAGAGCGTGCCTACCAGCCCGGTGAGGGGTGCTTGGAGCGCGCCCAGAAACTGCGCCAGCATCAACTCGCGCGGAGGCAACTTCGCAAGCGCGTCCACCATCTCGGCTGGGTAGACCTGTTGCCCAAGCATCAGTGCCTTCACCTCTGCCTTGCGCGCTTGCTTGATGTAGTCGCTCAGCGCCTTAGCAGCAGCAGCCTCATCGCCCATCACAAAAGCGATAGCGGTCATCCCATTCAGGTGCGGCTCCAGGGTGTCGGGCAGAGTGTCTCCGCAAGCGATGCGGTAGAGCGTGTTTTTGACCACATGCAGTTCCGCACCCGACTGACGCAGCTGCTTGCGTAGGTCAGTGATTTCGCGCACGCTCAGCCCGCGATAGTCCACCAGAATCTGCGCCTTGCACTCGGACAACCACGCTCGAATCTGGTTCACCTGTGCCACCTTTTCGGGGCGTGGGGTGCGCTCCCACCGACGCTCCGCGCTGGCATGCGTCTGCTGCTCGACTGTCGCCATCAGATACACCTCCTCGCCTATGTTCGCGCCTTTAAACCAAAACGCGAGCCATGCCGCAGCAGGCTCGCAACGGTTCCGTGCAATAACAGCTGCTCCGCGAAGCAACGCGCCAAGCGAACTGCTCCCGTGCGCCTCCCTCGGCAGGCGAACCGCGAAGCGGATTATGTCCCGAAAATGGGACGCCTGCTGTCTGCGGTATGGCAAAAGGGAGTATACCCTACTTGGGTTGGGCGCGTCAAGGGGGATAGGTAAATGCGCCAACGGATACCGACACGCTGCCACACGCCCCCGCGCGTCCAACGCATCCGCGGAGATGTTCACTCGCGTCGCTTAGGCATGTCGGGCTTCTCGAAGTAGGCGTGGTTGCGCTCGGTGAACACCTGCGCACGGAACGCCTCCAGTAGCCGCTCCGCTTCCGACACGAAGCGAAATGACCCCGTCACCTCGCCCTGCCAGACATCCTCGATCACCCAGTCGGGCACAGGCATATACACAATCGGCTCAGGCGCGGGGACGCGCACGCTCAGCACGGCAGGTCCGAGGCTGGCGTCTTGGAAAATGAACTCCAGCACAACGGCATCGGGCAGGAAGCGGCTCGTACCGACTTGGGGCTGAGCGCGACGCAGGCACTCCTGCAGCACGGCGGAGTCGTACTCGCCAACAGGAGGCGGGTTGCCTGCCTGCAACGCGGTGAAAATCGCTTGCACCTGCTCACGCACAAACTCACGCAGGGTCATGTGGCTCTCCGATAGCGCAAAAACAGCTCGCTCTCGTTTAGGTAGGCGGAGATTAGCACATAGCGGGGCACACGCGCGCGGGGCAAGCCTGCACCGTCCACCATCGTCGGCAGGTGCGCTCCACCCTTGACGCGTGGCGCAAGCGTCAGAAACACCTCGTCCACTAACCCCGCCTCGAAAAAGTAGTAGTTCAAGTTGCCCCCACCTTCTACCAGCAGGTAGCGCACTTCGTAGTTGATGTGCAGGGTACGCACCACTTCGGGAATGTCCACGCGCGTCTCGCCGACCAGATGCACCGTCGCAACACGCTCCAGGGCAAGTTTCTTGTCGGGGGGCAGGTGCGTAGGAGCGAACACCAACGCACGCCCTGCATCGGACTTGCGGAAAAAGTCGTGGTCTAACGGCAACTCGCCACTGGTGGTCACCACGGCGCGGTAGAGGCGTGGAGGATAGTTCATGTGCTGGTCGGCGCGCAGCGTGCTGCTGCCAATCACCACTGCGTCGGCGCAGGCTTCCAGGCGATGCATCAGCAGGCGGTCTACCGCGCTGCCCAGCCCCGCCGCGCTGCTGCCTGGCTCGCCCAAAATCAGCTTACCATCCAGTGTCGCAACGGTGTTGGTGAAGATGTAGGGTCGGTCAGGCGGTGGGGACGGAAACTCTACCTTCTCGTAGAGTTGCTCAGGATCGCCCGCCCAGCCTGAGTTATCAAACAGGCGTATCATCGCTGGCGCAATTATACCGCGCCGACTCGTGCAGGCATCGGATGAGTAAGGGCACGCGCTGGTGGTGTTGTCCGCATCTGGTCGGCGTGGCTCTGGGTTGGCTGAGGACTTGAATAACGACGGCGTTGTAGACGATACCGACTTGTTGGAGGTGCTACTCCACTGTGGCAGTGAGTGCTGATATCCTAAGTGCAGGTGACGCGTGCTTAGTCTAACACCCGTATGACCTGCACGGTTGCATTCGGCTGCTGGCGCAGGCGGGCGATATGCGCTTGGAAGTCGCCTTCGTTCAGCGGTGGGGTGAGGGCGACCTGCTCGACGCCTGATTCCAGCGGTTCGGCGGGGTGGAACTCCGCGCCCAGCAGGTGGAGCGGCTCGCGCATAGGGCGCAGCGCGTCCTCGTCGGGCGCCGTGAGGCGGACGAAGTAGCGCGTGGTCAGTATCTCGATGGGCGCGGTCTCGCCAGGGCGCAGCGACGGGTCGTCGTGGCGGGGCGGCTTGGGGTAGCGGACGATCTCAATAAGGTCGCCCAGCACCGCGCTGGCGGTCGCCCGCGCACCCGCGCCGAAACCGTGCAGCGACATCTCCTGAAAGCCGTTGCCCTGCAGCCAGATGCCGCTGAACGCCCCGCGCACCACATGCAGCGGACACTCACGCGGAACCAGCGTCGGATGCACCCGCGCACACAGCTTGCCGTCAGGCAGCCGCTCGGAGATGCTCAACAACTTCAGCCCCATATTTAGCCGTCGTGCCCATAGCAAATCGCGTCCGCTGATATGTGTGATCCCCTCGCGGTAGACGCACTCCAGCGGCACATACTGCAGGAATGCCAGCCGCGCGAGGATTGCGGTTTTGTATTGCGCGTCGTAGCCCTCCACATCGCTGGTGGGGTCCGCTTCGGCATAGCCGTGCTCTTGTGCCTTGCACAGGGCGGTCGCGTAGGCGGTCTCGGCGGGTTCGCCTGCGTCGAGGGCGCGCTCCATCTCGCGCAGGATGAAGTTCGTGGTGCTGTTGACGATGGCGACGACGCGCTGAATACGGTTGCCCGCCAGTGCGCCTTGCAGCGCGTTCAGGATGGGCAGGCTGCCTGCGACGCTCGCCTCGTACAGCAGGCGCACGCCCTGCTGCCGCGCCAAGCGCAGCAACTCCTCACCCGAAGCCGCCATCACCCACTTGTTGGCGGTAATCACATGCTTGCCCGCTTGCAGCGCGTCGCGAATCAGCGTGCGGGCAGGCTCCAGCCCGCCCATCAACTCCAGCACGACATGCACTTTGGGGTCGCACACAGCGCGCGGGGGGTCGGTCGTCAACAGGTTCAGCGGGACGGGAACCGCGCGGGGCTTGCGGGGGTCACGCACCAGCACATGGCGCACCTCGAAGCGTTTACCCGTCTGCGCCTGTAGCAGGTCGGCGTTCTCGCGCAACAGGGTCAGCACGCCCCCGCCGACCGTGCCCGCGCCTAATATCGACAGTCGCACAATCTTGCTCATTCGGGCGGCTCCAGCAGCATCAGTACCTCACCCTGCTGCACGAGGGTGGCGTTCTGCGCCACGATGCGCCGCACAATGCCAGTCGTTGGCGAAGGCACTTCGTTGAACACCTTCATCGCTTCAATCAGACCAATTGTTTGCCCTTCGTACACGAGGTCGCCCTCTTCCACATAGGGCGGCTCGCTCGGCGAGGGACCGCGGTAGAACATGCCTGTCATCGGCGCCTCAATCGGCGTCCAGTTCGGCGTCTCGGCGGCGGGCGTCGCGGACGGCTGCACGACGGCGACGGCGGGCGCGCTCGGCGTCTCGGCGCGTTCAATGTGGATGCGCGTCTCGCCGACAGCTATCTCCAGCGCCTGCAGTTGGTAGCGTTCCATCAGCTGCAGGCATCGCTTCACCGTCTCAATCGGCACAGGCACAGCGGGCATTATACCTGACGGAACGACCCTGCCGATAATCGAGAGTATGGCGTTGCCTGCACCTGACCGTGAACCGCGTGAGAAGCCGCCGCTGTGGGTGATTCAAGAGGCGTTCGAAGGCGACGAACCCGCCGAACAGCCGCAGGATGTGTATATCCTGCACATTCTGCGGGCGCTGCCGCCCGACCTTGTGCAGTCGCTCACGCCCGACCAGTACCAGCGGCTCAAGCAGTCGCTCTATGCCTATCACCGTCGCCACATGCTCGATGTGCGCGGGGTAATCCCGTTTTTGTGGACGCGCTTCTACTTCGTGTTTTTGTTTGGCAAGGACACGCGGGCTGCGTCGCGTGCGGTGGATTTCGAGCGCCGTGCGCCTGCGCGGTGGGCGCGTCTGGCGGGCTGGGTCGTGATGCTGGCGATTTTGGGGCTACTGTTGCTGGGCTTTCTGGGTGCAGCGCGATTATGGCGGGGATAGGTCAGCCCAGCGTGGCAATCTGGTACTCGATGCCCCGCTTTTTGCACCAGAGTTCCGCCGCGCTGCGCTTGCGCTGCACATCGTCCGAATCGACGCGGCTGGGGTCTTTCACCTCAATCACCGCGATGCGCCCATCGGTATACTCCACCAGAAAGTCGGGCTTGTAGCGTCGCATGCGCCCCTGACGGTCTACCCAGTGGATGGTCACATCGTGCCGTTTCATCCACTTGGCGACGGTCGGGTCGCGCTCCAGACGCTCCATCATCCGCCGCTCCAAGTCGCTCTCGTAGCGCTCGTAGCTCCACGGGCTTTTGGTCGGGTTCTCGTAAATCCCGCGCTTGCTAATCGCCATACTTGACAATCCCCCCGATCAGCCCTGGAATCGCACGCACGCGCTCTTTGATTTGGGGCAGCATCTTCCAGACATACTCCAGGTCTGGGCGTGCGCTCATGCCCAGCGATTTGCCGTTGAGGAACTTGGCGCGGATATGGTGCAGCAGCGCGCTGTAGACCTTGCCCTTGTTGTCCAGCACGGCGTAGCCCGCTTCGTCGAGCAGCTCTTCGGCGATTTCGAGCAGGCGCGTTTTGATGGCGTCGCGCAGCTCCTCGTCGCTCCAGCGGGGTGTGTACGGCTCGCCCTTCTCGCGGATTTCGGGCGGCGACTGGATGGTGCGCCACGGCTCGCTGCCCAGCTCGCGCCCGACGACGCTCTCGATGTCCACGCGCGTGATTTCGACGGCGACGGGTTCGTACTCAATCGCGTCCAGCAGCGCTTTCCAGTCGCGGCGCGGCTCGGCGGTGCGCACAGTAATCTGCACGGTGAACTCGCCGTCGTCGTGGTAGTCGGGCAGTTCGTCGGGGATGCGGATCACCAAGTGCGGTTTCGCCAGCGTCTGCTTCGGCGGCGGCGGGGGCAGGTCTTCCGTCTCGTCGAACAGGTCATCGATGGAGACATTCTCGCGCTTTTTGGCGTTGAAGATGTCCCACAGCCACTGATGCTCCAGTTTCGGGTGGTCGACGATTGCGCAGATTTGGGGTTCATCGGGGTCGACGCCGTGCGTGCGCACGCGGCGCAGCCCGCGCCCAATCACCTGCTGCCCGTAGACCCGACTGCTGAACTTGCGCAGCAGCAGGATCACGCCCACTTCGGGCACATCCCAGCCCTCGCGCAGCATCAGCACGCTCACGACCGCCTTGTAGGGCTTGCCCGCCTGCAACGCCTTGCCCAGCTCCTGCGCTTTGCGGCGGTCTTCCTCGTCGCTGTCTTCGGTGACCAGCAGCGTTTTGACTTTGAAGTAGTGGTTCAGCGTCTGGGCGGCTTTTTCGGCGTCCGCCTTGCACACCGCCACCACGAACAGGATGGGCTGATAGCGTCCGTTGGCGCGTCGCTCCTGCTCCTCCAGACGCTTGAGGGCGATTGCCATCTGCTGGCGCATCGGCTCATCGTCCGTGACCCACTGGGTAGCGGTCAGCCCCAGACGGTCAACTTCGTCCCAGTCGATCTCTTCCACTTTGCGCCGTTCGCCTGTGCGGGCGTCCGTGTAGGTCAGCTCGACGGTCTGGATGCTCGGCTGGTACACCACGGGCGTTTTGACCAGCCCGTCGGCAAGCGCGTCTTGGATGGAATACTCATAGACCAAGTCGCTGTCGGGGGTCTGCCCGTCGGCGCGTTCGGGCGTCGCTGTGAGGTCAATCCGCAGCAGCGTCTTGGGGGCGAGGCGTTGCAGGGTGGCGTCCCATTCGGGCGCGGGCGAGTTGTGCGCCTCGTCGTTGAACAGCACGAAGTCGGGTCCGTTCAGCAGCGCCGACAAGTTGCTCTGCCCGCTCGTGTTGCTGGTGTAGAACTGGTGGATGTTGCCCAGAATGATGTTCGAGCTGAACAGGTTCGCCCAGCCGCCGCCTTTGCCCCCGCCCAGCGTGGTCAGGATAAAATCCTGTGGGTGGCACTCTGCCCAGTCAGGGATGAGGGCGCGGTCGCGGAAGATTTTGCCCCCGACGAAGTCGCTCTCCAGCCGATCGCGCACGATGAGGTTCGGGCACAGCACGACGAACTTCTGGACGCCGTGCGCGATGCGCAGCCAGGCGATAATCGCCGCCATCAGCGCGGTTTTGCCCCCGCCCGTCACGATGTTCAGCAGCAGCCCCTGCTTGCCAATCGCAGATTTGCCCAGCACCTCGTGGCAGTAGACGACGCGCAGGAACGCCTCCCACTGGTGGCGCCACAGCGTGCCCGCGCGCGGCGACAGCTCGTCCTGCGGGTCGGTCAGGTACTCCAAGTAGCGGTAGGTCGCCTCCCGCACGCCGGGATACCCCTCCCGCCGCCACGCCTCAAAGTCCTGCTCATACGGAGTGAAGCGGTTGAACATGTTTTTAGGACGCCTTTCTCTGAGTATATTGGAGGACGCCTTCCTGAATAAGTTTCTCCGCAATCTGTCTAAGCTTTTCTCGAGGGAAGTGGGGCTTTATTTCCTGAGCAATCTCAAGGAGTTTATCGATAGAAATTGACTTTTTCATGCTTTTCATTTCTCTGTCCACCCACACAATTGTTCCAACAGCTTCCATTTCTGAAGCAGAGTAATCTTTGAAATGCTCCACAACCCAGTCGATGGCGTGTTGGTAGCGTTCCAACAGGTTTACTATTTGAGGATCCTGTAGCAAATCATCGGCGAGGTATCCAAGGGTAATCCTATAACCATAGCCGTCTTGAGTGCTGTAATACTCTTCATGCAAAGCGTCCCAGAATGTGGCGACCGATAGGTCATTCAGAACCTGGGCAGAGTAGGGACCGTAGAGGTACAGCCCGAAGTCATATCCCAAAGGCACCTCCTTTACGGTTTGAAGGAGGTAAGCCATCTTCATCAGGGATGTTCGCCCACACTCGCCCATTTGGCGTACAATTTGCGTCAAAACCGCTACACGCTCATCAACATCCAGCCAATCATTCACCATTCGTCACCTCCTGCACTAAGCGCGCTGCCTCGTCTCGCACTTCAGGCGCAACATACAAACGGTACTGCTGTATCCCTTGCATTCCCCCTACGGGGTGAGAATAATAGTGCAGCGGTACTGGAGAAGCCTCGAACAGCCGCCGAATCAGAATCTCCTCCGCTCCTGGATTATACCACGACTTTGGACGCTCAGGCGAGTCCAAGTAAACTTCAGAGGTTATTCTTTGCCGAATTTGGTCGGCAGCTCGCTCAACTCGGCGAATATCCCCTCTGGAAGGGGTCTCCGATGTCGCATATACGAGCCTGTAGTGGTTTCGCTTCAAGATTCGTTCTCCGTGAGAACCTGCCATCCCCCTGTTTATCTTGCCCAGAAGCCACCAGTCATCGTACTGCATGTATTCCTGTGTCTCCTGTGGCGGAGGCAGTCCCCGATAGGGCAAAGCGGACTTTATCGCTTCAGCGATATGGTAATCATAAATGCGCCTTGTTTTGTGGTAGTAAACTTGCGTAAACATGTAGTAGCGCGCCAGAATCAGGCTCTCTGCCGCGTGCCAACCATCCTCAGACACGCCTATTACAGGTCTCGGCTCCTTATCCTCGACTTTCGCAGTAAACGCGCAGAGGCAGTTGATTAATCGGTCAATATCGTACACGCCGTAGCGCACGCCCGCGTGGTACGAGTCGCGTAGCAAGTAGTCCATCCGATCTGCATCCAATTGGCTCGCTAATATTTGACGCCAGAAGATAAGACGCCTGGAGAAGTTTGCCCTTTCATCATACTTCCCCTCGATTATTTGCGCTATGTCGTCGGCGCGTATGTTGTAATTCGCATTGATCGGGTGATCTTCAATCACCTCCCGCAGTTCCTGCCGAATAATCGCAGCGGTATAGTCTTCGTGCTTGTACCGCGTGCCATCTGGCTTGGTAGGCATAATCTCCTCGGCGGCGTGGGACAGCGGCGCGTGTCCCACATCGTGCAACAGCGCTGCCAGCCGCACAATCATCCGATCTCGGCGCAAGCCGTCGTCGTTGTAGCCAAGCTCCGCCTTCAGCACCTCTGCACTACGCGCCACAATCGAGTCGTACATGCGCGTGGCGATATGCATCACCCCAAGCGAATGCTCGAAGCGCGTGTGCATCGCGCCTGGGTACACATAGTCCGTCAGCCCCAGCTGGCGGATGCGCCGCAGACGCTGGAACGCAGGCTGATTGATGATGTCCCGCTCCCATTCGTTGAGTTCGATGAACCCGTGAATGGGGCAGCGAATCTCGTACTTCCGTTCCATCCTAATACGCCTCAATCTCCCCCACCCACATGCCTTCGCCGCCTTTGTCGTCTTGCACCTTGCAGGCAATCGTGAACTTGCCCGCGCGCGGGAACTTGTAGACCACAGGCGCGGACGCTTTCGCCAGCGCATAGCCCTGCGTGCTGCGAAACTGACGCCCATCGTAGTCGAAGTCCCACTGCACATTGAGAATCTTCGCATCGGGATTGACCACCACCGTGTCGCTCACATCGAAGCGATAGGTCAGCGGCGCGACGCGCTCGTAGCCGACCTCCACGCGCGGCGGCTGCACAAAGGTCAGGAAGTTCTCGTAGTCG
>Ga0197142_1002746_pt1 | contig 15160 bp, 13 predicted proteins | sample GBS60_MetaG_FD_148614 | JGI IMG/M metagenome (GOLD analysis project Ga0197142, IMG submission 148614) | Sediment microbial communities from Great Boiling Springs, Gerlach, Nevada, United States - GBS 60_MetaG | ecosystem: Environmental > Aquatic > Thermal springs > Hot (42-90C) > Sediment... | reverse complement strand
CAATCGTGCCGCTGGTCACTGCCCATTCCATCAGGCTGGGGAAATAATCAAAGGTAAGGTGCGGCCCGCTAAAGGCATGCACCAGGGCTTCCAGCTCCGGCACGCTCAAAGCGGGGAAGATGATCAATCCCCGTGCCACCGCATAGCCAACAAGCAAAAGAATGCCCATCCAGCCCGCCCAGTGATTGTGGGTAGCATACTTACGTTGGGCGAGGAATACCAACGGGATCAACGATCCGATCAGGGTTTGTAAAATCCAGAACGCCCACCAGTATTTCCCAAACAAGACGAGACGTACCGCCTGAACGTTCATCGGCACATTGCCATACATGCTTTGCGAATAGTCCGCCCACATGAAGTAAAATTTCACTACCAGCAAGACCACACTGACGAGGCTGAGCACCCACAGTTGTTGCGGTCGATTCGGGTCATCCTCCCGGCCAAAGAAACCGATGGCGGTCAGCATCATGGCGGTACCAGAAGCCAGCGAAAAGACCGGGAACTGCACCGGAAAAAGCCCAACATGCCAGAAGGGACGCGCCGCGTTGACACCCAACAGCGCCCCAACCGCTCCGGAAATGAAGAAGGAGAAGACTAAGCCCACAGCCATCAAGGGCTTGAGGTAGGGGCTGTTGGGCTGGCGGCTGGCTAATAACAGGGCAATCACGCTGATCATCCCAAACAAGGTATAGCCCCATACCATCTGGAAAAGCAAAGAGAAGGGATTGCCTTGTAAATATACTTTCCAAATGCGGAAAAGATGACCGTTGTCCAACCCGATCGAAATCAGGGCTGCGACCAGGCACACCAGCGAGCCCCACAATGCCACCCGACCGGTGCCCTTAAAGAGCTTGATGCCAAAGAGTAAGTCCAGGGTGGCTATCATAAACCCGCCGGCAGCAATGCCGGCAAAGAACAGGTACATTGCAACCCACAGCCCCCAAACCACATAGGAGCCGTAATTGGCGTTTTGGTGCCCGTGAGCAAAGCGATCATAAAAGCCCCACAAACCGAAGAGAAGGGTTAAGCTTCCAACGAGATAAGCCAGTTTCCTGATCATGATTGCCTCCTAGACAAGGTAGTAAACGCGCGGCTCGGTGCCGAGTTCTTCTTTGAGACGCATCACATTGGGTTTGGCGATCAATTCAGCGACCAGCGATTCGGGGTCATTGGCATCGCCAAAAAAGGTTGCCCGCCCGATGCAGGTGGTGGTGCAGGCCGGCAGGATGCCCTCCATGATGCGATGCAGGCAGAAGTGGCATTTGCGCACATTGCCGATTGGTGATTGCTCGTGTTTGCGTTCTCGCCGCTGGCCGTATTCAAAGGCTGTCCCGCTGGTCTCGTATTGTCCGGCCAGGCTGCTGCCCAGGGTCATTGTCAAGCCGTCCACTGTATTGTCGGTATAGTTGCGGCCAAAGTCGAAGGTGCGCGACGCATACGGACAGGCGCTGATGCACGCCCGACAACCAATGCACTGGTCATAATCTACCACGATCACCCCCTCTTCATTCGTGTAGGTAGCGTTGACCGGGCAAACCGGTGTGCAGGGAGCATTTTCACATTGTAGACACGGCTTGGGCAAGAATCGATAAGTCACATGGGGGTATTTGCCGATCTCCTCGGTCAGCACCGGACGATAGACGACGCCAGGGGGCAATTTGTTTTCGGCGACACAGGCGATGGTGCAGGCATGGCAACCGATGCAACGGCGCAAATCGATCACCATTACCCAGCGCCGCTCCGCCGGCCTCTTTTGCAAAGCGCGCTTGAGCTCGCGCTCCATGCGCACCAGTTCGTCTTCTCTGACGAGAACGTCGTCTGCGGCGGCCTCAATAAGGGGAGCGTTTTCCAAAGCTGGCGCAATCACCCCCGCAAACACTTCTGAAGCGACCTTGGATAAGAGGTTTGCTTCCTTTGATTGGCTCATAAGACTTCTCCTTTCAACAAGGCTGTGCTACACAGGGTTGCCCATCAACCCGGCTAAACTATAAACCAGCTAAAAATCCCTGTATAGCAGGAAATGTTTGATACTTTCCCCCCTGCTTGTCAGGGAAAACCTGACAGAGAAGCTATTCAGCCGAGATGATGCCCTTGCTCAAGGCAAAGCGAACCAGCGCAGCACGGCTGGATAGACCCAGTTTTTCCATCCCCCGCGCCCGGTAGGTTTCGATGGTTTTTACGCTCAAACCCAGTTGATCGGCGATCTCCTGAGCGGTATAGCCATAAGCTACCAGGCGCAGCACCTCTTTTTCGCGCTCGCTGAGCAAATCCCATTGTTCAAGGTCGGTGGACTGCGAGGGCGGCAGGATGTCCTCCAGTAAGTTGCGCGTCATGGAGGAATGGACATAGATTTCGCCTTGTATCACCGCTTGAATGGCAGAAAGCAACTCTACATCGGCGGCTTTTTTCAGCACGTAACCGCTGGCGCCGTTTTGCAGGGCTTGCCGTAAGTAATGGACATCATCGTGCATGGTTAAAATCAAGATGCGCGCTTTGGGAGCGCGTTTGCGCAACATGCCAATCGCTTCCAACCCATTCAGCCCAGGCATACTGATGTCCAGCAGAACCAGGTCGGGTTGTAATTCTTCGGCGAGGCGCAGGGTTTCTATCCCGCTTTCAGCTTCACCAACGACTTGCAGGTGCGGCTCCTGAGAGAGCAGCAGGCGCAAACCGGCTCTCAGAACGGCATGGTCATCGGCGAGCAAAATCGTAGTTTTCGGTTTCATCTTCTACAGCCTTGGGAATAGGCAACTGGATGTAGATGCTGGTGCCTCGCCCGACTTCGCTTTCAATGGTTATCGTACCGCCAAGAAGGGCAGCCCGTTCTTGCATGCCGGCTAAGCCCAGATGTGGTTGCGCGCCATCGCCAATGGTGATTTTGGAAATGTCAAAGCCTATGCCGTCGTCTTCGACCACAGCTACAAGCTCGTCGCCGCGCTGCTCGATCAGAACGCTGACATTGCGCGCCTGGGCATGGCGGGCAACGTTGGTGAGCGCTTCCTGAATGATGCGATAGAGGGCGGTTTCAACGACATCGGGCAGGCGCTCTTGGGTCACATGATACATCAGGTCAATGGCTATTCGATGGCGCACCTGCCATTCCTTGACCAGGCGTTCCAGGGCTGCCTGCAATCCCAAATCGTCCAACAGGCGCGGGCGCAATTGCATTGCCAAATCATGGACTTCTTCCAGCGTTTGAATGGCGATTTGGCGCAGTTCGCGGGCTTGTAATTGCGTTTGCAGGTCAGCACAACTGCCTTCCATCACTTTTAGCCCCATAATGAGCGAAGTGAGCGTCTGCGAGGTGCTATCGTGCAGCTCGCGCGCAATGCGTTTGCGTTCGTCTTCCTGGGTGACGATTACTTTTTCCAGCAACTGGCGGCGTAAAACCTCACGCTCGCGGCGGATTTCATCGGCTTTTTCCAATTCACTGACCATTTGATTAAAGGCCGTGGCAAGCAAGCCGATCTCATCGTTTGCCCAGCGCTTCACCCGTTGGGTCAAATTGCCTTTTGCCACCACCTGGGCAGCCTGAGCTAAATCTAAAATCGGTCGGGTGAGAATCCAGGTCAGAAAGGTGGCAGCGGTGACGCCAATAAGCGAAACCAGAGCGGTGGTCAAGAGCAGTTGATTGGTAATGGTTGCCAGAGTTGACCGTAATAAGGCATCCGAAAGGCCAACGCGGGCTACTCCGACCTGCCCTTGCAGGATCGGGACGGCGGTATCCCAAACGTATCCCTGATTGGTCGCCAGAATCAGCGTGCGATGATGATCGGTGGGTTCAATGGGGTTAGCCGTTAACAGGTCTGTCGGGAAGCTCTCCCCGTAAGTCGAGGCGAGCACCTGCCCCTGGGCATCTAGCAGGAAGGCATAGGCGACGTTTTGATTATTGGCTTTGGTCTCTTGCAATAGGCGATGCAGAGCAAAGAGATCGTTGAGCAGGATCAGGTCGGTCGAACGGGCAGCCAGATCGCGGGCAACCGAGACGCTCTGCTCGGCTAATTGGGCGGCCATCGTGCGGGTGAGTGCCTGCCGCACTTGAACGGTAATCCCCAAGCCCAGGAGGAGCACCAGCCCCAGGACAATGCCGAGAATCTTGGAGCGGACACTCACCCCTCCGGCAATATCCCAAAAGCGCCGCAAAAACGCCTGTAAAGCAGGGGGAATTTTCATGCTTGCTTTCTCTAGCGCGTGGCGTTCAGATCGCTAAGCAATTCGCGCACGCTTTGGTAGGCGCTATCTTCGATGGGGACAAAGCGATCGACTCCAATTGCCTGTAAGGCTGCTTGCCCCTGCAGATCTTGATGCAGGGAGAGAAAGAAGTTTTGTAATTCCAGCTTCATTTGCGGGCGCAGGGCGGGGTTGACCACCACCGGTGGGATGCCAAACGGTGGAGAACGATGGATGACCCGCGTCTTCTCACCGATAGCCGCATCGCGAGTGACGAAAAACTCATACACCAGGCTATCCACCGCTGCTCCATCGGCCACTTTATTGGCAACCGCCAGAATTGCCTGATCGTGGCTGTAGGTGAAGAAAATGCGCCCGAAGAAATCTTCCGGTGTACTGCCTTGCTGACGGACCAGGTAGGTAGGATACATGCGCCCGCTCAGCGAGATGGGATCGGTAAAAGCAAATACCTTGCCGCGCAAATCGGCAATGTCGTCTGCCGCGCTATCGCTTGGCACCAGCAAGAGGGAGTAATAAACGGTCTCGCCGTTCACCTGCGGCGCAACTAACAGCTCCATGCCGAACTTTTCATGCCCGGCAATGTAGGCGCTGGTGCACACAAACGCGACATCTACCTGTCCCTGCTCCAGCAGGTCGTTGATTTCCAGATAAGTGCGCCGTTGCACCAGCTCGACCGGGCGATTCAGGCGGCTTTGCAAGGTTTCCAGCAGTTGCGTGTACGATTCTATTGTGCCCTGCGGGGAGATAACTGCTGCCACCGCCACCCGCAAAGGCACAACTGCGCTGTTGACGGGCGTTGGCAAAGGAACTCGCCGATCGAGATTCACATAAGCGGCTGCCGGGAGGGAAAGAGCACTGCTACATGCCGCGAGAAACCAGAAAAGCAGCAAAACCACCATTAAGCTAGTCCACTTTTTCATCACGCTCTCCTTGAATTAATGATACCCGATTTTTAGACGGATTGGATGAAAATTTGACACTTTGGCAGTTGGGGTGACGACTCGTGCAGGGGATGGCAGGCTGGTTTCAGTAAGTTATCTGTTGTCTTTGAAATACTTGACAAAGCAGGTAACCTAGGTTATTATTGAATAGTCAATATTGAATATTCAGATTATACTAATGGATGATCGATTGCTTTTACTTGGTTTACTCAGACAGAGTGAAATGCATGGCTATCAGCTCTATGATTTCATCGAGCGCAATCTCACAGCCTGTACGAATTTAAAAAAGCCTTCAGCTTACTTCTTACTGAACAAAATGGAAGCCGAAGGTCTGGTTAGCGTTGCGGAGACTCGCTCTGGCAATCGTCCCCCTCGCAAAGTATATCGCCTCACTACGCAAGGAGAACGTTTGTTTTGGCAATTGTTGGAGGAGAATTTGGCCCGCTATACACCAACGGTATTCCCAGATGATATTGGGATTGCTTTCCTGGATCAGTTACCCCATGAACGGGCACTCCAACTGTTGCAGAAACGGCGAGAAGCCATGCAAGCTCATCTGGCAGAGTTGGAAGCCATCCCGCCGCACCGCGGCAGCGCCTCGCTGCTGATCCGTCACCAGATCCATCATTTGCACAGTGAGTTAGCCTGGCTCACTGCCTTGCTATCCGAAGTACAGAGCGCATCCGTTCGGGAAACCGGCGAACAGACTGGCTGGAAACCGACCGAAAGTAAAGCATAACTTTAATCCCATAATAAGGAGTTAAGTCGTTTATGGCAACATCTACACTAGCTGCGTCCTCTGAAACTGTTGACGAAAAGCTGAACTTCAAGAAAATCTTACCCATTTTTGTCATTGTCCTGATTGACCTGCTGGGGTTAACTATCATCATCCCCCTCATGCCCCTGTATGCCACCGCGTTTGGGGCTTCCCCCTTGCTAATCGGGGTTTTAGGGGCGGCTTATCCGGTCATGCAATTTATTGGCGCGCCGTTGTTGGGACGTTTATCAGATCGGTACGGGCGCAAGCCCGTCTTAATGGTCAGCCAGTTGGGCACCTTTATTGGCTTTGTGATTCTCGGCTTAGCCAATTCGTTGTGGATGCTCTTCCTTGCCCGCATTCTGGATGGCCTCTCAGGAGCAAATATCTCCACCGCCCAGGCCGCCATTAGCGACAGCACAACTGAGAAAACGCGCACGCAAGGCTTGGGCCTGGTCGGGGCTGCCTTTGGCATCGGCTTTATCCTCGGTCCGATTATCGCTTTTGTCTCTCTGGCAGCCAGCGGCAATAACTATCATGTGCCGGCTTTTGTGGCGGCTGGTTTTTCCTTGGCTTCTATTCTACTGACCTGGTTCTGGTTTGAGGAGACTCTACCCAGGGAACTACGCCAGTCCAAGGCGAAAAAACCGCCCTTTACCCTAACTGCAATGGCAGAAGCGTTGCGCCATCCAGCCGTAGGCTTCTTGCTGGTGTTGATCTTTGCCCAGCAAATTGCCTTTGGCGGCTTTGAACAGCTTTTGGCGCTCTTTACCCTGAATCGCCTGGGCTTAAACGCTTCGGGCAATGCGATTATCTTTGTATTTGTTGGTTTGATCGTAGTTGCTGTTCAGGGCGGTCTGATCGGTCGCTGGAGCCGCAAATATGGGGAGCGGCGGCTTATCCTGGCCGGTTTGGCAACTCTGGCGATTGGCCTCAGTCTAACTGCCATGACCCCTCGTCAACCCATGCCCTCCTATTCAAAAGCAGCCCTGCAAGCGGAATTACAAGGCTCGGCTACCTTCCGCACCCATGAAAACCCGACCACCCAAAACCTGACCATCGACCTCCCGGAAGATACCCAGAAAGGCTGGTTTGGACTGGGATGGCTGCTGATTGCCATGATCCCGGCTGCAGTCGGAGGCGGCATCCTGCAACCCAGCATCAACAGCCTGATCAGCCAGAAAGCGCGTAAGGATGAGGTGGGTGGATTATTGGGCATCTCGGCTGCGTTTTTGAGCGGCGCTAATGCCATTGCCCCGCTGGTTGGCGGCCTGATTTTCCAGGCGTGGGGTTCGACAGCCCCATTCTTAATTTTTGGCTTGATCATGGCAATCCTGCTGATCCTTGCCTTCTTTAAGGTGAGGTGAGAAAGGAGCAAACACTGACCTTTTAGGGATTGGTGGCGACGACAACCGCAGGCAACGCAGGGCACGGAACAGCGCCGCGTTCCAGAGACGGCGCATCACAGGTGTATTCGTAGGGCAAATTCCAAATTTGCCCTACGGTTTTTTCATATTCAGGCTGTTCGAAAATTCGTTATAATCTGGCTTGTTGCACGGGTTATTCCACTTATGAACAAACAGGTTCACTCTTCTGGCTTGTCTTCCCCCTTTTGTTGGCTTGCCAAAGTCCTGCGCAATCTGGGGCTGCTTCTCTTCTTGCCTGGGGCGGTTTCCTTCATGGCTGCCTCGCCCGGCGCTGGGGAAAAGCCAAAATTCTTCGCCCTGCTCATCCGCCGGCTATCGAGCCTCACCCCCATTGCCCTCCTGCTGGCGCGTATATTACCTCCGCTGGATCGCTGGTGGTTTCGGTTGAGCAACGGAACGCAAACCCTTACCAGCCTGGTTGCTGATGTGCCGGTTGTGATGTTGACAACCATTGGCGCCAGGAGCGGGAAGCCTCGCACAACGCCGCTTCTTCCGATCCGCGATCCCGCCAAACCAACCTGCCTTGCCCTGATTGCCACCAATTTTGGTCAGGAACGCTATCCCCAATGGTACTTCAATCTCAAGAAAAACCCTCAGACCGTGTGTGCAATGCGTGGCGAGCAGAAAACCTATCTGGCGCGCGAAGCCGAAGGGGAAGAATATCAGCGTTACTGGCAACTTGCCGAAGATACCTTCTTTGGCTATCGCTTGTATCGCCAGCGCATTCAGACCAGGCATATTCCCATTCTCATCCTGGAACCGCTGGAGAGAGAATGAAGAGTTGGTGGTCTTGGAGGCTGAATTCGGGCGTACGGTTGAGGCAACCCGTAGAATGTCCGGGGCGCGATTTTCGCCGCAAAACCGAACCTTCGGGGCGTTTGAAATGCACATTGCGGACTGAGGTCAGTTAACCTCCCAGGGGGCGATTTCTCGGTCTGGAGCAGCCCGGAGCGAATCCCGAATCGGCTCGGCCAGTTCAGGAAGGCAGTCGCCAACCGCGGCCAGCAAGCCAAAGCAACCGGTAATCATCATATCCCCAAAGGGCGCAGCAAAATAGGGGCGTAAGCTGGAGGGCTTCATCATCTTGCGCCGTGGACCGGTGACCGCCACACCAAAATCGCCCTGGCTTAAGTCAATAGGCTGTTCGATATAGACCAGGGCGCCGTGTCCCATGTCGTCAAAGACCTCGGCATGGCGTAAACTTCCCTCCGCCAGGCGAATCAGCAAGGTTTCCAGCTTTGCCAGGTTGAGCAAACCGGTGTGATGCTCAAACAAGCCCTCGATGCCTTGCTCACCAAGGCGGAATGCCAGCGTGTGAAAATTCCCCACATTGGCTACGATCAACGGTTTGCGATTGGCAACAATGGGATCAAACAATGCCCCCAGAACGGCAGCCGGGGCAGTATCCATCACCACCAGAGGGGCATCTAAATCTCTGGCAGATGTTGCGACCGCCTGGAGGCGGGTCATGATGGCGGGGATTTGATCGGCGAGATAGGCAAAGGCGCTCAGTCGGTTTGCAGCGCGCAGCCGTTGGTCAAGGTAATCGAAGCGAAACTGACGGTCGGACACATCCGGCGGCGCATCGCCGTGGTCAAACACCGCTACAGCCACTGCGCTGAGATCGGTTAAGTCAACCCCAAACAGGCGAAAGGCAGCCGCAATTGCCTGGAAGTCAAAATCTTTCAACTCAATGCGTTTTACCGCTGCCGGCAAAGTCTGGATTTCATCCTCTGAGACAAGCTGGATGCCCATTTGCTTTACGGCTTCGAGGTCATCATTGAAGGAACGCGCGGCGGCCGGAGTGGCATACACCGCAAAGCCGGCTCGCAAGTGGTCTTCAACAGCCCAGTGCGAAGGTCCGCCGCCCATCATCACCCCATGCAGGGCGATTGCATCGCCGCCCTGCGTACAGAGCTGCACTTTGCGCCGCACCATCATGGTCGGTGAGGGCAAGATCAGCTTATACCCATTTTCGATATCCAGTCGGGAATCGTAGAGGAAAATGTCTTGTGTGCCGGTGCCAATATCTACCGTTAAAATTCTCATCGCTTCCTCATTTGCGCAGATAAGATGACGTTAAAAAGGATTTTGCGAAGCTCAATCTTTCCTGATTATACCCCGCAACATCTTTGGGTAGAGAGGGTTGCAAGTGAATGAATACTTTTCAGGTATACTAAAAGAAACTCAAATGAACTGAGGTTGATCATGAGCAAATTGGATGATGAACTACGGCGTTGGGAGGAAAATACTCTCCAGCCGACTCTAAACCGTTTTGCGGAGCGCAGGGCGGAGTTTTTCACTTCCTCTGGTATCCCCATGCCCCGCTTTCTCTTGCCGACTTGTGGAGAGGATGAATATCTCGAAAAACTGGGCTTTCCCGGTGAAGCACCCTTCACGCGTGGCATCCAGCCCACCATGTATCGCGGCCGTTTCTGGACGATGCGCCAGTATGCCGGCTATGCCACCGCCGAGGAATCGAATCGGCGCTACCGCTATTTGCTTGAACAAGGCCAAACCGGCTTGTCGGTTGCTTTTGACCTGCCCACCCAGATTGGCTATGACGCCGATGACCCGATTGCCAGCGGTGAAGTAGGCAAAGTGGGGGTCTCAATCTCCTCCTTGCAGGATATGGAAACCCTGTTTCGCGAGATTCCTCTCGACAAAGTCTCAACCAGCATGACCATCAACGCCCCGGCGGCCATCCTGCTGGCAATGTACCTGGCCGTTGCCAAGAGACAGGGCGTAGAAATCCGCCAACTGCGCGGTACGATCCAAAACGACATCCTTAAGGAATACGTGGCGCGCGGCACATATATCTTTCCGCCCAAGCCATCCATGCGGTTGATCACCGACATTTTCCGCTATTGTCATCACGAGGTGCCTCACTGGAATACCATCAGCATCTCCGGGTATCATATTCGCGAAGCCGGCTCAACGGCGGTTCAAGAAGTGGCTTTTACGCTTGCCCATGCCATTGCCTATATTGAATCGGCAATCCAGGCCGGGCTGAACGTGGATGAATTTGCCGATCAAATTTCGTTCTTTTTCTGTGTTCACAACAACTTTCTGGAAGAGATCGCCAAATTCCGCGCTGCGCGGCGTTTGTATGCCAGAATCATGCGCGAGCGCTTTAAGGCAAAAAACCCCCGCTCGTGGATGCTGCGCTTTCATTCTCAAACCGGCGGCTCAACCCTGACCGCCCAACAGCCTCAAAACAACATCGTGCGCACGACCATTCAAGCCCTGGCGGCTGTTTTGGGTGGCACGCAATCTCTGCACACCAATAGCATGGACGAAGCGCTCTGGTTGCCAACCGAATCCTCGGTGCGGGTTGCCCTGCGCACCCAACAGATCATCGCCTATGAGTCCGGCGTTGCCGATACGATTGACCCGCTTGCCGGTTCATACCTGATTGAGTATTTGACCGATGAGATTGAACAGCGCGCTCAGGTTTATCTTGATCGCATTGATGCCCTGGGAGGAGCGCTGGCAGCCATTGAACAGGGTTTCATCCAGAATGAAATCCAGAACGCCGCCTACCAGACCCAAATGGCCATCGAACGCGGCGAACAGATTGTGGTCGGCGTGAACCGCTTCCAGATTGAAGAGAAGCTCGAATTAGAACGCCTGAAAGTCGATCCGAGCATTGAAATGGCTCAACGCCAACGTCTGGCAGAGCTGCGCGCCAGACGAGACAATGGACGTGTTCAGGAATTGTTAGCCCAATTGGAAAGCGCCGCTCGGGGAGAGGCAGCCCTTATGCCCCTCTTCATCGAGTGCGTCGAAAACGACATCACCCTCGGCGAGATATGTAATACCCTGCGCCGCGTGTGGGGTGAATACCAACCACCGCAGTTTTAGGAGAATCTGATGCCTGCCATTCGCAAAATCAACCATTTAGCCGTTGTGGTCTCAGATATGGAAGCAGCTCTTGCCTTCTGGAGAGATGCCCTGGGTATTCCCCTGGCTGAAATGCGGGATGTCCCTACCGAAGCAGCTCAAGTTGCTTTCCTGCCGCTTGCCGATTCGGAGATCGAGTTAGTGCTTCCGACCAGCGAAGAGAGCGGTCTGGCAAAGTATCTTGCCAAACGCGGGCCTGGAATGCACCACCTTTGTCTCGAAGTCGATGATCTGGTGGGGATGTTGCGCCAACTAAAGGAAAAAGGCATTCGCTTGATCAACGAAGAGCCTCGCAGCAGCGCAGACGGCAAGAAATATGCCTTTATTCACCCAGAAAGCACCCATGGGGTGTTGGTCGAACTGTACGAAATTCCTGCAGCCACTGAATAGACTGGTGACTTGTGGAAGCGAATCGTTTCATGTACCTGTTTTCAGCATTGCTTGCCATCCTCGGCGGAGTTGCCTATCATTACTTTGTTAAACGCATCCCCGCCACCATCCATCCCGTTGTTTCGATTGTCGGCATCTATGTTGTGGTGCTCCTGCTCAGCAGCGCCCTTTTAGCCCTGTTTCCACCGGTTGAAGGCTATCGCTTTCACTTCCGACAGCTCAGTTGGGTGCAATTGGGCGTTGCGGTATCGGTTTTTTCACTTGAGTTAGGCTTCATCTTGATGTACCGTGTTGGCTGGCACTTGAGCAATGCCACTCTCGTAACCGGTGTATTTATTAACCTCATTGTGGTCGGGTTAGGCTTATTCTTATTCCAAGAAAAAGTGAGTCTGGTCAATGCGATAGGCATTATTCTTTCGATTATCGGTGTGGCAATGATCACTTACAGTCCCTGATGGCTTTTTGAAGTATCCCTGCGGAGAAAGGATGATAGCAGGACGGCAAGCAGTCCGTTTCAGAATATTCGCTCTTGTTGAGGAGGTCTGATGCGATACGAACAAAGCGGCTATCGTGCAATGCGCTCTTTTCCCCTGCATGGCTGGTTAGGGCTCGCCCTTACTACAGGATTCTGGGCATTGAATTGGGGCCTAAGCGGCATCCGCACCCACTATCTGTTTTTTGGCTTGTGGTTGGGTTTTTGCCTGACAGTGGATGGGCTCACCGTGTGGCTGCGGGGCAGCTCGATGCTTCAGCGCAGTTGGCGGCGCTTCCTTGCCCTGTTTCTGCTCTCGGCGCCGGTGTGGTGGTTGTTTGAATTCTTCAACGAGCGGCTGCAAAACTGGCATTACCTTGGCACCGAAACCTTCACCGGCCCTATTTTTCGCTTATGGGCAACGCTCAACTTCACCACGGTCATCCCGGCTGTGTTTTGTGCTGCGGAACTGGCTGCCGGATTCAAGTGGATTCAACGCCTGCCCCGTGGGCCGGTCATCCAACCTACCCGTGCCATCACCCTGGCTTTCTTCTTTGCCGGCTGGATTATGCTGGCGTTGCTCTTGCTCTGGCCGCGCTGGTTCTTCCCCTTTGTGTGGATTTCGGTGTACTTTATTTTGGAGCCGATCAATGTCTGGCTTGGCAATCGCAACCTGGCATGGTGGACGGCAAAAGGCGATTGGCGGCCAGTGGTTTCTCTATGGGTAGGGGTGTTGATTTGTGGCTTCTTTTGGGAATTGTGGAATTATTATTCCTACCCGAAGTGGATTTACACCATTTCCTACGCTGATTGGTTGCGCATCTTTGAAATGCCCTTGCTGGGTTATGGTGGGTATTTACCTTTCGCCCTGGAGCTTTATGCCATGACCCATCTGGCGGTCGGTTTGCTGGGCAAAAAAGACCTCCATTTTGTGGCGATCGAACCCACGTCGCCGGCCTGAAAGCGTATGAATCGAACCCAGACTCTCGCTTGCAGGCAAGATTGCACGCTCGGGGCAGGTTTTCTTCCCTTGCCCTGGGCACAACCCTCAATCGATAAAGGGTGCAATACCGGTAAATAAAATCGCCAGTCCAAACTGCAATAAGAACAAGATCGCCAGCACGTAAGCAATTGAGGTTAATAAGGGATTGTCCGATTGGCGCGGCAATTCCTGTCCTTCGGCGAGCAGGCGCAAGGTTCTGGCAGTCTGTCTGGCAAGCGTCCCGACGCGCTGAGCGCTTCCTCCCACCCAGTACCAATCGCCTTGCGAGTCGGGGATGACGATCCGTTGTCCCGCAAAGGTTTGCCACAAACTTTGTCCGTTCGCCGGAGAGGTTTCCAGCGCTCGGGTAGAAATCACCAGCGCTTTTGCCTCTTTCCACTGCGCCTCTGAAGGTTGCTCGTTCGCTTCCAGCCAGAAAACAGGCAAATGGGGAGATTCTTTGCGCAAACTATCCGCTAATTCTTTAGCGAGCTGGCTTTCCTTGGCTAGCCAGATGAGCACCGGATACTCTGCCTGACGGGCTGCCAGAGAAGCGGCGGCCAGACGTTGATCGCGCCGTAAAGCGACAATATGGTAAATCAGCACCACTAGGAAGATGAGCGTCAGACGTAAGCGCAGCAGGCTCTCCAGAGCCAGGTTCTCGATGGGGGTTCCCAGAACGGCGCGCAGGATTTCAAAGAAAAAGCTCCCGGTGGCAAACATTGTTCCCACCACACCGACAAAAATCCACAAGTAGAGCATGGCTTTGCGCACCAGCGAGCGTCGCGCATGGTCTCCTGCCTCTCCTGCTTGGGCAGCCTCTTGCTGGAGGGGACGCCAGTAGTGTAACCAGACCGGAATGGCGACCGCCAGGGTTGCCAGCGAAGCGCTCAGTTCCCCTCTGCCACTCTCGGCAAAGTACGTACTGTTTCCCAAAACCAGGTTGATCAGAAAAGCCAGCAGGCGACTGCTACCCAGCAAGATTGCCAGCAAAGCTGCGCTTGCTACAATCGTGGCATGGAAACGTTCCAGAGCGCTTTGTAGAAGAGGCGTTTTGCGCAGGCGCACAGCTTCCTGCCGTTGCCTTCCATACCATCCCCAAACAACGCTAATAGGGACGCCGATGGCAATTGCCGGGCGCAGGAATTGCAGACTCTGGGCAAGGCTCAGGCTCTCGCCGAAAACCAGGCGCAAGATCAGTTCACCGACTTTGCCGAGCTGAAATAAGGTCAAAAACATCCCCAGCCAGGTCACCAGATAGAGAAAGGCAAGGCGCAACCATGAAAAAGCTTCAGCGCTTGCTGTCAAGGACTGATCGATCAGCCGTTGGGTAGCGAGCCAGATGGGGAGGCCAACAGCTAAGAGCGCCAGTCCATTGGCGAGCTGGGTGGCAGGCGGTGCTCCCAGTCCTTGCGGAGAGAGCAAGAGATAAGCCAGAAGCTGGCGCACCCCCAGCACAGTTAAAGCCAGAGAATAGCCCAGCCAAAGGTACCGATACAGGCGGCGCGCATCGGCATAATGCTCGCTCAGCCGCTCTTGCTCCTGTTCGGAGAGCGCGGCGCAAATCTCGCCGCTCCAGTTTTGTTGATTGCGGCGATACAAATAGGCGGCCAGGAGCAGATTCACCCCCACCGCAACCGCGTTGTCGGCCAGGGTTTGTCCGCCACCCAACAGGGCTTGACTGCTATCGATGCCAAAAGCCTGAGTGAGCGTGCGACTGAGAAAGGCGAGCGCGTTTTGGGCAGCCGGTAACAGGGTGGCTGCCAGGGCAACATAAAAGAAGACCGCTCGGATGCGCGAACCCGCTTCATCGGCGCTTTGAGCGGCCATGCGTTGTACAACGCGCCAATGGACATAAAAAACCGGCAAGCCAACCAAAACGAAGGCTAAAGGGGCAGCCAATCGATCGGCAGTTGCCCCCAATACCGCAGGAGAAAAGACGGTGCGCATCAAGCCGATCAGTCCCCAGATGACCGTCTCAAGGCTGACCAGCGTCACTGCATAAAAGTAAAGTCGCCGGATGATCTGCATGGCAGCCCTCCTCAATCCTGTCCTGCGGGCACCGGAATCACCGGTTCGGGGGCGGGAACAGTCGGG
>Ga0197142_1002744_pt1 | contig 15161 bp, 9 predicted proteins | sample GBS60_MetaG_FD_148614 | JGI IMG/M metagenome (GOLD analysis project Ga0197142, IMG submission 148614) | Sediment microbial communities from Great Boiling Springs, Gerlach, Nevada, United States - GBS 60_MetaG | ecosystem: Environmental > Aquatic > Thermal springs > Hot (42-90C) > Sediment... | reverse complement strand
CTCAAAAGAGAGTGGTTCGGGTTGGTTAGGAGTATTAAGAACATCGATTGTAGATGTTACACTTTCGTCGCTTGCTGACGGTGCCCAATTTTCTAACCCAATTTCTCCATCTGCTGGATTTGGCTCTAACAGATTTGATCGAGGTCCAGAGCTAGCCCTAGTCGTTGCGAATGGATTTTGAGTTCCAGAATCATGGTAACCACCACCTATTGTTGCGGGAGTTTGACCAGTTACTTGTGAACTTGTTGGTAGTGGTGTAGGTTGGCCAAGATTATCGGGAACATCGGTTAGGGGTTCTGCGTTAGTTGGATCAGTTCCTGGTGAAAATTCAGCATTTAAATTTCTTGAACTTGGCGACCAACCAAGTCTTAGATTTAACCAATCTAATTTTCTAAATTCTTGTCCTGCTAAGTAACCAGAGGCTCCAGCTACAAAACCTATTGCGCCACTCACAGCAATTTTTGCGCGTCTTCTTCCTGAATCTTGTTTTCTGGTATTATTAATTTCTTCTTGTAATTTTTTAGTTTCTGCTTTTACAGCTTCAATTCCAGCGCGGTGATTCTGTTCAAAATTAGCTTTTTCTATTTTTGATCTTATTTGCAACTGTAACTCAAGCCATTTTGCTTGTATGGCAGATAAAATCATTCTGTAAGCTAAATCTGGCGGTAATTGTTTGAGTTGTTCGGGGTTTTGTATTCCTACTATTTTTAAAACATTTCCTTCCATAGTGTCGATCTTCATGATAAAGTTTCCTTGTTTCCAGTGGTCTAAAATAGCACGTATTTGGGCATCGATTATTAGAACTAAGTCTAAATTTGAACGAACATCGTCTAAATTTTGTCCATTTATGATTATTTTTTCTATTTGACTAATGTTTATTAAAAGATCATTTAACGAAAGCATTTTTTGTTTAACTTCAGGTGTGTTTAATGCAGCATACCAACGTGATATTACTGACGCTGCTTTACCAACCCCATTCCCTGATCGAGCAAATAATCGTTTTTTTTCGTCTGGATTTTGAGTGATTTGTTGATTATTCTGATTTGGTTCGGTTTGGTCAGGATCGGGGCTATTTACTGTGGCTAAATTTCCTAAAGCCTGTTTTCGTAGTTCGGCTTTTAACTGTTGTTGGCTTTCTACCCAACCTCTTGCACCTCCAACAAGTACGCCCACTCCGCCGGCTGTAGCCCAATTTAACCACCCCAAAAACTGTAATCCTGTTTTTAGAGCGCCAGCAGTAAAACCGAGAAAAAACGCGGTTGCTGGATGTCCAGATTTTGAGGCTAGTTTTTCCAACCAATGTTTTCTTTCTTCAATTTTTCCACCTTCAACTTTTCTGTTTTGAATAGCTACTCTAATTGCTAGACCTTTAATCATTTGGTCTAATTGATCTAAGCCTTCATTATGTTGTTTTTGTTCTTGTTGTTGTTGTTCCGTGGTTGAGATTAATGCTTCGATAATATTTGACTGCTCAAAAAAGGATTTTAGTAACTCACCCAAATTACTAGATAAGCCTTGTTCTTTGATATTTTTTAAAGCTTTTTTCATCTCTCCGTGTGTTGTTTTGATTAAAGAGTTTAGTTTTTCCTCAAATCTAACACTGATTTTTAGAATTACTTCTTGAATTATTCTCTGTTTTTGTTCTTCATCTTGTGGGCTTTCTTGAGGAAGCGCTAACACCTCCCTAATTGCGTCTTTAAGTGCGTTTTTTATAAGTTGGTTAGTTGTTTCATCTTCTAATTCTATTTGTATTGCGTACATTTCCCTTTCTTGAGGTGTAAGCAACCCTTTTGCTCTAGCTTGCAAAGCAGCTCTTGCCGACTCTACTTGAATTTGGTGATAACCTCTTAAAGACTCATGCTGCAGTTGTTCTTTAGCTTCTTCTCTAGCTTTTTTAATGGTTTTCCCAGTTATATCTGCTACAATATTTTTAATCCAGTTGCTGAATTTGACCCTCAATCCCGTGTCAGCAGCTCCTAATTTTCTTTGTTCAATTTCTTCTCTTATGTTTTTTGCAGTTAGCATTTCCAATGCTCGTCCGGCTGTGGTTAAAATCAATTCTTGTTTTTGGGTTTCTGGTCTTCCTGGTTCTGAATTTTGCCCTTCTCCAACTCCGTTGGATTGAGTGGTTGTGAAGTACTGATTCTGCCTTATTAGTAAGAAATTCTTAAAAATTTGAAGTAGAAGCATAAGCTTGTGAAAATAATGTGTTAGCTAGATGATTAATTGTTGCTTAAGTAGATGCTTTTGAAAGTTAAAAATAGGTTAATTAGTTCTTCTTGTAAATTAGGGATTTTTAGTTGTAAAAACGCTTGGATGGTAGATTGGGGAGCTTGATTTTCAATCATTTGCAATAGTAGGTCACCGTCCTTAGGTGATAATTCTTTGGCCAAAGTAAGTAAAACAAACTTTTCCAAACGGATATATAAATCTTGAATCATTTGTTCTCTGGTTTCTGGGCTACTGAAAAAGATACCTTTCTCATCCAAAAGATTATCCAAAAACAGGCGAATATTAGGGTCAATTGTAGTAGCCTGTGACTGCGGTTGGTTTGGTTTGGGCGTGGACATAAATTGGGGTTGGGTAAAAAATTGACTAGTTGATAATAGCAAAAACTGAGGTTATTGCTAAAAGCATAGCATATTTTTTTGTTTTATGCAAATTTGTTTTAATTCGAACTTTTTTACAGTTTTAAGCCTAATTTGATTAGAATCTGATTTAAATATTTTTTAGATTAAACCTAGTTTTGGATAGTTATACTTGTCATCCTTAATTTTTACCAAAATTAACCGTTTCTAAGGCAAATTAGGGGTAGGTGAAGAATATTATTGAGAGTCTTTTTTTGGTTTTTTCAAAGATTTTTTGTCCTGTTAACTGGTTTTGTGTAACCAGAGTTCTCCGTGGTATGGATACGATAAAATTGACCACACACAAAGCTATTTTTAACAGGCTAGAAAATGTTTTACATAAGCCAAAATTTAGAGATTAACCAAAGTAAACCCATCGTTTTATGTTCGGTTGAGTTAGATTAAAATTAGGTTTGCTAATTTTTTAGTGTGGGCTAAATTGGTTTATTAAGTTTGGATTTATTCAGGTTGAGCCTGTTTTTTTAAAAGAGGATAACTATTATAGTTTACCGAAAAAGCTCTTGTTTGCAAAGTAAAAAGTGATTTTTGCCAATTGTTTTTTAATTTTTGGTCTAATTTTTGATTTTGCAAATTAATTTTTGTAATACCAGTTTGTATGGTAATAGTTAGCGGTTAGCTAGTTAACTAGTTAGCTTTTTTGTGTAGTAACCATTGCTCTATAATTTTGGTTAAGGGAGGTTTAACTTGGTGGTAACTTTTGACTATTTGACAGATGCGGGAAAATTTAGTCTGAGGTTTTTTGTTGGTCCCGTAGCTCAATAGGATAGAGCAGTTCCGTCCTAAGGAAAAGGTTGTGCGTTCGATTCGCGCCGGGACCACCATTCGTATGGCTAATTGCTTAAGCTAACGATACCTCAAACCAAGTCAATTAAGGAAAGTGTAAAGTTTCTTAGTTTAATTTGGCTAATTAATTGTCTAGATTTAGCAAAACTTAAACAATGTCTACTGCATGGCAAAATTTGAGTGTTTGGAAATATTTAACTTGGCTTAGTCAGGCAATCTTTTTGATCCTCTTAACTATTGCTCTAATTCAAGAAATTACCGAAGGTTCGGTTTACGTTTTTGGTTATCAACTAGGCCAGTATTATAGGGGTACTTTTGTTCGTTTGTTGCCCTATTTGTTTTTCATTTTTGGTCTGATTCCTTTTATTTGTTGGGTTTTTCGATTGACCGAAAAATTCTATTTTAACCGCCTACTGTTGGCTATTTTATTGAATATTGACGCGTTTACACATGTACATGCTCAAGTTGGTTATCGGATGACTTTTGAGGTTCCCTTTTGGGGGCAGGTGGGTTTTGACAAAATTGGGCATTTTCTAGGAGGACTCGTTTTGGGTTACATTGTCTCGGTGATGCTGTATGCTTATTTTTCCACTCATCAAACGCAAATTCGGGCAGTAGTTAACTGGATTTTTTGGTTTGGTTTTGGTTTGTTTTCTATAGTTTTTACTATTTGGGAAATTATTGAGCTTTTGGTGGAAAAATACGGAATAACCACGTTCTGGTTAATTTCCAGTCGGTGGGACACTAACGAAGATTTGCTGTTTAATACAGTAGGCTATTTGTTGGGTTTTGGGGTGTTTTATTTGTCTAAGTTGGTCAGCAGTAAATATCTCAAACAACCTCAGTTTAACACGTAATTTGAAGGTTTTCAACTTTTTTGTTTGGTTTTACAGTCGAAAATTTAGCCCTAAGTAGTTAGGTTATCCCGAATTTGTTAGCTCAAACATGAGGTTATCAACAGCCGGTGTTTTGGTTGTTTAATTTAATAAAAAAATGGGCATCGATTCTGTATAAGTTTATTTTGTCTAGGTTATTGTTTAAGTAAGAGATTGAGTCTCAGGTTATGTTTGTTAAGTCGTCTTAATGGTTTGAGGCAAGTCATGAAATATAGGTTTTGGTTTAGGTTGAAAATCTGGTTGTGCCGTAACTTAGGATTTAAGTTTATTAGTGCAAATTAGACTCGTTCTTTTGCAGTTTGTGGGTGTTTTTCTTGCCTGGTAACCATTTTACCGAAGTTAGTAAGGGCGCGTAAAGGTCATCTTCAAGGTCAATTTTGACACTCTCTAATTCTTCCACTGAAGGATCTTGATCAATAAGACTAATAAAATCTAATTGGCTAATAATTGCCAAAGGTTGACACTCGTTACCTTCACCCATTACTAAGCAAGCGGCGGTGGCCAAAGAGTCAGGTAAAAATACTTTGGAAAACTTCATAATTCTGCCAAAAATATCTGGTTGACCAATATAGTTTTTAAAGGGTAAAAAGCCACTGTGTAAGCTAAGGCAATACCCCGAACTCCCCATCTGAGCGGACTGGAAATACTATCGGTAATGATTACTCCAAATTTTTTTAGGTTAAATTTGGTTTTTAGATATTTTCGTACCTGGTTATCAGTGTCTTGTGGAGCTTTAGGCAAGAGAATGTAATAGCCGTTAGCGTTGGACTCGTCTATCCCAGCTAAGGCAGCTAGTGTTCCGTCTTTAATGGTTAAACAAACGTCGTAACGATTAGAGCTTCCGGGTAAAAACCAGTCAGCTTCTTGTTGAATTAGTTCGTCTTTATCGAGATTTAAACTAGCTATTTTACCTTCACAAATAGCCACAATTTTGGAAGTAATAACTAAGACAGAATTGTCCGTCAAAGATGTTACATATTCATCCAAAATGGATAACAAATTGATATCACTACCAGGAATAATGGGACGGGTGCGTATTGCTTGTAGGTGCATAGTTGAACTTGGGTGATAGTTAAAATTACTAACCTTTAACAGTATGGGTTGGTTGCAGCTGAATTTATTTACTAGAACTGAACGTGGTTGGCAGTGTTTGGTAAGTAATTTGTAAGTTACAACCCTTAGATAGGGGTGGAATTTGGGAGTGAAATTGTCAAACTTTTGACAAGTTATAAAAAGTTAATAAACCTATATTAAAAATACAACCAATTTTAATTTTATTTTATGTCTGAAGACAAGCTAAACAAATCTATATCAGATGACTCTAGTAGTCCCAAATTGCAGACTACTACTAGTCCTAACAATAAATCGACTCAAACTGAAGGCGATAATAATTTGTCTTCTTCTAATCCTAGTGATTCTAGTCTGGAGAGTGATTTAACCAGCAGTCACTCAAAAAGTAGTCTGGATTCTAAATCAAATTCACCAAACTCAACTCAAGTTACTGATAAAAATCAATCAGTAGAGACTGAATTATTAGATTTAGAGATTCAAAATTTGGAAAACCAGAAACCAGTAAGTATTTTTGCCCACAAACCAGTGCAAGTTATGGTTAGCGTGGTAGTTGTGTTTGTTCTGATTTTATCTGGGGTATTAGGATACATCTACTTACTTCCCTCTTCTGTAAAGGAGAAACTGAAACTAACCGAAGATAAGCCAGTTCTTCAGGAAAAAATCGTTATTGAAGACGAAGATCCTCAGTTGTTGGATGAATTTAAAGGCAAATTGATTTACGAAGGTAATGATCCTGGCACCGTGGAACCAGCTTTGGTCAAGTATTATTCGCCGACACTTGACGTTTTATTTCAGTTTTCCCGTGAAAAGTATAATCTACGAGAGAATTTACAAGATGTTGGTTTGTATTTCAATCAAGAAAGTTTAACTAAGAATGTTTTTGGTAAGTTATTTTTGCTTAAAAAAGCCGAATTAAACAATGAGATTTTAGATTATTTAGAAAGCCAAAATTCTCTTTTACAAGAGTTTAAGGTCTTATCTAAAGAGTCTCAAAATCAATTAAAAAAACTACATTTTGCTTATAAGACTAGAAAACTACTTTCTAGTAACGAAGATACCTTAGAAGACAAATATAAACTTTATTTAATCAGAGAATTTTCTGAGCAATTTTTGGTTCTTGAACTAACTTATGACCCAGATTTCAGACTGGATGAGCATTTGAATAACTTGCAAGATTTATTGATTACTGCAGTTTTATCGCCTAAAATCGATCAAGAAATAACTGTTTTGTTAAAAGATTCAGACCTATCCTTATCTTTCGATAGAGTTAAATGGGAAAATAAATCTAAGTTTGGTAACCTAGCGACCTTTGTTTACATAAATAAGCACGAACTGAAAGAAATTAAATATCCTTATACCTATTTAGAGGTCAGAGTCTCTAAACTATCGGCCTCTCAGCAAGATTACGATGAACAAAAGTTTTTTGAAAAAGTGCACAAGCCTATATTAGATCAAGTTTATAGTAAATATGACCTCAAATATCTAGATATTATTAAAGAAACTTTAGGTGAGTTTACCTACCAGGTATTTGGTTACACCTATTTTAACAAGTTTGATGAGGCACCAACTTTTGGTTATATTTACTTAAGCAAGCTAGATCAAGAACGAATGCTAGAAATTAAATTGACTTCTAAGGGGGAAAATTCCAACGGCGCTAAAGATGCTAAGGAAATTATTAAGAGCTTGAAAAAACAAACTACCCAAGCTACCACAGGATCGATTACTCAGTCTGCTGGTAACGGCCGTGTTTTAGGTACTGGTAGCTTAGAAATCGACACAGCCACTATTTTAGCCAGACCGGCTACGATTAGAATTTTTAACCGTACCTGTGTGGAACTACAGTTTAGTAAGCAATCTCCATTAACTAGTTTTGCTGGTAAAACCGAAAAAGTTTGTGCTGCGTCTTTGGGGACAGGTTTCTTTGTGAACAAAGATGGATATATTCTGAGCAATAGTCATGTGATGACTCCAAACAAATACACCTCTTTGATCAACACCTTAGAATACGACTTTAATAAACCTTTTTGGAATAATTACGCTAAAGCAATAAAAAATTACTTACCCGAAATATCTACAACAGAGATAAATTTACTAACTACTATTTATGTACTAGAACAACAAGGTTTATTGGAGGTTAAACCTATTTACGAAAATTTTGCTGCTAAAACTACACCTTTTAGAGCCAACCGCGATTTATCGTTAATCAATCAATCTAATTACATTAAGTTAGAGTTAATAGATACTTTTGGTGATCCTAGTAATTATGAAGATTTGCTTTTATATGCTGATAGAAAATTAGATGAAAAATTAATTGGCACTCTTAGAAAACAGGATGTCGCTCTAGCTAGAGTAGCCAACCCAGAATATAAGGATTATCCTTTTATTGAGTTAGAAGATCCTGAAGTAGTTACTGTGGGTGAACCTATTACAGTAATTGGTTTTCCTCGTAATGCAGATAATTTTGTAGCCTATTCTGAAGATGCTATGTTAATTCCTACGATTACCAAAGGGGTGATTAGCGCCATTAAACCCAACCCCACTAACGAATTTAAAATTGTTCAGTTTGATGCAGCTATTTCTGGTGGCAACAGTGGAGGTCCGGTAATTAATGCTAGTGGTAAAGTAGTAGCTTTAGCTACGTGGGATATCAGTCCCAAAGATAAATCACCTTTCAACGGAGGTTCTTTTGTGACGGAAGCACACAAGCTAATTCAAAAAAATAATGTAAAAATTACTGAAGGCGAATATAATCGTACAATTAAGCAAGCTTTAAGCGATTTTGCCAAAAAGGATTACGTTTCAGCGAAACAAAATTTTCAAAAAGCAATTACTATTTATCCACCCGCAGCTGAGTTGTTATCACCTTTAATTAAAATTTCTCAAAACAAAATTAATAATGGCGAGAGTGTTGCATCTGTAACTACTAATAACACTGAAGTTAAACAATCTACCAACGGTACAGATGGCTCTAATAACCAACAAATAGTTGATTTTATTGTAGAAAATCGAGTTTGGTTAACCATGGTGTTGGTTACGTTAATAGTTATTTTAATAATTATTTTGATTGTCGCCTTGATTTCAGCAGCTAATAGAAAGAAAAAACAAGAACAAGAGCGAATGTTTAGGTTACAACAGCTTTACCAACAAAGGCAAATGCAAATGCAGGCTATGGGTTATCCTATGAATTATCAAGCCTCACAGAATTATCCACAGAATTATCCACAAAACTATAATCATCCTTATTCTAGTTAGGCTTGGGCTTTCCTTGAAAATTTGCTCAAACTAGTTTTGAGAGAAAACTAAATTCAGAAACAGGTTCTGTTATCAAACTAACCTTTGTACTTTTATCAAACTTTACTAAAAGATAAAACCAATTTGGGTCGAAGGTGGAACTAATAGCACTCTCACTCTTAAGAGTTAATCTAAGGAAAACTGAGGGTCTAATGATAAATTATAAACTTTACTAGTCACGCTTACAAAGTAACTTAAATGAAGTTAAAGCTAAGTTTTAGTTTTCTAGGAGCTATTGGCAAATGTGTAGTTTGTAAAAAGCGAGATATGTAGGTTTTTAACAGAGAGTTGGTTTTGAATGAGTTTTGGGATGTTAGCTTAATTTCGTAGCTTAATTTCGAGCTAAGTAAGTAAATAACCCAAAATTTCTAACTGTTAACGATTGTCTCAGTAAAATTGTCGCTCAAATGGATCAGGTCATGCATTAGTTGGACACATTTGGTAGGGAACTTCCCCCCAGCCGACTCACCAGATAACATCACAAAATCAGCTTGATCCAAGCATACAGCCCGATATAGATCACTCATCTCAGCTCGTGTAGGCACTGGATTGTCGGTCATGGTTTCCAGAATTTGGGTGGCTACAATAAAAGGTTTGTTGTATAAACGACACATCTGTTTAATTTTTTCCTGATAAAACGGAACTTTGATGTGGTTTGGTAAGGTTTCAAGGGCTAAATCACCCCTAGCAATCATGATCATGTCGCTAGTTTGAATGATAGCCCTTAAATTGTCTGGTTTCACAGCCTCACTCATTTCTATTTTAGTACAAATTTTTGGAAAAAAATCACTAATTTGGTGTTCAGTTAAAATTTGGCTAATAAACGCTCGAAGTTTGTCTAAGTCTTTAGTAGTTTTTACAAAACTAGGAGCTACGTAGTCTGGCCTAATTGTAGGCAATACTTTACTTAAAAAATCGCGATCTCGGTCAACCAAAAAATCTATTTCAATGTTAGATAAGGGCATGTTCACCCCTTTATTACTTTTAACTATACCGCCGTGATTAACTCGACAATAGACTTGTTGGTCTATTACTTTAATTACTTCGCAACTAATTTTTCCATCATCAATTAAAATTGGTTGGCCTGGTTTAGCAAATTCTTCAATATTAAATTGGCAAGGCAAAACTTGCAAGTCTTGTTGTAGGTAAGGATAAGTGTGATTAGGGTTTTGTTTTTCGATAATAATAGTGTCGCCAGTATTAATTGTAGTCTTGTCTGTGCTTAAGAAACCAAGCAAAATCTTAGGTCCAGCCAGGTCAGCCATCAATTCAAACCCTACAGCCCGGCATTTACGTCCGGTTTCAATATGCCACTCTACGCTATTGTGAGAAAAATTCAGTCTGGCTATTTGCACGCTATGTTGTCTAAAGAAAGTTAAAGTAGCCAAGTCTTGAGAGGCTGGGCCAATAGTAGCAATAATTTTAGTCATAAAAAACTATCTTTAGATAGTCGCTCAACCAACAACCAAATTTAGTCAAGCTAAAAATAGAGACTAGTCTGATGAGTTTGTAAAACTACAAATTTTCATCAGCAAATCGTTTTGGTATGGAAAACCTAGGCAAGACATCAAAACCTTGTTGATTCAAGCGAGAACTCTGGATAAAGTTATTTTCCCAAAAAACCAATTTAGTTAACTTTTTAGTCGGAATAATTTTCGTTTAAAACGGGTTAAAATTTAACTCTAAAATTGTTGAACCGTAAGTTTTTCTCAAACTAGGTTGTTTGAAACTAGTGTCTATACTAAAATTACAAATTAATCTTTAAACTACAATTACCTATTCAGGTTTGCGTTTACTCGAAACCAATAAATCTACATAACTGTAAGTTATTGGTTAGGATTATCTTTTTAAAGACGTTTTAGTTTGACATTTTCTAAGTTGGCTACTAGTAGTTTCAGATTAGTATGTCAAAATTAGCCAGCTATTTAAAACTTTTGGGTATTGGTTTTTTAATGGGCACAGTAGATTTGGTGCCTGGGGTTTCTGGGGGAACGGTAGCTTTTGTGTCTGGTATTTATCCAAAACTGTTAGAAACGATTAAGCATCTAACTGGTCCTTTTTGGAAACTAATATGGTCTCGTCAGTGGCGTTTGGCTTATCAAAGTATACCGTGGGGTTTTTTGTTGCCTTTGGGTTTTGGTATTGTCGTGGCTATTTTTTCCATGGCTAATGTAATTAAATTTTGTTTGCAATACTATCCAGAACAAATTTGGGGTTTGTTTTTTGGTTTGGTGTTAGGGTCTGGCTGGTTAATGGTTAAACAAATCCAAACATGGAATTGGGTTAATGTTTTGGCTATGGTGATGGCTTCTGCGGGCACTTTTTGGTTGGTCAACACTCCGATTTTAAATACTCCAAACACTACTTGGTCTATTTTTCTAAGTGGGATGTTGGCTATTTGTGCTATGATTTTGCCGGGTATTTCTGGTTCGTACATGTTGTTGCTTTTGGGCAAGTATGAAGTAATTATTAGTGCTCTTGCTGCCAAAGATATTTTTACCTTAGGGGTGTTTGTGTTGGGTATATTGGTCGGTATTAGCTTGTTTGTCAGGGTGTTAAATTTGTGGTTGCGTCAACATTTTGCCTTAACAATTAGTATTTTGGTTGGCATAGTGTTTGGTTCTCTAGGAAAAATTTGGCCTTGGAAGGAAGTGTTGTCGGCTGCTGAAGATGGTAAGTTACTACTATTCAGTACCAATGTTTGGCCTGATTGGAGTAACGCCGCTAATTGGCTAGTGGTCGCTTTGATGGTTTTAGGTTTTGTGTTGATTTTGGTTAGTAACCGATGGGGTTTGGTTGATAATTTTTCAAAAGAATCTAAAGCTTGAGCTTGACTGAAGCAGGTTTTAACTGATTGTTGGTTTTGAGGGACAATATTTGGGTTAATTTGTTTAGTAAATATGCGTTTAAACCAATTTTTGGCTTACCATTTAGGTTGTTCTCGTAGACAAGCCGACCAACTAATTGCCGCTGGACAAGTGAAAGTTAACCAAGAACTAGCTAAGTTAGGTGCTCGTGTTAATTTAACTGACCAGGTAGCAGTTCTACGTCAGGGTAACTGGTGTGATATTCAACAAATTCCAACCGAAAAACTTTTGTTTTATAAACCTATTTTTTGTCTTAGCAACCCAGAGTCCAAAGTCCCTCAAAAAAAGACTATTAAACAGTTTTTACCTAAAATTTTTCAACAGTTTCGTCCAGTTTATAAATTAGCTTACATGACTGAAGGGTTGTTAATTTTAGCTAAAAATAGGTTAGTTTCTAAAAGCCTCAAGCAAGCATTGATTTTTCAAACAAGCCATTTTTTATTGGCTACCAAAAAACCTTTGCCAGATAGTCTTGTTTTAGAGCAAGACTGGAGTTTAGATTTATTGAATAAGTCTTCGGTAATCATTCAACCAGTATCTAAAATCGACTGGTCACAATTTGATTATTTGAAATTATCTTCCAAAGATTATTGGTATTGGGCGAGTGTGTTAGGTTTAGGTGATCGCTTGGTTGTTGATTTGGTTTTCAATTTTAATCTACAAAGACTAATTTGTGTGCGAGTAGGTGATTACTGTTTAAGCTTTGAATTGTATCAAAGAAAATGGTTAGCCGTTTAATTTAACCAAAATTTAATTTTTTAGGTTTCAATAACAATCCGCAAATTAAGATTTAACTTGAATTATAATTAGGTTAACTACGAAAAAGAATGGGCTTGTTGTTAGCTAAACAATCTGTTTTTAGAATTTGAATCTGTTTGAATAACAGCGTCAACTAGACACATTTAAGAAACTTGGTAGTAATAGTAAAGTATCTTACAAGTCTATAAGCATATAATTAGTCTACGGTAAACTAGAGCTAAATTTAGTTTGCACTTATTCAAATTTTATTGATAATCTAGTTGTTTATTTAGGAATTACTATTGTTTAGCATTTTAATGCTTAGGTTTAATTGTCCCTTGTCGTTAATTTCGATCACTTTAGCTCGAATTTTTTGACCGATACTAAAAAGACTCTTGATGTCTTTAATTTTGCTGTCTGAAATTTGACTAATATGAATTAGTCCTTCTTTTTCAGTGCCGTTAACTTTTACAAAAGCACCGTAAGGTTCAATGCGGAAAATTACCCCTTCGACAATTTCTCCTAAAGTATAGTCTTTAACGATTTTTTTGATGTATTCAGCAGCATAGTTTACTAGTTCAGCATCTTTACCAAAGATGACCACTCTACCAGTTAAGTCTTCGATGTCAATTTCGGTGTCGGTCTTGGCAATTAAGGCTTTGATGACTTTACCACTAGGACCAATGACTTCGCCAATTTTATCCACCGGAATAGTGAGTTGGGCTACTCGCGGAGCATATGGAGACAGCTCTGGTCTGGGTTTGTCGATTGTTTGTTGCATGATGCTAAGAATGTGCAACCTGGCAGCCTTAGCTTGAGTTAAGGCTTGTTTGAGAATTTCTACGGTTAACCCGGCTACTTTGTTATCTAATTGTAAAGCGGTGATGCCATCTTTAGTACCAGCTACTTTAAAGTCCATGTCTCCGTTAAAATCTTCTTCACCAATAATATCGGTGAGCACTTTAAAACGCCCAGTGTTTTGATCTAGAACTAGACCCATAGCTACTCCAGCTACCATGTCTTTAATAGGCACACCTCCGGCCATTAAAGATAAGCAACTAGCACAAGTAGAAGCCATCGAAGTAGAACCATTGGAACCTAAACATTCGCTTACTAAACGCATAGTGTAAGGGAATTCTTCTTCACTGGGTAGTACTGGCAACAAAGCTTTTTCAGCCAGAGCCCCATGACCAATTTCGCGTCTGCCAGGGCCAGCGTATTTACCAATAGCTCCTACAGAGTATTGAGGAAAGTTGTAATGGTGCATGTATCTTTTGGTAGTTTCTTCAAAATCTTCCATTTCATCCACAGTTTGAGCGTCTCTGGTACTGCCTACAGTGAGTATGTTGAGTACTTGAGTTTCACCTCTTTGAAAGAGACTAGAGCCGTGAACTCTGGGTATGACGTCTATTTGACACATGATTGGCCTAGTTTCGTCTAGACGACGTCCATCAAGGCGTTTTTCTTGGTTTAGAATGTTTTGTTTAATAATTTTCTTTTTCATGACTTCCAAAGCTAATAAAAGCTCTTTCTGCAACAACTGTAAATCCTCTAAGCTAGGAAAAAGTTGAAGCATTTTGTTGGCTATGTTTTGGTCAATGTCTGAGGTAGCTACTAGTTGCGTCAGTTGGTCAAAGGTATAAGCGTTAGCCCAAGTTAGGAGTTGGTTTAAAACTTGTTGGTGTAAGTTTTTGACGGATTCCAAAAGATCCATTCGTTCTAATTTTTGGCCAGGAGCATACAACACTGTTTCCAATTCGGAAGTAAATTCTAACCAATAATCAATCACTTTTTGGCTGGGTTTGACCGTATGCAAAAGGATGTGTTTTTGTAGACCAGCTTGTTTGGCTAGGTTGATAAATTCGTGTTGAAACTGAGTTAGCGTAGCCAACTCCTGAGAAGCTAAATCTAAACATTGACCTAAAGTAAGTTCATCTACAATCTTGGCCCCAGCTTCCACCATCATGATGTTTTGTCCGTCACCAGAAACCACGAGGTCTAAAACCGATTCTGATTGTTGTTTGTAGCTAGGGTTTACTATTGGCTTTAGTTCTAAGTTAGGATATTTTTCGGTAATTTCTTTCTGAGTTAGCCGGGTAGTTGAGTGGTATAATAATTTTAATTTAGCTGCCCATTCGGTGTTGATAGCTGCTAAAGAATGAAACACTTGTCCGAACAAGTCTTTGTCATCTGGTTCTTTTAGGTCTATCAATTGGCAAAATTCTTCTAAGTCTGGTTTCAAAACGCTAAAATCAGTAGGCTCAGTTTCTAATTTTTGTTTTATAGTGGCTAGTAGTTGGTTGACTCGTTGTTCTGGAATTAAACCAATGCGCACGCTACTTACAGGTCCAGCGAAGGGTTCTATACCAGCCAGTTTGATAGCTACTGAAGCGGCAATTACAGCTAGTGTGTCGGGTGGATTAATTTCATCAATACTTAGCGGAGTAATGACTATTTGCACTTCTTGGCGAATATCTGGATCAAACAAAGACCTTAGAGAGCGATCAATCATTCGTCCGGTGAGAATGGAATTATCCGACGGTTTACCCTCCCGCTTGACAAAGCGAGAACCCTTAATTTTGCCACTGGCATATAGTCTTTCTTCGTAAACTACTTGCAAAGGAAAGTAATCACTACTAACCGGACCCTCTCCCACTACCACAGCTACCAGCACAGTAGTCTGTCCTAAGCTAGCTAACACAGAGCTAGTGGCTTGTTGGGCCAGTAACCCAGTTTCCAAAGTCAAAGTTTGTCCGTGAAAATTAAGATTGTGTCTTACAGGTACGTGTTGAAACATAAAAATGGCTTAATTAACTAAGTTTTGAAGTCTATTTTCAGATTTGTCAAAATTAGATAATAAAGCCAAG
>Ga0197142_1002742_pt1 | contig 15169 bp, 14 predicted proteins | sample GBS60_MetaG_FD_148614 | JGI IMG/M metagenome (GOLD analysis project Ga0197142, IMG submission 148614) | Sediment microbial communities from Great Boiling Springs, Gerlach, Nevada, United States - GBS 60_MetaG | ecosystem: Environmental > Aquatic > Thermal springs > Hot (42-90C) > Sediment... | reverse complement strand
TGCCTCGCCGCGCTTTCGACCTGTTGCTCCTCGCCGCGAGCCTCCTTCTGGCGACCACGGTCGGCGAAGCGGCGCTGCGGCTCGCGGGCTGGTCGTGGCCGGTGTTCTACCGCCCGGACCCGGTGCTCGGCGAGGCGCCCATCCCGCGCGCCGAAGGCTGGGACCGATCGGAGAACCCGATTTTCGTGCGATTCAACTCGCACGGCATGCGCGATCGCGAGCGGACCCTGGAAAAGCCGCCGCACACGTTCCGGATCGCGTTCCTCGGGGATTCGTACATCGAAGCGAAGCAAGTCGAGCTCGAGGACACCGTAGCCGCGGTCCTGGAGCGGAGATTGGCGAACTGTCCGAACCTCCGTGCTCGCGAGGTCGAAGTCTTGAACTTCGGAGTGAGCGGTTACGGGACGACCCAGCAGCTTTTGATGTTCGAGGAGCGGGCGCGTCGTTTCGCCCCGGACCTGGTGATCCTCGGCTTCTTCAGCGGTAACGACGTACGCAACAACAGCCTCGAACTGCAAGGGCCGTCCAAGCCCCATTTCGTCGAGCGGGACGGCGAACTCGTTCTCGATCGGAGCTTCCTCGACGGGTTCGGCAGCGCCCTCCGGGCGAGCCCCGTGGGGCGGTTCTGGTACGAGCTCGCCCCGGACGTCCGCGTCGTCCAGCTCGTGTCGGCGGCGGCGCGGGCCCGCCGTGAACGTGAGTTGGAGGCTCGGCGGGCGGAAGAGGAGCGGACGGCGGCGGTGCGGGTCGGCGAGCCCGGCTTCGAGCCGGGTCTCGACCACCAGATTTTCCTCGAGCTGCCCCCGCCACCGTGGGAGCGCGCTTGGGCGATCACCGAACGGATCCTCGCCCGGCTCGCGCGGAGGGTGCGCGAAGCCGGAGCCGCGTTCCTGCTCGTGAGTTTGAGCAACGGCATCCAGGTCCATCCCGATCCCCGTGTGCGCGCACGCTTCGCCGAGCGGCTCGGGGTCGAGGATCTGTGGGCGCCCGAGCGTCGCCTCGAAGCGATCGCGACACGGCACGGAATCGACCATCTCGCTCTCGCTCCGCTCCTCCTCGCGCACGCCGAAACCACCGGTCGATGTCTGCACGGCTTCGTCGGCGCGGTCGCCTGTGGCGGCCATTGGAACGCCGAAGGGCACCGGGTCGCGGGCGAGATCCTGGCCGACCACCTGTGTCGCCGGTGGGACCGCGAGGGCGGTGCGGCCGCCCTTGCCGGCGCGCCGCCCGGCCCCTAGCCTCCCCGGTCGGACGGGCGTAGCTCAGGGGTAGAGCGCGACGTTTACACCGTCGTGGTCGGGGGTTCGAATCCCTCCGCCCGTACCAGCGATCGCCGCGAGCTCTCGCCCGAGCCGGCGCCGGAGCGGTGCGAGCGGGCCGTCGAGCCGGACCGGCTCGCCGTCGCACAGCCGGACCAAAAGGGCGCGCGCGTGCGAAGAGTCGAGCTCCGCCTCGAGCAGTGGCCCGAGGGCGAGGGCCGGCTCACCCAGCCGGCGGAGCCGGCCGATCGGTTCGGCCGGGAGCCCCCAGCCGGAAAGTGCGGCTTCGGCGAGCCCGGGAACCCGCGGTCGGGTGCGAAAGAGCGCCACGAGACGGCCCGCCGTCCCAGGCTCGCGCTGCCAGAGCGCGCCCCAGATGCCGGGCGAGCGCAGCTCCTCGACCATCCGCGCGAACGCCCGCGCCGCCACGGGCGTCGGCACGAGCCGCCATGCCCCTTCGCCGTCGACGGCCGCCGGCACGATCGGCGCCGGTACGATCCACGCCACGCTCATCGCGCGTCTCCCGTCCCGAGGTCGTCTCCCGGGCCCAGCCTGCCGCATGTCGTCGAGAACCTGTCGACAGATCTTCTATCTAGAGTTGACAAACGCGGTTGGGCAACAGCGAACGGCGTGCCGCGAGCGCGAACGGCGGGTCGGCTCGTCACGGCGCGGCGCCACGGCTAGGCTCTCTCTCGTCCCTCTTTTCCGCGGAGCCCCGCCCGAGCCGTGCCGGCGAACCGTCGAGCCTCGCCCCGCATCACTCCGGTCCACACCGCCGTGCCCGGCCGGGTGCGGGTCAAGGTCGCGGGCCTCAAAGGCTGCGCGCGGACCGCTCGGGCCCTCGAGCACGGGGCCGCCGGGCACGAACGGATCACCCGCGCCCGGGCCAACCCGCTCACGGGATCGCTCCTCGTCGAGCACCGCCCCGGCCTCGACCTCGCCGGGCTGCTGACCTGGCTCGAGGAGCTGCTCGACCGGCTGCCGGAGCTGCTCGCACCGGCCCCGGAACCGGAGCCCGAGCGGCCGCGGCCGGTGCCGGAGGATCCGCCGGCGGGCCCCGCCTGGCACCTGCTCTCGGCGGCGGAGGTGGCCGCCCTTCTCGGCACCGACCCGGACCGCGGCCTTTCCGCCCAGGAGGCCCGCGCCCGGCTCGTTCGCGACGGGCCGAACAGCCTCCCACCGCCGCACCGCCGCTCCGAACTCGCGATCTTTGCCGACCAGCTCGTCTCCTTACCGGTGGGCCTCCTCGCGGTCTCGGCGGGGGTCTCCCTCCTCACGGGCGGGCTCGCCGACGCGGTCGTGATCCTCGGCGTCGTGGCCGCGAACGCGACGATCGGCTGGTACACCGAGAGCCGGGCCGAGCGGATCATCGCCAGCCTCGAGACGAGCGAACCGCCCGCCGCGCTCGTGATCCGCGACGGTCGGCCGCAGCGGGTCGCAGCCGAGGAGGTGGTCCGCGGCGACCTGCTCGAGCTCGAGCCCGGGACCCGGATCGCCGCCGACGGCCGGCTCGTCGCGGTCGACGGGCTCGCCGTCGACGAGAGCGCGCTCACCGGCGAGAGCTTGCCGGTACGCAAGGGTGTCGCGGCGCTCGCCGACCCGATGGTACCGATCGGCGAGCGGGTGAACCTCGTCTTCCGCGGCAGCGTGGTGACGGGCGGCCGCGGCCGGGCGATCGTCGTGGCGACCGGCAAGGCGAGCGAAGCCGGCCGGATCCAGGCACTCCTGGGCAGCGTCGCCCCGCCGCCCACGCCCTTGCAGCAGCGGCTCGACACGCTCGGCCGGCAGCTCGTCCTCGCGAGCGCGGTCGTGTGCGTCGGGATCTTCGGGATCGGGCTCGTGCGCGGCCTCGGCTTTTTGCCGATGGTGAGCACCGCGGTCTCGCTCGCGGTCGCGGCGCTGCCCGAGGGCCTCCCGGCGGTCGCCACCACCACGCTCGCCCTCGGCATCGGCCGGATGCGCGAGAAGGGCGTGCTGGTCCGTAAGCTCGCGGCGATCGAGACCTTGGGCTCGGTCCAGGTGCTCTGCTTCGACAAGACCGGGACCTTGACCCAGAACCGCATGGCGGTCGGTGCCGTGGGCCTCGGCAGCGGCCCCGCCTACCGGCGCGGCGCCACGGTCGAGGCGCTTTTGGGGCCGGCCGAGGCCCGACCTCCCGCGGCGGCCGATCTTTTGGCCGTGGCGGCGCTCTGCAGCGAGGTCGAGCTCGACGGCGACGGCCCCGATCCGACCCTCGACGGCTCGCCGACCGAGACCGCCCTCGTCCGCCTCGCCCTCGAGGCCGGGCTCGACGTCCGCGGCCTACGTGCCGCCCGACCGCGGATCCGGCTCGTGCCGCGCAGCGAGGAGCGGCCCTGGATGGCGAGCGTCCACCGCCTCCCGGGCGGCGGCGCGCTGCTCGCCGTCAAGGGCAGCCCCGCGGCCGTGCTCGAGCGCTGCAGCTGGGTCCGCGAGCGCGAGGGGCTCGTCGCGCTCGATCCGGAACGCCGCCGGCGGATCCTCGCCATGAACGAATCGATGGCGGCCGAAGGCTTGCGCGTGCTCGGTTTCGCGATCGCCGAGCCGGCCGCGGACGAGCCGGATGCGATCGAGGATCTCCGTTGGCTCGGCCTCGTGGGCCTCGCCGACCCGATCCGTCCCGGCATGAAGGAGCTGATCCGCACCTTCCACGAGGCCGGCATCCGCACCGTGATGATCACCGGTGACCAGAGCGCCACGGCCTACGCGATCGCCAAGGAGCTGGAGCTCGCGGGCGATGGCCAGATCGAGATCCTCGACAGCACGCATCTCGACCGGCTCGATCCCGCCATGCTCGAGGCGCTCGCCCCGCGGGTCCACGTCTTCGCCCGGGTGAGCCCCTCGCACAAGCTCGCGATCGTCCGCGCCCTGCAGCGTAACGGCCTCGTGGTCGCGATGACCGGCGACGGGGTCAACGACGGGCCGGCGCTCAAGGCCGCCGACGTCGGGATCGCGATGGGCAAGGGCGGTACCGAGGTGGCGCGCGAGATCGCCGACATCGTGCTCGCCGACGATGAGCTTTCGACCATGGCGACGGCGATCGCCGAAGGCCGCACGACCTATGCCGACATCAAGAAGGCGGTGCGCTATCTCCTCTCGACCAACCTCTCGGAGATCGCGGTGACCGGCGCCGGCGTGGTGCTCGGCGCGGGGGCGATCGTGAGCCCGATCCAGCTCCTTTGGCTCAACCTCGTCTCGGACGTCCTGCCGGCCTTGGCCCTCGCCCTGGAGCCCGCCGAGCCCGACGTCCTGAAACGGCCGCCGCGCGATCCGCGCGCGCCCTTCACCACGGCCCGCGAGCTCGCCCGCTACGGCCGCGAAGGCTCGGTGATCGGGGCCGGCGCGCTCGCCGCCTGGGCCACCGCTCGCGCGCTCCACGGGCCCGCCTCGCCGCTGCCGGGGACGGTCGCCTTCCACACGCTCACCACGGCTCAGCTCCTCCATGCGCTCGCCTGCCGAAGCGATCGGCGCAGCGTCCTGCCCGGCGCCCCACCCCTCGCCCGCAACCCCTGGCTCGGGCTCGCACTGCCGGCGAGCGGGGCGCTGCAGCTCGCGACGATGCTCCTCCCGCCGCTGCGCAACCTGTTGGGTCTCGCACCGGTCGGCCCGCTCGAGATCGGCCTGATCGCTGCCGGGAGCGTGCTCCCGCTCCTCGTCAACGACGCCCTGGCACCGTCCGCGCCGGAACCCGAGGGAGGTGCGTCCCCATGATGCAGGACTTCGTCTTCACCTCCGAATCGGTGACCGCCGGCCACCCCGACAAGCTCTGCGATCGGATCAGCGATGCGATCGTCGACCGCTTCGTGACCCTCGACCCGTTCGCCCGGGTCGAGGCCGAATGCGCGGTCGCCACGGGCACGCTCTTCCTCGCCTGCCGCTTCACTTCGGCCGCCCGGCTCGATCTGCCTTCGATCGCCCGCGAGACGATCGCACGGGCGGGCTACGTGGGCGGGGCGTTCGACGCCGCGACCTGCTCGATCCTGACGAGCCTCGCCGAGAGCACGACCGCGGCCCGGATCGAGCTCGACGAGGCCGAGCTCGACGATGCCGGGATCGAGGCGATCCCCGCCACGCATCAGGTCACCGCGTTCGGCTTCGCCTGCCGACAGACGGCCGAGCTCATGCCGCTGCCGATCGTCCTCGCCCATCGGCTCGCCCGCGGGCTCGAGCGGGCGCGGGGCGAGCTCCCCTGGCTCATGCCCGACGGCAAGGTTCAAGTCGCGGTCGAGTATCGCGGTCGACGCCCGGCCAGGATCCACGCCGTCGCCCTGATCGCCGCTCTCGACCCGGATCGGCGGCCGATGCCGGCCGAGCTCGAAGAGGCGTTGCGGACCCGGGTGATCGCGCCCGCCTTCGCGGCCGCCGAGCTCCGCCCCGATCCGCGCACCCGGATCCTGATCAACCCGGGTGGCCCGTTCCTCGTGGGTGGTCCGGCGCGCCATGCCGGGCTCACCGGCCGCAAGACCGGGATCGACTCTTATGGCGAGTACGCACGGCACAGCGGGGCGGCGCTCTCGGGCAAGGACCCCGGCCGGATCGACCGGATCGGCGCTTACGCCGCCCGTTGGGCGGCCAAGAACGTGGTCGCGGCCGGCCTCGCCGAATCGTGCGAGGTCCAGCTCTCCTGGACGATCGGCCTCGCCCGACCGGTGAGCCTCGTGGTCGAGACCTTCGGCACCGGCAAGCTTTCCGAGGAAGAGATCGCCCGGCGCCTCGAGCAGCTGTTCGACTTCCGCCCGGCAGCGATCGTCCGGGCGTTCGACCTGCGGCGCCTGCCCGCCCGCTATCCGGACGGCTTCTTCGCCGAGCTCGCCGCTTACGGCCAAGTCGGCCGCACCGACCTCGATCTCCCCTGGGAGCGGCTCGACCGGGCCGAGGCCCTGGCCGCCGGCTGAACGCTCAGCCGCCGGCCTCGCCCGGCTCGCCGCCCGCGGCCGCCGAAGGGCCCGTCGGCGCAGGGGCCGGCGCAGCCTTCCCCTCGGCCTCGGCTTTGCGCCGCCGGACCGGGGCCTTGCGGACCGGCTTCGTTCCCGCGCCTTCGGCCTTCGCCACCCGCCGCGCCGGGCGGGCGGGCTTCGCGGCCGCCTCTTCGGACGGGGCCGTCGCCTCGCCCGGTGTCACCCGGCGAACGATCAGCTCGCTCACCGAGCGGATCACGCCCGTGACGGTGCCCAACAGGTCCTTGACCGCGCCGACCGCGGCCCCACCGATCCCGCCCGCCGCCTCGAGCGCGGCGTTGGCCGCGGCCTTGGCGATCTCGGCGGTCCGCCCGCCGGCCTCGGAGGCGGCATCGAGCGCGCCGTCGATCGCCCGCTTGGCCACCGTCGCGACGTCGGTGCCGGTCCGCGCCGCCGCCTCGATCGCCGCCCGGACGACACTGCCGGCGGCACCGGCGACGTCGCCGCCGACATCGGCCACGCCCAAGACGGCGCCCTTGGCCGCCGCCCGCGCGGTGATCAGCAAGCCGCCCGCCTCCTCGGCCACGGCGAGCGCCGAGCGCGCCGCCTCTTTGGCGATGGCGAGCGCCTCGGCCGCCGCGCGCCCGGTCGCCCGGGCACCCTCGCGGACCCGGGTCCGTACGAGTTCGGCGATCTCTTCCTCGCTTTTGGCGACCTTCTGGAGCTCGCTCCTGACCGCGGCCTCGAGCGCGACGTCGCCCGCCGCACCCGGGGTGGCCTCGCCCGCCGCCTCGTTCTCTCGCTGCATCGGTGTCCCCTTTCCCGACCACTGGCTTTCAACATACGCAACCGCGGGCGCCGGCAGAAGACACGCCCCGGCCGGAAATCAGCGGCCGCCGCGGACGAGGTTCGAGGCGTACCACAGGAGGCTCACGGCCGGCCCGGCGAACTGGCCGCGAGCCGCCTGGACGAGCGCCAGGCCGAGCAAGCCCAGGAGCGCGGCACCTTTGAGATCGAGCTCGCCCGCGGTCGCCCGTCGCAGGCCGGCATCGAGTGCGGCTGCGCGCTCGGCCAGCCTGCGGGGCAGCGGGATCTCCCGGGGCTCGCTGCTTTCGACCCGCACGAGGCCGCGCGCGGCGAGCTCCTTCAAAAGTTGCTCGAGCGGACCTTCGTGGTGGATCAACAGGCTCGCGGTGAGCGGGTTGGCGTCGACCGCGCGGATCCCTTCCATGAGCGCGAGCTCGAGGGCGACGGCGTCGAACCAGGCCGGATCGCCGCGCCGACCGTCGATCTTGAGCCGGACCCGGCCGGGTAGACGGTGGACGAGCCGGGCCGGCTCCGGTTCAGCCATCCGACACGGCCTCTTCGGCCGCCGTCGTGGCCGCCGCGGCGGCGCGGGCGGCGGCGGTCTCTTCGGCCAGTTCGGCGCGGGCTTCGGCGAGCATGTCCTCCGCCACTTCCGCGAGTTCGGCCACCGTCTCGCGGGCGGTCTCGTAGGCCAGGATCATCCCCTTGATCGCCGCCTTGGCGATCGGTCGGCCGACCCGCGCGATCACCGGCAAGAGGACCGGTGCGAGCGCGAGCGTCGCCACACCGACGAGCACACCCGTCACGATCGTCTCGCCGCGTCCCCCGAACGGTCCGAGCGCCATGCTCCTGTCCCCGTGCGACGCCGATGCGACATCGGCAAATGCCACGGGCGGCGGAGGAGGTGCAAGCGCGCCCGGGGCACTTATGATGGCATCGCGGCGCCCGAGCGACGCGGCGCCGGAACGGAGGAGACGCGATCATGGCGGTCGACGAAGAGAAACCCGAGGACACGGCCCGGTTGGTCATCGAAACGTCACAGGGCCGCCACGAATTCGCCTTCGAACGGGCGGAACTTGCGACGGTGACTTCGGCCCACGTCGTCGTCCTTTTGAGCAACGCCAAGGGGGATAAGGCCCGCGCCGTTCTGCCCAAGTCGATGCTCCGGAAGGTCGCCAGCCTGAAGCTCCTGTGGTGATCGTAGCCCTGCCCGTTGCCCATCGGATGGCTCCGCCGGCCCCCGCGCTGCCCCGCGAGGCGCTCGACGAGCTCGAGCGCGCTTGGCTCGCCCTCGAGCGGCCGAGCTTCGCCGCCCAGCTCTCCAGCATCCTCGGTACGCCGATCGATCAAATCCTCCGTTTGTTGCCGGCCGCCTGGTACGAACGGCTGCGAAGTGCCGCCGAGGCGGCCGTGGTCCGGGCCTACGACCTGGCACGCCCGACCCTCGACGGCGGCGAGGTGACGAGCGGCCCCGCGGCGCACCGTCTCGCCGCCGCCGCGACCGGGGCGCTCGGCGGGTTCTTCGGCCTGCCGGCGCTGCTGCTCGAGCTCCCGACCACGACGCTCTTGATGCTGCGGGCGATCGCCGACGTGGCGCGGGCCAACGGCGAGGACCCGGCGAGCCCGAAGACCCGGCTCGCCTGCATCAAAGTCTTCGCGCTCGGTGGCCGCAGCCGAGCCGACGACTACGCCGAGCTCGGCTACTACGAGCTGCGGCTCGGTCTCGCCTGGCAGTTCACCACCGTGCCCGCGCTCGAGGCCGGGGCCGCGCCGGCCCTGCCCCAGCCGATCGGCCTCTTGCGGGCGATCGGTGCCCGCTTCGGCGTGGTCGTCACCGACAAGGCGGCGGCGCAGGCGGTGCCGATCTTGGGTGCGGTCGCGGGTGCCGCGGTCAACACGCTCTTCATGGACCATTTCCTCGCCGTAGCGGACGGCCATTTCACGGTCCGTCGGCTCGAGCGTCGGTTCGGCCGTCCGGCGGTCGAGGCCGCCTATCGGGCGATCGGCGCCCGCCACGGCAGCCCGCGCGGGCTCACGCGAACGCTACGACGCAGGCGAAATAGACGAGCAGCGTGAGCAGGTCCTGGACGACGGTGGCGACCGGCCCCGAGCCGTAGGCCGGATCGAGGCCGAGCCGGCTCAAGATCCAGGGGAAGACGAGGCCGACGCCGGAGGCCGTGGCGCCGGCCGCGAACAGCGCCACCGCGACCGCGACGGCGAGCCCGGTGCTCGCGCCGAGCCACAGGGCCGCCGGGATCACGGCGAGGCCCAAGAGGATCCCGAGCATCGCCCCGGTCGCGAGCTCGCCCCAGAGCACCCGGCCCAAAGGCGCCTGCTCGAGCGACAGGCCGCGCACCGCCACCGCCTCGCTCTGGGTCCCGATCGCATCGGCCAGATAGACGATCGCGGGAACGAAGAAGGCGATCGCGACCTCGGCCTGGAGGCGCGTTTCGAAACCCGCCATGACACCCGCGGCGAGGATGCTGCCGGCGAGGCCGACGAGCAGCCAGGGCAGTCGGTTGAAGACGCGGCGGACGGGCGGCAGGGCGAGCGCCCCGGTCGCATGGTTGGCCGAATCGACGATGCCGGCGAAGCGGCGCAGATCCTCCTCGTGCTCGCGCAGGAGCACGTCGACGATCGCCGTCGGCGGCACGACACCCAGGAAGCGTCGTTCGGCGTCGACCACCGGTACGGCCGCGAGTCGGTGCTGGTGGGCCACGATCGCCACCCGCTCCTGGTCGGTCTCGGCATCGACCGTAGGCGGTGGCGGCCGCATCAGGGCGCCCACGGGGATGTCCCGCGCCGCGGCCAGGAGTTCCGCGGTCGGCACCACGCCCACGAGCCGCCCCGCCTCGTCGACCACCCAGACCGGGTCCAAGACGGCGTGATGTTCGGTGGAAAGGCGCCCGACGACCTCGGCGACCGGCTCGTCGTCACGACCGACCGGCACCCGCGTTTCGAGATGCCCGCGGGCGGTCTCGGCGACCGGGCTCGGTGGTCCCTCTTCGGCCATGTCGGTTCTCCGCACCGGGCCCGCTCGGCGGTGGTCCCTGGGACCGCGCACCGCGCCCGAGCGTCCCGCGGCGCAGCAGCTGCTTCGCAACGCATCATGGCGATCACGTGACGGAAGTGCTATCCGACGCCCCGTTTCGGGCCATCGAAACGGAGAGACACCCGTGCACGTCGCCGACCTTCCCGGGGTCGAGATCCGCGGTCCCGCCGTTGCGGGTTTCGAGCGGGTCCTCACGCCGGACGCTCTCGCTTTCCTGGCCGATCTCGAGCGCCGCTTCGGCGGCGAACGGAAGCGGCTCTTGGTTCTTCGGGCGGAGCGGCAGAAGCGCCTGGACGGGGGCGAACTCCCCGACTTCCTGCCGGAGACCGCGCACATCCGCGCCGCCGAGTGGAAGGTCTGGCCGGCCCCGGCCGATCTGCGAGATCGCCGGATCGAGATCACGGGTCCCGTCGACCGCAAGATGGTGATCAACGCGCTCAATTCGGGCGCCTCCTGCTACATGGCGGATTTCGAGGACGCGACCACGCCCACCTGGGCCAATCTGATCGCCGGCCAGATCAACCTGATGGACGCGGTGCGCCGCACCATCACCTACGACGACCCGCAGACCGGCAAATCCTATCGGCTCGCCGAGAAGACCGCCGTGTTGCTGGTCCGTCCGCGCGGCTGGCACCTGCCCGAAGCCCACCTCTTGGTCGACGGCGAGCCCATGTCGGGGGCGTTGTTCGACTTCGGCCTCTTTTTCTTCCACAACGCGAAGGAGCTCGTCGCCCGCGGGACCGGTCCCTATTTCTACTTGCCGAAGCTCGAGAGCCATCTCGAGGCACGGCTGTGGAACACCGTCTTCCACCACGCCCAAGCCCGGCTCGGGCTGCCGGTCGGAACGATCAAGGCGACCGTGCTCGTCGAGACGATCCTCGCCACTTTCGAGCTCGACGAGATCTTGTGGGAGCTGCGCGAGCACTGCGTCGGACTCAATTGCGGCCGGTGGGACTACATTTTCAGTTACATCAAGAAGCTGCGGGCCCATCCCGACCGCGTGCTGCCCGATCGGGCGCTCGTGACGATGACGACCCCCTTCATGCGCGCCTATTCGCGGCTCGTCATCGCGACCTGTCACCGCCGCGGCGCGCACGCGATGGGCGGGATGGCGGCGCAGATCCCGATCCGCCACGATCCGGCCAAGAACGCGGCGGCCCTCGAACGGGTCCGGGCCGACAAGGAGCGCGAGGCGAGCGACGGACACGACGGGACCTGGGTGGCGCATCCGGGCCTCGTGCCGGTCGCCAAGGAGGTGTTCGACCGGCTGATGCCGGAGCCGAACCAGATCGGCAGCGACAAGCAGCGGGGGTTCACCGCGACCGCGGCCGAGCTCCTCGCGCCACCCCCGGGGCCGATCACCGAACAGGGCCTGCGGACCAATTGCAGCGTGGCGATCGGCTACATCGAGGCGTGGCTGCGCGGGATCGGCTGCGTGCCGTTGAACGACCTCATGGAGGACGCCGCCACCGCCGAGATCAGCCGGGCGCAGCTCTGGCAGTGGCGCCGCCACGGCGCCCGGCTGGAGGACGGCCGGGTCGTCGACATGCCGCTGATCCGCCGCACGGTCGAGGAGGAGCTCGCGAAGATCGCCGACCAGGTCGGTCCGGAGCGCTTCGCGGCCGGCCGCTTCCGCGACGCGGCGAAGCTCCTGCTCGAGCTCGTCGAAGCCGACGAGTTCGTCGAGTTCTTGACCCTTCCGGCCTACGAACGGGTAGTCGCCGAAGAGCAGGGCTGAACGCCGCGCCCCCGCGGTTCCCGGGGGCGGCCTCTGGACGGCGTGACGTGCGCGGACGATCTCTGCCGCGGGCCGCGCATCGCTCTTCCGTGCGCGGCCGGAGAGGAGCGCCCGACATGGTTCCGCGCCGCCTTCTGCGGACGGCGACGATTTTCCTTCTCGCGCTCGCGCGCCCGGTCGCGGCCGAGCCGCCGGCTTGGACCGTCGATCCGGCGAAGAGCCGGCTCGCCTTCACCGCCCGCCAAGGCGGCCAATCGATCGAAGGCTCGTTCGCGCGCTGGACGGCACGGATCCGCTTCGATCCGGCCGATCTCGCCGGCTCCTCGGTCGAGGTCGTGGTCGATCTCGCGAGTGTCGCGACCGGCGATCCGAACCGCGACAAGCAGGCGCAGGCGGCCGAGTTCTTCGATACCGCCCGGTTCCCCGAAGCGCGGTACCGCTCCCTCGCCTTCGAGCCCAAAGGCGACGGTCTTTTCGAGGTCGTAGCGGAGTTGTCACTCAAAGGTGTCACCCGTGCGCTGCGCCATCCCGCGCGGATCCGGATCGACGGGGCGCGGGCCACCGCTTCGGGTGAAGTGATCGTGCGTCGCCGCGATTTCGGCTTCGGATCGGGGGTCTTCGACAGCGAGCAGATTCTGGGCCCCGAAATCCTGGTCCGCTTCGTCGTGGAGGCTCGCCGCTCGTGAGCTGGCGCAGCGACCGCGAAAGCTGGGGGCTCGGCATCCGGCTCTTCCATTGGACGAGCGCGGTGCTCGTGCTCGCCCAGTGGCTCTTGGGCCGGTACATGACGAGCCTCGGCCCGGAGGCGCTCTCCGAGAAATTCCTCCTCTACCAGCGCCACAAGAGCCTGGGTTTCGCGATCTTCGCTCTCACGATCCTGCGCCTTTTCTGGCGGTTGAGCGAGCCCGCCCGACCTGCCCTCCCGCCGACCGTGCCGGCTTGGCAGCGGGGCGCGGCGGCCGTGAGCCACACGCTCCTCTACCTCCTCCTCCTCGTCATGCCGGTCACGGGCTTCCTCGCCGCCGCCGCCTCGCCGCTCGGCATCCCGACGGTGCTGTTCGGGGTGATCCCCGTCCCCCATCCGATCGGCCCCGATGCGCGCCTCGAGGCGCTCTTGCTCGCCGCCCACCGGATCCAGGGCTGGCTGCTCGCGGCGTTGCTCGCGGTCCACATCGGCGCCGCGCTCAAGCACCATCTGATCGATCGGGACCGCGTGCTCGTGCGTATGGTGAGCGGCCGGTGAGTGCCGTCGACGTGTCGAGCCGGGCCGATTTCGCGGATGTCGCGAGCATGCTACCAGGCTCGATGCGTCGAGGGTCACACGGAACGGGTCGTCGGGTGTCGGTCGGAGGGAGCGCGCGAGCCATGACCACGAGCCTCACGCGGAGCGTTTCGTGACGCCGATCGAACGGGGAACGCGGGCCCGCGTGGTGGCTGCCGAGCGGGTGCTCTCGGGCGGCGGTACGTGCCTCGTGCGCGACGGCGAGAGCGCGATCCTCGTGCACGCGGTCGAGCCCCTGGACGAGCCCGGGCTCGCCGAATGGCTCGCGACGCGCCCCGCTCCGACCCTCGTTCTCACCGGTACCCGGGCCCAGGCCCTGGGTCTCGCCGTTCCGGCGGCGAGCTGCGCCGCGCTCGGGCTCGGGCCGGGCACCACGCTCGCCGGCCTCGCGACCCTGGTCGGACCCGGCTTGCCGACCGGACCGCGCGGGCTACCCGAAGGCTGCTCCCTTCGGCTCGGTACGCGGCTCGAAGAAGCGGCGGTCGATCTCGCCAAGCGCGCCGGCCTCATCCCGGCCGTCCTCGTCCGCCCCGCCGGTGAAGAGAGCCGCGCCGACGTGAGCGTCGAGGCCGCGGCGATCCTCGCCCGCTCGCGCGACGATCTCGCGACCTTGCGGCCTCTGGTCGAAGCCCGCCTCCCGGTCGCCGCCACCGAGCACGGCCGCCTCGTTCTGTTCCGCTCCGCCTCTGGTGCGGTCGAGCACCTCGCGTTCCTCGTGGGCGATCCGGCCTCGGCGCCGGCGCCGCTCGTCCGCCTCCACTCCGAATGTTTCACGGGCGACGTGTTCGGCTCTCTGCGCTGCGATTGCGGTGAGCAGCTCGATGCCGCTCTCGCGCAGATGGCCGAGGAAGGGGCCGGCGTGCTCGTCTACCTCCGTCAAGAGGGTCGCGGTATCGGCTTGTTGAACAAGCTTCGCGCCTACAGGCTGCAGGACCAGGGCCTCGACACGATCGATGCGAACACGCATCTGGGCTTCTTACCGGACGAGCGCGATTACGCTTTCGCCGCGGCGATGTTGCGCGCGCTCGGTATCACCCGGCTGCGCCTCATCACCAACAACCCCGAGAAGCTCGAAGCGCTCGCCCGCCACGGGTTGGAGATCGTCGAGCGGGTCCCGTCGAGTGTCCCCGTCAACCGCCACAATCTCTTCTATCTCGAGACCAAGGCGCGGCGCAGCGGCCATCTGCTGCGCGCGCTCGGCGCCGGGCTCGGCGGGCTGCCCGCCGGCCGCGGCACCGGCTGACCCCGCTTCTCCGTCCTTCGGGGAGGAACGACCGTGACCGCTCGTCGGATGCTCGCCGCTCTCTCGCTCGCGGTACTCGGTCTCGAAATCGTCGCGGCGCCCGCGCAGGCCGAGCCCCGTCGCTGGCGCATCGACCCCGAGCACTTCGCGATCGGCTTCGAGGCGATGCACATCGGCTTCTCCAAAGTCCTCGGCCAGTTCCTGAAAGCCGAGGGCAGCTTCGTCTTCGACGAGGCGACCCGCACGCTGCACGATGCCGAGATCCGGGTCGATGCGCGCAGCGTCTTCACCAACCACGAGGCGCGCGACAATCACCTGCGCGGCGCCGATTTCCTCGACGCCGAGGCGCATCCGACGATCACGTTCAAGATGACGCGGGCGATCCCCAAGAGCGAGACCACGGGTCTTGTCGAGGGCGAGCTCACCTTCCGTGGTAAGACCTTGCCGCTGACGGTCGAGGTGACCTTGAACAAGATCGGCAAATATCCCTGGGGGGAGAACTACGTGATCGGCGTGAGTGCTCGCACGATCGTCAAGCGCTCGCTCTGGGGTTCGACTTACGCGGTCGAGAACGGCTGGGTCGCGGACGAAATCCCGATCCAAATCGAGCTCGAGGCGATCCGCGAGTGAGGAGCGGGGGCCGCTCGCCCGTGCGGCTCGAGGGGCCCGCGGCCGACCGCGTCGCGCGCGCCTGGGACCGACTTTTGGCCTGCGCGCACGGCGGAGGTGACCTTTCCACCGTGCCCCTCGACGGGCTCGGCCCGGATCAGCGGCGCCTCTTCGCGACCTACCGCGACTTCCTCGCTCCCTCCCCCGACGGGCTCTCGGTCGTGGCTCATCTCGGGCAGAGCCTCGACGGCCGGATCGCGACC
>Ga0197142_1002741_pt1 | contig 15170 bp, 12 predicted proteins | sample GBS60_MetaG_FD_148614 | JGI IMG/M metagenome (GOLD analysis project Ga0197142, IMG submission 148614) | Sediment microbial communities from Great Boiling Springs, Gerlach, Nevada, United States - GBS 60_MetaG | ecosystem: Environmental > Aquatic > Thermal springs > Hot (42-90C) > Sediment... | reverse complement strand
CCCCTCCTTACAGGCGTGTTGCGGGAATGCCTGAAGCAGTCCCGCGAATAATCCAGCGTTGGCCGATCATTGAGAGTATGCGCTACCCCTCAATGCGACGCATCAGCGCGACCAGATCGTGTAGCGTCTGAACGTGCTGCGGTGCGTCGCCGTTCGTCCGCACTTCCCAACACGGTTGATGCCCGTCGCCGGTGACTGTGATACATAATTCGACTGGCTCGTCAGGGGTGACCGCTGCATAGCCAGCACGTTCGAGGGCGCGGGCAGTCCACTCGCGCGCCACCCCGTCACCCATCAGCGCGATGCGACGCCGGGTTGGCGGATGGATGCGAAAGTGCCCCTGATGGCGGTCGAAACTGATCCCTTCGGTGGCAAAGGTCGCTTCAAATGCTCCGCCGAGCACCAGGTCTTCGGGGGCGCCGGCATGCACGCTGCCGCCAGGCGCCATGAGCCAGAGGAGATCGGCGCTGCGCAGCGCCAGGTCGAGGTCGTGGGTCGAAAGGATCATTGCCCGCTGTGTTTCGTGCGCCAGGCGACGCAGCAGGCGCATGATCTCAACCCGTCGCGGCAGGTCGAGGAAGGCGGTCGGCTCATCAAGCGCCATGACCAGTGGTTCCTGTGCCAGGGCGCGCGCTACCATCACCCGTTGCCGTTCGCCGTCGCTCAGTTCATGCACCAGTCGCCCGGCCAGGTTGACCGCATCGACCGCCGCGAGCGCCCGCCGCACGACCTCCTCATCGTGTGGCGTCAGGCGTCCAGTCCAGTCGGTGTGCGGATGACGCCCCAGGGCAACCAGGGCGTAGACGGTCAGTTGCCCGACCTCGACGCGCTCGGTCAGCACCACGCTCACGCGCCGGGCGATCTCACGGGCGCTCAGCGTGGAGAGATCGACGCCATCGAGCCATACCCGTCCATCCAGTGGCGGTTGCATCCCCACCAGCGTGCGCAGCAGGGTTGACTTTCCCACGCCGTTGGGTCCCAACAGGCAGACGACTTCACCCGCGTGGAGGGTCAGGTTCAGGTTGCTGGCAACGATCCGTCGTGGACCACGGCGAGGGGCATAGCCAATGCTCAGGTGTTCGGTTGCAAGAATCGCTCTGCTCATACGCCAAATGTTCCTCTTTCGACACCGCGTCGCAGCAAGATCCAGATGACCGTCGGCGCGCCGATGAGTGCAGTGATGGCATTCAGCGGCAGCACAACACTCATCCCCGGCGCCTGCGCGAACAGGTCTGCAAGCAGCGCAGTCGTCGCACCGACCAGAATGCAGGCGGGGATCAGCAGCCGGTGATCGGCGCTGCGCAGCAGCGCCCGGCAGAGGTGCGGAATGGCGATGCCGAGGAAGGCGATCGGTCCGCAGAATGCTGTCACTGCCCCGGCGAGCAGGGCGCTGCTGGCGACAATGCCGGTCCGCGCCCGTCGGATGTCCACCCCCAGGCTGCGGGCGTATGCTTCGCCAAGCAGGAGCGCATTGAGCGATTTCGTGAGGATGAGCGCCAGCAGTAGCCCGATGCCCACGACGGGCGCAAGCACGTGCATCCGACTCCAGGTGACCCCGCCAAAACTGCCGAAACCCCACGCGATATACGCCTGAATGCGTTCCGCAATGCTGAAGTAGAGCAACAGGCTGACAATCGCGCCGGTGATGTAGCCGATCATCAATCCCAGAATAAGCAGCGTCACGCTGTTCTGCACCCGCTGCGCCAGCGTCAGCACCAGCGCCAGCACTGCACCGGCGCCAATGCTCGCGGCGGCTGCCAGACTCAGATTGCCGATCAGACCGGTGACTGCAAGCAGGGTGGTGTTGGCGACGCCGACGCTCAACACCACCAGCGCGACTCCCAGGCTGGCGCCGGAACTGACGCCGAGGACGAATGGATCTGCCAGCGGGTTGCGGAACAGGGTCTGCATCTGCAACCCGCTGACGCCGAGCGCTGCGCCGGCCAGCGCTGCGGTCAGCGCTTTCGGTAAGCGAAAATCGTAGATGATGGTTGTCCAGCTGGCGCGCTCAGCCTCCCCGCCGAGCAGGATCGTCAGCACCTGTTCCAGAGGGATGCGCACCGACCCGAAACTCAGGCTGAGCAGGAATGCCAGGATCATAACGCCGCACATCGCTGCCAGCGCCAGCGGACGCAATCCCAAACGGGGCCAGGACGCAATGGATGTCGGCATGGCCGGTTCCTGGAACGTATCTGTTATGCTGCGTTTCTGTGCCATCTTCGATGTCCGTCTCAGCACGCTCCCGTCTCGTCGGCGCACAATCGGTGAAAGATATACTCCTCGACGGGTCTGTTCTGTTCCAGATGCTCATGCACAATCCGTTCGAGCACTGCTTCATCGACGTGGTGGTACCAGATGCCATCAGGGTAAACGACGGCGATTGGACCGCCGGAGCAGACACCCAGGCAGGGTGTCGCGCCTCGTTTGACCCGGCACGGATTCTCATAGCGCCCCAGCGGACCGAGCAGGCGCGCCAGAAGCGCATACAGATGGATGGCCTGCCCCTGCGGATCGCAGGAGCGTCCGGTGCAGATGAAGATGTGGCGCGCATACCGGTTCATATGGGGCTTCTGCATGCGATCCTCTATGGTGTCAGTTGCTGGTAGAAATACAACTCGTGGTCCGGCAACAGTTCCGGATGGAAAATCTTGATCAGGTCCGCCAGCACCAGGTGCGGGTTCGTCACGCCGGTTTCCCAATAGTCGTTGCCGCCGTTTTCGTTGAGGCGCTTGTTATTGTTGAAAACATTGCCCTTCTGGAAGGCGGCGAATCTGGTGAGGCGCTCATCTGCCGCCCTGATTTCGGACAGACTCTTCCATGAGCCCGGATTCAGCCAGAAGTCGGCATTGCGAGCACGCTCGAACACCTCTTCAAAACTCAGCGGCTGGCTCCCGGTTGAGGTGTCATCCGCCCAGAGGTAGTCGGCGCCAGCGTCAGCCAGCAGTTGGGCGACGTAGCTTCTGCCCCCCGGCATATACCACGTCCCCTGGAACGGCGCATTGCCGAACACCGTCGGTCTGGTTGCAACGTTGCGCGCTTTTGCCGCCATTTCTTTGTAACGACCGGCAATCGTGCTGTAGACCCTGGTTGCCTGCGCTTCGCGGTTGAAGAAGGCTGCCGTGAACTTGATCCACTCGGCACGTCCCAGGGGCGACGTTTCCATATACTCACCGTCCAGCACGACCTTCAAGTTGGCTTCGAGCAATTTGGGGTGAGCATCGTATTCCGGATTGCCGACGCCATAGGTCATAATCAGGTCTGGTTGAAGGTCAAGCGCCTGTTCGACGTTGACCTGCCCGCCGCTGCCGATCTCGACGAGTTCGCCAGCTTCGATCTTCTTGCGCACATCGGGGTTGTTGATGTACAGGAAACTATCAACGCCGACCAGTTTATCGAGCACGTCCAGTTCGCTGAGATGCGGCAACTGCGTCGTCGTCATTGCGACGATCCTGTTCACCGGCACCTCGATCACCAGCGCATCGCCTATATCCGCAGGCGGGGGTGTGCCGCATTGCACCAGGACATAGCGGAACTGCACATCGGCGTCGCGCCAGGGGTTGAGCACAGTAATGACTTTGTAGTTGTTGAAGTACTCGATTGTCCAGCCAGCCGAATCGCTCAGGGTGACTTTTTCGGGGAAGTAATCGATCGCTGGATCGTAGTCGGTGACGCATCCTTCGGTCAGATTTGCGGTCGGCGCTTCCAGCGGCGCCACGGTTGGCGCCGCTGTGGGTTCAGCCGTTGGTGCAACGGTTGGTGCGATGGTCGGCGCCCTCGTCGGCGTCTGAAGTGCACCTGTTGGTGTCGGCGCTGCGGTTTGCTGACCGCCGCACGCGATCAGCGCCGTCACCAGCAGCAAGAGAGGTATCCAGCGGGATACTCGTTGCATATGTTTCCTCCACGCAGGTTTCAGCAAACCGGTTCTACCGTCCGCCAATGGATACGGAAGACGCGGGCAGTATCCGGGAACGTGCTCATCTGCGATCCCGGCGCTCATCCCGTGATGCGTTGCGATCTGACACACTGATCAGCCGCCAGAGCCACGCGCATCTGGCATGCTCGTGGTGCAACTGTTCCACCAGCGTCCAGGCATACGATGTGGGCAGCCATCCGAGCAGCGCCAGGTCCTGTTCGATCCGCAGCAGGCGTTCCTGGCAGTGTGCGAGTTCGCGGTGCAGGTCATCGTCATCGTTATCACGCACAGGCGTATGAAACCTCCGCCTGTGCGACGCAGACGGCGTTTCGCACCGGCATCGTTCCATCGCCCGCCAACGAACCGCCCCGGTCTCTTCCGAGAACCGGGGCGACATGACCTGCCCGCTGTGCAGAGAAAGGGGCGTCAGGCATGTTCTCCTCCCTGGCTCGAGAAGGGTCGAACACATTCAACATCGCGGCAGGCGTCCTGGCTTCCGGTGATTGTCACCGGTTACAGTTGCGGCACAGCGCTGGACTTGCACCAGCTTCCACCTTTATGCCCTGGCATCCGGGCCTGCGGGTCACCGCGATGGTATTCACTTAAGAAAGGTGTTGAGATAATAGCACATCTTCATCAGGTGTGCAAGTGAGGGTTCAAAACAGGGACAGTTGCTCGCCGTCATCGATTGCGCTGTCCCACGGTAGCGGCGGTACGCCGGGTGCGCCTTCAAGACGGCGTTGCAGCGCGCGACAGAGGAGCGGCGACTCGCGTTCCACGGGACAGTGCATGAAAAAGAAGACGGTCGTGCCTTCTGCGATCCACACACGCAATCGCGCTGCCCATTCATCGAGCAGCGGATCGTTCCGTGCCACATCGGGATGTCCGATGTAGCGTATCAGTGTGAACGATGCGCTTCGGAGCGGGTGAAGCGGCACATCAGGCTTGTTGTCACGTGCGCGGCGCAGATCGTCATCCGCGCCGGGCAATGGTCCCAGGTCGAGCGGGCGCACATCCATCAGCACCCGTCCGACGCCGTAATGCTCCAGCAACGCCATGAGCGCCGCTTCTTCCTGTGGGGTATACCAGTCGCTGTGGCGCACTTCGACAGCCAGCGGGATCGCGGGAGACCATGCCTGCAACCATGCGGCGAGATCATCGATCTGACGAGGGGAATAGCCTGGCAGAAGTTGCAGGAAGAATGGTCCCAGTCGCTCGCCGAGCGGCGCCATGCGTTGTACAAACGTCTCCGTCTCGCGCATCCGTGCCATCAGTGGTCCCTGGTGACTGACATCGCGCGGGAGTTTGAAGCAGAACCGGAACGATGGCGGTGTTTCGTCCGCCCAACGCCGTACTGTTTCAGCAGACGGCGTGGCGTAAAAGGTGGTATTGCCTTCAACGGTTGTCAGGCGTCGGCTGTAGAGGCGCAGATAGTCGGCGCTGCGCGCGTTGCGGGGGAAGAGAACGCCACTCCAGGATGGGTGCGCCCAGACTGCGCAGCCGAGGTAGAACCGTGGTTGGTCGCTGGCGGACGTCATGCCTCACCATCCTGGCGGAGTCTGGCGATGCCATTGCGTTGCGTTCTCGAATGCCCTGCCTGCGCGCAGCACCCGCGCTTCGTTCCAGGGCGCGGCAACGATCTGCAACCCGATCGGCAATCCTGCGGCGCTCAGACCGCACGGCACTGAGAGCGCCGGGAGACCGGCAAGATTGAACGGCGCGGTGCAGCGAGTCAGTTGACGCGCCGCCTCAATTGCATCCAGCCCTTCGATGACCGGAGCAGTGATCGGTGTGGCAGGCGTCAGCAACAGATCGAACTGCTCGAAGAGGCGTTCCAGACGTCGGCGCCATTCGCTCTGAAAGCGACGCGCCAGGATATACTCCGTCGACGTGAACTGTGCGCCACGTTCCATGCGCGCCAGTACATCGGCGCCGAACCGCTGCGGGTGATCGCGCAGACGGTCGCGGTGGAATGCGGCTGCATCGCTCGTCGTCATCAGCGCGTTCATCTGCGCTGCTTCGCGCCCCTGGCTGAGATCAACCGCTTCCACACGGGCGCCCAGTTCCTCGAAAACGGTTGCCGCGCGACGGACGGCGGAGATCACCTCTGGATCGGCTTCACCAAAGTGTGCATCGGTTGCCAGGGCGATACGCCATCCGGTCACGCCTGCATCGAGCGTTGCGAGCAGATTATCGACCGGCAGCGCAACGCTCACCGGATCGTCCGGATCATATCCGGCGATTGCCTGGAGCAGCAATGCGGCGTCGGTCACGGTGCGCGCCATCGGTCCGGCGTGGTCGAGGTTCCAGCTCAGCGGAATAACCCCTTGCAGGCTTACCCGCCCAAAGGTTGGCTTAAGACCAACGATGCCGCAGAGGGACGCCGGGATACGGATGCTGCCGCCGGTATCGCTGCCCAGCGCGCCCATGCAGAGACCGGCTGCCAGCGCAGCAGCAGCGCCGCCGGACGAACCGCCGGTGATGCGTGATGGATCCCAGGGGTTGCGCGAAGGACCGTAGTGCGGATTGATGTTGGTCACTCCCAGCGCCCACTCGTGCATATTCAGTTTACCGAGGAGCACTGCGCCTGCCTGGTAGAGCAGCGTCACAGCGCGGGCATCGGTGTCGGGGACGCGGTCAGCGAAGAATGTCGAGCCAGCGGTGGTGCGAATGCCAGCAGTATCGTACAGGTCTTTCAGCGCAAGCGGGATGCCGTGTAACGGACCGCGCCGGACGCCGCGAGTCAATTCAGCGTCGGCAGCGCGCGCCTGTGTGAGCGCGTGGTCAGAAGTGATGGTGATGAAACTGTTGAGGTGGGTGTCGTGGGCGTCGATCCGACGCAGGTGCGCTTCAGTCAATTCGACTGAGGCGATCTCACGCCGCGCCAGCAGATCGGCGGCTTCGGCGATTGTCAGATGGGTGAGATCGGACATGGCAGACCTTCCTCCTGTCCCTGCTGTTGCTACATTCCCAACGGGCGTTGACCGACCTATGCCTCATCAGGACGCTATCACCTTCAACCATGCTTCCCGCTGGCGGGTCTGCTCATCGGTTGGCGCCTCGACCGGTGTGATCGTAAGGGTGTCGGGTGGCGCTTCGGCGAGTTGCAGCGGAACGTGGAGGAGATCGTCGCGCCGGAACAGGCTGAACACAACCGTCTGTCCTGGTTGGCGCTCCGCCATCCGCGCCTTGAGGCGCTCTTCGTCGATGCGGACGCCATCGAGAGCGATCAGTTCGTCGCCAGCATAGATTCCGGCGGCTTCACCGGGTCCGCCTGCCAGGACGACCGATACTTTGAGGCGACCATGCTCGGTTTTGAGGCGCAACCCGTGCCATGCTGGCAGATGATCATTCTCTTTTTCGAGCGCATGTCCCCACACGAGGTGCAGACCAACCGTCTCGAAGGCGCGTGCATAATCAAGCTCGCCTGTACCGGATACTGCATGCGCCAGGAATGTCCGGTACGCGCCGTCTTCCTCGCCAGCGACGGTTTCGACTGCGCGGCAGAAGCCGTCGTCGTCATCGAAACCGGGGCGCTTCACCCGATCGCCGCTGTAGAGGTCGTGCACGTGGTCGTCCGCATATTCCGCATAGAGATAGCGCATCACATCGTCGAGCGAACGCGCGCCGCCGGTGCGCCGTCGGATTTCCAGGTCGAGCAGGAGCGCAACCAGGCTCCCCTTCAGATAGTACGAGACGCTGCTGTTGGGTCCATTCTCATCGGGGCGGTAGAACTTGATCCAGGCGTCGAAACTGCTCTCTTCGAGCGACTGCACCGCGCGTCCCGGTTGACTCTGCAACAGTTTGATATCGTCAGCGATCGTTTCGAGATAGCGTTCGCGGCTGATCAACCCGGCGCGCAGCAGGATCAGGTGATCGTAGTAACTGGTGATGCCCTCCATCACCCATAACTGACGGGTATAGTTTTCGCGGGTGTAGTCGAACGGTCCCAGCGGTGCGGGACGAATACGCTTGACATTCCAGACGTGGAAGAACTCGTGGGCAGTGAGCGCCAGGAACTTTTCATACGAACGTGCAGGACGGAATCCCCAGCGATCAACGATATTGGAAACGCTGTTGCGATGCTCCAGACCGCCATACCCGCCATCGACCAGGTGGACGATGAAGACGTAGCGGCGGTATGGCAGGCGACCGAACATAGCGCGTGCGGTTTCAACAATGGTGCGTGTATCGGTCAGTATCCGCTGCTCATCTTCGTTGCCGCGCCCCCAGAGCGCAATGTCGTGGGGAATGCCGTCCACCTCGAACGTCAGCACACGGTGCGTGCCACACTCGAACGGTGAGTCGGCCAGTTCGTCGTAATCGTGGGCGTGGAATGTGACCCATCCATCGTTTTGCTCCGGCGCAGGTGCGAGACCGGTCGTTACCCGCCATCCGGGGGGAGTCTGGACATGGACCAGGCACGGTTCATGAGCGTGACCGCAGCGGTACATGAAGATGTTAGAAGGATTGAAATAGCCATGCGTGTTGTCGAGGTGACTGGTGCGGACGCTCAACTCGAACGCATAGACCTGATAGGTGACCCGGATGCGTCGGGCAGCGCCGTTTTCGATGCGCCAGGTGGTTTTGTCGATCTTTCGCCAGGGCAACGGCGCACCCTGATCGTCGGTTACGGCAAATGATTGCACATGGCGTGCATAATCGCGGATCAGGTACGACCCCGGCGTCCAGGCAGGAAGCGCCAGATCGAGGGTTGGTTCTTCAATTGGAAAGATATCCAGCGCCACATCGTACAGGTGGGTGTTGGGGCGCAGCATTGAGATGAAATACATTATTGTCATGGGTACTGTGTCACTCCTGTGATGTCGGCGGCACAGGAGCGACATTATCACGCGCAATCGTGCATTCAGGCGGTTTCAGACGGTATACGGGGCGAACAGGCGTACAAACAATCGCTCAAACTGTGGTGAGTCGGCATCGATCCGCTCATAGAGATCGACGACCCGCGCAGCCTGGTCACGACGACGCCACATCTCGCGCGCGAAGCGATCATCGATATTGCGTTCCGCACGCAGGAAGGCATAGAACTGCTTCAGGGACGTGCAGAGTTCGCGCGCTCCGCGCGGCGAGCTGCTGGCAACGCGACGAGGGTAGAAAAAGAACAGACATTCATCGAGCGTCGCGTAGTTGCCTTCGGCGAGCGTCTGTGCATAATAGCTGGCCAGGAAATCGGCGTAGATCCACAGATCGCCGGTGCGACTGGCGGCCGTTGCCTCACTTTTGCCCTGCGCCAGGAGGAACGCATAGAAGCGCTCCATCAATTCGTGGCTGGCAGCCAGCGCCTCATCGCCGGGCGTTGGCTGGTCATCGAGCTCATCGTCCCAGGCATCGTTTTCATCGTCCCACTCCTGGTCGAGCGGTGATATGTCATCATCGGAAATGGCTTCCAGTTCGGGCGGTCCGCCGTTGAAGTCGGAGATGGTCGTATCCGAAGCGACATACGGCACAAGCGTTGCGAACAGGTGCGGATGATCGGGGAGCATGCGGTGAAAACGCGCCGCCAGAATGTTCTGGATCTCTTCATTGCTCTGGGCGTGATGCAGGCGCTCGATCTCGTCGGGGCTGAGCGCTGCCATCAGACGACGGACGGCAGCAAGCAGTTCAGGGCGTTCGGCGATGAATTCGCGCAGATCATCGATCATGGGCAGTTCGTCGTCATCGATGCCCACATCCGCGAAGAGTGCATCGTCCTCGTCGATCATGTCCCACTCACTCTGATCGTACTCGCCGTTGCGCAGACGTTCCTCGATCTGCTCGACATAATCCTGGAGGGCGTTGATCGGGTCTGGCTGGACGACCGTTGTTTCGCCGGTGCGTGTATCGAAGACGACCCGCGCCGTTGACGCACGCGGTGCAACCCCATTCCAGATCTCCTGCGCTGCCGCCTCGCGGCGACTCTCCAGCATGTCGCGTTGCAGTGCATCGATTGCTGCCAGCAGTTCGGCATCGTGTACTTCCCAGGCTTGTTGCTCCTGGTTATCGAAGAGGTCGACCAGCGAATGATGCGTCCGATTACTGAGGAACAGACCGTTGATCAGGCGCAGCCGACGGTCGTTCATCACCAGATCCTGCCAGGGTCGTCCCGCATATGTTGTGCGCCACGACGCCCGGGCATAGACCGGCAGCACTGCTTCGGCGGCGCTGATCGGGAGCGACCGGCTGGACAGAACGCGAGCAGCGATCCCTTCGAGCAGTTCCTGTTCCTGACGGCGCGTCTCAATCGAATGGACGGCTGAGTATGGCTCGCGTTGAAAACGGAGCGTCAGCGGCGATGTCTGCTCAATCGTCACCAGGATCGTATCGCCGTCGAACATGCCCTCTTGCTGCATCCAATCACCGATGTTAATCGCCGGTTGTTCCATCGGACCGAACAGATCATCGATCCGGGTGATAGCGTCGAATTGAAACCGGATTGGGGTTCCACCGGTGTCGATCAGCACGAAGTCGGTGCGGTTGAGCGGAACGAACGGGATCAATCGTGTGCGCAGCAGCAGACCGGTCGCCATTTCGTGCGGATCCGGCGCAACCCGGAAGCGCAATCCGGTCAGTGCGACGCGCAGGGGCAACAATTTGCCCTCACCGAGCCGTACCCAACCGACCTCGTTCGCCTCGAAGCGGAGACGTTCACGAATGCTGGCGAAAGGATCGCGCGCCTGGCTTGGGCGCCGGTGCAACACACGTTCGTAGATTTCACGCTCAGCGACGACATCGTCGTATTCCTCAGCCAGTTCCATGAGAATGCTGGCGATGGTCGGTTCGCGCTGCGCCATGGTCGGGATGCTCCTGTCGTGCAGTTCTCTGGTAGCAATTATAGCACAGCGAGGGGAGACCGTGGATGAAGGTTGAATGTTGAAAAGGCGGATCGTTTCCCGGCGCCCGGCTTGCGCTTCCCGGTTCCGGTTCGCTTGACAGTCTGCGCCATCACGGGTATAGTAACCCTGTCAACAACCTGCGACACCGGCAACTGATATGCTTGCAGCACCCCGCACGACGATAACCGCGACAACGACCCCGACGACCACGACCGGGTCGGTTCGTCGTGGGAGGGTTTCCGGGCGCTGACAGCCGGATTGCGATGGACGCCCCCTCCTGGAGCAGGAAGGGGGCTTTTCTATTTACAGACGGAGGAAGGCATGCTGTTCGAACGCTATGGCGCATTTCTGCCATTGACCGGGCAAACGCCGCGCCTCAGCCTTGGCGAAGGCGATACGCCGCTGATTGCCGCACCCCGCCTGGCGCGCTCCATCGGCGTGCGTGAGTTGTACCTGAAGTACGAAGGCGCCAACCCGACCGGATCGTTCAAAGATCGCGGAATGGTGGTGGCGGTCGCCAAAGCCATCGAAGCCGGCGCTACCTCGGTCATCTGCGCTTCGACCGGCAATACCTCGGCGAGCGCGGCGGCATATGCGGCGCATGCCGGCATCGAGTCAATTGTGGTTGTGCCCGCCGGAAAGATCGCCCTGGGCAAACTGGCGCAGGCGCTGATGTATGGCGCGCGGTTGCTGGTGATCGAGGGCAACTTCGACGAAGCGCTGCGGATTGTGCGCGATCTGGCGCGGCAGTTTCCGGTGACGCTGGTCAACTCCGTCAATCCGCACCGCCTCGAAGGGCAGGCGACGGCAGCCTACGAGATCTGTGATACGCTGGGTGGTCCGCCCGATGCGCTCTGTCTGCCGGTCGGCAATGCGGGGAATATCACCGCGTACTGGATGGGATTCCGCCGGTATTACGAAGCAGGCAGGATCAACCGCCTGCCGAAGATGCTCGGCTTTCAGGCGGAGGGCGCAGCGCCGATTGTGCGTGGCGCTCCGGTGGAACGTCCTGAGACGGTTGCGACCGCGATCCGGATCGGCAACCCGGCGAGCTGGTGTTATGCGCTCGATGCGCGCGATCAGTCGGGAGGATCGATCGACGCCGTCAGTGATGAGCAGATCCTGCAGAGCTGGCGCGACCTGGCGCGCCTGGAAGGGGTATTCGCGGAGCCGGCATCGGCAGCCGGCGTCGCCGGGTTGCGCAAAATGGTCGCCGAAGGGCGCGCCGATCCGGATGCATGCTATGTGGCGGTGCTGACCGGTCATGGACTGAAAGATCCCGGACTGGCAGTGGAGCAATTCGAGACGCCTCAGCCGGTGCCGGCGGATATGAATGCCATTCTCCGATGGTTGGGCTGGTGATGCAAGGAGGGTTCGCAATGCCTTTGCTGGTGATGAAGTTTGGTGGCACTTCGGTTGGCGATGCTGCTGCGATCCAGGCAGTCGCTGCAATTACCGAAGCGCAACGTGCTGCCTGGGGGCGTGTGGTGCTGGTGGTCTCCGCAATGAGTGGTGTGACCGATATGCTGATCCGTGGCGCGACAACCGCTGCATCCGGCGATAAGCACACATTTCGCGATCTGGATCGGATGCTGCGCGAAAAGCATGCCGCTGCGCTGGCGGAGCTTGTGCCCGACGATCAGGAGCGCACCGCTATCGACGATCAGATTGCACGCCTGATCGACGAATTCAGCATCCTGTGTCACAGCGTCGCCGTTCTCGGTGAACTGTCGCCGCGCGCAATCGATGCGATTTCGAGTCTCGGCGAGCGTATGAGTGTGCGGGTGGTGGCTGCGGCGCTACGGGCGCGTGGCATTCCCGCCGAAGCGCTCGATGCTTCCGAATTCGTGGTGACGACTGCACACTTCGGCGATGCGCGCCCGTTGCAGGAAGCAACGCGCGAACGAACCCGCGCCCGGATTCTGCCGCTGCTCGACAGCGGCATTGTGCCGGTCATCACCGGTTTTATTGGTGCGACCGAACAGGGGGTGACAACCACCCTGGGGCGCGGCGGCAGCGATTACAGCGGTGCGATCATCGGCGCTGCGCTCGACGCCGATGAGGTCGATATCTACACCGACGTTGATGGGGTAATGACCACCGACCCGCGGCTGGCGCCCGATGCCCGTGTGATACCGGTTCTCTCATATGCTGAGATGGGAGAACTGGCATATTTCGGCGCGAAGGTGCTGCATCCGCGCACTATTCGCCCGATCGTCGAACGCGGCATTCCACTGCGTGTTCGCAATACGTTCAACCCGTCCCACCCTGGCACGCTGGTGGTTCAGGATGTTGAGTCGAACGGTCAGACGGTGAAAGCCGTCACCGCCATCCGTCATCTGAGTCTCGTCACTGTTGAAGGACGTGGCATGATTGGCGTTCCTGGCGTTGCGGCACGCACCTTTAGCGCAGTTGCCAGTGTTGGCGCGAACGTGCTCATGATTTCACAGGCATCGTCGGAACAGAGTATTTGCTTTGTGGTGCCGTCCAGTACCATTCCTCAGGTCACCTATGCGCTCGAGCATAACCTGGCGATGGAACTGGCGCGCCGCGATATTGACCGCATCTGGGCGCGCGAGGATGTCGCAATCGTGACTGCCGTCGGCGCAGGTATGCGCGACACGCCGGGGGTTGCGGCGCGCGTCTTTGGCGCACTTGCCGACAATCATATCAATGTGATTGCCATTGCACAGGGATCATCCGAATGTTCGATCAGCACCGTCGTCGCTGCGGCGGACTGCGATGCCGCCGTGCGCGCTGTGCATCGTCTGACGGGAGTATGAAGCGTAACGGAGGGATCACAGTATGATTCACAAACGATTACCAGTCGCTATTCTTGGCGCCACAGGCGCCGTTGGTCAGCGGATGGTGCAACTCCTGGCGGATCACCCGTGGTTCGAGATTGCTGTATTGACCGGTTCAGACCGGACGATTGGGCGTCCCTACGGCGAATTGGTGCGCTGGATACTCGATACGCCGATTCCAGAACGGGTAGCAAAGATGATCGTTCAGCCAACTGAGGCGGTGGCTGATGTTGCAATTGCGCTATCGGCGCTGCCGACAGATGTGGCGCGTGAGGCGGAACCGCTCTGGGCGGCGCGCACTGCTGTCTGCTCGAATGCGTCCGCCTATCGCGCAGTCGCCGATGTGCCGCTGATCATCCCGGAGGTCAATCCCGATCAACTGGCGCTGATCGAACGTCAACGCGCCGGGCGCGGCTGGCAGGGGTGCCTGGTGACCAACCCGAACTGTGCGACGATCAGCGCGGTGATGCCGTTGAAGCCGCTCCACGATGCATTCGGTTTGCAGAAGGCGCATATCAGCACGCTCCAGGCGGTATCCGGCGCCGGGTATCCCGGTGTAGCGTCGCTCGACATTATCGACAATATCATCCCGAACATCGCCGATGGCGGCGAAGAGGCGAAGATTGAGTCCGAGCCGCGCAAATTGCTTGGCAGAGTTGTGGAAGGTCAGGTTATCGAGGCGCAGATCGCCATCAGCGCACAGGTGACCCGTGTTCCGATCATCGATGGACATACAGCGCTGATCGCGGCATCGTTTGCGCAGAAACCGTCGCCGGAGGAGGCGCTGGCGGTGCTGGAAGCATTCACGCCGCCTGAGATTGTGCGTCACCTGCCGAGTTCGCCGGAACGCGCACTCATCGTTCACCGCGTCGGCGACCGTCCCCAACCCCGTCGTGACCGTGATGCCGGGCGCGGTATGAGCGCCAGCGTCGGGCGGGTGCGCGCCTGCCCGGTGCTGGACCTGCGCATGGTCGCGCTGTCGCACAATACCATCCGCGGCGCAGCTGGCGGCGCTATCCTCAACGCTGAGTTGCTTGTCGCAAGCGGCATTGTGTCGTGAGCGGGGTTCATATCACATCTTGATCGATCAGGATGCAATCCTGCCGGGGCAACCCATGGTCGTTCTGGAATATGGAGATTAAGCATCATAGCAGTTCTCAGAGACGTTGACCCCTGTCCGGGTCTGCCGCATTGCGCGCGGCGCCCGCGTGCGGCGACAGGTGCAGCCCCGTCCAAACGGCCGTGTGAGCGCTGCGCTTCGCCTCTCTGCGCCCTCGGCGTCGCTGCGGTGGATGTATTGTTCACCGCAGCGACGCGGAGCACGCGGAGAGGATGGCGCACGAGGCGTCTGCTTTCGTTGGCGGGTGGAACCCTGCCCAACCAGACCAATCTTTGCGAGAACTGCTATAAATCCGCTCTACCGAACGAGCCGTGGGGCTGATGGAGATTGAGAAATAAATCCGCTATCCCGCGCTAGCCGTCGGGCTAATGGTCTTTGAATAAATAATCCGCTATCCGAGACCGACATACTGTAAAAGCTTTGGCGAGCCGGTTGCAAACGACGCGAAGAAGGCATCCAGATGGCTGCGCAACTGATCGAGATCCGTCGCCCAGCGATGC
>Ga0197142_1002740_pt1 | contig 15175 bp, 16 predicted proteins | sample GBS60_MetaG_FD_148614 | JGI IMG/M metagenome (GOLD analysis project Ga0197142, IMG submission 148614) | Sediment microbial communities from Great Boiling Springs, Gerlach, Nevada, United States - GBS 60_MetaG | ecosystem: Environmental > Aquatic > Thermal springs > Hot (42-90C) > Sediment... | reverse complement strand
GGTTCAGATTTCATCCCTGCTCAACTCCATCATCACGCTTGCCGATTGAAGCGGGACAGGGATCGGAGGGTGTGGCTTTCGGACTTCAACCCTAACTCGCTCAACTTTCGGGAATTGCCTTAGCAAATTGACGGCTATTGCGTATGCAGCGGTTTCAAGCAACTTGAAACTGTTTTGCTCTAAGACTTGCCGAACCAAGTTGCAAACCTTTCGGTAATCCACGCCCTTCCTTATGTCGTCGGTTTTTGCGACTTCACGCAAATCCATTTCCAAAGCGATGTCAACCTCAATGGGCTGTGGAACAGACTGTTCAACAGGCAAGCAACCGACCTTGCTTAGGACAGTCAAGCCATTGACCATCAGCCAATCTCCCAAAATTGGCACCTCCTAAGTTGGCGTTTTGAAACTCTTGGGGCGTCAGTAAATCGTTTCGTCCCGTTCGCTCCCGCCTTCTTTACCTTCGCCCTTCAACTCCTCTTCCATCGCTGCTTCCATTTCGTCAATGACTTCTCGGTCAACCTCTTCGCCCAGTGCGCTTGTCAGTTTGCGCATAAGTGAGCGAACCTCTCTCGGCGTCGGGTTGTCGGAGATGTCAATGTTCTCAAAGGAACTTGCAAGGCTCTCAAGTCTCGTCTCCTCGCTCAAGTGTGCCCGAATTCGTGAGATGAGTTTGGTCAGTTCGGTGCTCCCGCATTTTGGGCAATAAGGGTCTGTGTTGTTGGCTACGACGCCGACAAGGAAAGTGAACACTTTGCCGCATTTGTTGCACCTGAACTCGTAAAGCGGCATCCAAGTCACCTCCAAGTCTGTGTCTAAGGTGGCTACAACAATTTTGCAGCAGTTGAAGGTCCAAGTTCGTGCCGAACACAAGTTCCGATAAAGTGCGCCATAATGACAGGTGGACGGTGAGCGAACATGGAGACTGCAACGGCGCTGTTGGCTCGGCAAGCCGAAAGGTTGGGCATTGTCACTGAAGATGGCGACCCCTTGACTGTTCTGCTTGAAAGGGTTAAGAGAATCCGCCCGAACGCCAACCTTGAACTCATTGAACATGCTTATCACTTCGCCGACTGGGCTCACTCAGGACAAACACGCCTTTCAGGTGAGCCATACATCACCCACCCTTGGAATGTAGCCCTCATCGTCGCTGACATGGGACTTGATGACCCCAGCATTGCTGCAGCCCTCCTTCACGATGTCGTTGAGGACACCGAAGTTGAGATGGCGACGATTGTCCAAGAGTTCGGTGAAGAAGTGGCTCGGTTGGTTGAGGGAGTAACGAAGTTAAGACGGTTGCAATTTCACACCTTCAGGCAAGAGCAGGTTGAAAACCTGAGAAAAGTTTTGGTGGCGATGGCTCAAGATGTTCGGGTGATCCTGATCAAGTTGGCTGACAGGCTGCATAACTTGCGAACCCTTGACCCGCTCCCCGAAGAGAAACGCAAAGCGACGGCTTTGGAAACGCTCCAAATCTACGCCCCGATCGCCCACAGGTTGGGCATATGGCGGATCAAGTGGGAGTTGGAAGATTTAGCCTTCAAGCACTTAGACCCCATCGCTTACCGTGAACTCGCCCGCAAGGTGGAAAAGAAACGCTCCGAACGAGTGCATCTGATAGAGAAAGCCATCCAGCAATTGCAGGGTGCCCTCGCTGAAGCGGGTTTGGAAGCGAGCGTCCAAGGTCGTCCAAAGCACCTTTGGAGCATTTACCAAAAAATGCAACGGGAAGGAGTTGACATTGACCGCATTTACGACCTCATCGCTCTGAGGGTCATCGTGAACACGGAAGCGGAATGTTATTTGGCATTGGGCGTCGTCCACAAACTTTGGGCTCCTTTGCCCGGAATGTTCACCGACTACATCGCAAAACCAAAGCCTAACGGTTATCAGTCCCTCCACACGAAAGTTGTCGGACCCGACGGAGAAATCATGGAAGTTCAAATCCGAACTTGGGAGATGCACCGAAACGCTGAGTATGGAATTGCTGCCCATTGGCGTTACAAAGAAGTTGGCGACGAACCGCAGCGCAAACCTGATGCCTTAGACCAAGCCCTCGCTTGGTTGCGTGAGTTGATGGAAATGAACCAAGACATAAGAGACGCATCTGAGTTCACTCGCTCCGTCATCGGAGATTTGTTCCGAGACCAAGTTTTCGTCTTCACGCCGAAAGGCGATGTCATTGATTTGCCCAAAGGCTCAACCCCCGTTGACTTCGCCTACCGAATTCACACCGAAATCGGTCACAGGTGCATTGGAGCGAAAGTCAACGGCAAACTCGTCCCATTGGATTATCAACTTCAAACGGGCGATGTCGTTGAAATCATAACCAGCAAGCACCCTAAAGGTCCAAGCCCTGACTGGCTTCGTTTTGTCAAGACATCCCTCGCTCGAAACCGAATTAAACGCTACCTGAAGGAGCAATCTTACGCCGAAAACTTGCAGCGTGGTCGGGAATTGTTAGCGGAAGCGCTTGAAAAAGCGGGGCTCTCGTTGGGTGAAGTTTTGGAGGCTGGCAAGTTGGATGAACTGGCGAAAGCATACCAGTTGCAAAATGCAAACGACTTGCTGGCAGCCATAGGTTGGGGCTCGGTTTCAGTTCAATCGGTCGTCAACAAACTTAAGCCACCTGCCCCGAAACCGAGGGTCACTGTGGTCAGCCCGACAGAAGCAGTTAGTTTGCCCACAAGAAAAGGAACTTTGCTCTACCGACTGGCTAAGTGTTGCACACCTGTCCCCAATGACCCCATCGTCGGCTACATCAGCCGAGGGAGAGGCATTATCGTTCACCGAACTGACTGTCGCAACATCGTCAGGTTGCAAGAATCTGAACCTGAGCGGATTGTGGCGTTGGATTGGGGTTTCCCTCTCTCCGAACCGGTCATGGCTCGGCTCAGGGTCGTCGCCTATGACCGCATTGGTCTTCTGAGCGATGTGTCAAATGCCATAAGCAGCAAGGGAGTGAGCATCATCTCAAACCGCTCCATCTCCAAAGACGGTTTGGCTTACTTTGACTTGGGCATCATCGTCCCCGACGCAAAAACCCTTCAGAGCGTCATTGAAAGCATCCAGCGCCTAACCGATGTCGTTCAGGTCACGAGGATTGTTTGACTATATGCCAACGCTTGTGAAAGTCATATTGTCGGGGTGAGCAAGCATGCCTGTATTTCCGATTGTTCGGATGAGAAGGTTGCGACGAACGGAAACGCTGAGACGAATGGTGAGGGAGACAACTTTGACCGTCAACGATCTCATCTACCCGATGTTCGTCGTGCCCGGTGAAAAGCAAAGGCAAGAAGTTCCGTCAATGCCCGGCGTCTTCCGCTTGAGCGTTGATGAATTGGTCAAGGAAGTGGAAGAGGTGGCGAAACTGGGAGTTCCAGCAGTTTTGCTCTTTGGCATTCCGGAGCACAAGGACGAATTCGGCAGCGAAGCCTACGCCGAAGATGGCATCATTCAGCGAGCAGTCCGAGCATTGAAGCGGACAGTGCCGGAACTTGTCGTCATCACCGATGTCTGCTTGTGCGAATACACTTCGCACGGTCACTGCGGCATCGTTCGGGAAGTTCCCGGCGGTTTTGAGGTTGACAACGATGCGACGCTGGAAATTCTGGCGAAAACTGCCGTATCCCACGCTGCTGCTGGCGCTGACATAGTTGCTCCATCCGACATGATGGATGGGCGAGTGAAAGCCATAAGGGAAGCGTTGGATGAAAGCGGATTCACTCATGTTCCCATCATGAGTTACGCTGCCAAGATGGCTTCAGCCTTTTACGGTCCGTTCCGAGAGGCAGCAGAAAGTGCGCCACAGTTTGGCGACCGAAGGGGCTACCAGATGGATTTCGCCAACAAGCGGGAAGCGCTTAGGGAAATCGCTTTGGACTTGGAAGAAGGCGCTGACATCGTTATGGTCAAACCCGCACTGGCTTACTTGGACATAATCGCCGCTGCAAGGGAAAGATTTGATGTTCCCATCGCCGCTTACAATGTCAGCGGCGAATATGCGATGGTAAAGGCTGCTGCAAGGATGGGTTGGCTGGACGAAGACCGCATCGTTTGGGAAATCCTGACTGCCATAAAACGAGCAGGCGCCGACCTAATCATCACCTACTTCGCAAAAGATGTGGCGAAAAAGTTGCACTCATGAAAATTTTGCCGCTTTCAAACTTGGCTACTGCTCGGCGATAAGCAGGAATGCAAAGCAGCCAAACGAGCACAGCCGTCAACCACCAAAATAGTGGATGGCGGACAAAAACAAAGAGCACTGCGAAAAGGAGCAAAGCAAAGCAGCCGAAAGTGTCTAAGGACGCCCAAAAACTAATTCCCAGAAACAAAACCACCATCGCTACCAAAGTTGGGACTGGGAACATATTAGGCGCTAACAACCAAGCAGCGAAAGCGTAAATGCTGGTCATAACGAGGATTTGCACCATATACGGGAGCGGCAAGTAGAAAATTGCCCGCCTCCAATTTATCGGCAATGCCCTAAGCCATAAGTGACCGAGAAGCCAAGGCAACGAAGAAATGGAAGGCATAGCAATAATGAGCAGCAGACCAAAACACAAAAGGACCAAACCTGAAAGTGAGAGGAGACGATGCACATTGATTAAAGTTAACCCTATAGCTAGCCCGACGAACCCAATAAACCCGACAAAAACGGAAATGATGATTACAGACAGGTAATGACGCTTCATCATTAACCAACTTAGCCAAGCAAGTGCCCTTTCTCTTTTCCCGAACCCTCGGCTGCGAACTCGTTGTGGAAGTGTTTCTGAAATTGTCCATTGCTCATGAAGAGTCGTTTTTGCTTCTAACGCCATCGCTTCACAGAAATCAGGGGCACATTTGAAAGCCCAAAGGAAAGTCAAGGCTACAAAGTGGGCGTAACCGAGCAGCCAGCCCAATGTCGCTATCGTCATACCTTCCCTAAGTGCCCTCGCCGCTTCAAAGTGAACGGAAAAAGGGAACAAAAGCAGGTTGATAAGGATTTGCCCATTCCAAATCTGCAGCACCTTCAAATCTTTCTTTGCCGCTATGATTATTCCCACTGCTGCAAAGGTGACAAGTAGGAAAGCGAACCCGATTGCCCCGTAAGCGACTAATAGTTTCCAACCCTTTTGCCTTTTAAGGCTGAACCATATCAGCGAAAGGTTAGCAATTGCGACCCATGTAAGCAAACAGGTGAGTAGCAAAATAACAGCGCCAAACAAATTGATTGGGAAGTGAAGTGCCAATATCACAACAATCACTAACCCAAATGTTAAGGCGAAAGGTCCAATCTCAATTAACTTGTCCCTCATCGCCCTACGGACAAAAACTTGATGCGGAATGGGAAGGGACAAAAGCCAGCAAGTTTGCACCGGTAAGTCAAAGCGCATTGATAGGATCATAGGGAGAGTTCCCAACATAATGGCGAACACTTGTCCAATTGAGAATTCATTACCAGACTGTCGGATGAGGAAAACACCAAGCAAAATTGCTCCAGCCCAAAACAGAGAAGGAATCAGAGCCAGCGTTAACAAATTCTCAGGTTGCCTTTTTTCCAACCATTCTAACGCTTGCATTGCCTTCACCACCAATTTTCAACAGCGTCAATGTTTGCACTCATTCAAGTTTGTTCCTGCACCAAACGGACGAAAACTTCTTCCAGCGATATGTCTCGTCGCAAACTGACCTTTTGCCTCAGTTCATCGGGCTTCCCCTCAGCGATTTTCCTACCCTTGTCAATGACAATAAGTCGGTCGCTCATCTCTTCGGCGAAGGAAAGGATGTGGGTGCTGATAAGGATGCCGTGACCCTTATCTCTCATCTCCCACAAAAGTGCTTTGACTTCATGTTGACCGATGGGGTCAATCCCGACGATGGGTTCGTCTAACAGAAGCAGTAGCGGTTTTGGCAGAAAGGCGCAAGCAAGCATCGTTTTCTCTCGGACACCCTTCGGCAAAATTGCTCCGGGCTTATCCCTCCATTCGGTCAAGCCTAACCTTTCCATCAAAATTTTCGCTTCCGATTGCCAGCCGTCGGGCAAATCCCAAACACGGGCGATAAACTCCAGATGTTCCCAAACGCTCAAAAACGGGAAAGGGGTTGGGACTTCAGGGACATAACCGAGATGGCGTTTGGCTTCAACAGGTTCATTAACGATGTCGTAACCGTTGATGCGGATAGTTCCTTCATCGGGGCGGAAGATGCCTGCAATGCAGTTGAGTGTCGTCGTTTTGCCCGCACCGTTTGGACCAAGCAAACCGACGATTTCGCCTTCCTGCACCTCAAAACTCAATCCATCCACTGCCTTCACTTTGCCAAACCACTTGCTCAACCTTTCAACCAAAAGCAAGGGCATGGCTGGACACCTGCCTCAATTTTGCCATCGTTTCTTCGCTCAAGCAATGTCCTTCGGTTCGCTTTCAGGAATTGCTGGTAGGTTAGCAGTTGACGGCGCTTCGGGAGCAGGGGCAGGGCGTGGGAGAGTTGAAATGTCTTCAGGGACGAAAGAAGCGGCACGGGGCAAGGTTGTAAAGGGCTTGAGGATTTTGATGGCTTGAAAGCACTCAGCAATGATTGGGTCATCTTGCCATTCGTCTTTCGGGATTGAAGCCAATCGCCTTCGCCCAATCCTTTCCAGCAACGGCAATGCCTCTATTGCCCTAAGTTGCACTAATGCCCAGATGGAATTTAGGGTGTGCTTTAAAGTTTGCTGCCATATCATGAGCAACTTGCTGTCTCGGTCGCTTTCGGAAGAACCTTCTTCCACCATTCTCAACATCCTGAAACGAAGCAACTCAGCAACCAAAGGTGAATTGAGCACACGGATGAAAGCAGCGGCAACTTCTCGCCGATAAGCCCATTCCCGCAATTTCTCAACGGCATCCACATACCTTGAGTCAAGCACTCTGTGGAAAGCATCAATGAAATCGCCCTGACCGAGTTTGCGCAATGCTTTCTCGGCTTCCTTTTCTCCGAGAAAGGGAACTAAGACCTGAATTGCTTGTGGGTCACCAATTTCGCCCAAAGCCCAGAAAATTTTCTCCTTCATCTTCCGCAATCTTGTTCGTTGCAACTTTTCTACCAACTTGGGCACTGCTTCTTTTGCCCTAAGTCTCCCTAAACCTTCAACCGCCAGAAGATGCGCTTCTTCGCCATTCCATTCCCAAAACCTGTTCTTGTCTACAGGCAAATCAAGGACTTTTAGCAGGATGGGCACGGCATCTTTCCTTTGCAGCAACTGCCTAAGAGTGTTCTGACGAATCTCAGGGTCAAGGCTGCCCAATTCCAAAGCGATTTCTGGCAGCAATTTTTCCGCACGCAGCAGGCGAAAAATTGGGAGCAATCCAGAAAGAAAAACAGCGAACACGATAGGAGGAGCGCTAATTGCTATAGCCAATCCCATAGCAACAGCCTTAGATAGGTCTCTGATTAGGGCAAGGTAGGAGAAGAACCCGGAGAAGAAGCCTGTAAACATCATGAGCACTGTGAAACCCAAAACCAGTCTCAAACGAGCCCAAAACTTTTTCCGTCGCTTCGTCAACACTTGCCGTCACCGCCGTTCAGGAAAGAACGATGCGATCGCAAAGGATTTTGATCCCGCTGCGATGCAGTTGTCAATGTTCGGTGAGGTTGGTTTTAAGCCTCAGCCAGATTGCAAGCGGAAGCGTGTGGGCAGGAGTTTCAAGTTGCCGACGCTGAGCCACGAAGCCCACACTTGACTTTTCACGGGTTGAGAAACGTTGAAAGGGCTTGTTGCAAAATCTCAATCGCTTGGTCAATCTCTCCGGGTGTCACTGTCAAGGGCGGGAGAAAGCGGAGGATGTAGTCACCGATGGCGTTGACGACCAAACCTGTTGGCTCCGCCTTAAGGCAAGCGTCTCGGACTTTAGGTGCGATGGGCTCAGTGAACTCCACCGCAACCATCAACCCTTTGCCCCTGACCTCTTTGATGGGAGCGTTCAACTGCTTCAACTTCGCTGTGAGGTAATTGCCCATCTGCTGGACATTTTCCAGCACCTTCTCTTCCTCCAGAACATCCAGAAAAGCCAATGCCGCAGCGCACGCCAAGTAATTGCCTCCGAAAGTTGATGCGTGGGTGCCGGGCTGCAAAACCTCAGCCCATTCAGGCTTAGCGAGCATCGCCCCCATCGGGAAGCCACCAGCGATGCTTTTTGCGAGGGTGAATATGTCGGGCTGGATGTTGTAGTGTTGGAAGGCAAACAGTTTGCCCGTTCGCCCCATCCCTGTCTGGACTTCATCAAGGATTAGCAGGACACCTTTCTCCCGACAAATTTCCGCCACTTTCGGCAAATAGTCATCAGGTGGGACACGGACGCCGCTTTCTCCTTGGATTGGCTCAAGGATGACAGCACAAGTTTTGTCAGTGATCGCTTCCTCAACAGCCTTAGCGTCTCCGAAGGGGACGAAATTTACGCCCGGCAACAAAGGTTCAAAGCCGTGATGGTATTTGGGCTGACCAGTGACTGATAGGGCTCCATAAGTCCGTCCGTGAAAACTGTCAATAGCGGCGATAATCTCCCACTTGCCTCCGAGTTTTTCGTTGCCGATTTTCCTTGCGAGTTTCAATGCTGCTTCGTTGGCTTCGGCACCGCTGTTGCAGAAAAAACACTTGTAACCGCCGCTCAAATCGCTGAGCCGTTTAGCCAATTTCGCTTGCAACGGGTTATGAAACAAGTTGCTGGTGTGCCACAGCATTGACGCTTGGTGCTGAATTGTCGCGGTGAGTTTTGGGTGGCAATGACCAAGCCCACAAACAGCGATGCCTGTCAAAAAGTCCAAATACTCTTTCCCGTCCGTGTCCCAGAGCCTTGTCCCGTAACCCCTCACGAAAGCGACAGGCAACCGCGAATAGTTCGGTGTCAATGCCTCCTGAGCCAAACTTTGCACCTCTTCCAAAGTCATCTTCAACCCTCCTTGCCTTCAACCTTACAGGCTAAGGATGTGCTCCAAATCCTCGTTTCTCCCGAAGATAAGCAGGTGGTCCTTTGCCAAGATGGAATCTTCGCCGCCCGGGTTGGGAATCATTTTCCCGTTGCGCTTGATGGCGATTACTGTCACACCATATTTGCGCCGCAAATCAAGGTCTTTAAGGGTTTTGCCGACCATCCATTTCGGCGCTTCAATTTCCTCCAAACTCCAGTTTGGGTCAAGTTCCAAGTATGCAGAGATTCGCCCTGGTAAAAGCAGTTGGTGAGCCAACCTTTCACCTGCTTCCCTTTCAGGGAAGACAATCAAGTCGGCTCCGATTTTTTCAAGGATGTGCGCTTGTCGCTCCGTCACAGCCTTGGCAGCAATAAAGCGAGCACCTAACTCCTTCAGGGTTGCAGTGATAAGGACGCTATTGCCCAAGTCCGTGCCCGTTGCCACGACGCAAGCATCAAAGTGCTGAACACCTAAGTTGCGGAGGACATTTTCGTCGGTAGCATCAGCGCACCGCAAATCCTCAACGAGTTCACGGAAGTCTTCAACCAGTTCAGGGTTTTTCTCTATCACGACGACTTCGTGTCCCATCCGCACCAATTCGCGAACCACGGCTTGACCAAAGTAACCCAAGCCAATGACCAAGATGCTGCATCGCTTCATGGCTTATCATCTCCTTGTCAGCCGACAAGAATTTCTCCAAAAGGATAGCGCACAGGTTCAATGCTCCGACCAGCGATTGCTATGAGCAATGTGAGCAATCCTACCCTGCCGACAAACATTGTCGCCACCAAAATTAGTTTGCCTCCGGTGCTGAGAAACGGAGTAACGCCTGTGGACAATCCGACGGTGCCGAACGCTGAAACGGCTTCAAAGAAAAGACTGAGAGGTCCGTGAGGCACACCTTTAGCAAGTAGTGTCCCTTCTGTAACGCACAGAAGCAAAGTGGCTGCTCCGACAGTGTTTATCGCTAACAAAGTGAAAGCGACAGCCTTTGAGAGACGCTCTGGATGAACCGAACGATGGAAAATCACAACTTGCTCCCTCATCCTCACGCTTGACCAAGTCGCCGCCGCCAAGACCGCTACCGTGGTAGTTTTTACACCGCCCCCTGTTCCACCGGGAGACGCACCTATGAACATCAAAAGGCACAACAGCCAAAGGGACGCTGCGGTCAAAGAACCTGTCGGGACGGTTGAAAAACCTGCTGTCCGAGCAGTCGCTGATTGGAAGAAAGCAGAAATTGCCTGAATTGGCAGAGGTTGATTGCCAAGCGTTATGGGGTTGTTGTGCTCAAAGAACCAAATCAACAAAGCACCGCCAAACCACAGGATCAAGTTGACGGTGAAAACCGTTCGGGCATGAACTGACCAACGCAATCTCCTTCCCCTTAACTTGTCCACAATTTCTATGACCACTGGGAAGCCTATACCGCCGAGCATTAGCAAGAGTGCAACAGTCAAGACAACGAAAGGGTCATGGGCGAAAGGCTGTAGACTTCCTGCCCACTCTCTTTCCTTGCCGACCAACCCGAAAACATCAAGCCCAGCGTTGCAGAAAGCGGAAACACTGTGGAATATGGAAAACCACAACCGTTCGCCTAAGGAAAGTTCGTATCGCCCAAAAGCCCAGAAGAGCAAAAACGCCCCCACAAGTTCGGTTGCAAAGGTAAAGGCTATGGTGTAGCGGAGCAAACGCCAAGCCTCTACTAATTCGCCCATCATGATTTCAACGCTGAGCCTTTGAGTGACTGAAAGGCGTTGACGGAGCAACATTGCTGCGAATGCGGAAATGGTCATGTAGCCCAGCCCGCCGACTTGAATGAGAGCCAGCAAGATGATTTGTCCGAGAAGCGAAAGGGTGCTACCTGGGTCCACTGGCGTCAGACCTGTCACACAAACAGCGCTGGTGGAAAGAAAAAGCGCATCCACCCAGTCAAGGGGCTGTTCTTTGGCAGAAAAAGGTGCTGCCAAAACCAGTGCCCCTGCACCGATGATGGTAGCAAAACTTAGGATGACCAAGTGCGACGGCAATAACCTGAAGCGCCTTCTCACCATCTTGGTCCCGCCGCTTCAAATTTCAACGGCGACAGTGGCGTGGCTTCGGTAAACTTCCTGAGCCGCCGCCAAACCACTCTCCACATCGCAAGGGAAACCTTCATCCTTGAGAATTGCTCCCAGAGCGGAAATTGCCAGAAAGACATTCCGCTTCTGGGACGAGTATCCCATCAACCCGAACCTCCAAATGCGCCCCTTGAGAGGTCCCAAACCTGCGCCGATTTCCAAATGAAATTCGTTGAGAAGCCGCATCCGAACGCGAGTATCGTCAACTCCATCGGGAACGAGAACTGTCGTCAAGACAGGGAGCCTGTGCTCAGGTTCGGTGACAAGCAAAGTCAATCCCATCGCTTCCAAACCCTTAGATAGAGCCACCCCATTGACGCGATGGCGTTCCCAACGGTTCTCCAAGCCTTCTTCTTCAATGAGCCTGATGGCTTCGCGAAGTGCGAAGACCATGTTGATGGGAGCAGTGTGGTGGTATGCCCTGTCCTCGCCCCAGTAGGTCTTGACAAGCAAGGCGTCAAAATACCAACTTCGGCAAGGTCGCTTGCGGGATTTCAGGACTTTTATTGCTCGCTCGTTAAAAGTCACAGGAGCCAGACCGGGCAGAGCGCCTATGCACTTTTGGGTCGCCGAATGGCTGACATCAACCCCCCACTCGTCAATCAAAACGGGAACACCGCCCAACGAAGTCACCGTGTCCAAGACGATTATGGCATCGTGTTCGCGGGCGCACTTTGCAATTTCTTCAACGGGTTGAAGAACGCCCGTTGATGTCTCGGCGTGAACGATTGCCACAATCTTAGGGTTATGCTTTCGTATAGCGTCACATGCATCGTCAGGGTCAAAGGCTTTGCCCCACTCTTGCTCAACGACTACAACTTCAGCCCCAAGCCTTTCCGCCATTTGAGCCATGCGGTTCCCAAAGTAGCCTTTCACGAAAACGAGCACCTTGTCACCGTCTTCAATCAAGTTTGCAAGGCACGCTTCCATTCCCGCTGAGCCAGTTCCTGAGATTGGGAAGGTCAATCCGTTGCGTGTTCGGAAGAGCCTGCGAAGCCCTTCCCGCACTTCGTCCATGATTGCCAAAAAGTCTGGATCCAAATGCCCAATGGGTTGATGAACCATAGCCCTCAAAACTCTCGGGTCAACATTGCTTGGTCCTGGTCCCATCAAAATCCGATTGGATGGGGCAAGGTCTCGCCATTCCCTTAATCCGAATCCCGACATCGTCCACCATACCCCCTTAGTCACCCAGATTTAGTCGGCTATTCGGTTTTTTAGCAAACCGTTTCAGCGCGGTGTCATTAGTTTTTGACAACCATCAAGGCGCAAGTTCTAAGCCCAAAAGCATAGCACACTCGGGCAAAAAGTGCAGGATCTCGGTGCGAAAAAGAAAAACGCCCCAACCGAACTTCGCACCAGTTTTGGCACTTTGTGCCGGTTTGGGACGCTTTCCGTCTAAGGCTTCAGTTCACTTTAGAGCCAATCGTCGTTCCTTAGGACACGAACTTTTTGTGCTCTAGGACCCTTCGGGGACTGAGTGACTTCCAACTCCACTCGGTCGCCTTGCTTCAAGGTGCGGAAACCACCTTGACCTTCAATGGCGGAGTAGTGGACGAAAGCCTCCGTCCCGTCATCGCAAGCGATGAAACCGAAGCCTTTTGACTCGTTGAACCATTTAACCGTCCCTTGGTGCTTTGCCATAGCAGCACCGAACCTCCTTGAAAGTTTTGATTTCGCCTCGGCTCGTCTTCGGCAGCGGCTTCCGTCCCCTTCTTCCAAGGTTCGGTGCCGCGTGCGACAACGACAACCGAAAGCGTTGGGCAAAAGTGTGAAGCGAAGGCGAAGGAAACGCAAGGGGCAAAATAGCGGTTTTAACCGCCAGTTTTTCGGTTTTCACTTTTTGTCAAGCCCTTTTCCCGTTCACACGGAAACGAGTTCGCCGTCTCTGCTTTCCAAGTCAATTCTCCAGATGTGTTCCGCCACCATCCCGTGCCGGTGACAGAAAGCGTCAAGGGCTTCACGGTTCGGGGCGTTGAACAGACAAACCAAAACGCCGTCTATTAGCCCAGCAAAGGCTTTCTCACAATAGACTTCACCTTGCTGGCTCAAGTGAGAGACCAAGTCTTGAAGTTGCCTTCGGGTCAAACAAGCAGTGGCAAAGATGCCGATGTATTTCGCCATAACTTTTCCCCCCTAAGGCTCAATTTTGACCGTCAACCCATTGAAGTCAAAGCGGAAAGGCAACAAAGTCATTTTCGCTTCCAACAGTTTTTGCTCAACACGCCATTTAGCCTCTTCTTCTTTGCACAAAAACAAAACACAACCTCCCCCTCCAGCCCCACAAGGTTTGCCACCCAAAATTTCGCCCTTGACCAAGTCAAACAAGCGCTCAATAGTCTCATTGCTCGTGGAAGCGTCCAACCTTTTGCTACACTCAAACTGGAGCGATAAAATTTCGCCCACTCGTTTCCAGTCGCCTTTCTCTAACGCTGCTTTGCACTCGTAAGCGCTGTCCCTCATCGTGAGCAAAGCGTCAATGACCTCACGGTTGCCGCGACCGAAACGACCCCAGACATTTTCGTGGATTCGGGACGAAAGACGGGATGCACCGGTGTAGCAAAGCACGAAAAGTTTTTCCAGTTCGGAGAGTTTTTCTGGCGGTATCCTGACCGGGTTGACAGTTACTCCATCGTTTCGGAACTCAAAAAGATTGATGCCTCCGAAAGCGGCAGCGTATTGGTCTTGCTTCCCGCCGATGATGCCCAAAATCTTTTCGGCTTGATATGCCCCTTCAGCAATGGATTGGCGCGCTTCTTGGGTGGTCACCGGCTCAGCCTTGACAAGAGCCAGCCAAACCACATTCATCGCCGCCGAAGTTCCCAACCCTGAGCCCGTTGGGACTTCGGTGTAGTATCGGATGTGAACACCTTCCCCAGACGGTGCGTCCTTGCCGACCAGAAGTTCGCCGTAAACATAGTGAGCGATAGCAGCATTAAGTGTCGCCCCGCCAAAAGGTTCGTAGAAAAACACGACATCAGTCCATGCCCCCGCTAAATCCACCCGAACTGGCGCTTGACAAGTTACGCGCATAAGCCCCACCCCTTTTCGTAAATTTTTCACGACACCGTATCCCTGACGGGTTTAAATCCTCAACTTGTCTCAGTTTTGCCCATCACTGAGAAACGATTTCAGCCTCTGGTTGACCCTCGCTGGTGGCAGACTGCTGCTTCATTTCCAATTTCCGCAACCTTGCTTCCAATATTGCTTGCTTGATCCGCTGTTTCCTTCGCTTCCAATAGCGGTGTCGTCGCCTTCGCAACTCTTTTTCGCGCAAACGGCACTTTGCCACAAAAATTCACCTCCGCAAAGGGATTTGGAAGGCATTCAAATTTTATCGCTCGTCATCGTTGAAGCGCAGCACCATTACCCACTGCCTCCCGTTATCGGTATCTCCGACGACTTTAAAGCCGAGTTTTCGGTAGAGACGGATGGCTCGTTGGTTGTGTTTGAGCACATGCAACTCAATCCCTTCCATCCCCTTCAGTTTCGCCCCTTCAATGAGCAACTCCATCATCGCTTGACCCAAACCCAAGCCTTGATGGGAATCAGCAATGGCTATGCTCAGCAGAGGGATTTTCGGGTTGAAAAGTTGCTGTCGCCAGTAGGCGTAGCCAACAATCCGCTCCCCGTGAAAAGCGACCAACCTCAAAACATCGGTAGCATCAGCCTCGCTCACAACGATGTCCACCAAATTTCTGTCCAGAGGCTGAACGGAGTAAAGTTTTCGGCTCGTTGGTGACAACCCTTTGGTGAAGAACTCGTAAAGTGCATCCCCGTCCGTTCGGCGAAATTTCCTGATGAGAACATGTTCCCCGTTCCGTAACTTGACCCAAACACCTAACTCCAAGTCCAGCAACGAGAGCATATCTCATGCCTCCGTTATGGTCTTTTGCTTGTCGTTTCCAAGTCGTCAATGAACTGGCGAACACGCTCCCTTTGCCTCTCAAATTCTGCCTCAACATCCAAAGGCAATTCCCGCCGATAAAAAATCGCCACATGCAAGTCGTAGATGATGGAGCGGAAGCGTTGGTCAAAAGGGTCTGGCAAACGGTTCGCCAAAATCACCCACCTCGTCTCCTCAGTCAACAAAAACGCCATCGCCGCTAAACGAGCAGCATCAAACA
>Ga0197142_1002739_pt1 | contig 15178 bp, 14 predicted proteins | sample GBS60_MetaG_FD_148614 | JGI IMG/M metagenome (GOLD analysis project Ga0197142, IMG submission 148614) | Sediment microbial communities from Great Boiling Springs, Gerlach, Nevada, United States - GBS 60_MetaG | ecosystem: Environmental > Aquatic > Thermal springs > Hot (42-90C) > Sediment... | reverse complement strand
TTCTGAAAAGTTAGCTAAATTCATAATTATATCCAAATAATCATAACCACGAATTTTTAATTTATTGCCGTATATAACCTTACCATTTTTGACTAAAACTAGAATACTATAAGAATGACCTATGTCTAAAACAACATATGTCCCCAAACGATTTTGAAAATATTGTTCAAGATTAAAGTATTCACTGCTGTAACCAGCTAATTTAATTTTAGCAATTTCAGCAATGGAAAATAACTTTTTTAAATAATTTTTGGGCGTAGCTACTAAATAGACCAACCATTGTTTTGACCGGTTTTCAGTTTCAAAAGAAAAATAACGATATTCCAATTCTATGTCTGTTAAATCTAAAGGAACTTGTTTTTGCGCTTCAAAACGAATGACCTGTGGCAGACTTTTTTCAGGAATATCAGGAACCAAAAAATTAACTGAAAAAACATAAGGAGCAGGAATACTTAAAAAAGCTTCTTTAGCCTTAGCTTTTGAGACTTCTAAAAATTCATTTATCATTCTACCGATTTGCTCTTCTAAAATATAGGAATATGAAGCTACTTCTTTAAAATTAACAATAGGAATAACACCAAAGTTAGCAACTTCTAAAGAATCTTTCTTTTTAACAACCTCAATTATTTTCGTATTAATTGAACCCAAATCAATGCCTAAAAATCTTTTTTCGAAAAAAGGGATCCGAATCATAAATAAATTATATCACTCTTTTCAAAAATTTATTTCGCCCAAATTTTGTCTTTACTGTTTTAATTATAACAAAAACTATCTTTGTTTTGAATGTTTAAAAAAATTAAATTTTAGACTCCATTTTAGTTGTTTAGAATGCGAACAAAAAATAATTAATAAGTGCAGAATTGAAAAACATTCAATTTTAATAAAATATTTAATTAGCTTCAATGTTTATGAAAATGAATTTTTACAGAAAATGCTTTTAATGGGTAAAAATGGCTATGTTGAAATTTTTAAGGATTTTGGAAAAATTATAAGCAGATTTTTAAAAAATTATAACTTTAAAGATTATTCTTTATCCTTTGTGCCTATAACTAAAAAAAGATTAATTGAAAGGGGCTTTAATCAAAGCGAAATTTTGGCTCAGGAGTTGGCTAAAAATTTAAATTTAAAAATTTTCTCTGGCTTAGTAAAAATTAAAGAAACAGAAGACCAAGCAAAAATTGATTTTGAAAAAAGATTAAATAATCTAAAAAACGTTTTTAAAATCACTCATTTACCACCAAAAAAAATTATCTTAGTCGATGATGTTAAAACAACGGGCATAACCTTAAAAGAGTGTGCTTCAGTACTTAAAAAAGCTGGGGCCAAAGAAATTATTGCTCTAACAATTTTAAGATGAATGAGTTTTTATCATTTTCATTCTTTCTTGGTGCTCAGAAGTATTTAGCAAACCACATTTTTTATATTTTTTTCCTGAGCCACAAGGACAAGGGTCATTTCTACCAACTTTAGGAGTTTCAATTTTCAATTCTAAATTCATAAAGATTTGTAAAATATTGATTCTTAATATTTTATGAAAATCAATAAAGGCTTTATAACTTTCTTCTTTAAAAGCAACCAATGGATCTCTGTGACCATAACCACGAAAACCTACTGAGCTTTTCAAATCTTCTAAATAATGTAAGTGTTCAATCCATAAATAATCATATGTTCTTAAAATAATATTAGTTAAAAGTTTTTTAAATTCTTCGCCTAAATTTTCTTTTAAAAAATTAAATTTTTCTGTAAAAGCAGTTTTAGGATTTTTATCTTTAAAAATAAACTTTATCGCTTCTTCGTTTTCGTCTTTTAAAAAATTTTGAAATTCTTCTTGAAAAAATCTTTCTACGTCAATCTCTCCTAACAAAAAACTTCTTCTCTCCAAATAAATTTTCTCTCTTTGAGCATTAATAACATCATCGTACTCTAATAAATGTTTTCTAATGTCAAAATTATAACCTTCAACTTTAGCTTGAGCCTCAGCAATAACTTTAGTAACTACATTATGCTCAATTGGCTGATCAGGAGGGAAATTGAATTTTTCTACAATTTGTTTTATTTTTTCTCCACCAAAAATTCTTAAAAGATCATCTTCTAAAGAAATAAAAAATTGAGTTTCCCCAGGATCGCCCTGCCTACCCGCTCTTCCTCTTAACTGATTATCAATTCTTCTGGCCTCATGTCTTTCTGTGCCAATAACAAAAAGACCTCCTAATTCTTTTACTTTTTTGGCTTCATCGGGATCAGGAGGATTACCTCCCAAAATAATATCAACTCCCCTCCCCGCCATATTAGTAGCAACGGTAATTTGTCCTAATTTACCTGCTTGAGCTATAATTTTCCCTTCCTCTTCGTGATTTTTAGCATTTAAAACATTATGAGGTATGCCTTCTTTTTTAAGCAGATTTGACAACTTCTCATTTTTCTCAATTGAAACTGTACCAACCAAAACTGGTCTTCCTTCATGATAAAGCTGTTTTATTTTTTCCACTACTGCTTTCCATTTTGCTTCTTCAGTAAGAAAAATTTTATCAGGATGGTCTTTTCTCTTACATGGTTTATTTGGTGGAATCACAACAACATCTAAATTATAAACAGCTAAAAATTCTTCTCTTGAAGTATAAGCAGTACCTGTCATACCCGCTAATTTTTTGTATTTTCTAAAAAAATTCTGTAAAGTAATAGTAGCCACTGTTTTCATTTCTGCTTTAATGGGCACTCTTTCTTTAGCTTCAATAGCTTGATGAAGACCTCCTGACCAACGCCTACCAAACATAAGTCTTCCTGTAAATTCATCAACAATAATAACTTCATTATTTTTAACAACGTAATCTTTATCTCGATGATAAAGATAATTAGCATTTAGAGCTTGCTCCAAATGATGAGTTGCTTTAATGTCTAAAACTTCATAAGGATTGTAACCTAAAATTTTCTCAATTTTATTTAAGCCTTCTTCCGTCAGATAGATCTTTCTTTTTTTCTCATCAAGAGTAAAATCAATTTCCTTTTTTAAATTTTTTGCTAATTCATCATAAAAATAATAAACGTTATATTCTTCTCTTTCGTAAGAACCAATAATAAGTGGGGTACGGGCTTCGTCAATCAAAATACTATCAGCTTCATCAATAATGGCGTAATTTAAACCTCTAATTTGAACAATATCTTCTTTGTCATAAACCAAATTATCTCTTAAATAATCAAAGCCAAATTCATGATTGGTGCCATATAAAATATCAACTAAATAAGCCTCTTTTCTTTTAATTGGTCTTAAATATTCATGAAAAACCCGAAAAACACCTAAAGTATCTCTTTGAATATCTAAATTTTCTGAAGTAAAACTGGGATCATAAATAAAAGCATTATCATGAACTAAGCAACCAGTCGTCAATCCTAATAAATGATAAACTTGACCCATCCAAACAACATCTCTTTGCGCCAAATAATCATTAACAGTCACAATATGAACACCTTTTTCGGTTAAAGCATTGAGATAAGCAGGTAAGGTTGCTGTTAAGGTTTTCCCTTCGCCGGTCATCATTTCTACAATTAAACCTTTGTGAAGACCAATACCACCTAAAATTTGCACATCAAAATGTCTTTGTTTTAATGTTCTTTTGGCCGCTTCTCTCACCAAAGCATAGGCCTCTGGTAAAATTTTGTCAAGGCTTTCTCCTTTTTTCAATCTTTCCTTAAATTCAAAAGTTTTTTCTTTTAATTTATCATCAGGAGTTTTTTCTAAATCCTCTTCTAATGAATTTATTTTTTCTAAAAGAGGCTTCCATTCTTTTAAATAATCTTTAGCAAAGATAGAGATAAGTTTTTTTAACATTTATTCAACATTTATCTTTTCAATTTTGACAAGCCAGGTTGTTTTTTTATAGCCCTTCTTTTTTCGATATCTTGTTTTTGGTTTATATTTCAAAATAACAGTTTTATTTTTCTTTTCTTTGATAAGTTTTGCTCTAACGGAAACATTTTCTAATTTTGGCTTGCCCAAAAGAAAATTTTTTTCATCAGCATAAAGTAAAACGTTTTTAAATTCAATATCTTCGGGATTCACATTTTTTATCTTTTCAATTTCAATTTCTTTTCCTTCTTCAACTAAATATTGTTTGCCTCCTGTTTGGATAATAGCTATTTTCATAATTAAAATAAATTAAAAATTAACAAGTAAAGAGCTATTAAAAAATGAAAAAAAATAAAGAATTTATTAATTATACCAAAAATTTTTTTAGAAACTAATTGAGTCAAAATCTCATTACCCAATTGAAAAACAAAAAAAACTAAAATAACTTGCCAAAGATCTTCAATGGGAATAATTAATGATTTTTCGAAAATTGACCTTTTAAAAATAACTATTAAATCTGGTTTTTGAATATAAATCAAAAACCAAAGAAAAAAAGGAAGTGAAAAATAAAGGAGATAAAAAAATTTTTTCATTTGACAAAATTAATAATTTCTTCAGCAATTTTTAAGCTTGCACCAACTTTGGCAAAATTTAAAGCTGACTCTTTTAATTCATTCATTAATTTTTCATTGGTTAATATATCTTCCACTAAAGAAGCTAAAAGATGAGGTTTAGCATTTTTTTCTTCTAAAAATCGACAAGCACCAGCTTTATTATAAATTATGGCATTCATTAATTGATGCAAGCCAGCAACTTTTTCTTCAATAGGAATGAGAATACTAGCTTTTCCCAAGCTAGCTAATTCGAAAATAGTTCCTGAACCTGCCCGAGCAATAACCAAATCAGAAAGTTTCATTAAGATAATCAAATTATTATGATTTAAAAAGGGAAACGGATGATAATCTTTTAGTTTTTCAGGATTTTTTTCTAATAAAACTCCTTTAGCATAAAAATAAACGTCTTGATAATTCTTTTCGCCTGTTTGATGTACAACTTGAGCCAAATTTAAAAGCTGAGGCAGAGCTTCAACAATAAGATCATTTAAAAATTTTGATCCTTGCGAACCACCTAAAACCAAAATAATTTTTCTGTTTTGATCTAAATTAAATCTTTTGTAATCTTCAAAAATTACTTTTTCATGTAAAAATTGAGTATCAATTGGCTGACCAACAACAATCGTTTTTTTCTCAGAAAAATATTTCTTAGCATATTCAAAGGCTAAAAAAATTTTTTTAGCAAAAAAACCTGAAATCCTATTTGTCAGTCCGGGCAAAGTATCGGATTCATGGATAAAAATAGGAATTCTTAAAATCCAACCAGTAAAAACAATAACTAAACTTGTTGGTCCTCCTTTAGAAAAAATAAGATTTGGCATAAGTCTAAAAAGATGATAAAAAGCCAAAACAAAAGCATAAGGCATTTTAAAAATGTCAATCAAATTTTTAAAACTTAGATATTTTCTAAATTTAACTTCTGGCAAAAAATAAACATCAATATCTTCATTTTTCAAAATTTCTTCTTTAAATGGTTTTGTACCTAAATAAAAAATTTTAATTGGCAAATTTTCCTTTTCCGCTATTTTTTTAATTTCTCTACTTACAAAAATAAGTGGGAAAAGATGACCACCAGTAGCTCCTCCTGTTAAACAAATTCTTATTTCATCTTTATTCATTTCTACTAATAAGACCTAAACTAAAATAAATAGCTAACTGACCTGAAGGACCATAACTAAAAAATGGCAAAATTACTCCTGTGGGCACAAAAAAACCTATATTTGAAGAAAAATGAAGAAATGTTTGAAAAAATAACCACCAACCGAAAGCAAAACAAAAAGGTCTTTTCCAGTCCCTACTCTTAACTCCTATTAAAATTATCCTGAAGATTAAAAGAAAAAACAAAATAATTAAAATTACTGAACCCACAAAGCCAGTTTCCTCAGCATAAATAGCAAAAACAGAATCAGTAAGCATTTGAGGAAGACCCATAATTTTTACTTCTGACTTACCTAGGCCCTTACCAAACAAACCTCCAGAACTAACAGCAAAAATTGACTGATGAGATTGAAAATATTTTTCTTCATAAACTTTACCTTTGGTTAAAAAAGATAGAAACCTTTCTTTACGATAATCCCAAAAACTTCCAACTAAAATTAAAAGCAAGGCTATAAATATAAAAATTAAAATACTTAATAACATCTCTTTTTTTGATTTTAAATAATCAAGAAAAACAATAAAAAGACTAGAAAAAATAATAAAAACATTGCTAAGAGATGGTTGAAGATAAATAGGTAGGATTAAAAAAAAAGAACTAAATACAAAAATCAAATTTTTTTGAAATAAAGAAAATCTTTTAAGTTTAGAAAATAAAAAAATAAAAAATAAAATAGCTAAAGGTTTAATAATTTCTGAAGGTTGAAAAGAAATAAAGCCTAAATTTACCCAACGAGAAGCAGTTGTTTCGGGAAGACGAAATTGGGGCAAGAAACCTAAAAAAATTGAAAAATAACATAGAAGAAAAAGAAAAACTAAAATTTTCTTATAATGAATAAGATTTTTGGCTAAGTAATTACCAATTAAAAACAAAAGTATACCTAAAAAAGTAGTTCTAAAAAGAAATTTTTTTAAATAAAAATAAGGATCATCGAAATTTTTTAAAGAAAAATAAAAAGAAGCACTGAAAAAATTAACTAAACCTAAAAAAGAAAGAATAATAACTAAAATAAGAGTAAATTTATCAACTTTGATCATCGTTTTTGCCACTGCTCTTCTTTTCTTGCTTTCCTTTTGCCATATTTCTTTCTTTCCACTTCACGAGGATCACGAGTAAGAAAACCTGCTTTTTTAAATTTTGGTTTCCATTCAGGGTTAAGCAAAACTAAGGCTCGAGAAAGTCCAAGTCTAATTGCTTCTGCCTGACCCCTTTTACCACCACCTTTTACTTGAATAGTTACTTTATAAAATTTAGTACCTCTAATTTTTTTGAGTGCTGCTTCGACAATTTTTTGTAGCTCAAGATCTTTAAAATAATCAAAGTAATCTTGATTATTAACTAAAATAAAAAATTCTTTATTAGTATCATTTTGCCAAATTCTCACTCTCGCAGTGGCTCTTTTTCTTCTACCAATAGCTTCAATATACCTTCCTTTTTCTATTTCCGGCAAAACAATAACCTCTTCAGCTTTCTCAATTTTTTCTTCTCCTATATCTTTTATCTCTTCACCTTTTATTTCTTCAACTATCGTTTCCATTAATTAATTTTATCCTTAAAAGTCTTTTTTTTCTTAATTTGTTCTTGGGGAGCATTCTACTGACAACTCTTCTTAAAACTTCCAATTTATTCTTTGTCCATAAAAGCTTTAAAGGAATTTCTTTTAAATGACCAATATAACCAGTATGTTTAATAAATACTTTTTGATCAAATTTTTTACCAGTAAATTTTACTTGATCTAAATTTTTTACCAATACAAAAATTTGTTTATCTTTTGATGGATCATAATCGGGCTTATGCTTTCCCTGCAGATAATAAGAAATCAAAGTACCTAATCTTCCTAAAGACTTATTTTTAGCATCAATAATTATTTCTTCCTTCATAAAATAATTATAACCTAATTAATTTTTTAAAAATAAAATTTTATTATAAAACACTATTTATTTACATTTGGTCATATAATAGACTATAACTATTTAAACATTTATATTTTTTTAACCGCTTTATAAAAGACGATAGCAACCTATATGACCATTTAAATTTATATTATCGGTGGTTATATTATTAAAAAAATATTTTAATATACCCTAATAAACTCGATTGCTTTCTCTAGCACAGGATCATAATCTGGCCTCTCTTCTTTTTCTGATTCTTTTGGTTCTTTAACTTCAATATCTGGTTTTAAGCCATTGCCTTCAATTTTAGTTCCATTAGGAGTCAGCCAATAAGCAACTGTCAATTTTAATAAATTTCCATTTAAAGTGAATGTTTGCTGAACACTTCCTTTGCCAAAACTTTTTTCACCAATCAATTTAATTCCTAAATTATCTCTTAGAGCTCCAGCAAAAATCTCAGAAGCTGAAGCCGAACCATTATTAATTAAAATAACCACTTTCTCTCTCACCACAGCAGGACCTTCCGAAACAATTGTCTTTGTCACTTCATTTCTTTTAATTTCTTTTAAAATTATTTTTCCTCTATCAAGAAAGAGTTCGCTCATTTTAATTGCCATCTCAAGATATCCTCCGGGATTATTTCTTAGATCAATGATAAATTTATTAGCCCCTTTACTTTTAAGATCTCTATAAGTATTAACAAACTCTGAATAAGTTTTAGCTCCAAAACTATTAATCTTAATATAGCCAATATTAGGTGATATCAATTTGCTTTTAATGATGGGAATATTGATTATCTCTCGTGTAATAACAAAATCTTTCGGCTCTACCCATTCATCACGAAAAATTGTTAAAGTTACTTGTGTACCTGGTTTACCTCTAATTTTAGCTACTGCCTCTTCTAAAGACATCTCATTAGTTTCCTCCCCATCAATTTTCAAAATTTTGTCATTTGTTTTTAAACCAGCTCTTTCTGCTGGCGTACCCTCAAGTGGAGCAATTATTGTTAAAACTCCTTTTCTAATACCAATTTCCATACCAACACCACCAAAAGAACCAGAAAGATCTTCTTCGAAAATTTTTCTCTGTTTTTCAGAAAGCAAATCTGAATAAGCATCATCTAATGATCTTAAAAGTCCCCGAGTAGCCTCAAACATAGCTTTATCACTATCAATTTTTTGAGGCTCAACATAATTTTTATTAATAATTTCCCAGGCTCTAAGAAACATTAAAAAATTTTGCACACTAAAAAATTTACCACCCGAAGTTTCTGCCAAAGCTCTTTCATAACCAAATTTATAAGCAAAAAGAATTGAGGTTAAAATTATTAAGAGAAATAAAAATTTTTTTATTCTTTTATTCATGATTTATCTCAAAATAAAAGGTTTAATTTTGGCCAAGGAGAAAGTAAAAGAAAATTCTGCCATTGTTTATATTTTAACAAAAAACAATGGGGTTTTGAAATGTTATCTTAAAGGAATCTTTCGCCCCCAAAGTAAAAATTTAAGCCTTTTTGAACCTGGCAACATAAATCGCCTTTTCATTTTAACTGATTTTACCCATTATCAAATAATCTCTGCTCTGCCTCTTAAAATTACTACTAAAATTTTTAAACTTTATCCTTATCTTTTTTTATGGACTTTAATTTTAATAAAAAATTTAAAATTGATTGAGACACCAAAATTTATTTGGTTTACCTTAACTCATTTAGAATCTTATATTCATCAAAATCCAAAAAATTTTCCTTTTTGGTTCTTATTCCATCTTTTGAAAGAATTAGGCTATGAAATTGATCTTGAAAGCTGTAGCAGATGCCAAAGAAAATTAAAAAATTTTGCCTTCTTTGACAAAAAAAATTCAATATTTTGTCTATATTGTAAAGAAGAGAAAAGTATAAAAATAAACAAAAATGACCTAATACTGGCTAAAAAAATTAAAAACTTAACTGAAATTCCTAAAGAAATTCCTGAGTTTATTAAAAAAATGATCTTAGGATGTTTTTCCGAAATATTTCAGAAAAACTTATAATTTTAATAATTTTTTGATATAATCAACCTGATGAAAGAAAAAACCTTAAATAAAATTTTGATTTTTTCTTTTATATTTTTTATATTAACTATTAGTTTTTTTATTTATCTTATTTATTTTCGCCCCACGCCAGCCACTGGAATAACAATTAAATTTCTTGGGCCTACCGATGTTTTACCTTTCGAAAATTATAATTATCAAGTTGAAATTGTTAACAATTCTAACAAAAAAATAACTGATATTGTTCTAAAAACAGTTCTTTCCGAGGGAGCTTTTTTAGTCGACAATCCTCAAGAAAAAAATTTATCTTTATTTTTAGAAGACCTTGACAAAAATCAAGTAATAAAGCAAAATTTAAATTTATTTTTTATTAATTCTGGAGGAATGAAAGAAACCGTAAATTTTATTTTAAATTATAAAATTGAAAATAAAAATTATGTTTTTTCCAAAGAAGAAAGTTATTCTATTTTAGTCAAAAATTCGCCCATTAAGACACAAATATTTTTACCAACAAAAATTTATGTTAACCAACAATTTTCAGCTAATTTTAGAATTATTAATCTAAGCAAGCAAAAGTTAGAAAATATTAAAGTAAGTATCGAAACCCCTCCAGGCTATCTTTTAAACTCAGCCTTGCCCCAAGGAGAAAATTTTTACTGGGAATTTAAATCTTTAAATCCAGGAGAAACAAAAACTATTTCCTTAATTGGCCAAATTCAAGACCCAAAATCATCAGGCATTTTTAGTATAAAAACAGATTTTTCCTTTCAAAATCTTTCTTTCTCTTTAACAAAAGAATTTGCCAAAATTAACATTTTAGAAAACCCTGTAGTTTTTTATATTAAATCAACCCCGGAAAGTAAAAGTTTACCCATCGGTTCAAATTTATTTTATGAAATTATTTTAGAAAATAAAAGTCAAACAACTTTAGAAAGTGGAGAAGTTAAAATTATTTTTGACGGCCCTTTTGATCTTTCTTCTTTAAACTCTGATGGTTATTTCAATGAATTTGAAAAACTTCTTTATTTCAATTCAAGAAACAAAGCTGAACTTTTGATTTTAAAACCAGGCGATAAAGTAAAATTTAATTTTTCAATTTCTTTATTTAGAAGTTATCCAATTTTGGGAGAAAATAATAAAAATTTTTTGACAAAAATTAGAGTTGAATTTAAGACTCCTAGCATTCCTATCGAGATTGAAGAAGAAAGCAAAGAATATGTTGTTTTTCAAGAAGATGAAAAAAAAATTATTGGCGATTTTGATTTGGAAAGTAAATTAGTTTATCAACATTCAGATTTTATTTCTCAAGGAGAATGGCCTTTAAAACCCAATCTGCCAACAACATTGGTTTGGAATTTAAAAATTAGATCTATTGGCGAAGATTTTAAAGACTTTACTTTGACCACACGTCTTCCTATAGGAGTTAATTTTACTGGTAAAGTTGGCGGTGATGCTATTTTAGATAATGTAAAATATGATCCTAAAACAGGGGCTTTTGTTTATAACTTAAGCAAAATCCCCGCTAATCTTGGTTATACTCAAAAAGAAATTGATTTAGCTTTTCAATTAATTGTCGAAATGCCCTCTAATGTGGATATAAATAGTTTTATTATTATTCCTATGGCCGAAGTTTCGGCTACTGGTTCTTTTAGTGAATCTATGATAAGAAAAACTTTAAGGGAAATTAGTGTTAGTCAAGTTTTTTATCAATGAAAAACTTAGAAAAAATTATTCAGATTTGTAAACAAAGAGGCTTTATTTTCCAATCAGCAGAAATTTACGGTGGATTAAGAGGATTTTATGACTACGGCCATTTAGGTGTTTTATTAAAAAATAAAATTAAAAATTTATGGCTCAAAGATGTTGTTTTTGAAAGAGATGATGTTTTTTTGATTGAAAGTTCAATTATTGGTTCAAGAAAAATTTATGAAGCTTCCGGTCATATTGAAAGTTTTCAGGATCCTTTGGTTGAATGTAAAAATTGTCATAATCGTTTTCGCGCTGATCATTTAATAAAAGGAGAATATGGAGAGGTTAAGTTAAAAGACAATAAACCACTGTGCCCTCTTTGCTCTGGTGAACTTACTGAAGAAAGAAATTTTAATTTAATGTTTAAAACTTATGTTGGACCTGTTGAAGAATTAGCCTCTGAAGCCTATTTAAGACCAGAAACAGCCCAAGGAATATTTTACAATTTTAAAAATATTTTAAATTCAATGAGAGCCAAATTGCCTTTTGGAATTGCTCAGATTGGCAAAGCTTTTAGAAACGAAATTACTCCAAGAAATTTTATTTTTAGAATGAGAGAATTTGAACAAATGGAACTTGAATTTTTTGTTGATCCCAAAGAAGCTGATAAGTGGTTTAACTATTGGGTTGAGGAAAGATATCATTGGTACCTGAAATTGGGTATTAAAAAAGAAAATATAAGAAAAAGAGAGTATGAAAAAGAAGAATTAGCTCATTATTCTTCTGCTACTACTGACATTGAATATAAATTTCCTTGGGGCTGGGATGAACTTGAAGGTATTGCCAATAGGACAAATTATGATTTATCAAGACATAGTCATTTTTCTGGAGAAGAACTTGTTTATTTTGATGAAAAAGAAAAAAAGAAAATTTTGCCTTATGTGATTGAACCATCTGTTGGTGTCGATAGATTGTTTTTAGCTCTTTTACTTGAGTTTTATGATGAAGATATTGTAGATAAGGAAGAAAGAAGATTATTCCGTTTTCCTTCATTTTTAGCACCAATTGAAGTTGCTGTTTTTCCTTTACTTGGTAATAGAGAAAATTTGATTGAAAAAGCAAAAGAAGTTTACAAATTAGTTAAAGAAGATTTTATTGCTTTTTATGATGAAAATGGTTCAATTGGAAGAAGATATCGAAGACAAGACGAAATTGGCACTCCATTTTGTTTAACTATTGACTTTCAAACTTTAGAAGATAATACTTTAACAGTAAGAAATAGAGACACCACCAAACAAGAAAGAATTAGAATTGAAGAAATAAAAGATTATCTTGCCTCCCGCCTCTCATTTTCCACTTCCTACTTATAAACTAGTGGGCGGTGTAGGATTCGAACCTACAACCTTCCGCACGTCAAGCGGATGCTCTGCCATTGAGCTAACCGCCCAATAAAATGTCAAAAGTTAAAAGTTAATTGTTGATTATTTTTTATTATATCACTATTTTTTCTTTTTCTAATAATTTGAAAAAATTTTCGAAAAGTTTGGCAACTAAAATTGGGCCTGTACCTCCTGGAGTAATAGTAATTAAACTTGCCTTATCTTTTAATTTTTCAAAATTAATATCTCCATAAATTTTACCCTGTTCAAAACTGTAACCGAAATCAATCAAAATAGCATCTTCTTTGCAATCATCAATTAAATTTGCTTTACCTACACCACTTATAATAACATCAGCTATTTTTAAATATTCCTCCAAATTTGTTTTACTCTGAGCAATAATAACTGTCGCATTTAAATTAGCAAAATAATGAACCAAAGGCTTACCAACTAATCTTCCATAACCAACAATCAAAACATTTTTACCTTCAAAATTTAAATTATACTTTTCTTTTATAAAATCAACAACCTCAACTGCTGGCGGACGAATAACAGGGATATTGGTATAAAATTTCCCCAAAAGTCTACTCGAAAGACAATCAATATCTTTTTTGGGTGGAATTGAATTTAAAAGATATTGAACAGGAAATTTTTCTGGAATGGGCAGTTGAAAAATTGCTCCTCGAATAGTTTTGTGCCTTAAAATTTGGCTTATATATTTTCTTATTTTTCTTTTACTCAAGTTTTCATTAATCTCGTAAATTCTAAATTCAATATTTAGATCCTCGGCGAATTTTTGCTTAATTTTTAAAAAACTTAATTTTTCTTCTTCCTTACCAATCAAAAAAGCAGCAATTTTTAATTTCTCATAATTTTTTCTTTTTTCTTTCAAATTTTCCAAAACCTCTTCAGCCAACTTTTTTCCTTCAATAATCATTATTAATATTATAAATTAGGGAGCAGACCATTTTCTTTTCTTTAAATTTGAAAGTTTTGATTTATAATCAAAGCAAATAGGGTTTTGATAATTGAAAATTAGTAAAAAACAACAATAAATAAGATTAATAAAAAAGAGGATGCTTTCGGCATCCTCTTATAATGGTTTGTTTAAAACTATCATTCAAGTATAGTTACTCTTGTCTTAGCATTGGATATTATCCCGATCATCTCTAAAATATCTTCATTATACATTCTAATACATCCTCTAGTAATTTTTTTACCTATTGATTCTGGATCATTTGTCCCGTGAATCAATACATAAATAAGATATGGGTATCTCTTTAACGATTCCCTGTCAAACTGAATCTTCAATGCCGCTTTTCCTAAAGCATTTCTTTTATCAATTATATAGGGACTAACAACTCGAGGCAATTTTATACCCTTTCTAGCAAGATCAGCTCTTGTTTTTTCCGTAGGAATCCACACTGGGTCTATTATAACTTGATAAACCTCACCTCTGATTACGCCTACATATGAATTTTTCGGCACTGCTATTTTGTAGCTTCTTATAACTTTTGAATTTTCAAGCAAAAAAAGTTTTCTTTCTGACTGCTTTATCAAAATTTCATATTCAAAATTTTTTGCTTTAAAGACAAAAGGAATCAATAAAAAATTTGAAGACAAACAAACTATGAATAGATTCTTGTTAATGGCCTTCATTTTCCACCTCCTTTTTGTTTTAGGGTTCTGTTTTTTAATTATATTTTAATTTTAGTTAATAAAAAAATTTTTGGAATCTGAATCTGGTTATTCGGCAATTGAAAAACTTATATTTTCTATCTATTTAATAAATATTATTTGGTTCTTTATTTTTTTATTAAATGAATATAAATAAATAGAGAAAATATATTCATTGATATTTCACGTTTCACTGAGGTTTCACTTCTTGTTCTTTTTCATCTCCTTTAAAGAAATGACAAATTTTGTTCCATTACTCTCTGCTAAAGACCCTTTAAGCTTAATGTTATAATTTATTTGATGGAAAGGTTTAAGGAAATCTCAAGAAAGAACGAAGAGGAAATTTTAAAGGAATTTAAAACATCAAAAGAAGGCTTGGATGAAAAAGAAGCAAGGGAAAGGCTAAAAATATATGGTTTAAATAATATTACTTCTTTTAAAATAGATCTTTTAGAAATTATTAAAAGAAATTCTTTAAATTTTTTCAACTTCTTTCTCTTTTTTGCTGGTTTGTTTTCTCTTTTAATTAAAGGGCCAGAAATAGAAACAATTTTGATTTTCTTTTTTCTTTTTCTTTCAATTTTAATTTCTACTTTTCAAGATTATCGAGCTAATAAACTAAGTGAAAAACTCCTTTCTTATTTTGAAAACTATGCTTTTGTTAAAAGAGACGGTAAATGGCAAAAAAATAATGCTAAAGAAATTGTTCCCGGAGATTATATTAAAGTTTCTGCCGGTTATTTAATTCCTGCTGATCTAAGAATTTTAAAAGCTGAAGACGCCTTTGTTGATGAATCAATTATAACTGGAGAAAGTGAACCAGTTTTTAAATATACGCAGAATAGAACAGACTTTACGCAGAAAAAACAGAAATATGAAGATACAGATTTTGGTGATCT
>Ga0197142_1002738_pt1 | contig 15179 bp, 15 predicted proteins | sample GBS60_MetaG_FD_148614 | JGI IMG/M metagenome (GOLD analysis project Ga0197142, IMG submission 148614) | Sediment microbial communities from Great Boiling Springs, Gerlach, Nevada, United States - GBS 60_MetaG | ecosystem: Environmental > Aquatic > Thermal springs > Hot (42-90C) > Sediment... | reverse complement strand
AAATCAATCGGATAGAATGTCCTCCACCGCGTTCCGGACTGCTCGCGCCACTTTCTCGATGTCCTCCGAGGCGTCTATGAGGCGAAAACGGCGAGGTTCGGCGCGCGCCAGCTCGCGGTAAGCCTCGCGCACCTTGCGGTAGAACTCGCGCGCCTGCTCGTCCATGCGGTTGAGCCCGCCGCGCCCGCGAGCTCGGGCCAGGCCGATTTCCGGATCCAGATCGAGCAACAGGGTCCGGTCGGGAAAGAGGTCGCCACAGGCGATGCGGTGGAGCTGGCGGACGGTGGCTTCGCCAAGACCGCGGCCGTAGCCCTGGTAGGCGATGGTGGAATCGGTGAAGCGATCGGCGAGCACGAGGGCGCCGCGCGCCAGAGCCGGGCGGATCACTTCGGCCACGTTCTGCGCGCGCGAGGCGAAATACAGCAACAGCTCGGCTTCGGGCGCCAGCTCGTGATTGTTGACGTCCAGGAGAATGGCCCGGATCTGCTCGCCGACGCGGGTGCCGCCGGGTTCCACGGCGATCACGACGTCGCGCCCCTGTGCGCGGAGCCTTTCCGCCAGCAGGCGGATCTGGGTAGTCTTGCCGCTGCCATCCAGGCCTTCGAAGCTGATGAAGCGGCCCCGCGGACGCTCAGTCGTAGACATAGTGAAGGACCTGCTTGAGGTCCTCCCAGGCTTCCCGCTTGGCGTTCTGATTGTAAGGCCGCAGCAGGTAGGAGGGATGATAGGTCACCATGACGGGGATGCCTCGCCAGCTATACCAGCGGCCCCGCAGCTTCGTCACGCCTTCGCGGGCGCCCAGCAGGGCGCGTGCGGCTGTAGCGCCGAGGGCGCAGATGGCTTTGGGGCGAATTGCGGCGAGCTGGCGGAACAGGAAGGCGCTGCACGTTTCAATTTCGTCGGCCTCGGGCGTGCGGTTGCCGGGCGGGCGACACTTGACGACGTTGCAGATGTAGACATCAGCGCGGAGCAGGGGGATGCCCTCGCGGCGGGCCGTATTCTCGATCATCTGGGTCAGCAATTGACCGGCGCGACCGACGAAGGGGATGCCTTGAGCGTCTTCATCTGCGCCGGGACCTTCGCCTACGAAGACCAGTTTGGCGTTGGGGTTTCCATCCCCGAAGACGATCTGCGTGCGGCCCTGGTGGAGGCGGCAGCGCGTGCACTCGCCCAGATCGGCGCGAATCTGTTCGAGGGTTTCCCGAGGCGAGTCGGGTTCCGGCGCCACCAGCAGCGACCCCGGCGCTGAATCTCCGGCTTCGACGAGCAGCGGCGCGACGCCGGCGGGTGAGCGGGGCGAAGCGGGCCGGCGGTACAAATGCCGAATGCCGAGGTCCTGAAAGTAGGCCAGATACTGACGCAGCAACTCGACGTTCATCGGGCCGCGTGGAGGCTTAATCGCAACCGGATCAGGTAATCGAGAATCTTGTCCGCCAGTTGACGCTTGGACGCGCGGGGCAATTCGACGACCTCTCCCGTGCGCATCAACAGCGTGATCTCGTTGTCGTCGGCGCCAAAGGCCTCTTCCACGCGGTTGGCCACGAGCATGTCGCAATTCTTGTCTTGCAGCTTGCGGCGGGCTTCCGCCAGCAGGTTTTCGGTTTCGGCGGCGAAGCCCACCAGCAAGCGATCGCCTTTGCTGCGCCCGATCTCGGCAAGGATGTCCGGGGTGGGATCCAACTCGAGCGACCAGCGCGCGGCCGATTTCTTGCGCTTCTGGCTGGGGACTTGCGTCAGGTGGTAGTCCGCCACGGCCGCCGCCTTGATCACGATGGTGGCCTCGGGCAGCCGCTCGAGGACGGCTTGCCGCATCTGTTCGGCGGTCTCGACGCGGATCAGCTCGACTCCCGAAGGCGGCGTCAAATGCACGGGGCCGGAAATCAGCACCACCCGGGCGCCGCGGGCCAGAGCGGCTTCGGCGAGGGCGTAGCCCATTTTGCCGCTGGAGCGGTTGGAGATGAAGCGGACGGGGTCGAGCGGCTCCTGCGTGGGACCGGCGGTCACCACCACGCACTCGCCCTCCAGATCCCGGGCTCGCGCGACCACCGCGTGAACGGCGTCCGCAATGTGCGCGGGATCGGCCAGCCGGCCGGGGCCGACCATGCCGCAGGCCAGCGGCCCTTCTTCGGGCTCGACGAGGATGTGTCCGCGCCCGCGCAGCGTTTCCACGTTGCGCTGCGTGGCCTCGTGTCGCCACATGTTGGCGTTCATGGCGGGCGCCAGCACGACGGGTCCGGTGAAGGCCAAATAAAGAGCGGTCAGAAAATCGTCCGCAATCCCGTGCGCGAACCGGGCGAGCAGATCGGCGGTGGCGGGCGCCACCACGAGAAGCTCGGACTCCTGCGCGACGCGGATGTGCTCGGTGGCGCTGGCCAGCGTGTCGGCCGCGTTCTCGTCGGGGAAAAGGCCGGTGATGACCTTGCGTCCGGTGAGTGCGGCGAAGGTGAGCGGGCGGACGAACTCCTGCGCGGCGCGCGTCATCACCACCTGCACAGAGTGGCCCTGTTCCATGAGCAGGCGCGCCAGCTCGGCGGCTTTATAAGCCGCGATGCCGCCGCCCACTCCGAGCACGAGGTTCATGGCGTATCCAGGCTGCTGAGCAGTTTTTCCTCGGCAGCTTCGACGGGGCGCTCGGGCCTGCGCGCCGGGTCCTCCCATTTGATGAGACCGCGGCGGACCTCCTCCATGGCGATCACCGTGGGCTTCTTGGACGCCGTGGGCAACAAAGGACGCTGCCCGCTTTGAAGCTGCCGGGCCCGTTTGGCCGCGACAATGATGAAACGGTACGTGCTCAGTTCGGGATCGTCGGGGACCGCGATCACGTTATCACGATGCGTACGATCGGGCATGCCGGTTCGTTTTCCTTTCCCTCCTGTGATTGGATCTCCCTCACGCCGTCAACTCGGGAAGCTCGCCAGGATGGATCGGACCACGGGCTCCATACGGGTGCGGCGCAGGCGCTCCGCCTGGATGATGGCGGCCAAGCGGCGTGCCGCCCGTTCCAATTCATCGTTCACCAGCACGTAATCGTAAGCGGCGTACGCCGCCATTTCCCGAGCGGCCTCGCCAAGCCGCCGGCGAATGGCTTCCTCGGTATCTTCCGAGCGCGTGCGCAAACGGCGCTCGAGCTCCTCGCGTGAGGGAGCCAGGACGAAGACGGAAACTGCCTCCGCTACGTTACTTTTCAATTGTCGCGCACCTTGCACGTCTATGTCCAGTACCAGATCCAGCCCTTCCCGGGCGGCGCGGTCCAGGTAACTGCGGTGCGTGCCGTAGAAATGGCCGAACACCTCGGCCCATTCCAGGAACTCCCCGCGCCGCATGCGTTCCTCGAACTCCTCCCGGCTGACAAAGTGGTAGTGCTGACCATCCCGTTCGGACCCGCGCGGCGGGCGCGTGGTGTAGGAGACCGAGAACAGCAGGCCCGGTTCGGACGCCATCAGCTTCCGCACCAGGCTGGATTTGCCGGCGCCCGAAGGCCCGGAAACGATCAAGACCACAGGCTCGCGTCGGTTCATTCCAGGTTCGAGGCTTGCTCGCGCAGTTTCTCGATTTCGGCCCGGGCGGCCAGGGCGAGGTCTGTGACGGCCAGCCCGGCCTGGCCCGCACTGGCGGTCTTGGCCAGGATGGTGTTGGCCTCCCGTTGCATTTCCTGGAGCAGGAAGTCCAGCTTCTTGCCCACCTCGCCTCCCTGCTCCAGAAGTTCCTGCACCTGCGCCGAGTGGATCTTCAGGCGGGCGAGTTCCTCGCTGACGTCGCTGCGCTCGGCCAGAAAGGCCAGTTCCTGGGCCAGCCGTTGCGGGTCCGCCGGCGCGCCCTCCAGCAGTTCCTGAACGCGCTCCTTGAGGCGCGCATGCCAGGCCGAGAGAACGCTGCCCGCCATTTGCTCCATGCGCTCGACGTGGTCCCGGATGGCCGCGTTGCGCGCGCACAGCTCGGCGGCAATCTCCCGGCCCTCGCGTTCACGCTGCCGGTTGAGCTCCTCCAGCGCCTGCTCGAGGGCCTCCGCCAGGCAGGCTTCCATTTCCACCGAAGGTTCTTCCTCGATGATTTCGAACATGCCGGGCAGCCGCAGCGCAGCGTTCAGATCGGGTTCGCCGTGCAGGCCGTGGACGGCGGCGGCCCGGTGAAAGGCGGTCAGGTAGGCGTCCAGCAGGGCAAGATTCAGCACCACGGGTGCGGTGCGGCGGAGGTTGGCTAGCCGGACCTGGATTTGCAAATGCCCGCGCGCGACGTAGCGTCGGATAACGGCCCGCAGGGCCGGCTCGAAGCGCTCCAGATCGGGAGGCAGGTGCAGGTGCACGTCGAGCCCGCGGTGATTGACGGAGCGGATGCGGACCGTCAGCTCGGCCCCGTTCAGGCTGCGGCGCACCGCGGCGTAGCCGGTCATGCTGCGGACGCTCATGGGTTCACCAGGGGATCGGGTTCGAGGAATTGCAGTTCATGCAGTCGCTGGTAGACGCCGCCGGCGGCCACAAGATCCTCGTGACGGCCGGTTTCGACGATGCGCCCCCTGTCGAGCACGACGATGCGATCCGCCCGTCGCACGGTGGAGAGGCGGTGGGCGATCACGATCACGGTCCTGCCCGCCATCAGGTTGGCCAGCGCGCGCTGCACCAGCAGTTCGGATTCGGTGTCCAGATGGGAGGTGGCCTCGTCCAGGATCAGAATGGGGGCGTTTTTGAGCAGGGCGCGGGCGATCGCGATGCGCTGGCGCTGTCCGCCGCTCAGCTTGACGCCGCGCTCGCCGATCAGAGTGTCGTAGCCCTGGGGAAGCTCGAGGATGAACTCTTCGGCCAGCGCGTTGCGCGCCGCCTCGCGCACGGCTTCCATGCCGGCGTCGGGCCGCCCATAGCGGATGTTGTTGGCCACCGTGTCGTTGAAGAGGAAGGTGTCCTGGGCGACGATGCCGATGAGCTTGCGCAGGGAGGCGAGCTGGATGTCGCGGACGTCGCGCCCGTCAATCAGCACGGCGCCGCGGGTGACGTCGTAAAAGCGGGGCAGCAGGTTGACCAGCGTGGTCTTGCCGGCGCCGCTGGGTCCCACCACGGCCAACACCTCGCCCCGGCGCACTTCCAGTCGGATGTCTTCGAGCAGGAAGCCGTTGGGCGAGCTCGGGTAGCGGAACGAGACGCGATCGTAGACGATGGAATGCTCGAATCGCTCGAGCGGACGGGCGCCCGGCCGGTCGCGCACTTCCTCGCTCCGGCTCAGATACTCGAAGACCTTCTGGGAGGCTCCCAGCGCCTGCTGGAAGATGTTGTGGATGCCGGTCAGCCGCTTGACCGGCTCATAGAGCATGAGCAGGGCGATGACGAAGCTGGTGAACTGGCCGGTGGTCATGGCGCCGACCTTGATCTGGTTGCGCGCGTAGGTGAGCAGGCCCACGATGGTCAGGGCGCCGAAGAACTCGATCAAGGGGGAGGCCAGCGCCTGCTGCGCCACGTATCGCAGGTTGTTGGAGCGCAGGCGGCGAGCGGCGGCCCGGAAGCGGCGCGATTCATACTCTTCCGCGTTGAACGACTTGACGACCTGGTAGCCGGCCAGGGCCTCTTGCAGGATGTGGGTGAGTTCGGCGGCGGCGTCCTGCGCGCGGCGCGTGGTGCGGCGGATGCGCTGCCCGATGCGCGCCGTGGGCACGAGCACGAAGGGCAGCAGAGTCAGGCTCACCAGCGCCAGCTTCCAGTCGTTGTACAGCAGGACCATGAGCAGCCAGATCACGACGAACGACTGGCGCAGGAAATCGGCCAGCATGTGGGAGGTGGCCACCTGCACCTTCTCGATGTCGTTCATGATCGAGGAGATCAGCCGGCCCGTGGAGTGCATCTCGAAGAAGTGGAAGCCATGACGCAGGACCTTGTCGAAGACGCGCTGGCGCAGGTCGGTCACCGCCGAGAGGCCGACGAAATTGACCAGGTAATTGCCGGCGTAGTCGGCAGCGCCCTTGATCAGGAACGTGCTCAGGATCCCGAAGGCCACCATGGTCCAGACGTTGCGGATGCCCTCGGGCACGAACTGGTGCAGGTACACGGGGCGCCCCAGCCCGGGGATGGTGAACAGTTGGACGGGAACGTTCGGGGCGGCGGGGTTGAGCACGCGATCGAAAACCGGCCCTACCAGCAACGCAATCATGGCATGGGCCGCGCCGGCAATGGCCATCAGCAGCACCGAGGCAAGCAAGGCCGCCCAATACGGGCGAACGTAGCCGAGCAGGCGCCACAGATCCTTCATGCCGCCATCCTCAGGCGCAGCAGGGCGCCGAACACTTCCGCCTCGCTGACCTTCTCGATGCCGCCGCGGGCGACCACCACTTCGGAGACGGTCTTCCACGGCCTCCAGACCTGCACGTCGGAGTCGCCGAAGATCACCAGGACGGGCCGTCCGAGCGCGGCCGCCATATGAGCCGGGCCCGAATCATTTCCGACGAAAAATGTTGCGCCGGCGAGAAGCGATTTGACCTCCGAAAGCGGCGCTCCGATCAGGCAACGGTACGGGGCGAAGGCGCTGAGGTCCTCGCCGGGGCCGGCGATGAAGACCGGTTCCAGGTCCCACTCCTGCCGGATCCTCTGCGCCAGGCCAAGGAAACGGTCGGCGGGCCAGGTCTTGGACGGGCCGGAGGCCAGCGGGTGGATCACGACGTAGGGTCTGTCCAGGGTGTGCTGCGGCGCCCGGGCGAACAGGCGGGCGCGCGGGATCTCGCCGCGAGGCACTCCCAGATAAAACATTGCCGAGGCGATATGTTCCGCCGTGTGGACCTTGCGGTTCACCCCCAGGATCTGTTGCGCGGTCGGGATGCGCACGTTGTAGAGCCACCGGTAGCGGAAATGGCCGAAGCCGGCCCGCCAACGAGCCAGCGAGGCCGCGGTGAGCCAGGCGCTGCGCGGCCCGCCGTGCAGGTTAAGACACAGGCTGGGGCGCCAGCGGGCGGCGGCGGCCGGCTCGGGTTCGAGCAGCGTCTCCACGTCCAGGTTGTCTTCGAAGACGGCGCGGAAGCGATCCTCCACCATGACCGCCGTGCGGAGATCCGGGCGGAAACGTTTCAGCAGCTCCAGGGCGGGCGTCGTCAATACGCAGTCTCCCAGCGAGCGCAGCCGGATGATGAGCACCCGCGCGCCCTGCGGCAGCCTTTCCAGGAGCTTGGGCCGCGCCTTCACTCTTCGATGACGGCCTCGTCTACCAGCATGACCGGAATGTCGTCCCGGATCGGGTAGACGCGCTTGCAGGCGACGCACTTCAGGCCGCTCTGGTCAGGCTTGAGCTCGACCGGCTGCTTGCACAACGGGCAAACCAGAATCTCCAGCAATTCCTTGCTGATAGGCATAGCCGGCCTTTCAGTGTAGCAGAATGCCGCCGGGCCCGATTGCGGCAGGGGCTCAGCGGCAGCCGTCGCCGCAGTGCGCAGCGATGAGCAATTGCAGGGCGGTGAAGTACTCGGTCCCGGTGACGGCGCGGGGCCGGACCTGGGCTGCCCCTCCCGAGGCGCCGGGCCGCGGCTGTTGGGGATCCGTTTTGTGGACCACGACGAGATCGAGCGCGGGCAGCACGGTGAGGTACTGGCCGTAGGCGCCCATGCCGGTGTACGCGCCGGCCAGCGGCCCTCGCTGCCCGGGCGCGTCCCAGACCCACCACATATAGCCGTAGCCCCAAAGCTGGCCGGCGCCGTAAGCGCTCTGGCGCTGCGGCAAGGGGTTCAACTCGGCCAGCGGCGTCACCAGCGAGACGATCTTGCGCGCCCAGTCGCGCGGGATGACCTGGCGCCCGTCCCACTGGCCCTCGCGCAGCATCAGATAACCGAGCCGCGCCATGTCGCGGGTAGAAAGCCACATGTGGTAGGCGGGATACATCGAGCGCTTCAAGTCGCCCGCTTTCTTCTGCCGGGAGCGATCGAAATCCTGCATGCCCACGGGGCGAGCCAGATCGGTTTCGAGCGCGTCGTAGATGTCGCGCCCGGTGAGCTTTTCGAAGATGGCCCCCGCGGCGTTGAAATCCCAGTTGTTGTAGAGGAAGTACGCGCCCGGTTTTTGGGACCCGCGGGGCGGCGCCATGCCGGTGTGATCGCCCGGATTGGAAGCGGGATGGTAGATGCCGCTGCGCGCCGTCAGCAGGTGCTCAATGGTGGCTTGCTGTTCGATGGGCAGAAGACCCTGAAGATCCGTGAAGCCCAACTCGCGCAAGGTCAGGTTCAGCCGAATCTTGCCCGAAGCGACGTAGTTGCCGTAGAGCATGGCGAGCACGCTCTTGCGCACGCTGGCCAAATAGCTCAGGTGCGCGAGGTCGCCGTACTCGAACAGCACGCGCCCGCCTACCACCGCCATCATGGCCGTGGTGTCCAGCGTGCGAAGGTACGACCGCAGGACCTCCAGCCGGGGGCGCGAGAAACGGACGGACTCCGGGTCGCGGATGCGCTCCCAGTCCTTGCCGGGAAAAACGGCCGGCGGCTTCTGCGCCGCTGCGCAGAGCGCGAAGGCCAGCGCCAGCAGGCAGGCTGCGCGGCGCGTCAGACGGCCGAGTGGCACGTTGCCTCCTTATCCGGCCGCCGCCTTGATCTCTTCGCGCGCCCGGGCGATGACGGCCAGGAACTGGCGCGCCCTCTCCGTGATGACGTCATAGCGGCCTTCTTTGAGGCTCTTGGCGTCAACCAGCTCGGCGCCAACCGCCACGGCGCATGCTCCTGCCTTGAGGAACTCGCCCGCCGTTTCCAGGTTGACGCCGCCGGTGGGGATCATCTCGATGTGCGGGAACGGCGCCTTCAGCGCTTTGATGTATTTGGGACCGCCGACGTTGCCGCAGGGGAAGATCTTGACGATGTCGGCGCCGGCGTCCCATGCCGCCAGCACTTCGGTGGGCGTCAGCGCGCCCGGGATCGAAACTTTCGAATATCGCCGCGCCATTTCGATCGTGGCCAGCTTCAATCCGGGGGATACGAAGAACTCGGCGCCCGCCAGCATGGCGGCGCGGACTGTTTCGGCGTCGAGCACGGTGCCGGCGCCCAGGACGATCTTGTCGCCCAGCGCGTCGGCGACTTTTTCCAGGGCGCGCAGCGCGCCCGGCACGGTCATGGTGATTTCGGCGGCGCGAATGCCGCCGTCATAGATGGCCTGGACTGCCCGCACAGCGGCTTCCGCGCTGGGGGCCCGAACCACGGGAACGATGCCGATTTCGATGATGGAAGAAAGAATCTCCTGCTTCGTCATGATGCTCTGATCTTAGCAATCGGCGCTGCGGGGCGGGCGGCGGCGCCGCTACCAGTCCACTACGGAGCCGTCCTCGGGATCGTAAGTCTCCGGATTCCGCCAGTCGTGTCCGATCTTGTCGGCCATCGCGTCTTCGTCCAGCTCGATGCCCAGGCCCGGCCCGGTGGGAATGTCTACCCAGCCGTCTTTGAGGACGAAGGGCTGCTTGAGGTAGCCCTCGCCCAGGCTGACCTGCTCCTGCACCAAGAAATTGGGGATGGAGGCAGCGAGCTGGATTCCGGCCGCCAGCGAGATCGGCCCCAGCGGGTTGTGCGGGGCGATGCTGGCGTAGAACGCCTCGGCCATGCCCGCGATCAGGCGGCACTCGGTGATGCCGCCGGCGTGGCAGAGATCGGGCTGGAGCACTTTGGCTGCGCCCTTCTGAAGCACTTCGAGGAAGCCCCACTTGGTGAAGACGCGCTCGCCCGTGGCGATGGGCAAGTAAGTGGAACGCGCGATGTCGGCCATGACGTCGTGGTTCTGGCACTGGCAGGGCTCTTCGACGAACATGGGCTGGTAGGGTTCGAGCGCCTTGATGAGCAGCTTGGCCGTCGCCGGGCTGATGGCGCCGTGGAAGTCAATGGCGATGTCCTTGTCGTTGCCGGCGATTCGCCGGAGTTCGGCGAAGCGCTCGGCGGCGTACTGCACTTCGGCGGGCGTCTCGATGTAGCGTGAGGGGCGGCGCTTGGCAGGGCCGCACTTGAAAGCAGTGAAGCCCTGCGCGAGTCGTTTCTTGAGAAGTTCGGGCGTGCCGGCGTGCGCATAGACACGGACGCGGGTGCGCGTCGGCCCGCCCAACAGCTCGTAAACAGGCACCCCGAGCGCCTTGCCCTTGATGTCCCACAACGCCATGTCTATCCCGCTCAGGGCGCTGGTGAGGATGGGGCCGCCGCGATAGAAGGCGTGCCGGTAGATGGCTTGCCAGTGATGCACGACCTGCCGCGGGTCTTTGCCCACAAGATAGGGCTCGATTTCTTTGACCGCTTCAGCGCAAGTGCGGGCGCGACCTTCGAGAATGGGTTCGCCCAGGCCGACGATTCCCGCGTTGGTATGGATCTTCAGGAAGAGCCAGCGCGGCTTGACCAGGAACGTTTCCAGTTTGGTAATGGCGAGCTTCTCTTTGGGCGAGACCGGGGCGTTGCGCGCGATGCGCTCTTGCGTTTCCGGCTCCAGCGCGGGCAGCGCAGCGCCGGCCAGCGCGGCTGCGGTGACGCTTCGGCGACTCACTTTGTCACTCATGGCCTGCCTCCTCCCGAGGTACGCATTCACTTTATCGCATGGAATTTGCCAGAATCAACACATGCGCCCCGCTGCGTGTCGAGCCCGATTCGCGGCGGGCGCGGCTCCAGCGCTCGTGCGACGGCGCGCGGATGGTTTGGCTGCACTGGCCGCCCGCCGAGGGTGGCGCCGACCGGGGGCTGATCGAGCGGCTGGCCGAGTATTTTCAGGCGCCGCGCACGCCGGTGCGGATCCTGTCGGACTCCGGCTGCCGGATCAAGCTGGTCGAGATCGGTTGATGCGGGCCGTTGCAGGGGACTAGCCCCGCGCCACGGCCGTTACACTGGTATTCTTTTGTGGATCTGAGCACTCCGCTGATGTACGTCAAAGGCGTGGGACCGGCCCGCGCCGCCGTGCTGGAAGCCAAGGGCCTGAGCACCGTCGAAGATCTGCTTGCCTACCCGCCTTTCCGTTACGAGGACCGGACCAACGTCAAGAGCATCGCCCAATTGGCGCCCGGCGAAATGGCGACGGTGATCGCGGAGGTTCGAACGGCAAAGCTTTCCACGTTTCGCCGCCGGGATTTGGGATTGTTCGAGGCCGTTTTCACCGATGCTTCGCGCGCCGTGCTGCTGGTGAAGTGGTTCCACGCGGCCTATCTGGCGGACGTGCTCCAGCCCGGCCAGCGCGTGGCCTTGTACGGCAAGGTCGAGTACGACACGTATGCCGGACAGCTCAGCATGGTTCATCCGGAGTACGAAATTCTTTCCGAGGAAGACGAAGCGGACGCCGCCTTGCACGTGGGCCGCGTAGTGCCCATTTACGAAGCGGCGGGCAAGATCACCACGCGCGTATTTCGTCGTCTGATCCACGGCGTGCTGGAGAGGCTGGCGCCGCCGCCCGACCCCCTGCCGGCTTCCCTGCGCCGCCGCTTGCGTTTGCCCGATTTGTGGACGGCGCTGCGCAGCCTTCATTTCCCGCCCGAGCAGGAGGATTTGCGCCTGCTGAACGCATTCCGCACGCCTGCGCAGATCCGGCTGATTTTCGAGGAGTTCTTCTGGTTGCAGTACGGGCTGGCGGTGAAAAGAAGCTCGGCCCGGCGCGAGAGCGGCATCGCCTTCGAGCTCAACGACCGCGTGCGCGAACGCATCAAGCAGATGCTGCCCTTCAAACCCACGGCGGCGCAGAAGCGCGTGCTGGGCGAGATTGCCGCGGACATGGCGCGGCCGCATCCGATGAACCGTCTCCTGCAAGGCGATGTGGGCAGCGGCAAAACGCTGGTGGCCGCGGAAGCCGCCATCATCGCCATCGAGAACGGTTATCAGGTGGCGATGCTGGCGCCGACCGAGATTCTGGCCGCCCAGCACTATTACTATTTCCGCAATCTCTTCCAGAAGCTGGGCTACCAGGTGGGACTGCTGACCGGTTCCTCCACGAAACGCGAAAAGACGCTCATGAAGAAACTGCTCGCCGAAGGATCGGTGCACTTTGCCGTGGGCACGCACGCCTTGTTGGAGGAAGACGTGGAATTCCGTCGCCTGGGACTGGCCATCATTGACGAGCAGCATCGCTTCGGCGTGCTTCAGCGACTGCGCTTCATGCGCAAAGGATCGCGTCCCGACGTGCTGGTGATGACCGCCACGCCAATCCCGCGCACGCTGGCGCTGACCTTGTACGGCGACCTGGATGTTTCCGTGATTGACGAACTGCCGCCGGGGCGCAAGCCGATCATCACCCGTCACGTCACTGAGGACCAGATCGAGCGGGTGTGGAGCTTCCTGAAGAAACAGATCGAGGCGGGCCGGCAGGCCTACGTGGTCTATCCGGTGATCGAGGAGTCGGAGACGCAGGCGCGCAAGGCAGCCGAAAAGATGTACCGGCATCTGTCGCAAGTGGTGTTTCCCGACTTGCGCGTCGGCCTGCTGCACGGGCGCATGCCGGCCGAGGAGAAGGAAGCAGTGATGGAAAGCTTCAAGCGCGGAGAGACGCAGATTCTGGTTTCGACCACGGTGATCGAGGTGGGCGTGGACGTTCCCAACGCCACCGTCATGGTGATCGAGCAGGCGGAGCGCTTCGGTCTGGCGCAGCTTCACCAGCTTCGCGGACGCGTGGGGCGCGGGGCGGAGCAGAGTTACTGCATTCTGGTGACCGGGCCGCTCAATGAGATCAGCCGCGAGCGGATCCGCACGCTGACGGAGTCCACCGACGGGTTCTACATCGCGGAGATGGATCTGAAGCTGCGCGGCCCCGGGGAGTTCTTCGGGACGCGGCAGGCGGGGATGCCCGCGCTGCGAGTGGCCAACATCGTCCGGGACGCCGAGCTGCTCGAGCTGGCGCGCCGCGAGGCGACCGATTTTCTGGCTTCCGGGCCGCAAGACGAACAGCGGCGCGCGCTGGAGTACGTGCGCAGTCACTGGCAACGGCGCTTCGGGTTGGCGCAGGTGGGTTGATGCGGGTCATCGGAGGGCAGTTCCGCAGCAGGCGTCTGAAGACCTTGCCGGGCGAGGCGCTTCGACCTACGCCCGACCGTTTGCGCGAAGCCTTGTTCAACGTGCTGGCGCCGGAAATCGAAGGGGCGGTGTTTCTGGATTTGTATGCGGGCTCGGGGGCCGTGGGGATCGAGGCGCTCAGTCGTGGGGCGGCGCGCGCGATTTTTATCGAGGCGGAACGGGCTGCGGTGCGAGTCATTCACGAGAATCTGGCCTCGTTGGGTTTGGAGGAGCGCGCCGAGGTGGTGCACGGGCAGGTGCTCAAGAGACTCGGACATTATCGCGCCGACATCGCCTTTCTCGATCCGCCTTACGCTCTCTCGCGCGAGTACGGGCCGGCCCTGATGTTGCTGGCGCAGAATCCGCCGCGGCTGGTGGTCGTACAACACGATCGCCGTTACGAACTGGCCCCGCAGTATGGCTGCCTGCGGCGGGTGCGCCAGCTCCGGCAGGGCAACAACGCGCTGAGCTTCTACCGTCCCCAGAACGAAAACTGAAGCCGCTCAGAAAGCCAGCCGCGTTTTCGCGGAGTAATCTCCCTCGACGGGCGTGATCCGGTAGCGGTAGCTGTAGGGCTGATCGCCCGGCAACCGGTAGGCGGGCAGCGGCAAGGCGTTGGCGCTCCAACTGTCAATGCCGCCCACGCCCATCTGACGGTAATCCAGATTGAGATAGATTTCGGGGCGCCGGCGCAGCTTGAACGAGTAATCGGCTTCTTCCATTTCCAACTTGGTGTAATGCGTGGCGCCCACGCTGAGTTCGGGCATTCCCACGGCCAGCAGGCCGATTCCTTTGTCGTTGGTCAGGGCGACCCATCGAACGCCGGTTTTGTTGCCGTTTTCCTGCGGCCGGGAGTACTCCACCCACTCTGCGTCCACCGTGGAGGAATAGACGCCGATGCGTTCGAAATTGCGGTCCCAGTAAGTCGCGGCGGGGCCGCGCCCGTACCAGGTTATCTTTTCCAGTCCGGGCGCGAGCACCCACTCCATGCCGAAACGGGGCATCATGGGCGGGGGCGAGCCGCCCGGCTGATACGAGGCTTCGACCATGATATCCCCGCTGCCGTAAATCGTGTAAGTCAGCGAGTAAGTGGATTTCACCTCGGGCAGTTGAGCGCGGATGCGAATGCGGGCCGAACGAGCGTCGAGACGTTCGACTTCGACTTCCCGGGGCTGCCATTTTGACCCGGCCTCGCGCCAGACCATGAAATTGCGCGCCGGATCCCTGGCCCACGCGGGACCTACGGCTTTCCACGCGCCCCGATCATTGTCGGTCATGGCGCGCCAGAAGTCCGGCGTGGGGCCGCGCTCGAGGAGTTTCACGTCCTTGTAAGTGAACGCGGTGAATTGCGCCAGATGCGTGTCGAACAGCAGGACAAAATCCTTGCCCGAGAATCGCACCTCGTCGCCCTGTTCGTCCATGTCGAGGGGAGGGAAGGAGGCGATGTCAGGCGGCCGGGCCGGCGCGCTGACAGGCAGCTTGAACTGATCCCAGGCCAGCTCGTGACCTCTGGGCGCCCACGGAAGTTCGCGCCGTGTGAGGAATCGCAGGTCCAGCCAGTACTCGACGCCGGGTTCCGGCTGGAGGGTGGGCAGGGGGAGGCGGAGCTCCCGTTCCTGGCGCGGAGGCAGATCGAGCTCGGGCAAGCGTCCCGAAGCGACGACCTTTCCGTCGGCCTTGACTTCCCAGACCCCTTCGGCGATCTCGGCTACGTTGAGAAAGTCGTACCAGTTAGTAAGTTTGACCCGGCCGGCGGCGAGATCCACCGGAGCGGCGTGCAGATAACGATACACGTACTTGACGGCGAGCAGGCCCGGACGAACCGTGCGGTCGGCGGCCACCAGGCCGTTCATACAGAAGTTGTTGTCGTTGCGGATGCCGGCTTTATCTTCCCACCAGCCGCCGTAAGCGAAGAAAGTATCGCGGCCCGAGGTGGCACGGTGTTCGGGCGGAACGGGCTGGCGCAGTCCCTGGTCCACCCAGTCCCACACGAAGGCCCCCTGGGCGTTCGTCCCCGAGTAAAAGATATCCCAGTATTCCTTGAGGCCCCCGTTGCTGTTGCCCATGGCGTGCGAGTATTCGCACAGGATCAGGGGCATCGTGGGCCGCTCCCTGGCGCGTTTGATGACGAGGGCGGGCGGCGAGTACATGAAGGAATTGATGTCCGAGTTCGAGCCGCCAATTGCCGTGCTGCCTTCGTAATGGAACGGCCGCGTGGGGTCGCGACGCTTGACCCACT
>Ga0197142_1002737_pt1 | contig 15180 bp, 15 predicted proteins | sample GBS60_MetaG_FD_148614 | JGI IMG/M metagenome (GOLD analysis project Ga0197142, IMG submission 148614) | Sediment microbial communities from Great Boiling Springs, Gerlach, Nevada, United States - GBS 60_MetaG | ecosystem: Environmental > Aquatic > Thermal springs > Hot (42-90C) > Sediment... | reverse complement strand
GGTTTGATTTGGTTTTGCGAGTTTAGAGCGGAGATTACTTCTATACTTCTTTTATATGTATCAACCCCTTCATAAGGAAACTCGTATACTCTAAGCAACACTCTCGCGGAACCAGTTTTTTCAGATTTCTTCACGTAATAAGAAAAAAGGGCTCTTAATGTTTGCCCACCGTTTACAACTTGAGGATTCATAAGCACCAGCTTCGAGCCCTCCTTGTCAACTTCTATTTTGTCAGCAAACATTATAATTCAGTTATGTTTAAACCAAAACCAATCAGGATTCTGTGTATAGGACTTAGCTATAGCTCTATTAACTTTACCTGATTTACCTAAAAACTCCCTAACATTCTTTTGAAGAAAATCGTTTATTTGCTTTGGTTCCTTGAACCAGGATAAAATTTCATCAATTTTGATATTAGCGATGACAACACGGATATTGTTTATTCCTAGTTTTGTATTCAACCATTGTCCGTCTTCGAGTGATAGTTCCCTCCTACCCGTATACGGGATATATCCATGCCTGACATCAAAAATCACTCTGTCGAAAGCATCTCTATCTACTGTCTTGAATTTTATAAGCATAGACCAGTTGTTCTTCTTTCTCCATTCGTCAAGATCCTTACCTATTTCATCACTGATATTTTCATCTACTTCATTAGTCGTTAGCCAGAAAATATCCAACCGTGATTCTTTATCCTCTTTGTTACGGCTTATTAAGTTAAGGAAGTGTTCAAGTTTTGGGTTGTTATTATTGCCAAGCAGAGTGCTCTTAAGTTTCGATATTTCATTGCAAAGCTCACTTTCGCTTGCCTTTTTAGGGGTTTCAGAGAACTTTGTCAGAAAGATGTAGAATGATTTATCCTCAAAATAGTAAAAATCAATACCCCCATCATTCGGTCCATCCGTGAAATGTTCATCGAACTTATGCACATTAAGCTTGAACCTTGCACTCGCAAAAAACAATGTTAACGCCTTCGTTGCCTCATCTTTGTCCAATGAAGACAACCTTTTTAAAAGTTCGTCAAAATCTTTGATGGACTTTGAAGTTAGCTTTTCGTATAATTGGGAGGTATCCATCGGTCCCCAATAAATCAAAAAGCGGTATAAATTTTTGTCGCTCCAGCCGAATAAGGCCAATCGGTTTAAAACGTGTTTTTGGCGTTTTTCTGTTTTTGGAATGTGTTTAAGATTGCGAGCTTTGAGGCTAAAGCCGTCGATAGCGGGCTCTGGGCTGAGCTGTCCCGTGGTTACTGAGTACTGGGTTTTGGTGGAGCTTGTGGACCCAAAGGAGGACAGCATCTTTGGTCAGACGACTGTGTCAATATAAGGGTTCTGAACGCGAGCAGACCTCTGATGTTAGGTATAGTAGCCCTACACTCTGCTTTTACAGCTCCTTGGTTGGGAAACGGGTTATCGTTCCCTGCCGGCTTAACAAGCCTTGGCCCTAAGCTACATCGCTAGGGGTGGCGGTGACTCCATGGTGATCGGTTTCTTAAACGCCAACCAGCTTATGGCATAATCAAGAGGTATTGGAGTCTATGCTCGGTTATGTTAGGGAAAGCTGGTTGGGAGAGATATCAAGTGGAGGCATGGTTTTAAGAGGTTCCTCAATGAAAAGCCGTTACCAAACATAATGCTCACGAATCGAGGATGCATTGGATGTGGCCGCTCATCTACTTACTCAGCTGGGGTCTATAGAACGGTTGTATATTTTTTCTCATTGAGTATACAACGGCTTTTCTTGGGAGACGGCTACAGCTGGCATGGTTGTAGGCAGTTCTTCCTCCATGAGTACTTCCTCTTCATACACTTTCTTCCTCTTTAATTTAACAACTCTGACGACTGTTAGGGATGCGATACCCACAACCCCCGCGTAGGTAAGTGAATTCCCCATGTGGACGAAGCTGCCCACGGTCTCAAAAGGCTCAAACCCACCGACTTGGACAGTTGCTTTTACATCATAGTGAAAACCATAGAATGGTTCTTCTATGATGTAGGTTCCCGAACTTCCTTCGGCAAGTTTCCCATTTATTATAACCTGTCCCTCTACAGGCGAGTTATCAGATCTATACCTCATTGTTAGGATTGCCTTTGCGAAACCGAAGGTAGCACCCTCAAACCTGAGAGATTTATCTATGACGTCACATCTAACCACTAGTTCATTCGACTTGAATTCTGTGATCCCCCTCTTTCCCGGCACTATTTGACTCGCGGTCATCCTTAGATCGCCGACTTCTGTACATTTGGGGCTTCCGCTAAGATGGTAGTTGCCGTCGAAGGGTGTGCCGTCTAGCTCATAGAATGCGGCGAGGTTGATCTCTAGTTTGGAGCCGACCTCGGCCCGGTTTACTGGAGCTGAAAGCGTTATGGTTACGCGGTCCCAATATATGGTCAGAGGCTCCGCACTAAACTTAGTCAAACCGTACCTCCTGTCCTCGACCTTCAACACGGTTACAGTTAACTTGGCGGGGGATTTCATGGATGGGGAGTGGTGGGATAAGGTGACATCTCCCTCCAACCTCTCCCTGTCATATGCGTAGTATGCCTTCCATGTAATGCGCGCCGTCTCCCCTACGTTATAATAGGTCTTTTCAGATGATAGTTCGACAACAACCTCGTCCCAGACCAGCTCAAGGTGCGGTTGGACAACTTTGGTTAAGCCGTAGAGGCTGTCTTTGACGGAGCTTATGGTTAGTATGAGTTTTCCTACATCCATCCTGTAAGCCTTATAGCTGGCCGCGCCCCTTACCACATCGACTGTTGTGTTTCCTATCTCTACTTGACCTTCGAATGGTTTTTTGTCAAAGGCGTATCTGAGATAAAGCAATAGCTCTACACTGCTCCCAACATCTACCCGTCTAGGCCCGTCTGCTCTGTAAAGCTCTATGACATCGAAAATGATGCGCGGCTCGGTTTCGAACCGCAAGTCCGTCACCCCGTAATAAGACACCAGCGTGGGCCTTACCTCGATAACGCCCACTTGGTTTGAGCTCACATCGATTGTCGCGACACCTGTTTCATTAACCACGTACTTCTTTCCAGCAAAGCTTAAGACCGCTCCTGCGGCTGGGAGTCTATCGCTGTCCCTGACGACCTTTAAACTTACTTTAGTAACTGCTCCAACATCTACCCGCTCCCTCACCGTCGTATAAGACGTGATTATAAGATACTTGGGGGTGGATATTTTCAGTACCGAATTGTTATTGCTCGTATCCGCATCGAATTCTGTTATAACTTCAGCCTCTACGGTGTTTTCGCCGGGCTGTAATGTTACGTGTGCGGTAAACTTCCGGGAGCTGGCGGGTTCCAGCCCCGCCCCCTCTATCACAGCTACTGTAACGCCGTTTAGTTTCACGTTGAGTTTTATGGGGGGGCTAGGAGCATCTCCTACATTGGCTACATCCACAATCACCTTAACCTGACCGCTTGGTATGGCATCACCCTCATAACTTAGTGAGGTTATACTGACATCGGCCAGACCGTGGGATATTAGTAGCGAGGATGAGAGCGGGTCTGCAGATAGAACCTTTATGGCGAGTCCTAGTGCACGGCTGATAAATCTATCACCCACCCACAACGTAGAGAGTATTTCAGCCCTTGAAGCTGGGTGGGCTACGACGTAGACCAATACGGCGTTGCCGGGGATCGAGTCCTCGCCTGTGAGGTATCTATATTCGACCCAGACGCTGAGCTCTCGACTTAAAGTCAAAACCACCGCCCTAGTCCCCGACTGAGAAGACAGCCTGTTTAAAGTTAGAAGCGCCAGCTCCCCCCTTTTCACGGTTTTTACCTCATCCCCGTATGACAACCAGCCAATAGCAACTTTTTCGTATGAAAGGGGGTGTGGGGGCTTCGATGGGTCCCGTGGCGTCCCTGTAGGTGTCCAAGCACCAGCTGCCCTCTGGTCGGGGAGGCCTAGGGCTTTTAGGAACGCTTTGACGTAGTATGATTTGGGTGATTGGTATGGGAGGATGCCGTAGCTGATGAAGCCTAGCCCCCCAACGTTTTCGCTCCCGCCCGTTGCGCATATCGGGTCATCGCACGGGCCTGTGTGTACTACCATGATTACATGGTAGGCTATTATGTCTTCTCCGGACATCCTGATGGTTTCGTTCAGCAGCTTGAACAGGACTTCCCTGTCGTAGACATATTGCTGGTAAACACTCCACGGGGCTGTCAGGTTCACCCAGTTGGAGACCTTAAGCCTGACACTGGCTAAGCCGTAACTAACCTCCTTAATGTATTCGCTCAACATTCTGCTGAAGGTTAACCCAACCAGCGTGTTGGTCGTCGCGGCCGGCTTGTCATGGAAAGATAGCGGAATAACTAAGACTTTCACCTCGCCCCGAATCGACTCGCCGCCGATAGTATTGACGAGCCATAGGCTTATGAGGGCAAGCAGAAAAAGCATAGTTAGTCTCATTACTCAATAATCACCTCTTCGTTAGCAACCCACTTCTGCCCCAGAAGGTTCAGGGGCTTTGAACAAAGTCCAGTAGGTGTGCATAGGGTTGCGTAAACCCATCCCTGTCCCCCGACAAGGTTACCGCCACTTCGTATTTGCACCAATGTGAAAGACCGCGGCATCCTCACTTCAACCTCCGCCACCTCGTTGGTGTTCCAAACCCCCTCGTAAAGGCTGTCTATGAATAGATCCACTGCCTCCGCAGTCTCATCAAGAGTTGGCTCGGGTATGGCTGCAATGGAAACTACGCGCCAGCATGGTGCCACTGCGTCAGAGCATGCTGGGTTGTGGCGAACCCTTAACGTCTCTGGTGCGAGAACCGGGTCCCTGTTTGTCCCAACGTTATTGCTAAACGAGACTATGAGGTCTAGCACCCGGAAGTCAGCGACGTTGTAGGTTGAATAACCCCAATTGACGAACTTTAGATTGAAGATTCTTACGTAGAAGTACCTGAATTCTAGGCCTCCCTGTCTGATTCTTCGAAACCTCTCCCACTTGTTAATCTCGAACGACCTGGCTTCAAGCCTTTCAAGCGGTTTGTTATTATCATTCTTCAGGGCTTCCGTCACAAACCCATCCACGAAAGCGGTGAAGAGCTGGAAAATCACCAAGTATACTGCCCATGCAACCAATGGGTAAGCTACGAATCTGGAGGCCGGCAAACTCGCTCACCTGTAGCCGTAAACACCCCAGGGGGTGGCTACCAGCGCGTTGGCATCGCGCACGGTATCGGCGGATTGGCTTAGAAAAGCCAGTATAACGAGCCTCTCCCCTGGGTCCCAGACACCCTTCCCAGCCGTGGGACATGGACATATCGGGTTAATGCTCTCCCCCGCGACTCCACTTGTATAGACGGATGAGATTCCCCATGTTCCCGCGCTCCCAGAGGGGTTGTACTTAAGATACTCTATCACTTTGATTCCGGTGGCAGCCGCGGTGTAAACCACCAAAACATCCACTTTTTTGAATTCGGACTCTGGTATCCCTACACCACCTACGTTAGTGACATTTATCCTCAAAGTGGTGGGGTTTGTGAATGTGACGCTGTCCACCTCCACGGACACGGTCCACCTGTGTTCTCTAAAATCTTCCCATAACGCCCTGTCAAGCATTATTCCTGACTCCGCCGAGCTTAAGACGGAGAACGATATGGCTGCTAGTGTGGAGATGAGAGAAAACGCGAGGACCCCCGCGGCAACCGTTACTGATAGGCCCATGTCCGTCAGCCTGCGGTAAACAGTATTTCGTCGGCAGCCCCTGTATGCGTGGTTATCCTAAAGTAGAAATCTCTATTTTCTAAGGTTGTGGTCCAGTATACGGTTATCTCAAGCGTCTCACCCCTCTCCCAGACACCGTCGTCGTCATCATTGGATATCGTGAAGGACCAACGCGGGGAGCCAGCCGTCCCATAAGGAATCCTAGCTATGTTGCCCCGCGGCCCGAAGAATACATCCGCTAACTTGATTTCATCTGGATGGTAGGACCTCTCTCCCGTGTTCTTGACCCATACCTTCGCGCTGCTATCGGCCGACCGGCCAAAGGCGAAGATAACATCGACCGACGATTTCCCCTTCTCTAATATAAAGCCCGAGTTTACTCTAAGGGCGTCGGAGAGGTTGAGCCCGCTCGCCCATACGGCTCCACCCAAAACGCTCGCGGCTATAACCGCGGCTATGACCAAGTAAGTCTCACTGATTATTACCGATGACACAAAATCACCTCCTGTACAAATAAATAAAAAATAGGGGTGCCGGTCCGGTTTGTCATCCGAGATACTGGACGCCGTCGAGCACTAGAGGCAGCAACCTGTTTATGGTCAGGACGTTTCCCGTCGAAGGTTTAATCTCGATTATGACCGGAACGTTAGGACCGAGAGCTACAGATGTGTCGGTTGTATTCCATCTAACTACGATTAGGTATCTATCGCCGTGTTCTAAAAAGCCTTGAGCTCCAGCGTCTAGGATTTTATATGCACATGCACGAATACTATTTCCCGCCAGTGGGCAGCCATCATCAATCACCGTAAAGTTGCGATAGACATTAGGCCTCGAGTAACCCGGTGTTGTTACGGCTATGCTAAGGAAGGCCGGGTCGAAGCTCACCGGGTTTTTTCCAGGGCTAATCCTTACCGTGAAGTTCATTGTCTTTAGATAACCACCTTCGGAAGAGATAATGATCCCCCCGTCCAGCTCCAATGCTGATGCCGCCTGCTCCATTCCAGCCTTCATGACATCCTGCGCCTTCTGGGTTGACTGGAACCCTGTGTTCAGCACAGCAAAGCTGAAGACCGCCGCCACTATCACGAAAGCTATCAGGATTATCGCTGTCTCTATTCCCGTCAGACCGGCATTCTTTCTATTTCTTTTTCCCACCATGTTTTTCATTTCAAAACTAATGCTGGTGAAGTTTCAAATTAGGCTTCCGTAGTACTTTGATCAAACTTTCAGTATTACTGTTGTATGACTACAAAAACAAGTACTGATGTATCTCTAAAAAGTTGCGGTATGTCCACTGATAATAAAATCGAGCTCAAGAACCTCGTGAGGATGCTGGAGGATTATGTTAAAGCATTAGAAAACATTAACCTAAGCTCATTCATGGGTTATGGAGGGATATCCTCTACCCACACAACGATTTCGCGCGAAACTAGGGTAGAAGGTACGAAGGACCTTACGACAGATGTTAAAAAAACCCCTCCTTTAACGTTGCAGGATAATGCAAATATTCTTTCCAAGATCAATTTGGTTGTTTTGGCGGCGTTTATAAATAGGATAGCGGGGAAGACTAACTCGCAGAAAATACTGATCACATACCGCAATCTAGGATTTGTAAAGAAGGAGACATGTGAGAGGCTGCTTACAGTCTTGGAGATTCTACCGGAGATGGTGGGTATCGGTGAGCCCGATGATAGAATGGAAGATCTTATACTGGCTTTGATCGACCTTTACGAACAGAGACCAGATTACTGGGCTTTCATCCTACTGGTTAGGCTGATCGAGAGGTTGTTTGGAGGCGATGTTACTGTTGAGCTCAAATAAAGCCAGCCATCTTATACGCCATGGATGGAGAGGGCTCGAATGCATACAGCATCCATCCTCGTGCCCCATATTTTCAACATCACCCCCTAAAATGCGTAAAATGTTCCTAGATAACATCCATCTCTTCAAATACTATCATACGGTAGACAAGACACCAGTCATCCTAGAACAGCTATCGAGGGGGGAAGCTGAAGCATATACAAGCGTACTATACCCCATCGGCGGCCCACTCTTTATACACGTATTGAGTATGGGGGGTAAGGAAAGACGTCTATACATCCCCGTAGAACCCGAGCCTCCCAAGAAAGACCCTGTTAAACTTACCGAGGAGGTGGAGCGCAGACTTGCTATGCTGATCGGCGACCGATTCGACTACACGACGTTGGATGAGAAAAGAGAAAAACTTCTCGCAATCCTGAAAAAAATCGTCGCTACCTCCGATAAATTGACACAAGGAACCTATATCATTGGAGAAAATAAAATCTATGTAAGCCAAAATGTTTGGATATATCTTGAATATACTATTTTGAGGGACATGGCTGGTATGGGTAAGCTAGAGCCGATGATCAGAGACCCTTATATAGAAGACATAAGTGTTCCAGGGGCTGGGCCTGTATTTCTCGAGCATAAGGTGTTTGAGTCGTGTGAGTCTTCTGTAAGGTTCGAGCTAGCAGAGTTAAAAGATTACGCTGAACGTGTTGGTCAAATTATAGGAAGGCCGGTGTCGCTTAAGAGGCCTATTGTAGATGGCTCTTTGCCCGATGGCTCTAGGATAAACATAGTCTATGCCGGCGATGTAAGCATAAGAGGCCCTAACCTAACAATAAGACGGTTCAGCCCCATTCCATTAAGCATAGTCGAGCTGTGTAGACACAACACACTAGACTATAGGATGGCGGCATATTTGTGGATGCTACTGGACAACAACATGAACGTCTGGTTCTGCGGAGAGACGGCTTCGGGCAAGACAACCCTTCTAAACGCCTGTCTTGCCTTCATCCCTTTTAACAATAAGATAGTGTCGATAGAGGATACCCCCGAGGTTGTAACCCCTCACTCCAACTGGGTTAGGGAATGCACTAGGGAGGGGGGCGAAGGCAACACGGTGTCACTTTTCGACCTCCTCAGGGCCGCGCTGAGGCAGAGACCCAACTACATCATAGTAGGGGAGATAAGAGGCAGGGAGGGTAACGTGGCGTTCCAAGCTATGCAAACCGGACACGGCGTGATAGCCACCTTCCATGCAGGAAGTGTCGAGAAACTCATCCAGAGGCTGACGGGCCAACCTATTGAGATACCTAAGACATACGTAGACAATCTGAACGCCGTGACTATTCAAAGCGCTGTAAAACATCCTAAAACCGGGAAGTTGGTCAGACGAGTCCTAGGAATTTACGAAATATTGGGCTATGACCCGAGCACAGACCGTTTCCAATTCATAGAGATCTTCGGCTGGGATCCAGTAACAGATACCTTCAACTTCAGAGGTGTTGGCTCAAGCAACTTACTGGAGGAGAAGATAGCGGCGCGGAAGGGGATACCGAGGAAAGAGCTGCGGAAGATTTACGATGAGTTAGAAAAAAGGGCTGAGATCCTGCGGATTGCAGATTATGCAGGAATACGAAATTACTACCAACTCTTCGAGCTTTTCAAGGAGGTCAGGTTGCTTGGTCCGGATGAAGTGCTGAAGAAACTAAGAACCGGTGAGATGCCTACGCATCTAAGACTGGACCCCCCAAGTTCCTCCGCAAAAGCATAAGCCTTTCCTTTAGAGATTTTAACAGCTCCAAGTCTTCTTCCGTGACAACAACATCAACTTCATCAAGTTTCTCCTCTACGCTAACTTCTTTGCCCTGGTTATTCTCCTTAATTTTCCCACCATCCTCCTTCTTAACTTCCACCTCAGAGATATGATGCTTTAGGTTCTCGGAAACCTTCTCAACACCGTTCGTTTGTGCGATGGGTGCCTCGGCAACACCGTTCGTTTGTGCGATGGGTGCCTCGGACGTCACAGGGGTCTGAGAGGTGGTTGAAATTTCTGCTGTAAGGTCTGGCGCTACAGATGCTGTAGTAGCCTCTCTATCTCGTAGGAGCTTGGAGGATTGTCCCAGATATTCTTCACCTACACGGTGTTTGGAATCCTTCCTACTTTTAATAATATATTTTGCAATTCTATAAAGTGCTGGCGAAGAGGAGGTGAATATAAGCGTCGTTGGGATATGTTCGGGTGGAATCAGGTTGTTTCCGTAAAACCCCTTAGTCAACCATTGAATGAAGGATAAGACTATAATGAATATTAAAATGCTATAAACGACTTCGCTACCCATCGACCTTAGCTCGGCGTTCATATCCTCAACCTCCGGCGCCGAAAGGATTCATCATAAACACTATGTTTTGACTTGCGATATATGAAAGCAAGCCAGCTATACCTGTAACAAACATTAGCTTAGAAATGGATTCTGCAAAAGGCCCAAACCAGCCACCCTCAATCTTCAACAACAGATAGGCGTTAACTAATATCATCACAGAGCTGATTAAGATTATCACAGGCATCCAATTAATGGAAGTTGTGGTGTTGTAGGCAAAAAATGGAGCCTGTATACCATACTGACTGGTCTCGCTCGCCATCCTCGCTACACTTTCAAATAGTTTTATCAGCTCAGAAACTAATACCGCAACACCTACAAAGGCTGCGTGCAGCGGTAATATAAGACCAGTAGCATAGCCCGCTAAGGTGGAACGCTTTTTTATCGCATCCATTTTGATAGCTATTGATTCAAGTAACACCTCTGTCGCCCTTTGGACATTCAGACCGATTGCCTGAATAATCCAGAAGAACCCCATATGTATTCTCAGCATTTCCGACTCCGACTCTTCAAAGAACATTTTAAACGCTGACCTCGTTGAGATTCCTGCTGCCAGTCTCGCCTTCAGCCTTTTCAGTGGGGCTGTAAGACCCCCCCAATTACCCTCAGCCAAAGAGTTTACCGCCGCATGCAGACCTCCTGCAGACAGCAGGTCCGACATCGTTCTAAGAATAGACGGAAGGGTGGAATTTATCTCCATAACATTAGATAATATTGGTCTAACTTTGATTCTATAAGCGAGATATCCGAGCAGACCAATGGATGTGAAGGCACTGAAAATGTATAGGAGGGGAAATCCCGCAAATGAAAGTGCTATCAACGCTGCAATAGTGGAAACAGAAATAACTATGCAGATAAAGGTTATTGATATTATTTTAGCCACAGCGTTTCTTCCTTTATGCAGTAGACGTGTTACCACTGGAATCGCCCTACCGGCTAGATAGGATGATGTTAATGCCATAGCAAGAATTATAGAAAGTAAAACTGAAAAAAGGGTATTTAGGTCTGCGAAGCCAAACACCCCTTGTACCATGAGAAGTGTTGTAAAAAGAAGTATTGCGGCACTTGTAAGCGCAGCATACATATCTATTATTAGCTTCATCTTTTCGGCTCCTCTTTCAACCATTTTTCTCCGTTCTGTAGTATAGCTAATGAACTCTATCCTTAAGAAATCCTTTAAACTGGTTCCAACGCTAAGGGCTCTACTCAACCTTTCAAAAAAAGATTTAATATTGCGGTCGGAAACACGATTAGTTAGAAATATAAGAGCCCGTTGAAAATCGTACTGAGCCTTAACAACTAAAACCCTAAGCTTATTAAATACTTCTCTAACTTCTCCTAAATACTCCTCCGCTAACTCTATTGTTGCCATGTACTCCACCGCGTTTATATCGTCACATGACACGATGCCATTTAAAAATTGTAAATTATCATAACTTTCTTCATATCTGCCTCTGATGGCCAATCTGAGTGTTTGGCGGGCGCGCCCCATAACCATTTGACCGTAAGTATTCGCCTTCACATAATATCACCATCTATGCTTTCGCCAAACTTATTGGTAGTATTTTCAACCCGAAGGCGGGATCTACGATAAACCCTATCAAAGAATCTATTTTTTTAGACGCTCCACGCATCTTCGTGACTTTCAAGACTCTTATCACCTGTTCACCTACATCTTTTAATGAAAATTGTATGTTCCCATCACAGACACTCCTTATCCTAACCAACAAATCCTTGTCCAGTACGTGTGGATGTATGGTTAGAAAAACTGCGATCTTTTTTTCGTCCACAAAATCTTTTAAATTGCTGAAGAAGTCCAATATCTTTAACTCGTCAGCCATTACAACGAAATTTGATATACTATCTATTATTATTACTTCCCTTTTAAGACGTTCGCATAACTCCTTAATCAACATAAACATAAAATCCAGCGCTGTATGCGCTAGCTCACGTGTCCACTCCACTGCTTTCGAGTTAATAGAGTGGACGGTCAGGGCGCCAGACAGGTAATAAGGGTGCTTGACGGCGAAGTTCAGACTTTCCATCTGCTCTAAGAAGCTGGTTATAGTGTTCTCTGTCGTAAAATAGTGCACCCTAAATTCCGTGCATAATGCCCCATAGCAAACTTGTTGGACAAAAACACTTTTACCTGATCCACTAGGCCCCTCTATAAGCATCAACGAAGGTAGGGGGATTCCGCCTATTCTACGATCCAATTCATCATTGCCTGTTTTTATAAACTTCTTTATCTCAGCTGCACCAGTTACGGTCATCATCCCCAAAACTACCTCCGTAAAGAACTGCTAGGTTTAGCGGTACCAACTCCTCATTCACAATATAAGTTGTCAATATAATGTTCATGTGACCGCTGGTTTCCATTTTCTTTTCCCGTTGTTCTGGATGCAGTAGCGATATTATTTGAATACATTCACGCGAGTTTACCAATCCAGCACTTTCTAAACTATTTAGAATATCCCGTCCGTATGAGCCAAGCAATCTTTTTAAAATCCTCGCTTTAATTATTGGACGCGCAGTAGAAGATTTAACGTGGCCAATGTAACCCCCTTTAACAGGAGTTTCGTCATAAACCATATTTTGGACGGAACTCACGAGTCCAAAATCTTCTCTACTCAGTAAATCACTGCCCTTTTCAGGCCCAGTTTTTATCGCCCTCTTTCCTGGGTGGTCCCTTGCCAACTCACCTGCCATCATATTTGTACTCTCTTGATCGGGAATGGTTTTTTTAGTTGTAAAACTTTTATTAACTACGCTTTTTCCTAAGTCAGCTTGTATAAACTCATCGTCTTGTGTCCCTTGTTTAGCAGAACGCATAATCAAAAGAAATGGATTCGTTAAACAATCAATCGTCTTCCTTAACTCGAATAAAGTCTCCATCAGCTCATTCGTTAGCCGTTCAATATCCACCTTATTTATTTCTCTGTTAGTCATCTCAATTCACTTGCTTGCTCGTTTTGTCCCTGCAGCAGCGCTCCATTCCTAACCTGATTTATTTCGCTGTGGGAGAACATTGATAGCAACTTTTTGAAGTTTAGTATCGTTGTGGTCACGCCGTATATTAGTAGTGACCGCCCGTACTTTGAAAGGGTTATTTTTAACATCTCCCCTGCCTCACTTTCCAAAACTTCAATTAACGAGATGTTTTCAAATTTTACTAGCCATCTTGCGTTATGGTTTTTAAATATTATGCAGTTGTTTTTGATATACATCGTTGAGATTTCCCAGTTCAAGTTGTTTAGGATGTTTTGACCTCGAGGTGTAAGTGCAACCATTACTGGGGCACACATGAGCACGTCATAATGTCCATTTGATTCCAATTTTCTCACCCCCATAAAGCCTCTCTTTAAATGCTGACCAGTTTAGGGGTATCCATCTTTCATTATTGCTATAACATTTTGCTTCGAGAAACTTTATCCCAAGTCTTTTGGCTTCTTTTTCGGCATATACTTTTGCGTCATAGTTAACCAAATAGCCTGCATCATAAAATTCTATAAACCCTTCCGCCATGTCGTCCCCGACTGGATAGGACATGAACTGGATAACTGGATAGCGGAGCGCTAGTCTGTTGAACAACTCTTCAACCTTGTTTCTAGGTCTGACTTTGATTTGTAGACCATACACTTCCATCTCTACAACAGGTATTCCCAGGTCTACGAAGATACCCGCCCTTGCGCCATTTTGTTGGGTGACCATCTTGAGATTGACCTGCTGGTTTTCGTTTAGGTTAAGTTTCTTCACAAGCTCTTTGGGGATTAGCAGATATAAACTTGATCCATATCGTTTGAGGACTGATTTGAGGGTAAGCAAATCTGACTGCCAAAATACTCCATCTACTGTGAGACCCGAAACAGTCTTTCTGTGCGGTGGCTCTGTTCTACTGAGGGGTTGCATGAAGGTTTCCACGGTCATGATTTGGCAAGAGGAGACGTCAGCCGAGATATAACAATAGTTAACACTGAATCGGTATTTTATACGTAAGTAATACAAAAAGTTTAAATATTATAACCATTTTACAAAAAACAGGCCATGTTTGATCTAATAGGTGTTAACCGATACAAAATTTTTTTATTAATTAGTCAGATGAATGATGGTATCACGCTTTCGACTATTAGTCGGCTATTAGACCTTACACCGCAGGAGGTTAAAAGAAATTTACAGATTCTCGAAGAGCTTAAACTCGTTGACAGAAACATGGACGGTAGTTATTATATCACGGTCGTAGGGAAAATTTTTGCATACTTTCTTAATGGCTATACTAAACTTTGTACGGTGCTGGAGGAGGGGGGTTATAAAGATATATTACTTCCATGCCAAACTATTAAAAGTAAGACTACATCCAAGAAAATAAATACTTTTTTTTATCAGGAAGAACAAGATGCTGATGCCACGGATTCCAATACTGTAGATGACAAAGGTGAGCCGCAATGTGCACCTGATTGTCTTGAATGGCCTCTTTGTCCCCTTTTGTTATTTGGGCGGGCGAATGTTGGGTTTGTTAAACTTTACAATAGCATTATGAATCTTTTACAAACCGCTGAAAGAAAGGTTAAAATCTGCATAATGCATGCTGACTTATTTCTATTAATACCGAATATGTTAAAACTTAACGACGTGAATTTACTGATAACCGTCATCTACCCATCCGAATCATCTGAAAATTCGTCCGTTTCGGTTTTAAATAAAGAAAATATTAATTTAATAGCTGTCCCCTCAAACAAAATACTCTTCCAGATAAAGGGTTCCATTATACTGAGCGAAAAATATGGAATATATATTCCACTGAGTCCACGACGAGAATACATCCTTTTCTTCATAGAGGGGGAATCTCATCACTATATTCAACACTTAGAGAACTTAATGACGCAGTTATTCGACCAGCACGTTAAGAATAAGGATAGTGTCCAAATAAGGGGTTATATTTAAAGGCCGGCTGTATGTCTTGTTTGTATGGATGTTGTGGGTCTAGTTTCTAGCTGTTTTAAGCGTAATAAAGAAGTAGGGTGGTTAAGGTATTAGAATATATGTTTCATGGTAGTTGTAGGGAGGTTTTCAGGGTTCTCAGCCTAGCGTTGGAGCCTATAAGCAAGTCTGGTGTACATTACCTAGCTAGGGCTGTCTCATCTAAGGTTAGGGTTGCCTCTAAACCAAGGTACAGGAGATGTAAAGCTATCTGTTAAAGATGTCTGGGTATATGTATGTAGATTCAGGCGAGCTACTAGCTCTAGAAGCCTCATATGGGAGGAGCTGTCTAAACACCATAATAGTGGTAAGCCTATGGTTATAGTTAATGGGGG